>Ga0194116_10003868_pt1 | contig 17628 bp, 18 predicted proteins | sample TA2MahsurfametaG_4_FD_148617 | JGI IMG/M metagenome (GOLD analysis project Ga0194116, IMG submission 148617) | Freshwater microbial communities from Lake Tanganyika, Tanzania - TA2015008 Mahale S9 surface | ecosystem: Environmental > Aquatic > Freshwater > Lake | place: Tanzania: Lake...
TGTTATTAAAAACTTATATTATGAAAAAATTTACCACTAATTTCTTTTTTTAGATGTAATGATTATTAAATATTTAAAGTTTTATGATCAGAAAAATTCCAAGACGTAATTTTTCTGAAAAGAAACTGACTTAAATAATGAAAAATATATATAATAATTTAAAACTTGAATGATTAAATTGTTTATGAATATATAAATATAAAATTTTCCATTATTAATTAAATTATTATTATCGGAATTCAATTGAATATATATATAATTTTATAAATAAATAAATCAAAATTTCTTCTAAATATTATTTAATATAAAAACAAAGAGAAAATTTACACCAATACACATTTAACCAATTTATTCATGTTTTGTTAATTTATCAAAATTTTCTTCACCATCTTCATTCCCATCATAAATATCAGATAAGTTATGATTCTATTAGATTTTTAGAGATTTTAAATTATAAAATTTACCATTGAAGTGTTGTCAACTACTTCATATCTTTTGTTCGTTGTTTCATTTGTCGATTGTCTATTTGTCAATTTTTTCATTTGCAGTTCTAAAACCTCTAATTTATTATTGCATAGCTTATACTGAATTTTTAGGTTTTTATATTTTTCTTTTAGTTCTTCATATCCATTTTTATATTTTTCAACTTTCTTTTTTAATTTTTCAGATTGTATTTTTAGATTTTTATTTTCAACAGCTAATCCTCCATCAAGTTCTTTTTTAAAAATTGGTTTGATAAATTTATTATTATTTAATAAATTATTTTTTTTAATATTTTCGTTATTGTATTTCTCTTGAACTCTTGAAAAATCTAATTTCGGAATTAAAGAAATCGATTTGCTCGGATTTTCCATTTTATCCATTTGAATTTTATCTGGAAATTTCAATTCAAGTGATTCATTATCTGATTTTTGTGAATCAGCATCAGATGATAAAAATTCTTCTGAAAATTCAGAAGATATTTCAAGTTTGTGCTTTTCATTTGCTGAATAATCTATAATTTTCATAATTAGAATAAATCAAATAATTTAATCTGTATTTATAATTTGATTCTAATTAAATTACGAAATATTAGAAGAATTAATAGAAAAAATGAAATTATTTAATCTTATTACTTTGATCTATATTCGATACATTTTCGAAATTCGAGTTTCCATCATTATTCAATCCAGCTTTACAATATATTCTATGAATATTATTTTTACTACAATAATTAGTATTATTACTCCTTCTTCTGTCATTTTTACCATCTCCTCCTCCTAATTTAAATTTGTTTAAATTCGATTTAGCAAAATCATTATCATTGTTATTAATATTTTCACTAAAAATATCATTATTACTACTTATAATAATTTTTTGAATTAATTCATTTTTACTTTCCACATTCAAATTCTTTTTATAATCCTCAAGTTCCTCTAAAATTTCCTTATTTTTTTTTTCAAGTTTTTCGTTCCTTGATTTTTCAGCATTGAGCATTTTAGTTAATTTTGACATAATATCCCTTAATGAATTAAGTTCATTATTTAATTCAAGATTTATTCGAGTTGGTTCTGCAATAAAGATTTCTTTAATATTTTCCTGTTTTATATTTGATTCAGTCTCTCGTCTAGTGCTCATCAATGTATTTTCTTTTGCTAAAATTTTTTGTTGTAAAATGAAAATCTCTTGATTAAGCTTATCAATTTCGGTTTTTTCATTTAGATATTTTTCATCATAATCACTTTGAAGTTTGCTTAACTAAATTTGTTAAAAAAGGAAATATATTTAAAAAAGAAACAATTATTTTAAAATTCTTAATAAGTATAAATCTTTTTACTTTACTTTCTAAAATTTGTTTTTCATTATTCAACTCAACATTTTTATCAGAGACTCGTTCATTTTCAGATCGTAATTCGTTTAAAATTGACAAAAATTCATGGTTTTGTGAATTTTCTAGTAATTGCTTATAAAGAATATTTTTATTTATATTTAAAGTTGTCGTCATATCTTCTAATTGAGATTTTAGAACTTCATTTTGTTTCATGTAGAAGTTTACTTTATCTGCATATTCACTAATTAGTTTTTTAGCAGTTGATATGTCGAACTTCTTGTTCATTTTTTTTAGTTTATATTTTAAATTTTATAAAGATAATTAAAACCTGAATTTTATTTTTTTCATATTTTGTGAAATGATTCTATAGTTAATAGATTAATTAATTAATTTATTAATTCTTATATTAATATTTTTAAATAATTTGATTTATGAATAAAATTATTTTATATTAATTTCTTATTAAAAATTGACTTTTAAAGTTCTGTAATTCAATGAAACTATTTATTTGAGTTTCGAATTTAAATACTTCTATTGAACTCTGTCAAAAATTTATATTGTTAAAAAAATTAAAAAAATATTTATTTTAATTTTTGATTCTTTAACTGAAACGAGATTAAATCTCATCAAGATTTGTTGAATATACTATAATTATTTACAAGTCCGCCCTGAATTGAGTTAAATGATGATATTTAAAAACATATAGGTTTTATCCATTAACCAATAAATTATATATGATTTATGTTTAATAAATAGTAAGTTTGTTTAATATTTAAATTAAATATATGTTCTGCAATATATTCTATTTTTTCCAGTTGTAATAATAATCGGTCAAAATTTTAGTTCTCTACCATTTTAGGTAATCTATTTTTAAAATGATCTAAGAACATTTTATTTTTATCGACATTATAGATTTTTCTATTTTCAAATTTATCGTTTCCAAATTTTTCTAAAAAATTATCCATAGTTTTAATGCCAAATTTTTTTTTATTCAGTGATTCATTATTATAAGAAGGATTGTCGAATAAATCGAATTTTATATCTAAATTATAAATAAAGAGTATCATAAATATAAATGAATTATACCTTCATCATGTTCAATTCTCTGTGGATTTTCTATCTTTTTCAAATTTTCATCTAAAATTTTTCTTTTAGAATTGATAGAATTCTCTTTGGGAATGAAAAAAAAATCATCAAATTTATCTGAGGAGTCATCTTCATTATTTTTGTCTTCATTATCTTCCTCTTCTTCAATATCTTTGGAATTATTGTTTCCTAAATTGACGATATTTGTGAAATCTAAATTTTCTATTCAATAATTTTACTATTTTTGTCATTTATCAATTTTTCCTCTTCTTCAAAATCACTATCGATATCAGTTTCAATATTATAATTTGGGACTTCTGATTTTTCTTTCAATTCAATTTTGGGACTTGGTTCTGCATAATTTTTTTCGAATGAAGTCAAAGCTGTTTTGCTTAATTCTTAATTTTATAAATAAAAATATTTGAAGGAATAAAAAAATGAATTTACTTTTCAAATCATTAGTTCTTTCAGATTTATCATGCAATAATTGAGATTCAATATTATTAAAATTAATGCCTATTTGATTTTTTACTGTCTGAATTAAAGAAGTTACTAAATTATCTTTACTTCCATTAGAAAAATTATATGAACTTCCAAATAAATTTGAAACTGTATGATTATTAGTATTTTCTATTGTCTTCAAATTCTCTATTCCCAAAAACTTTTGATCAAATTGAGTGAAATTTTTTTTAAATTTTTCAAGATATTTTTGATTATCTGAATAATATTTTTGAATTTTGTTTGTAAGAGCATGAGGAATTTCCAAATCATTTTTTCGAATAAATGTTGAGTTATTCAAACTTGTAATTATATTTTTCGAGTCAAAATCCTTATTATTATTATTTTGTCTAAATTTGAGTAGATCAAAGTAATTAATATCTGAAAGCTTATTTAGAAATCTAAAGTTTTCTTTTTTATCTATACTAGAAATTAAAGTATTTTTTTCCTTTATTACATGATTTTTATTCTCTTTTATTTTCTCTTCGTTTTTTTTTGTAATTTTATCTGATGAATTAAGATCAAGGCTTGATTTTTGTTTTTCCGTTTTTGAATTAGAATATATGTTTTCGATCTTATTAGCAATTGGCAAATCGATAGGTGAATCTGGTAATTTTTTCAAATCATTAAGCGTTTTGTTTTTTAAAACTTCTTGAAAATTTTCTATATTCTCAATTTTTATTTTGTAAATATCTTCAGGTTTATTTAATAAATCTTTATTTTCTAAAGCCTTCTTATCCAAATTAGACTGTGGTGATATTTTATTTGCTAAAGGAGACTTTGAACTTTTGTTGTCTTATTTAATATTAAAATGTATGATTTTTTTTAATGATGATGTAAAAATCAAATAAATCAAAATTTTTTATTAAAAAATCTGAGCTATCATTTTATTTAATATACTTTTGGAAGATTCATCAACATTTCTTCCAGATAATAAATTCTTTTCTTTATTGAATTTATAAGAATATTCAGTCATAATTTTATTCTCCTCTTCTGGTTCTTCATCATCGTTTTCATCTTGATCTTCAGTTATATCATCAAATATACTTCTGCTACCCCCAAAAATTTCTATAAAATTTGTAAATAAAAATTTAATACATATAATTTGTGTATAAAAAATTTTTAAATTAAATAATATTTTATTAGCCATAATTGTATTTAGCATACTTTCATCCTTTTTAATTTCTTTTTTTTGAGTTTTAATTGTATTTTCCGGTTTTTCTTTTGATTGTTTATTAACTTGCATATCTGAAATTTTATATGGATCAATAAGATTTATATCAACATTGTTTATAAAGTTCTTAGCAGTTGAGTTTCTATTTAAATTTGTAACTAAAGGTTCCAAATTTGTAGACATAAAAGAGAAATCATTTGATATTTCAGAAGAAGATTTATTAAACTAATTTGAGAAAAATGAAATTTTTTTATAAAAGAGACTTTATAGATTAATTAGTATAAACGAAATTTACTGATTTTCATATATTTATATTAATTTGATAATGCACTTCTTAAAACTTATATTTTATTTTATAATTCATTAAAATTGCATTAAGATATTAATTTCTAACAATAAAAACAAATAAGCTATTTAATTTTCTTTAGAAAACTAATACAAGAATATTATTGAAATCTCTTATAATTTCGTTTATACTAATTATTCCTCAAGTCATTAATTTTATGATGATAATATTATTTTAGAAATACTTTCTTATTTTTCTTTTTATTCGAATTTTCTTCTTTTTCCATATCTATTTGAGCAAGAGATATTGGTATTCTTTTAAATTCCTTATCAAGTTTCTGTGAAGTTTGATTTAAATTAGTTTCCAAATTTATATCTAAAGGGCTGAGTGGATATTCTTTATTTTTACCTTCTTTATTTTTTAAATCTTCCATTTTCTTTTCTTGAGCTTTTTCTTCTTCTTTTACAACATATTCGAAAATTTCGTTAATTTTTTTATCTTTTTTATTATTGTTTTCACCATTTTTTAAATTTTGATTTATTTGCTTTCCTGGAAATATAAAACTTTTATAATTTCCATTTTCAATTGATTCTTTTTCTTTATTTTTATTTATTTCTTTAGATTCTTTTTCCAAAATATCAAAGAAATTCATTTTTTTTTTCACATCTTTTTGATTATTATTATTATTTTGGTTTAATTTGATGGTGCTATCAAAACTAGATTCTTCTCCTTTGTTTAAAAATGGATCAGAAAAAAGAGAAGGTTGATTTTTCTTCATTTTAGTATCCTTTTTATCATTTCTTTTAAAATCTTTTGAAATTCCTAATAAATCGTTCAAAATCTCTTCATCAGAAGATTCTTCTTTATTATTTACATTATTTTTAAATTTAGAATCAGCATTGGATGAAATAAAATTATTATCTCTGTTACTGATAGTTGAAGGATCACTGAACGAAATATTCTCATGACCATAAAAATCTTTCTTTTTATTATTATTGATGTCATTTTTTTCTACTACGTTTCCAAATATATTAAAATCTGATTTCATTTTATCTTCATTATCAATAGAAGTTGTGGAATGATTATAAAATTCATTAGTAGGTTTTTGTGGAGAGTTGATTGAATTAGTTTGAGAAATTATATCTTGAAATTCTTTTAATAGATTTTCGTTTTTTTTATCCTCATAAATTTTTAGTGGCTTTTCTTTATTTAAATGATTTAGGTTTTTTAAATAATCATCATTATTTGAAACAAAGTTATTGTCACTAAATAGGCTTCTTTTCTTACTTTCAATTTTTTTAGGAGTTGTTAACTGATTTTTTAAATAAAAATTTGAATCATCAAATATGTTAACTTTTTCTTCATTTTTATAATTGTTCATAGTTGAGTCTGTTTTTATAAAATCATTGAAGTGATTTGAGTTATCTGGTTTATTTTGTTGAAAAGAATCCTGGAATGGACTATCAAATTTCTTCACATTCATAATTTTTTGAGTTGGGATTTTAAACATATCTAAATAGTTATTTATAGTTTAATTTAAAAAATCAAGTTATCTTAATTTTTTATTATCGATTTTATTAGTATAAAAACTTTTTAATATCAATTTGTGTAAATATATATTTTTACCATTATTATTATGAAATTTTGAATTATCTTTAGAATCTTTATTAAAATTTATATATTTATCATCATTCGAAATTGGATTAGCATTGCTTTTAATTTGAAAACTTTCTTTTATTAATTTTTCCTGATTTTTATCCGAATTTTTGTTAAAATCTTTAATAGAATTTAGTGAACTCGTTAAAGGAGTATTTTTTTTATCACTCTCTAACTTAGAAACTTTAGATAAATTATTTTTATTATCAAATTCTTCTTTATTAACAGCATTTATTTCTCTAAGAAAATATTCTTGTGATCCGCTTCCCTTTTCAACTATAGCAGGCTTAAATACATTGAGTTGACCAATTGCTAGTACATCTGAAAGTTTGTCTGAATCTAGATTCTCCTTGCATTTATCTGGAGAATTAGTGATAATAATTAATCTACCATTTAAAGATTTTAATGATATTTTTCTAACAATCGACAAAAATGCTTTTCCTTCATTGTTTGCTATAATGTTTCCTATATCTCCAAAATGGAAATTTTCATCTTCATTAGTACTCGGACAAGAATGCTTATATTTCATTGGATTATAGTGATTAAGATTTATTTCATTCAAATCTTTAACTGGAAAAACTCTTTTTTTTATAAAATCTCCTTGTGATTTGTATTTATAATTTGATTTCTCTGATAATGATAATGAAGAGGATTCTTGAATGATCGAAATTATATCTGAATATTCTATGATATGCACAGCATGAGTTGAACCTGGCTTAAATCCGCTTAGTTTTCCTATAATTGATATACCATCGAAAATCTCATTAATTTCAATAAAACCGGAAATATCTGAATTATTGTATTATTCATTTAAAAGAAAAAATTAAAATATAGCATTGTTTTTAATAAAAGTTGATTTTATAAAAGAAATTTTTATGAAAAACTAATAAATTTCTTGTTTAATTGAAATAAGAATATACTCGAATTTTTATAAACTTCTTGCTGTAAGTTTGAATTGAAATTGTTATTTATATCTTTTTCATCAATAAATTGTGCAGATTTAATGTAGGCTTTTAATTTATGAACATCACTAACATATAATAATTCATCAGTAACACCTGAGTTAAATCTATATAATAAATATAATGTTGTAGTTAAGCAAATTGTAAGCACTAGAAATATATAGAGGAACAAGTTATTTAATGGAGAATTTAGGTTTTCTAATTTCTTTTTTGTTAAATTATTATTATTTGTTTGTTCTCCTTTTTCAATTTTTTTGTAATTGTTATTATTTTCTTGATAAGAAAATTTTTCTTTTTTATTGTTTCTCATTTTTGTAAATATTTTATTTAAATTGATTTAAGAATAGAATTTTTTTAAAAGTTTATAATTTTAATAGGACATTGTTAAATTATTATTAAGTTATGTTAAGAAGAAAAATTATAAAAAATAAAGTCGAATTTTTATGAAAAAATAAATATATTCCAAAAAATTAAAGGGAAAATTAATTATTTATTTGGATTTAAATATTAATTTATAGGAGTAATCAATATTATTAAAACGAATATTTTCACATTTATTTGAAAATTAATATATATAAAAATATCATAAATATGATATTTCAACTTGATAAAAAAATCTTTAATTTTTTAAATGTTTGAAAAACTGACTTTTTTTCTATTAAAAATTTAATATAAATTTAAAAGATTAAAAATTTTAATATTAAACTATCACATCATTACTCTTTGATAATTATTTATATTTTATCGTAATCTTCTATATCAATTTTTTATATTCCCATAATAAATTGGATTTTCTTCCCTTTTATTCCAATAATCATTCTCTAAATAATTTCTTTGATTATTGAAATCCAAATTATTATGCCTTTCGAAATTTGTAGTGATTGAATTATTTTTATCCTGTTTATATAATAAATCCTTAGTTATTTGACCAAGAGAATTATTCGTATTTTTTCCTTTATTTTTATCTAAATATATTTATATTAAATTTATATAAAAAATAATTTACTAACAATGATTTCATTAATATCATTAGATGTTTCATAATAAATTCTTCTTTCTCCGTTTTCATATTTATAAAGAATTCTGGAATCATTATTTAAAAAATTATTGTTTTTGAAATCCAAATTAATGGGATTTCTTTGAAAATTTTTCCTACCAAATTCGAAACTTTGCTTAACATTTGGTGCTTTAATATTTTTATTAGGATGATTATGTCTAAAATATAGTGAATCATTATTAATTAAATCAGAAGTTTCCAATATTTCAGGATTATTAAAACTCTTTATATGTTTTCTACTGGTATTAATATTTATATCTGAAATATTATTCATTTTAATATAATCTGTTATATAATTAGCATTAATAGTTCTTTTTTCATTCATAAGATTAACGCTATTTTTATTCAAATTCTCTTTAGAAAATAGAGGATTCTTTGATATAGGAATAAAATTATTTTTGTTGTGATGAGTAATAAAAATATCATTATCACAATTAAATTCATTATATTGATTTTCTTTAATATTTAAGCTTCCGTTAAAATTTTGCTCTTGTTTATTCAAGTAAAAATTATTATTTTCATAATTTTTCTTTTTCTCTAATTTTATAGAATTTAATTCATTCTTTATATTGCTCATGATATTATTATTGGATGAATATTTTTGATCCAAATAATTATTTCCAAAATCTTCGCATTCGATTTCAATATGCTTTTTTTTTCTTTTGCCTATTTTAATGTTTTTCTGTAATTTTATGAATTTATTTTTGAATTTCAAATCAGCCAGATTGGAAAAAGCTTTCAATATTTTAGTTTCTTCTTCACTTAAAAAAAATATGTCATCAATATCAAAATTTAAAAAATTTGAGTTTTCATTGAATTCTCTCAGAAGAGTGTAATGCTCATTGAATGTTTCATCAACATTCATTAATGTTCCATTCATTATTGATATTATTTTTCTTTTGCATTCCTTTGAATTTTCGATTCTGTTATTTAACTTGTCTCCTTTTTCTAAAATTTTATCTAAATTTTGGTTGTAAGAAAAAGTGAATTTTTCTAAAATTTCATTTCTCTTTTCTTCTACAAATCTATAAACACTTTTGAAAAACCCTTTTATTTTTAGTTCTAATTGTTTTTTATTTGTTTCATATTCTTTGATAAGCTCTTGTAATGATTTATTATTTAAGTGACTTTCCGAAAGAATAAATTCTAAATCTTCCAATATGTCATTACATTTTTCTTTTAAATCACGAATTTCATATTGGTTATTATTCTTGTATTCCAAAAAAGCACAGTGAACACAAATAGTTTCTCTTGTTTCTTCAATATAATGACTTAATTTTTGTTCGGGATGTAAATGGCAATATCCCTTGAATAAATTGATATTTTATTAATAAAGAAATTTGGTATAAAATATATTTTAGAATAAAAAACCTATTATTTAATTATTATATATTAGATATTTTTAATAAATTATTGATTGATTCTTACTAAAGCGGTTACTAAAAGTCTTTGATTTAATGATTGAAGGAGAAACATGTAAAATAAAAATTAATTAATTATTATTTAAAAGGAAAATTTTTTTTTAATTTTACATTTCGATTTCCTTTGTTTTTTGATTCTTGATTATTACTATTTTGAATTTTTGAAAAGTTTTCATTATTTATACGAATTGTATTTTGTTCAATAGAAACAGATCTTTCATTATCAAAGAACCTTTCTTTATCATTATATCTTTCATAATTATTCCGATTAAAATTAAAATTAATATTTCTTTCTTCATTATTTTTATTAAATCTATTGTCATATATATCTTTAAAATGAGTATCTTCAATTTCGTTATTTTTTTCAATTATTAAATTATTTAAAATTTTCAATTCTTTGAATTCACTAGCAACGACTCCATCATCAGGACAATATATATTCCCTTTTTCATCTGTAAATTGGCTTTCTAAGCAAAATTTACAGAAAAAATGACCACATTTCAGTAAGTAAGGCGCCTTTATATGAGAATTGAACTCTTCTTTGCAAATTTGACATACCGATATATATTTTAAAGTAACCAAATTCGAACTTACTGATATGTTATTTTCTGATAAATAAAAATTTATAAAATAAAAATTAAAATATCTTTAACTGTATATTTTTAATTTATTCATTTTTTATAATATGTTCTCCAATATCTTCTTAAAAAAAGAAGATAATAATTTAAAAACTGTCTATATAAGTGATCAAATGATTCAGATAAATAAAAGTTGAAATTAATTAGATTAGTAACTGATTACTGTTTTTTTCTTGAAAGTTATGCTGAATATGATCATTTTCGGATTTATCTATATTTTTCAAGATTCTGATCTGATCATTATCTTCAATTTTATCTAATAAAGTTTTATAAATGGTAAAAAAACTTTTATAATTTTTTGGGGAAATAATTGATAAATGTAATTTTAAATATAACAAATATAAACTGATATTACCTTCATCTTTTAATTTATCTTTTTCATACAAGTCAAGATCGGAGATATTTGCGAAATTTATATTCGAATTATTTTGATTCGGCTGATTGAGATTTATACTTTGTTTTTCCATTAAATTAGTCATTTCATTAAAATTTGAATTTTCTGTTTCTCTCTCAGGAAAGCAATTTTTAATATTCATTTTAACTTATTTAATTTAATAAATTAAAATAAAATTTTTATTTAAAAATGCAAAATTGTTAGAAAATTAAAAGCAATCAAAATCTTATGTTTTCCAAGAATAATTTTATAAGAAAATTTATAAATAAATTAAAAGTGAAAAATGAACTTAAACGAATATATAATGAAACTTAAAGTTGATAAAGAAGTTGATAAAAAAAGGATGATAATCGATATTAATTATTTGACTAAAATGAAAATAAATAAAAATTATGAATTCAGTGAAAAATTAACTTTACCTTGTAATTTATTTTTTATTAGATTGTAGAAATATTAAATAATAAATTTTTTTGTAGCATACAAAGAAAATAAAATTAGTTATTATGTGCAATCAAAATTCAAAAGTAAATCAATCTCTTATATATGATGAAAAAGATGTGAAAAATTTTAAAAAATCTTTTGATCTGGATCAATCGTATATTCCACAGAAAAATAATATAAAAATAAAAAGCAAAGAGAAATTCAAATTTATTGAAAAAAAAGATTTGATGAAGGTTACACCAATAAAATTAAAGCCTATTTTTTCAAAAAAATTAAAACAAGACAAGAATTCTGCTTCGAAATGTAATTTGAATTTTAATCCCATTTGAAATTAATAATCTTTTATTGTTTTTTGTGATTTATTACTTGATTAATTATAAAATAAAGCTAAAGAGCGTAATAAAATAATTATAAATAATGCTGTTAAAATTGAGAGGCCTTCTAGATCTGAAAGAAAAACTATTAGTAGAAATTTAAATAAAAGTGTTAGCACAAATTTCGAGTAATTTATTTTATTTATTTATTTATTTATTTATTTATAAGTAATTCAAATTTAAATAATTCTGAAATACCAATCCTTAATATTTCGAAACGATACAAATTAAAAAGAGAGCATTCTTGTTTGAACAGAGACATCTTGGATTATTGCAAGCCTAATTTCAATAAAAAAGACGACTTCCCAATTGATTTCAAAAAATATTTAATAAAAAATAATAAAGAAAAAGTTGAAGATGATCTTTTTTGGTTAAATTAATATTTTCTAATAAATGTAAATTATTTATTTATATTTAATAAAAATTTGTTTTAAATTATTTTTTCACAGTATAATAATCCGGATTAATTTTTTATTTTTCTATAAAATTCAAATAAATTCAAAAATATATAAAAAATGAAATTAGGGAATGTAGAGAATTAAAATTATTAAATTTCTTGGGGATTCTAATTTTCTAATAATAAATTTATTATTAATGACTTAAGAGCTAAATTTTTAACCACTTTTACTAACTTTGCTGGCAACCTTTGTTTTTTTCCCTTTTTAGTTCTAAATAATTCATTAAATTAGCTTTCATATGTCTATAAAAATGGAATGATATTTTAAAAATATAAAATTATTTTTATGTATATTTTATATTGATATTTATATAGAAAATATAAATAAAATCAGATTTTTATTCTTAATACAGTTTTTATGATCAATTATATAAATTTGAAAAGTTTTTAAATAATCATTTTATATTTGATTAGATTATTATTTAAATAATTTAAAATTTATTTGTTCAAAAATTAATTAAATAATGAAAAATGAAATCAACAATTTATTTATTAACAAAACTTCTAGCTTAAAAAATATAATAAACCCAAAAACAAACTCTAGAGAAGGTTTTCATTTTATTCTTCCAAATATAAATTTATCTGATGTATTAAATAATGATGAAATTGAAAATATCTTGAGAGATAGAGAAATCTATGAAATACTCATAAAAAATAACGAATTTGAATCACCCAATTTAACAGAATATTTAAGTAAATTAGAAAAAGATTTTTTTAAAATCGATAACTACGAATTTCAAGAGAAAAAAATAAAAGATGAGGTTATAGGAGAAAAGACAATTTCAAAAAATGATTTAATTGGTATTAATAACAATTTTTACTTTAATTGAATAAAAATTTTTAAAATTAAATAAACATCATTTTTGATTCAATTTATTAAAATATTTTTTAGATTTTATATTTGATAAATATTTTATTTAAAATTTACTATATAAGTAGAATTATTGAATATTTCTTATTTTTAAAATAAATTACAAGTTATGTTGTAAAAGTTATTATTAAACCAAATTATAATTATAAAGGATTTAATTCAGATATATTAAAATTTTCAATTATTTATCTTTTTAATTTTTCTTTTTTTAGAATTAAATGAAAATTTGGAATGTATCGAATTTCCAGAAAATTTGACAGATATTAAAAATTTGAATCTTCAATATAACTCATACATTTTTAAAGACATACAATTTTATAAAAATTTAATTACTCAAATTAGAGGAATACCATTTAATAAAATGACATTAATAATTCTTTTTTTAGATTATGCAATAAATTTTCTTATAAAATCAAATAAAACCCCAATTGCTAAGGGACTGGAATGGTAATTTTAAATTTTATATCATATTTAAACAAATATTTTATCCAAAAATTCATCCAATCTATTTTAAATATTTAGAAATATTTTTTTCATTTTAAAACAAATTATAGAAAAAGGTATTTTCTATGGATATACATATTTAATACTTTAGGACTCTTAATGAAATCCGGGAAAATTTTTCATATCAAATTGATAAATCAACTGTGGAATATTATGAAAAAATAAAAGATTCTAACCAGCAAATAAAGACTGTATATGAATGGGTAAAAGAATATTCTTCATTCAATGATAATCAAAAAAATATTTATGATTTAGCAAAATCAAAAAACATAAATTCTCTAAAAAATAATAAAAAAAATATAAAAATTAATTATTCAACAAATCCTCCTGATTATAAAAAATTAAAAAGACTTTCAACATACAACACTCCACATGTAACTTTAGCATATAAAGCATTCGGGACTGTTGGTTGTGGTACAATTCCGAATTCTAATACTATCATTGGTGAGACCAAAAATGAATTTAATATAAACAATCCTTCTTTATCTAATAAAACAAACAGCGTTAATCCTCATCAAAGAAATTCTTATGTAAATAATAAAACAAAATCTGATTTTATAGTTGTTAAGGGGACTAATAATATATTTTCTAAAGAAAAAAATGAAGATTTTAATTTAAAAGAAAATCGAAGCAAATATAATAATTATAAATGTTATAATAATAATTCATCAGAGATTTCAGATAAAGGTCCGAAATTAACCGAATTCATTGCAACCTATAATGATAAAACTTCCAAAAGGAATTCATATCATGTAAATCAATCTTTTTCAAATGCTTCTAAGAAGGAAAATCAAGCTTCGTTTAAAAAAAACGAAAAGATAAAATCAAATATATCGAAAACAAAATCTGATTTTCGAGTTTTTTCCAAATCACCAGAAAAGATAAATTCTTCATCGGAAGATTTTTGCAATAATAAATTCATAAGAGGAAAGCACAATAGCATAACCAAAACACAAAATGTGATTAAAAAAAATGATAAAAAATTAAAGAAAAATATAAATAACAAAAATTCATCAAATTTAAATATATCTACATTAACCAATACAATTAATAATTCTCATCTCATTAATTCTCAGTCAATTTCATTCACCAAAAAATTACTGGAGGATTCTTATGTATCTTTTAGCAAATCACCTTATAATTTTATTATAAGCTCTTCAAATAATCAGTCAGATCAGTTAAATTCAATATCTACAATACCAAAATATTTTAAAGTTCATACACCAGTCAAACCAATTTCAAAGCTCAATTTGAATTTAAAATCTAATAAAAAAGGATACTCAAATAAATTAAATGATTCTAAAAAAATCCCTAATTCAATAAATAAATTTAATCCTAATAATAGCCTCAATAAAACTATCAATGATATTAATATTAATCGAAATACAATTATTAATTCGTCATTAAAAGGTAAAAAAACATTTAATGAACACTTTTTATCTAAATATTCAAAAAACCAAAATAATTCATATAAATACAATGGTATTTTAAAATACCATAATAATAGCAATGCAAATAATAATTTTTTTAATAAGAAAAAAAATGAAATTCAATTTTCAAGAAGAAAATCTAGATCATATAATGAAAAAGAATTCAGAGCAAATGGAATAGGCATAAATATTATTAATGATAATTCAAAAATCGAAGTAGAAGAGGAAAATGAAATAGATAAATCAGATAATGATGTCTTTGATGGTTTGACTATTAAAGATGACGCAGATAAAAATAATAATATATTGAATCTTCTTAATCAACAAAACAAAAAAATACATGTACAAGTAGATATCAAAGCGAAAGAAGAATTCCTAGAAGAAAAAATTATTAAGAAGGATTCTGGAAATCTAAATGATAAAACATTTAATATTTCTGATAAAATTAATTCGGAAAATTCAAAAAGTGATTTGGATAAAGGTAAGAGTTTGTATAATAGTATTAATTCACTAAAGACTATAAAATCAAGGAGATCCATAATAAGTAATCATAGTAAGATGAGCTTTAAAGATGAAAACGAGCTTAATAATCTTTTTGAAAATATTAACAGCAACAACAGAAAGGGAAAAAAATTATTAAATAAAGCAAAATCCATTTGTGAAAATGGAAATAAAATAAAAGGTGAAGGTGCTGATTCTCATAATATTTTCAATCAGATAATCGTGTTTGAAAAAATAAATGAAGATGAGAAAGATTTGTTGATTTACAGTGCAAGAATGAACAAAAATGAAAAATCCAGCAAACATGATTTAAATCAAAGATCAAATGAAAAAGTGGAGCTTGATAAAAATAAAATGGGAATAAAATCTGAAAAAAGAATAAATAATTTCAATAAATATTATATATTTGAAAAAATTTATAAAATTTTAGAAAAAAGGAATTTAAATACTTTTCATAAACTTGAATATTATAATGAATATGATGATAATCAAAATTATATTACATTCAATAATCTTAAAAATTCTCCAGAAAAACATATTAACTTCGACCTATCAAAAAATCATACTAATTCAAATTTAATAAATAAAGACAATAATGAAATTGTTGAAATTTTAACAACCGATTTTAATAAAATTTTAGCGAAAATTCCAAATAAGAAATATATAAATATTTTGAAAAACTTTGATGATAATCTCAAAAAAATTGAAAGCCCTGATTTTAATATTTTTGATTTGAAAACATTCGTTGGATCAGAAAATATTCTGCCAGTGCTAGGATCTTATATTTTTTCTATTTCTGATTATTTTTCATTCTTAAATAAGAGAAATTTTGAAAATTTCATCTATGAAATTAGTAGAGGTTATATCAAAGAAAACTATTATCATAATGATGTCCATGGAGCAGATGTTACTCAGAGTAGTTATATGTATTTGACAAAGGGAAACCTTAAAGAAGTAATTTTTTTCTAAATTAAAATTTTAATAATTTTAAAGACACTGATATTAACTGATATCGATTGTGCTGGATATTTATTGGCTAGTATAATTCATGATTTTAAGCATCCTGGATTAACAAATGGATTTTTGATAAATTCAAAAGATATTATTGCTTTAACATACAACGGTAATAAAATCCTTTTTTATTAATTTATTTTATGGTATATATGAATCTATTATTAAACAGAACTAGAAAAATTGAATAATTTTTGATTTTTAAGTTATTATATTAAACTTCAAATAAGATAATTCTGTTCTGGAGAATTATCATGTTGCAGAAGCTTTCAAAATTATCACATTTCAAAAAAATTGCAACATTTTCAGCGATTTAACTAAGGAAGATTATAAAATAATACGCAAAAGAATAATCGAATTAGTCCTAGCAACTGATATGACTATGCATGCAAAAGAACTATCTTTTATTAAATCAAAACTTGAATCTTTAATCCTGCTTCAGAATCCCAATCATAATCAGCATAGCTCAATGTTAAATTTACATGAAAAAGATCTTAAATCATTAGAGCTTACACATTCTCAAAGCATTTATCAAGATAAGGATAAGGCTTCTATCATAAAAATACTCTTGGAAAATTCAAATTCTTCAAATTTATTTACGATGCAACAAGAATTTTTAAATATAATGATTCATCTCGCTGATATTTCAAATCCAACAAAACCTACTGAAATTTATATGAAATGGACTGATTTAGTTATGAATGAATTTTGGTTACAAGGTGATAAGGAGAAAAGTTTATGCTTGCCTATAAGCTTTTTATGTGATAGAGTTGGTGCTTCAATTCCAAAAGCTCAATTAGGATTTATAGATGGTATTGTAATGCCACTTTTGATCTGTATTGTTGATATTTTCCCTGATTTAATATTTTTAAAGGAAAATATTGACAAGAATAAAATAGTTTATAAAGATCTGCTTGAAAAAGAAGAAACGGAAAAAAAAAAAAAAAATAATAATTTTTAAAAAATTATTATAAATTTTTCATTCAGATTGATAGAATCAAATAATATTGCAAATAGTTTTTATATATATTAGAGTTTTACAAAAGAATAATTGTTA
>Ga0194116_10003869_pt1 | contig 17623 bp, 14 predicted proteins | sample TA2MahsurfametaG_4_FD_148617 | JGI IMG/M metagenome (GOLD analysis project Ga0194116, IMG submission 148617) | Freshwater microbial communities from Lake Tanganyika, Tanzania - TA2015008 Mahale S9 surface | ecosystem: Environmental > Aquatic > Freshwater > Lake | place: Tanzania: Lake...
GCCCGATCCTCGGCGCTACCGAGGGAATTGAGCTCCAAGGCCAGCCCACCAACGCCCAGCGCGGCCAACAGATCCCAGGCCACGGCGATGGCCTCCGCATCGCTGCAGGCATCGGCAAAGCCCAGCAGCTCGAGGCCGATCTGGTGAAACTGCCGCTGCCGGCCCGCCTGGGGGCGCTCGTAGCGGAACATCGGCCCGCCATACCAGAGGCGCTGGGGCCCCTGGCTCAGCAGGCCGTGCTGAATCGCCGCCCGCACCACCGACGCCGTGCCCTCGGGGCGCAGGGTGCAGCTGCGCTCACCGCGATCCAGAAAGGTGTACATCTCCTTGCCCACCACATCGGTGGCCTCACCAATACCGCGGGCGAACAGCTCGGTGACCTCCAGCAGGGGCGTGCGGATCTCGCTGATGCCAGCGCGGCGGAACTGCTCCCGGGCCGTGGCCTCCACCTGCTGCCACTGGTCGATCTGCTCAGGCAGCAGATCGACCATGCCACGTAGGCTCTGCAGCGACGCCAAGGCAAAGAAAGCAGGTGGGGGGAGTCTGCCTGCTGGCCGCCGCCGAGGCAGAAGCGGGCAGGCTCAGCCGTAGTGGCAGCGGTACCAGTGGGCGAAGTGCTCCACGCCCAGCTCGATCGGGGTTGTGGGCCGGAAGCCCACCCAGGCCTCCAGCAGGGCGGTATCGGCGACGGTTGCCTCCACATCGCCGGGTTGGATCGACTGCAGATCCTTGATCGCCGGCCGGCCGAGCATCTGCTCCAGCAGCTCGATGAAGTGCAGCAGCTCCACGGGCTGGCTGTTGCCGAGGTTGAACAGCCGGTGGGGGGCCCAGCTGGTGGCCGGGTCGGGTGCCGCGGTGTTGAAGATGGGATTGGGGGTGGCCGGCTTATCGGCGCAGGCGATCACCCCGGCCACGATGTCATCGATGTAGGTGAAGTCGCGGCGCATGTGGCCGTGGTTGAACACCCGGATCGGCTCACCCGCCAGGATCGCCCTGGCGAACAGCATCGGCGCCATGTCGGGCCGGCCCCAGGGGCCGTACACCGTGAAGAAGCGCAGGCCGGTGGCGGGCAGTCCATAGAGGTGGCTGTAGGTGTGGGCCATCAGCTCATTGGCCTTCTTGGTGGCCGCATACAGGCTCACCGGGTGATTCACCGGCTGGTGCTCGCTGAACGGCAGGGTGGTGTTGCCGCCATACACCGAGCTGCTGGAGCCATAGACGAGATGCTCGACGCCGTGGTGGCGGCAGCCCTCGAGAATGTGACCAAAGCCCACCAGATTGCTCTGGACATAGGCGGCGGGGTTCTCCAGCGAATACCGCACACCGGCTTGGGCGGCCAGATGGATCACAGCGGAGGGCTTGTGCTGGGCGAAGGCGGCCTCCACGGCCGCCCGATCCTCCATATCGGCCTCAATCAGCTCCCAGGCGGTGCCGGTACGGGCCACCCCGGCCTCCAGCTCGGCAATGCGCGCCCGTTTCAGGGCAGGGTCGTAATAGGCATTGAAGTTGTCCAAGCCCACCACCCGATCACCGCGGGTCAATAGGCGCTCACACACGGCTGCCCCGATGAAGCCTGCGGCACCGGTCACCAGAACGGCCTTGGACATTCAGCGGATCGTCTCGCGGAAGTAGGCGATGGTGGGCTCGAGCCCCTGCTCGAGGGGAATGGTGGGCTCCCAGCCGAGCTCCCGCTGCGCCAGATCGATCACCGGTTGGCGTTGCAGCGGATCGTCGGCGGGCAGCGGTTGTTCGATCAAGGGCAGATTGGGGTTGATGCGCGCGCGCACCAGCTCGGCCAGCTGGCGGATCGTGAACTCGCCAGGGTTGCCGATGTTGATCGGGCCGGTGTGGCTGCCGTTCATCAGCCGGACCATGCCCTCGATCAGATCATCCACGTAGCAAAAGGAACGCGTCTGGCTGCCGTCGCCATAGAGGGTGAGGGGCAGGCCCTTGAGCGCCTGCACGATGAAGTTGCTCACCACCCGGCCGTCGTCCGGGAGCATGCGCGGGCCGTAGGTGTTGAAGATGCGCATGACGCGGATCTCAGTGCCGTGTATGCGCTGGTAATCGAAACAGAGCGTTTCGGCGATGCGCTTGCCCTCGTCGTAGCAGCTGCGCAGGCCGATCGTGTTGACGCAGCCGCGGTAACTCTCCGGCTGGGGATGCACCTCCGGATCGCCATACACCTCAGAGGTGCTGGCCAGCAATAGGCGGGCGCCGACGCGGCGGGCCAGGCCGAGCATGTTGTAGGTGCCGAGGAAGCTGGTTTTCGCCGTTTTGATCGGGTTGAACTGGTAGTGCACCGGTGAGGCGGGGCAGGCCAGGTGCCAGATCCGGTCCACCTCCAGGCGGATCGGCTCGGTGACGTCGTGGCGGATCAGCTCGAAGCGCGGATGGCCGATCCACTGGCTGATGTTGGCCTTGCGGCCGGTGAAGTAGTTATCGAGGCAGATCACCTCCTCGCCGGCCGCCATCAGCCGGTCCACCAGGTGGGAGCCCAGGAAACCGGCGCCGCCGGTCACCAGGTTGCGCGTGAGGGAAGCGGGCATGACGGGATGTCCTCAGCAGAAGCGGTGCTGATGCCAGGCCCAGGCGTGGGCCAGGATCGTGGCCAGCTCGGGATGGCGCGGCCGCCAGCCCAGCTCGCTGCGGGCTTTGCCGGCCGCCGCCACCAGCACCGGTGGATCACCAGGCCGCCGCGGTGCCACGTGGGCCAGCAGGCCGCGGCCGGTGACCGCCTTGGCCGCCTCGATCACCTGCTGCACGGAATAGCCGGTGCCGTTGCCAAGGTTGTAGACGTGCTGGCCCTCCTCAGCCAGCAGCTTCTGGAGCCCCAGCACATGGGCATCGGCCAGGTCGCACACGTGGATGTAGTCGCGGATGCAGGTGCCATCGTCGGTGGGGTAGTCGTCCCCGAAGATCTGCAGGTAGGGTCTGCGGCCGGCCATTGCATCCAGCACCAGCGGGATCAGGTGGGTTTCGGGGTTGTGGTCCTCCCCGAGATCCCCGGCCGGATCTGCGCCAGCGGCATTGAAGTAGCGGAAGATCACGCTCGGCTGCCCATAGGCGGCGCCGAAGTCGGCCAGCAGTTGCTCCACCATCCACTTGCTGCGGCCGTAGGGGTTGATCGGCCGCTGCGGGCAGGTTTCGGTGATCGGGATCTGTTCGGGCTCGGGGATGCCGTAGGTGGCGCAGGTGCTGGAGAACACCATGGGCAGCGGCACGCCGCGGCGTTCACCTTCCGCCTTGAGCGCCTCCAGCAGCGTCAGAGAATCGCCCAGGTTGTTGCGGTAGTAGCGGGCCGGATCGGCCACGCTCTCGCCCACGTAGGCGTAGGCGGCGAAGTGCAGCACCGCCGCGATCGGCTCGCCCGGCTGCGCTGGCGATCCCCCCGTGGCGGCATGCTCGCCGCGCAGCAGCTGATCGAGCAGGGCCCGATCGCCCACCTGCCCCTCCACCAGCGGCACCCCCAAGCGCACGGCCACTTCGGCATGGCCGTACACCAGGTTGTCGAGCACCACCACCGCAAAGCCGGAGCGCTGCAGGGCACGCACGGCATGACTGCCGATATAGCCGGCGCCACCGGTGACGAGGATCGTCATGGCTTGATGCCCTCCCCCACGGTCCACACCTGTAGCCCCGCCGCCAGGGCCGCGCCCCCATCGGCCTTGGCGCGGGCATCGAACAGCCAGGCGGGCTGGCGCATCACCGCCGCCACCGCCGGCCAGTCGATCTGCGCGAAGGCCTGCCACTCGGTGAGCAGCAGCAGGGCATCGGCGCCACTGGCCGCCTGGTGCACATCCGCCACATGCTGCCAGCTGCCATCGCCCGCCGCCTGGCCGAGGTCGAGGGCGATCTGCCGCTCGCTCACCTTGGGATCGAGGATCTGCAGGATCGCCCCCTCCTCCAGCAGGTCCTTGCAGATGCGGATCGCCGGTGATTCGCGGGTGTCGTTGGTGTCGGCTTTAAACGCAAAACCGAGCACACCGATCCGCTTGCCGCTCACCGTGCCGAACAGCTTGTTCACCACGAGCCTGGCAATCCGGTGCTGCTGCCAGGTGTTGAGCGTCACCACCTGCTCCCAGTAGGCCGCCACCTCCTCGAGGCCGTAGTGACGGCAGAGGTACACCAGGTTGAGGATGTCCTTCTGGAAGCAGCTGCCGCCGAAGCCCGGCCCCGCCTGCAGAAACTTGGGGCCAATGCGGCTGTCGGCGCCGATCGCCTTGGCCACCTCGCGCACATCGGCGCCGGTGGCCTCGCAGAAAGCGGCGATGCCGTTGATCGAGCTGATCCGCTGGGCGAGGAAGGCATTGGCGGTGAGCTTGCTCAGCTCACTGCTCCAGAGGTTGGTCGTGAGAATGCGCTCGGCCGGCACCCACTGGCCGTAGATCGCCGCCAGGGCAGCGATCGCCCCGGGGTCGTCACCGCCGATCAGCACCCGATCAGGCGCCTCCAGATCGGGGACGGCGGTGCCCTCGGCCAGGAACTCGGGGTTGGAGAGCACGGCAAAGCTCTTGCCGCCCTCGGCCGAGGCGAGGATCTCCTGGATCACGGCGGCGGTGCGCACCGGCAGGGTGCTCTTCTCCACCACGATCGTGTGGCCCTGGGCCGCCTGGGCCACGGTGCGGGCGCTGGCCTCCACCCACTTGAGGTCACTGGCCTGGCCGGCGCCCAGGCCCTTGGTCTTGGTGGGGGTGTTCACCGAGATGAACACCATGTCGGCAGCGGCGATCGCCTCCTCCACGGCTGTGGAGAAGTGCAGGTTGCGGCCGCGGGCGCGGCCCACCACCCCATCCAGCCCCGGCTCATACACCGGCAGCTGGCTGAGATCGGCATCGTTCCAGGCGGCAATCCGCTCGGCGTTGAGATCCACCACCGTCACCTGGATGGCCGGACAGCGATCGGCGATCACGGCCATCGTCGGCCCGCCCACATAGCCCGCGCCAATGCAGCAGATGCTGCGGATGGATGGTGACTCCATGGAAGTCGCGGGGCTTCAAAATAGAGACTATTCCGAGGCGTGCATAACCCCATGATCCAGCTGCTGAACTCAGAAGCTGGTCTGCAGCAGTTGCAACGTGATCGCTGGCCCTGCCAGCTGGCCCACCCCAATGGTTAGGGCCGCTGAGGCCCAGCTGCTGCTGGCCGGCGGCGGACACAGTCATGCTCTGGTGCTGCAGCGCTGGGCCATGGCCCGCCGCCGGCCAGGCACCAGGCCCGCAGCCCGCATCACCCTAGTGAGCCGCCACAGCACCGCCCTTTATTCGGGGATGGTGCCCGGGCTGCTGGCCGGGATCTACGACGCCGCGACCTGCACCATCGACCTGCGCCGGCTCTGCCAACTGGCCGATGTGAGCTTCGTGCAGGCCGAGATCACGGGGCTCGACCCCCAGGACCAGACGCTGCAACTGCTGAGCCGGCCCAGCCTGCGCTGGGACTGGCTCAGCCTGGATGTGGGGGCGGAAACGGAAGCGGTGGCCGGCGCGGCGCTGGGCATCAAGCCCCTGGAACCCGCCCTCGCCTGGTGCAGCCAGCCCCGGTCGGGGCCGCTGCGCATCCGGGGCGGTGGGGCCGCAGCGGTGGAGGTCGCCCTGGCCCTTCAGGCCCGTGGGCAAGCGGCGGAGCTGCTGCTGCGCGGAGCGGAGCTCTCGCTGCAATCAGCGGCCGCCAACCGACTCGGAGAACGGATGCTGCGCGGCGCAGGCATCCCCATCCAGCGGCACACAGCCGAGGGGCTGGCCGCCGATCTGGCCTGCACCGGCAGCCGCGGAGCGCCCTGGCTTGCCGCCGCCGGTCTGGCCTGCGACAAAAGCGGGCGGGTGCTCACCGACAGCAGCCTGCAGGTGCAGGGCCATCCCCGCCTGTTCGCCAGCGGCGACTGCGGCGTGATCGCCGGGCAGCCGCGGCCTGCCTCCGGCGTCTGGGCCGTACGCAGCGCCCCGACCCTGGCCCGCAACCTGGCCCGGGCCCTGGCCGGCGAACCGCTGCGGCCCTGGCGGCCCCAGCGCTTGGCCCTGCAGTTGCTCGGCGATGGCGGCAGCCTGGAGCGGAACGCGGCGGGGCAAGCCGTGCCCCAAGCGGTGGCGTTCTGGGGCCCCTGGGCGGTGGGTCCGCACCGGCTGCTCTGGCACTGGAAAGCGTGGCTGGATCGCCGCTTCATGGCCCGCTTCAGCAACCTCAAGGCGATGCAGCCCGGCGAGGCCAGCGCCATGGCCTGCCGGGGCTGCGCCGCCAAGCTGGGCGCCAGCCCCCTGCAGCAGGCCCTCAGCCGCTGTGGGCTGGGCGGCGGCTCGAGCGGCGATCGATGCAGCCAGGCGGAGGACGCCGCCGTTATTGCCCGCTCCACTGGCGGCGGCCTGCTACTGCAAAGCGTGGATGGCTTCCCGGCATTGCTGGACGACCCCTGGCTCAATGGCCGGCTCACCACCCTGCATGCCTGCAGCGACCTCTGGGCTAGCGGCGCGGCGGTGGAAACGGTCCAGGCGCTGGTGACCCTGCCCGAACTGGCACCCCAGCTGCAGGCCGACCTGCTCGGCGAGACGCTGGCGGGAATTCAGTCGGTGCTGGAACCGCTCGGAGCCAAATTGGTGGGGGGCCACAGCCTGGAAGCACGCGACAGTCAGTGGAGCCCCCAGGGCCGGGGCCTGAGCGTGCTGCTGAGCGTCAATGGCCAGGCAGCGGCAGGCCGCCACTGGGGTAAGGGACCCCTGCAGGACGGCGATAGGCTGCTGCTCTGCCGCCCGATCGGCACAGGGGTGCTGTTTGCCGCGGCCATGGCCGGCGCCGCACGGCCGCCCTGGATCGACAATGCCCTGCGGACAATGCAACAGAGCCAGGCCGAACTGGTGGACCTGCTGGCCCGCCACGGCTGCCATGCCTGCACGGATGTGACCGGCTTCGGCCTGCTCGGCCACCTGGGCGAGATGTTGGCCGCCAGCCCGGCGGGCTGCCGCGTCAGGCTCGATGCCGCAGCCATTCCTGCCCTGCCCGGCGCGCTGACACTGCTGGAGCAGGGCTGGCAGAGCAGCCTGGCTCCGTCCAATGCCGGCGCCCTGGCCCTGATCGGTGAACGGATTCAGCTTGCTGAACCCATTGAGTCAGCACGTCTGGGGTTACTGGTTGACCCCCAGACCTGTGGCCCCCTGCTGGCCGCAATCCCCGGCGAGGAGATCGGCATAACGCTGACAACCCTTCAGCGCTATGGGTTTGTCCAGGCAACCGCCATCGGGCGGGTGCAAGCCTGAGTCAGGGTCCGGCAGACCGACTGGGAGAATGATCGATCCCCGAACCGGTCCGTTTGTCTGCTCTCACCCGCTGTTTGGAAGAAGAAGCTGCGGCCATCGCCGCCGCCGCCCAACGCCTCAGCAGCGATCAGGTGGAGGCCGCCCTGAATCTGCTGGAAGGCTGCCGGCAGCTCCGGGCCAAGCTGGTTGTGACGGGAGTTGGTAAAAGCGGCATCGTCGCCCGCAAGATCGCCGCCACCTTCTCCTCCATCGGCCTGACGGCGGTGTTTCTCAACCCCGTGGATGCCCTGCACGGTGATCTCGGCATCGTGGCCCCCGACGATGTCGCCCTGCTGCTGTCCAACAGTGGCGAGACCGAGGAACTGCTGGCGATCCTTCCCCACCTACGGCGCCGAGGCACGGCACGGATCGCCCTGGTGGGCCGGCTGAGCTCCAGCCTGGCCAACGGTTGCGATGTGGTGCTGGACGGCTCGGTGGATCGGGAGGTCTGCCCGCTGAATCTCGCTCCAACAGCCAGCACGGCCGTGGCCATGGCCATCGGCGATGCCCTGGCAGCCGTCTGGATGGAGCGTGCCGGCATCTCGCCGGAAGACTTTGCGATCAACCACCCCGCAGGCTCCCTGGGACGCCAACTCACCCTGACCGTTGCCGACCTGATGGTGCCGGCGACAGACCTGGAAGGCCTCGAGCCCGGAGCCACCCTGGCGGAGGTGATCGGCCAGCTCACCAGAGGCAGCAATGGCAAAGGAAGCCTTGGCGCAGCCTGGGTTCAGGCCAATGATGACCCCAGGCTGATGGCCGGCCTGATCACCGATGGTGACCTACGGCGCAATCTGCAGAAACACCCTCCGGAAGCATGGGCAGATCTGCGCGCTGGGGCGATGGCCACCGCCGATCCAATCATCGTGCCTCCCCAAACCCTTGCAGTCACTGCTTTAGAGCTCATGGAAAAGAATCCCAAAAAAGCAATCTCCGTGCTGCCGGTGGTGGATCCGAATCAACCGAGGCTGCTGCTGGGCCTGCTGCGGCTCCACGATCTGGTGCAGGCTGGATTCAGCTCCTCATCTCTCGATACTGAGCGCCCATGACCGCCATGCCCTTCACGCTGATCGCCGGGCCCTGCGTGATCGAGAACCGTGATCTTGTGCTGAGCATTGCCGAGCACGTGAGTGAAATCTGCAGCCGGCTCGGCATCCACTACATCTTCAAGGCCAGCTTCGACAAGGCCAACCGCAGCTCCGGGAAATCCTTCCGCGGTCCAGGCCCTGATCAAGGGCTGACGATCCTGGCGGAGGTGCGCGAGCGCTTCGGGGTGCCGGTGCTCACCGACATCCACGAAAGCCACCAGGCCGTCAGCGCTGCCGAGGTGGTGGACGTGCTGCAGATTCCCGCCTTCCTCTGCCGCCAGAGCGACCTGCTGGAGGCCGCCGCCAAAGCCGTAGCCGGCACCGACAAGGTGGTGAACGTCAAAAAAGGGCAGTTCCTCGCCCCCTGGGACATGGCCCAGGTGGTGAACAAGATGAACGACTTCGGCCTGGATCCGGCCAGCGGCCGGCTCTGGCTGACCGAGCGGGGCACCTGCTTCGGCTACAACACGCTGGTGGTGGATGGGCGCAGCTTCCCCCAGCTCCAGGCTCTCGGCTGCCCGGTGATCTTCGATGCGACCCACGCCGTGCAGCAGCCGGGCGGCCGGGGCACCAGCACCGGCGGCCAGCGGGAATTCGTGGCGCCCCTGGCCCGGGCGGCAGTGGCCGTGGGCGTGGATGGGTTGTTCATGGAGACCCACCCCGACCCCGACAACGCCCTCAGCGATGGCCCCAACATGGTGCCGCTGCACCGCCTGGACGCCCTGCTGCAGCAACTGCTGGCGATCCGCGCGGCGGTGGCCGAGGGTGTGGCCGTGAGCACGCTTTGACAGGGCTCGGCCTGCGCTCCCGTCTCAGGCGCAGCCTGCTGGGCCCACGCCTGGGCCAGATCCGCCTGCTGGTGTGCGATGTGGATGGGGTGCTCACCGACGGCGGCCTCCACTACGACGAAGCGGGCCGGGTGGTGAAGCGCTTCGATGTGCGCGATGGCCTGGCGATCCGGATGCTGCAACGGGCGGGCCTCGCTGTGGCCCTGCTCAGCGGCGGCCGCAGCGGTGCCATCGAGCAACGGGCCCGGCATCTGCAGATCCGCCACTGCCTGGTGGGGGTGGGCGACAAGCTCGGTGCCCTGCAGCAGCTGCAGGCCGAACTAGAGCTGGAATGCCGGCAGACCGCCTTCATCGGCGACGATCTCAACGACCTCACCGTGCGCCCGGCCGCAGGGCTGCTGGTGGCACCGGCCGATGCCGCCCATGGCCTGCGCCGTCAGGCCGACTGGGTGCTGCGGCGCCGGGGCGGCGATGGCGCCGTGCGCGAACTGGCTGAAGCCCTGCTGCAGCAGCGGGAGCTCTGGCAGACCCTCAACCGGGAGGGCTGGCGCGAGGGCAACGGCTAGGTCGCCCCAGCTGCCGCACGGACCAGCACCCGGGCCTGCTCAAGCTGCTCAGGGGTATCCACGGAGAGACAGTCCTGGTCCACCGCGTAGGTGTGCAGGGGGATACCGGCGTCGATCAGGCGCAGCTGCTCGAGTTTCTCAAGATCCTCCAGGCGAGATACAGGCAGGGCCGCCCAGCCGGCGAGCACATCGGCGCGGTAGCCATAGAGGCCTACGTGCCCCCAGTAGGTGGTGTGCTCCGCCCAGTGCTCGGGGGGCACCCCCCGCAGGTGGGGCAGGGCACTGCGGGAGAAGGTGATCGCCCGACCGTCGGCGGCGCGCAGCACCTTGACCACGTTGGGATCGTGCAGCTTGTCGGCCGTGAGGGGATAGACGGGCGTCAGCACCGCCGGGCGCTGCTGGGCCACAAACTGCGCCGCCATCGCCTCGATGATCGCCGGATCGAGCAGCGGCTGATCCGCCTGCACATTGATCACCAGGGTGTTGCTGAGCGCGTGATCCGGCTGCCGCGGATCAGCGGGACGGCCGCCTCCAACCGCCACCAGGGCCTCCAGCACACTGGCCAGGCGCTCACTGCCCGAGCTGCAGGCCGGAGAGGTCATCAGCACAGCATACCCCCAGCTTTCGGCGCCGGCGCGCACCGGGTCGCTGTCGGTGCACACCACCACCGCCGCCACACCGCGGGCCAGGCGGCAGCGCTCGAGCACGTGCTGCAGCATCGGCCGGCCGGCAATGTCGGCAAGCACCTTGCCCGGCAGCCGCGCCGACTCCAGCCGGGCGGGCACAGCCACAATGACGCGGGGGTCCGTCAACAAATCGCTCATCGGATCACGCTAAGGGGACGGAGCGACGCTCAAAGCCGCTCCAGCCGCAGCCGCTCAGCCCGCAGCTCCCGCAAACGCTGCCCCAACGCCGGCCCCGGCCGCAGGCCTTCCGCCAGCAGATCCGCCGCCCGGCGCTCACTCTGGATGTGGCGCCAGCGCAGCCACCAGCGCAGCAGCGGCCGGCGCGGCCCCGAACCGCAGGCGAGCGCCAGGGCCACCGCCTCAGCCGGACAGCCGGGCTGCTCCAGCAGGGCACACCAGTCCTGCACGGCCAGGGGGGATGGCTGCAGCTGTTCAGCGATCCGGCGCCGCAGCGCCAGCCACTGCACCAGCAAGCGGTGCTGGCGGTGGGGCAGCTGCAGCCGTTCGGCCAGAGCGAGGGGATCGCTGGCCCCGGCCACCAGCGCCGCCAACGGGGGCAGCCCCAGCCGCTGGGCCCAGCGCAGCCGCCGCGGCCAGGTGCGGTCAGCCTGCAGGGCCGGATCCAACAGCACCAAGGCGCCCCAGCCCTGCAGCGCTCTCAACGCCGCCCACCAGGGCTCACGCTCCAGCAGCAGCTCCAGCTCCATGCGCAGGCGGGTGCCCAGGGCCGCCGGAGCCAGGCCCGGGGGATCCCCCAGGCGCCAGGTCCAGGGCCAGGCCGCCAGGGTGGTGGCGGCCTGCTGGGCGCTGGCGGGGGCCAGATCAAAGCCGAGGCGGGCGGCGTAACGGGCGGCCCGCACCAGGCGGGTGGGATCGTCACGGACGCTGGCGCCATGCAGCAAGCGCAGCTGGCGGCGCTCGAGATCCTGGCGGCCGCCATGGGGATCCAGCAGGCTGCCACTGGCCAGCTCGAGGGCCATGGCGTTGATGCTGAAGTCACGGCGGGCCAGGTCGTCGGCCAGGGAGCCGAAGCTCACCTGGGGGTTTTCGGCCGGCACCGGGTAGGTCTCGCGCCGGGCCGTGGCCACGTCCAGCAGCACCGGCTCGCCGGCCAGGCTCAGCTCCAGCTCCACCGTGCCGTAGACGCCATGCTCCTGGCAGCGCTGCAGCACCCCGGGCCCGAACTGGGCCACCAACGCCGCCACAAGCCCCGCCACCCACTCCGCCGCCTGGCCCTCCACCACCAGATCCAGATCGGGCAGGCCGCGCCAGGGGTCGTTGTGGACGCGATGCAGCAGCAGATCGCGCACGGCGCCACCCACCAGGGCCACCGGACCCGCCCCGGAGCCAGAGCCAGCGTCGGCACCGACACGGCCCAGGGCCTTCAACAGGGGGGCAGGGATGCCGGGAAGGTCCACCTAGGGCTGTGGGGGGAGGGGGCAGCGCAACTCAGAGGGGCTCGATCGGTGCCAGGCGCGGATCGAGGATCTTCGGCCCCATGCCCTGGAATTTGACGGCAATCGACACCTTCTCGCCACTGCCGAACAGGTGGGTCACCTGACCCTCCCCGAAGCTGCTGTGGCGCAGCCGATCCCCCACCGCCCAGGTTCTGCCGATCGCCCGCCGGCGCACCGCATTGGCCGGAGCCCCGGCCGCCCCACCCGCGGCCACCTGGCGCACCTCCTGCCGATCCACCCGGGTGAGGCGCTCGAGACGCTGCTCGCGGCGAATGGCGGCGCCGCCACTGTGGGGGATGTCGCCCTGGATGAGCTCGCTGGGCAGCTCGGAGAGGAACACCGACGGCACCGCCGGCTCGCGCATGCCACCCCAGAGCCGCCGCTCGCTGGCATGGGAGAGGAACAGGCGCTCCTTGGCCCGGGTGAGGCCCACGTAGCAGAGGCGGCGCTCCTCCTCCAGGGCGGAGGGGTCTTCCAGGGAGCGGTAGCTGGGGAACAGGCCCTGCTCCATCCCCACCAGGTACACCACCGGAAATTCCAGGCCCTTGCTGGCATGCAGGGTCATCAGGGTGACCCGGTCCTGCTCGGTGTCCTTGCTGTCGGCGTCGCTGGCCAAAGCGGCGGAAGCGAGGAAATCCTCCAGGGAGCCCTCCTCGTTCTCCTCCTGGTACTGCAGGGCCGCATTCACCAGTTCGTTGAGGTTGCGGCGCCGGTCTTCGGCTTCGTCGGTGCCCTCGGCGATCAGCTCGGCCACGTAGCCGCTCTGCTCCATCACCCGCTGCACCAGCTCCGAGGGGGCGATGTCCTGGGCGCAGGCCTGCAGCCCATTGATCAGCTCGCAGAACTGCAGCAAGCCCTTGGCCGACCGGCCCCCCAGGGAGCGCACCGCCTCGGCATCGCTCACCACCTCCCAGAGGGGAATGCCGAGCTGGCCCGCGGCATCGGTGAGCCGCTCGATCGTGGTTTTGCCGATGCCGCGCTTGGGGGTGTTGAGCACCCGCAGCAGGCTGACGGTGTCGGTGGGGTTCACCAGCAGCCGCAGGTAGGCCAGCACGTCCTTGATCTCGCGCCGGTCGTAGAAGCGCAGGCCCCCCACCACGATGTAGGGGATGCCCCAGCGCACCAGCGACTCCTCCATCGCCCGCGACTGGGCGTTGGTGCGATAGAGCACGGCCATGTCTCCCCAGCTGAGGTCGGGGTGGGCCGCCTCCAGCATGCGCATGCGGTGCACCACCGCTTCGGCCTCGGCGATCTCGTCATCGCAGCGGGTGAGCGAGATGGGTTCGCCCTCGCCGCGGGTGGGCCGCAGCACCTTGTCGATCCGCTCGGAGTTGTGGGCGATCAGGGCGTTGGCCGCCTCCAGGATCGTGGCGGTGGAGCGGTAGTTCTCCTCCAGCTTCACCATCGTGTTGGTGGCATCGCCGGAGGCCCCGTCCCCGAAGTCGTCCTGGAAACCCATCAGGATCGTGAAGTCGGCGGCGCGGAAGCTGTAGATGCTCTGGTCGGCATCGCCCACCACAAACACCGAGCGCCCCTCCCAGTCGTCGTAGGCGGCGGGATCGCGGCCGTTGGTCACCAGCAGCTTGATCAGGTCGTACTGGGTGCGGTTGGTGTCCTGGTATTCATCCACCAGCACATGGCGGAAGCGCCGATGCCAGTAGTGGCGGATCTGCTCGTTCTGGCGCAGCAGCTGCACCGGCAGCAGCAGCAGATCGTCGAAGTCGAGGGCGTTGTTGGCGGCCAGGGCGCGCCGATAGCGCCGATACGTCTCCGCCATCAGGCGGCCCCGCTGGCCGCCGGCATCGGCTTCGAGCTGCTCGGGCATCCAGCCCTGGTTCTTGGCGTTGCTGATCGCCCAGCGCACCTTCTTGGGCTCGAAGCGCTTGGGATCGAGCTGCAGCTCCTGGGTGACGATCTCTTTGATCAGGCTCTGCACGTCGTTCTCGTCGTAGATCGAGAACTGGCGCGTCCAGCTGAGCCCCTCGGGGTCCTGGAACTTGTCGATTTCGAAGCGCAGCAGCCGGGCAAACAGGGCGTGGAACGTGCCGATCCACAGCTCCTTGATCACCTCGCGATAGATGCGCGAGCGCAGCTGCCGCTGCTCCACCGCCGGCAGGGTGCTCCAGGGCTGGCCGAACTGGCTCTGGGCCAGCTTCTGGGCCAGCAGCAGCTCGAGCCGCTCCTTCATCTCCCGGGCCGCCTTGTTGGTGAAGGTGACGGCCAGCAGCTGGGCCGGATCGGCGCCGTGGTGGCCGATCAGGTGGGCGATGCGGTGCGTGAGGGCCCGGGTCTTGCCGCTGCCGGCGCCGGCCACCACCAGCAACGGACCGGTGTGGTGATCCACCGCCTTGCGCTGGGCGTCATTCAGGCCGGCGAGGAAAGCGCTCATGGAGCCGACCCTAGGCAAGCCGGCGGGCCAGGCCAGCGGGAAGCCGCTTGCCCAGCCGCTGCCGCCAGCGCTCCAGCCGCAACCGCGTCAGTGATGGTGCTTGCAGCGGCGCTTCACCCCCCTCAAGCCGATCGAAGTGGGCGTTGATGGCCGCGAGGGCCTCACGCCAGCGCTCCCGCAACCGCGGCTCGCTGAGCTCCTCGAGCAGCTCCTCCAGCCGGCGCGGTGGCGGCAGCCAGGCGGCGGGATCAGCCACCGCCGCCGTGATCCGCGCCACATCCGCAGCCAGGGTGCCCGCCCCGATCTGGTGGGCCAGACCGCCGGGATCGAGGGTGTCGGCCAGGGCATGGTTGAAGCTGCTGAACAGCACGCAACCGCAGGCCAGGGCCTCCACCGGCGGCAGGCCGAAGCCCTCGCTCACGCCGCTGCAGCGCCAGTGGTCGGCGGAGTCGTAGAGCACCACCGTGGCGCTGTTGAACAGACCCACCAGATCCTCCACCCAGCCGTCCTGCATCTCCACCCGCAGGCCGCGGGCCCGCAGGGCCGGCACCAGCTGGTCCAGCACATAGGCGCTGCACTTGCGCCGTTGCACCAGCACATCGATCGTGCGGCCCCCGGGCGTTGCCTGGGCAGCGAGGTTGTGGGGGCGATCACCGCGCTCGATCCAGCTGGCCTCCAGCGCATTGGGCACCAGAAACAGGGGATTGCGGCTGGCCCACTGGCCCCAGTAGCCGAGGGTGTTGCGGCTCACCGCCAGCACCGGCACTCCGGGGGGCAGCCGAAAGCCATAGCCGCTGCTGTGGGCGTGATAGGCCGTCGGCCGACCCCGCAAGGCCCGCAGCTGGCGCGGCACATCGAAGCCCCAGCTGACGATCCACAGGGCCCGCTCGGCCGCGGCGGCACCCAGGGGCTCCGCTCGCACCAGGTCGGCGAGAAAGGGCAGCCCCGCTTCCCGCTGCCGGTAGGTGACGAGCTCCGTCGGCACCAGGTCGGCCAAGAGCCGGGCCGTCTGCTGCTCCACCAGCAACCCCCCGCAGCGGAACCTGCCGCTGGTGCCGGGCACCAGGAAGCGGAGGGGCCTCAAGGGCTGGGAGGGCGAAGTCAGGCGGCGACGGCCTCGGTGCTGCCGGCCCGCTGGCGGCGGGTGAGGAAGCCGAACAGCACCTTGCCGATGGCGGCGATCAGGTTGCCCTCCAGCTCCTGGAACATGGTCATGTTGAGGTGGAAGGCGTGGTTGGCCTCCTCCACGATGCGATCGGCCATGGCCTGATCGATCGGCAGGGCATCGAGGGTGGCGCGGTAGTGGGTCTTGAACGCCTTCTCGTCGGGAATGGCGTCGAATTCGTAGAAGCGCAGGCCGTCGTGCTCGCCCAGGCTCATCGCCTTCTGGGCGATGTTCTTGAGGATCTGGCCGCCCGAGAGATCACCGATGTAGCGGGTGTAGTGGTGGCCCACCAGCAGCTCGGGGGACTCCTGGGCCACCAGGTGCAGCCGCGCGACGTACTGCTGGGCACCGGGGGTCGGCTGGACCGCAGTGCGCCAGTCGGCCCCGAAATAGAAAGCCAGATCCTGCTCGAGGCTCTCGCGCCGGTTGAGCTCCGGGAAGGCCACAGGCCCCACCACGGGGTGGTCCTTGAGGCGGGCGAACGCCTCCTCCATCGCCGTGTAAACGAAGTAGAGGTCGGCCACCAGGGTGCGATAGCTGGCCTTATCGACCACCCCCTTGAGGAAGCAGCTCACGAAGCCGGTGTTCTCGGCCATCGTGTGGGCTTTTTTGGTGCCTTCCCGCAGTTGGGAAGCGAGGGCGACGGCCATCAGTCGGGAGCGCTGCACGGGCGAAGAGTCAAGTTAGGCGGGGCCTTTGCCCAGGCGAGCGTCAAGGTTGCGAAGGGTTACGCCACCAGCGCGCCAGGCGCGTGCCGCCAGAGGGGAGGTTCGCCCAAGAGCCGTTTGCCAACTGTTTAACACGGTGTTTCACAACGGCACGATCAAACCAACACCGCTGGGGCCATCCGTGCCTGCCAATGCGCTCAGGCCGCCTCGGAGTGCCCGGCCGTGGTGGAGTCGGCAAACAGGTCGAACAACTCACGGCAGAACTGCTGCAATTTCTGCGCCACCTCGGCCTGGGGCAGATGGCTGCCGGTGGGCTGCCAGTCGCCCACGGTGGCCAGCCGCCAGCGCTCACTCTCGTAGGTGAGACCCCGAACCGTCACCCCCAGCAGCCGCGGCCGCTCGCCACTGCTTGGGCTCGCCAGCAAGCCCGGGCCCGCCGCCAAGCCCGGAGGCGGCTGAAGCCGCAACTGCAGCAGAAAGGAGCGGCACTGGCTGCGGGGGCTCCAACCGGGCAGATGGAAGGAGAGATCCAGGCTGTCCTGCTCGGCGAAGGCACGGGTGAGGGGGTCGTCGCGCCAGGGGGTGAGATTGGCGCGGGCATCAGGGAAGTGCGCCCGAAACAGGGCCGCCACCGAGGCGATCGCCTGGGCCTGGGCCAACGATCGAACCTGGTCGGCGGCATTCATGCCGTTTCCCCTGAGCAGAACCGCTGCATGCCCGAAACCTAGGCTCGCCACACCGATCGCGCCGCCCCCGGTCAGCACAAGCCCATGGCCACCAGCCCCGCCGCCAGCTTCGAGAAGCTCACCGCCCCCAGCAGCGGCACCGCCATCCGCTTCGAGAACGGCCAGCCGGTGGTGCCCAACGATCCGATCATCCCCTTCATCCGCGGCGATGGCACCGGCGTGGACATCTGGCCCGCCACCCAGAAGGTGCTGGACGCCGCGGTGGCCAAGGCCTACGGCGGCGAGCGCCGGATCGAGTGGTTCAAGGTGTACGCCGGTGATGAGGCCTGCGACCTCTATGGCACCTATCAATACTTGCCCGAGGACACCCTCGAGGCAATCCGCACCTACGGGGTGGCGATCAAGGGCCCGCTCACCACGCCGATCGGCGGCGGCATCCGCTCGCTAAACGTGGCCCTGCGCCAGATCTTCGATCTGTATTGCTGCGTGCGCCCCTGCCGCTACTACGAGGGCACCCCCAGCCCCCACAAACGGCCCCAGGACCTCGACGTGATCGTGTACCGCGAGAACACCGAGGACATCTACATGGGGATCGAGTGGGAAGCCAGTGATCCGGTGTGCCTCGACCTGATCCAGCACCTCAATGCCGTGGTGATCCCGGCCAACGGCAAGCTCGGCAAGCGCCAGATCCCGGCCGGCTCAGGCATCGGCATCAAGCCCGTGAGCAAGCACGGCAGCCAGCGCCACATCCGCAAGGCCATCCAGCGCGCCCTGCGCCTGGAGGGCGACAAGCGCCACGTGACCCTGGTGCACAAGGGCAACATCATGAAATTCACCGAGGGCGCCT
>Ga0194116_10003872_pt1 | contig 17612 bp, 11 predicted proteins | sample TA2MahsurfametaG_4_FD_148617 | JGI IMG/M metagenome (GOLD analysis project Ga0194116, IMG submission 148617) | Freshwater microbial communities from Lake Tanganyika, Tanzania - TA2015008 Mahale S9 surface | ecosystem: Environmental > Aquatic > Freshwater > Lake | place: Tanzania: Lake...
ATCCCCATATATAATAAACCCATTTAATGAATTTTTGGGAAAAGATAAAAATCTTTAATTAATTCATTCTTTAATAATACCATTTTTAAATATGTTTTTTTCCTAAAATTTTTTATTATATTTAATAGCTCTTAATAGAAGATTAAAAAGTATAAGCAGATTAACTAATTTTTTAAATAAAAAACTGAGATTATCATATTTTTGCATATATTATAGAATTTTCATATTATCAAAATTATTAATTTTTTAAATCACATGAACAGAAATGAACCAATAAATCAATCTACACTTATCGAGAATAATAATGGAATTCAAACAATTAATATAGAAGAGAGATATAATACATACGATAAAATAAATTTAAAATACTTTGCAATTACAATCATAATAATTTTTCTTTCAATGATTAATCTTAGCTTTTATTTAATAGCAAATTTTTCTATAAATGAAGATCATTATAATATCTCTACCAATAATAATGAAGGTATGTACAAATAAAATAAATAAAATTTTTTATTAAGATAGTTTAATTCAAAGAATTATTTCTGAAGAGAGTTCATATTTGTTTGAGTATTTTAAGCCAAATAAGGAGATTAAAGAAAGTGATTTTTCAGAAATAAATAAAAATCTTGAAAATAACTCAGATTCTTTAAGATTTATGGAAATAGAGAATTTTTTCGAACCTTCAAAAAATAAACAGAAATCTTACTTTTTAAATGAAAATGAAAGTAATTAAATTCATTAATTATGGATTATCAAACCATAAATATTTTCAGATATTCATTAAAATAAAAATATTTAGAAACTATTGTGGATTTTTTTCTGGGATTTAACAACACATATGAAGGAGAATGGAGCTCCAACATTAAACCAAATAAATTTGAAGATTCTAATGGAGATATAAGGTTTAATATTCGCCTTATTTTTCCGAATGCTGTGCAAGAAACAATGCTTATTCCATCTATTGTTTTCTATGATGGAAAATACATTGAAAATTTATATATCTTGAAACTTCAAAACTATATATTTCGAAATACAACAAGCAATTTTTTTTATTTAGACATGAACAAAAATTATATGAATGTTTCATTTACTTCTCTAATTGTTTATAGAAGTTTATATGATAAAACAGAAAACCAAAGTAATGAAAATGTTAATTATAAAAACATAGGGTGTAAAATTGATATGAATATAAATTGGATAAAAGAGAATAAAGGAATTATAACTGACATTAATGGAAATTTATTTGTTGAAAAAAATTGTACATTAGACATAAATATAAAATTCAATTTAAAGATAGCTACTGAAAAAGTATTTCTTATATTATCAATATAATTTTTTTAATTGAAAATAGAAGTCACAATATCTTTACTATTCATTTTTTTCCACAATTACTTCTATATTGGGGATTTTTTCAACCATATGGCTTTCGATGAAAACAACATCATCTGTTCAAAATTCGAAAGCAATATCATTGATTACTCTTGGCCAAAATATCATTTGGGATGCATATGGATGTATAACAAACTTTTTTATTATGGCCGGAGATGATGTATAATTATTTAAATTTTCTTTAATTTGTAAAAATATTTAAAAAATTAACAATTTTAGACTTATTTCCTCTATTTTGCAATTCCTTCTTTTTTATATTTCATCCTATTCTCAGTATTCGAATTAAGACTTCTTTATTACATTTGGAGAAATAAAAATGCTGAGGATTTAGAAAATAATCATAGAATTAGAAGAAAATTATTAAAATTTTATTTGATTTTTTATATAAGCATGTTTTTGGGACTATTTTTCGTTACTAAATTTTACTTTGTTAAAAGCTACTTGTATTTTTCTCTTGCAATTACTTGGCTTCCTCAAATAATTTATAATTTTCTTGAAAAGAATTTTGCGAGTATTCCAATGATAAATGTTTTGATTATGAGTTTCAATAAATTAGCATTTCCAGTATTTTTATTATATTATTATATTAAATAATAAGATTTATATTAGATCTGTAGATAATAATGTTTTTCGAGTAAAACCTGATAAAGATTTCTGTCAAATTGCAATTGCTATTGTATTTTTTGAAGTAAATTATTTTTAATAAAAAAATTTAGGCATTAATTATGTATCTTCAGTCTATTTTTGGTCCTCGATTTTTCTTTCCGTTAAAATCAAACTCAGATGCGCATAAGTATTATTACAAAAAGGAAGAAATTTTACAAATAAATAAAGATTATGAATTTGTAAATCTATAATAAATATTTTCAATTTGAAAAATTTATTCTAATAAAATTAATCATTAGGCTGAATGCCTTATTTGTTTAAACAATTTATTTCCAAATGATTTTGAAGTTAAAGATAATAAAAATAAAGAGGTTTTATTGCATTTGAATTTAGGAAAAGAAAATTTATTCAAAAGGATCATGAAAAGATTGCGGAATATTTTCTTTGAATTTCATAATTTTCGATTTTGTTCTGATAAAAAATATATAATAACTCCTTGCTCACACGTTTATCATTCAGAATGCCTAGAGGCTTGGCTTTTGTATAAAAATGAATGTCCCACTGATCGGGCACCACTATCTGATGTTCAATTTTATACTTATTAAATAAATTAATTAAGTTAAACTTATAATATAAACAAGATATAAATTAAATTTATCAAAATATATCTATTACTTTAATAATACTAAATTATAAATATTTTTGATTTTCAATTTAAACTTCTTTATTTGAAATATTAAAATAATTTTTATAAAATTATTTATAATTTTGAAGCATCTTATTTTCAGAATAATTATCTTAATATTTTTAGAATTTACCATTTCATAAAAGAAATATAATACTTAAAGATAAATTAAATTATAAAAATTAGAGGAATGGAAATTAAATTCTATCTGTTATTTATTCTATTGATAAATTTTACTGAAATTTTCAAAAAAGTTAATTCACTAGCATCAGATAAATGTTCTATGGTTTCTTCTCCAAAAATGTATTCCGATTGTTCTCTATATGATAATTTAGCAAGCTCAACCATTTGCTGTTTAATTCGAGGCGTTTATGGAGGAAATAATGGAACTGCGTGTATTCCAGTTGATATCTTATTTGCGAATAAATCAGTTTCCTTAACAACCAATGGAGCAACTGGGACTATGGTTTGTGGTGCAAATGTATCTTCAATTTTTTTTATAAACATAAATATTACTTTCTTCTTAACTTATTTGATAATAATTTTTTTATGAAAGTTTTCAGTAGATAAGAAGATCTTGTAATATTTAATTATTTTTATATTTATAAAAATTTAAAATAAATTAGAAGATTAATATTTATTTTATATATAAATTAATTAAAAATTTAAATCAAATTATACTTGATGTATATTTCTTATGAGAATCTATATCATTTTTTTTCTGAAATTTTGGGAATCTTATTTTTAACAAATCAATTATATTTGTATTAAAAACATATTCCTATAAATATAAAAAATTCAACAAATTTAAATAAAGTCATAAATGTTTCCATAAATAAAAATTCGTATAATTGTAAAAGTATTGAATTAATCTTTTTATTGAAAAATTTATTAAATTAAAATTGTAAAAGATTAAGAATTCTTTACCAATTATCTTTATCAACTTTAAATTTGTAATAATTGGATTCTAAAATAACTAACTTTCTCGAAATTCATGAAAAATTTGAATTTAATTTTTAATTTTAATTTTAATTCGTTTAATATATTAACTTTTATTAATTTAAAAAATAATAATTTATTATTCATGTTGTATCGAGATTTAATAGTGAAGAAGATGGGCAAAAGCAAAGGTATTATAAAACATAATTAAAAATGAATTTAAAAATTTAATCTTTCTTAGAGCCCATTTTAAAAGCTAAATGTCAGAATTTTAAACAGTTATCACAACAATTTGAACAAGAGGCTAAATTAGAATCAGAAAAAAAGAAAATGGCCTCAAATAAAAGAAAAATGGAACTAAAAGAAAAAATTGAAATGGATGCTAAAAATCGCTCTGGAAGTGAGGAGTCTCAAAGGTCTTTTTATGATAAAAGTAACAATAGTCTTATGGAGTCGATTTATCATATGAAGAATCCAATCGCAGAGAAAAAACAAGTAAATTTTAAAAGAATGATTATTTTTAAATGAAACAGTTATAAAAAAATCAAATTTTCGTAATCATATTGTAAAATTTAGATTATTGTTTTTTTAACAATTAAATTTAGAAAAAAAAAGATTCCATAAAGAAAGCACCTAATTCAATTCGTGAAGATGAAGAAATAAAACAAAATTGTCAACTAATAAGAGAATATTTTAATTATATTTTCAGGGATTTTCATTACTTTTATGAAGTTCCCTATGAAAAGAAACAACTTGAGAATACTTGCTTTTCTCAGAATACTGCATTAACGAGTAATTCACCAGAAAACGCTTTACTTGAAGAGGACTATATTCGCTGCTATGATCAATCTTTATTTAGTATAAAAAACCTTGCGAGATATGATTGTTGGGAAGACAAAGATTGGAAAGTTTGGCTCCAAACTTGTAAAGAAAATACAAAGGATTATGATGGAATTTCTCCAGTATTTGAAAATAATGACTATGTTTGGAGACAAGTAAAAGTATTAGATTATGATGAAGAAAAAATGAAATATAAAGTTATATTTTTGCATTCTGATCAAATAAAATATGTTTCTAGACTTTCATTACTATTTTTTAACGAAAATCGAGCAGAATTTGAATATAGAAAATATCTTTGCGAAAAGCGCAGAAGCAATGTTGATGAATTTTTGCTTTTTACTAGATATGTTGATAATATCCCAGATAATTTAATATCAAAACTTCAAACAAGTTGGGAAAAAAAACTCCTCTATTTTTTACGCTTTCAAACAAAAAGATTGGCCCAGAAATATAATTATATTTTCACCAATAACAATCCATCTTTTGGAAAAGAAATAAAAGTTGTTAGACAAGATTATCTAAGACAAATGAAGAAATGCAGAATGCTTTTAGAAATGCAAGTCCAAGAACATGAAGCAACTTTTGAATTAAGAAGTTTAAAAATACGACCATTTTACAAAGAAATTAAGACTCCTTTAAGCGGGATTAATATAGGAAAACGAAATCAAAGAGAATTTGCAGAGAAAAGAAGAAACATTAATCAAAAATCATTCTTTGAAGATAAATTTCTCTCTAATGTTATTGTACAATTTTTGAAAGAATGTGAAAGACTCAAAAAAATGAAAATTCTTTTGCATCACATTGAAGAAGAAAAATTGCCTTTATCTTCCAAAGATTTTGAAAAAGTAAAGCTTAAATACAATAGCGCTTCTGAATACAATGTTACAACAACATGTGCTCATACTTTAAGAAATTTAATTATGGATGGCCTTGGATCAATAGAGATAGATAAAAAGAAGCTTAAGAAATATGATTTTTTTATGGTGGAACCTTCTCAATATCCAAACTCAAGAGTAAAACGAGTGCTTCAATATTTCAATATTATTTTATATAATAAATTAAAAGAACTCATAAATATATCAATAGAAGCCTTCATGCGTTATATTAGAAGTTATTCAGAATTCGATAGCAAAAATACAGAATGTGTTGAACCGAAAGTTCCTTTATTTGTTACTAAAATCAAAATAGATACAAAAGATGATGAAAAAAAAAAAACAAAATCTCATAAAATTGATGAAACAGTTGATAAGCTAATTATATTCGAACCTAGTTTAGGAGAATTTAAAGATCATTTAATTTCTTCTTATACTCACATAAAAGATGTATTGGGTAAAATTATAGATTTAATGTCTTTAAGTATAAAAGTAATTGAACTTGCTCCAAAAAAAATTTTTGAATTAAAAGATGATTATCCAATATATAAAAATGCTTTTACAGAGCTAAATGATATTATTGAAGTTGCAAAAAAACAAGCGAAAGCTGTTAAAGAAAGATACTCAAAGTTTGAAAAATTATTAACCCAAACTCCTGATAATTTTGTAAAGGCAAAAATAGGAGAGAAAAATAAGACTCAAACAAATCTGGATATAGACGAATGTAAAAAATTACTCTTGAATTTATATGAACTTGGAAAAGAAATAGATGAAAGTGAACAAGAAATTGATCTAAAAATGTTTAGAATTCAAACTGATGAAATTAGAGCCACTATAAAAGAAAAAATTAAACATATAGTTAGCAACATTGTGTAAATTTTTTATTTTAAATTTAATAATTATTTTTATGATGAATTTATATAAAAAACTGTTTTAATTTAAATTGATTTAATCTTAAAATTTAGTGATCGTATGAAAAACTATGCTGAATATCAATTAAAGATTTTGGAGGAAGAATCAACAAATAAAAGTAAAATTTTGGGAGAAGTGCCGCAAGATATCAACCAATATGAACAATTATATATAAGCTTAAACGAGACTCCAGAATTTATCAGACTTAAAAAAATAGAATTAGATAAAATTAGCAATATAATAGATATTATTGAAAATAATTATTTATCTTCAGAACCTATTGCTTCTGGCTTGAGAAATAGCTGGAAAGTTCCTTTTATGATTCAAGAAAAATACAAAAAAGGAACTGATATTTTAGAAATTAAAAAAGTTGATTTTTCTGCAGATTTAGAAAACAGAAAGAAAGAACTTATTTTAAATGTGAGAAAACTTGATGAACGATTTGAAGATATTAGAAAAACAGACAATATTGAATTAGATGGCTATTATTACACTGTAAATAGTTTTAATTCAGATCTAAATTACGAACTTCAAAATAAACTAAAAATCAAAGAAATCATGAAAATTCTAAATCCAGATAAGAAAAAGGCAATTGATGATGGTGAAGAAGACATTCCTGCATTTGAACGTTTAGATCAGATTGAAAGCGAATTTAAAAATTACAAAAAAATTTGGGATGAAGTTGATCAAATTCTTGGTCCTTATCAAAAGAATTTAACAACTAATCTTACTGAATTAAAAGATAATATAGGAACAGTGCCTGATAAAAAAGATGCTCCAAATTTTAATTTGAATGAGACCTTCAGTTATATTACAAGACTCGAATCATCTAAAGCAACTATTGATGACATTACCAAAACAAATTCTTATGATGTTACTTTGATAAAATTATGTTCTTCTCTTAAAGAAAAAATAAAAGAATTTGATTCATATTCATGGATTGTATCAAATTTAAATTCTGCATATTTAAGAGATGAAGATTGGAGAGAAATAAAATCTGTAACTGGAATTCAAAATATTTCGCAAAATGAGAATTTGGCAAATCTAAGAAATAATGGAATAGATGAATATAAAGCAGAAATAGAAAGTATTAAATCTAAGGCATTTAGAAGACAAGGTTATAATCAAGAATTGAAACAATTGATACATGATTTCAATGATATTGAAATGGAATACAGCAACAAAAATGGAAAAATTCTTTTAAAAGGAATTGATGAAATTCAAATTATATTAGATGAGCAAAGCAATAAATTATCGAATATTTTTTCAAACCCAGTTACTCAGTCAGATGTAAAGCTTAAAAACGAGACTAAAAATCATTCAGAAAAAATTAAAAATTTGCAACTTATTTTAGAAGAAATTTTGAAATTTCAATCAAGTTTTCTTTATTTGGAACCAATTTTTATAGGAGGAGAAGTCAATGCTGCATTAAAAAATGAAAAAACCAATTTTTTAAAAGTTCATGCATTTTGGAAACAAATATTAGATAATTTAGAAACCTCTAGTTATGGTTTAGCCGAGTTTATGGAAAAAGATAATAGTTCAAATTTATATAAAAACCTCTTAGAAAACAATAAAACATTAGCTGATATAATAAGAGATTTGAATGCTTATTTAAACACAAAGAGAAAAGCTTTCCCAAGATTTTATTTTGTATCAGATGAAGATCTTATGAAAATTTTAGCACAAACCAAAGACCCAACTTTAATCCAACCTCATTTATCAAAATGCTTTGAAGGAGTTAACAAAGTCACTTTTAAAGATAATAATACAATAATAACAACTATGGAAAGCAATGGAGGAGAATTAGTTCAATTAGCAGAAACAATTAACGTTAATACTGAAGTAACAAGAGGAAATGTTGAAATTTGGTTAACTTATTTAGAAGATTCTATGCGACTGACAATGAAAAATATAACAAGAGATTCTTTAAAAGACTTCTCTACAAAAAAAAGAATAAACTGGATTCAAAGCAATTGGCCAGGACAAATAGTTCAAGTTGTTGATCAAATTATTTGGACAAATGAAGTAGAAAAGGCCATAAAAAATTCTCAAAATGATGGTTTAGGGGAATATTTAACAAGATTGGATGCAGATTTAGGAGATGTAGTTGAGCTTGTAAGAACCCCTATATCAAAAGCACTCTCAATGACTCTCTCTGGTCTTATTGTAATTAGTGTTCACAACAGAGATATTGTTGAATCTATGAAAAATAATAATGTTACTTCAGATAAAGAATTTGAATGGATTTCTCAAATGCGTTATTATTGGAGTGAAGTTATTACTAAAAAAGATCATGGTTGTCCTCTACATGTAAAAATGGTTATTTCCGATTTAAATTATGGATTTGAGTATCTCGGAAACATAACAAGATTAGTTATTACTCCTTTAACTGATAGATGCTTTAGAACATTATTTGGAGCTTATCAAGTAAAGTTTGGTGGTGCTCCTGAAGGCCCTGCTGGTACAGGAAAAACCGAATCTGTAAAAGATTTATCAAAATGTGTTGGAGTTATGTGTAATGTCTTCAATTGCACTGAAGGTCTAAATACTAAAGGAATGTCTAAATTTTTTAAAGGTTTAGCATCTTCTGGAGTTTGGTGTTGTTTTGATGAGTTCAATCGTATTGATACAGAAGTACTTTCTGTCATTGCCCAACAAATTCTTGAAATTCAAAATGCTCTTAAAGCTGGAAAATCTCAATTTATTTTTGAAGAGATAGATGAAATAGCGCTTAAAGATACCTGTGCAATGAATATTACTATGAATCCAAGCTATTCTGGTAGAAATGACTTGCCTGATAATTTAAAAGCACTTTTCAGACCTTGCGCTATGATGGTTGCTGATTATAGTTTAATCGCACAAATAAGATTGTATAGTTTTGGTTTCCACACTGCAAAAGGTTTAGCAAATAAAGTTGTTTCTTCTCTCAAATTATCATCAGAACAACTTTCTACTCAATCTCATTATGATTTTGGTATGAGGGCATTAAATGCAATTTTAGTAGCTGCAGGAAAAATTAAAAAAAGTAATCCTGATTTAGAAGAAGATAAAATTACATTAAGAGCTCTTGTAGATGTAAATTTACCAAAATTTACTGCAAATGATATTCCACTTTTTAACGGGATTATAGGAGATCTTTTCCCTACTACTACAGCATTAGAAATGGATTTATCACTCTTGCAAAATCAACTTGAAAGCTCTTCTAAAAAATATAATTTACAACCAAATCCAAATTTTGTGAAAAAATGTATTCAATTATATGAAACAATGAATGTTCGTCACGCGCTAATGATTGTTGGTAAACCAGGTTTAGGAAAGTCAAAAGTTTTAGAAGTTTTAAAGGATTCAATGAGATCTCTTAAAGGAAATGCAGGATATGGTCATGTGGAATCAACAGTTATGAATCCAAAATCAATATTGCAAAAACAACTTTACGGATTTGTTGATATGAGTACTCAAGAATGGAGAAAAGGTTTACTGCAAGTTAAAATGACAGAATTAGTTGAAAGAGAAAAAGAAGTTTATAAATGGCTTATATTTGATGGTCCTGTTGATACACTTTGGATTGAAAATATGAATAGTCTTCTCGATGATAACAAAAAACTTTGTTTAGAAGACTCTTCTTCAATAATGCTTGGAGAAAATATGAATATTGTTTTTGAAGTAGATGATTTAAAAGAAGCTTCTCCTGCAACAGTATCAAGAAATGGTATGGTGCTTTGTGAGCAAAACACAATTAGTATTAATGATATGTTTGTATCTTATAAAAACAAACTTCCTAGCGTTTTCGATAATAAGCTTACTAAACATTTTGGAGAAACCGCGTTTTGGTTTGTTAACACAATTATAGAGTTTATTATTAAAAATTGTAAATTTGGCTTATCAATGGATAGACATCACTTAGCAAAAGTTTATCTTGATGTTTTTGAATGCTTTTTAAGAGAATATAGAAAAAAAGATGAAAATAAAGATGAAATAATGCCAAAAAATCTTGAATTAACTACTGAAAAATTGGATAATTTATTTATATTCTCAGCTATTTTAGCACTTTGTAGTCCTATTCAAAGGCATCCAAAATTCCAAGAATTCTTATATGATTTAGTAATTGGAAATGATGTGAATACAAAATATGAGTTGGGAATCAGTGATTGGGGATTTAAAAAATTAACTCCGAAAATTCATGAAATAGATGATATTTTCGATGTAAAATATGAATTAACATTAAATAAATGGCAAAAATGGGCTGAAATTCAAGCACCTTTCAAGCTTTCAGAAAATATGAAATTCTCAGATTTAGTAATTCCAACAACAGAAAACTTTAAATTAAGCTATTTTATAAATATAATTGTTCCATCTAAAAAACATTTATTAGTAACAGGAAATACCGGAACTGGTAAAACTTTAACTATTTTAAATACTCTTATGTCAACTTATGAAAATGAACATTATACTTATTTAAAAATGAATTTAACTGCACAAACTAGTGCAAATCAAACTCAAGCAATTATTGAAGGAAAGCTTCAAAAAAGTTATAGAAAATTTGCTCCAAGTGGATCTAGAAAAGGAGTAATTTTCATAGATGATTTAAATATGCCACAAAAAGAAAAATTCGGAGCACAGCCTCCTATAGAATTATTAAGACAATGGATGGACTATAATGGTTGGTATGATTTAAATTCTGATACTAAAGATTTCATACAAGTAATAGATGTTAATTTCATATCAGCTATGGGAAGCGTTGCTTCAGGAAGAACAGTAACAAACAGATATATAAGACATTATATTGTTTTATATAGTGAAAACTATTCTAATCAAACTTTAAATAAAATTTTCTCTTTTGTTGTTGATTGGTTCTTTATGAAAAATAAAGCTCCCAGTTTTTCTGATAAAATAATAGGCTTGAAGGACAACGTTATAAATGCAACAATTCAAATGTATTTGAATTGCTCTAATCAATTTAAAGCTACCCCAAAGAAAATTCACTATACTTTTAACCTAAGAGATGTATCAAGAGTATTTCAAGGAATTGCAAAATCAAATTCTCGAACAATTCGTGATGATAATTCTTTCATAAAACTATGGATTCATGAATGTGATAGAGTTTTCAAAGATAGATTTATAAACGAGGCTGATATTAATCAATATGAATCTGTAATTGCAAATGTTATGAAACAAGTATTCAGACGAGATTATAATAGCTATGTCAGAGATGGACCTATAATTTTCGGAAATTATGTTCCTACTCTTTTTGTTGATAATGATAATACAAAGCCAGCTTTAAGATGGACTGAACAATATGCTGAATTAAATGATATAAGCATAATTAAAAAACATTTAGAAGATTTTCATGATAGGTACAATTCAGAGCAAGGTTGCAAAGTAGATTCGATGGGATTATTGAATTTAGTGTTATTCCCATATGCTATTCAGCATGTATCTCGTATAGCAAGGATTATTTCTACTTCTAATGGTAATGCGCTTCTAGTTGGAGTTGGAGGTTCAGGAAGAAAATCTTTAACAATATTAGCTAGTTTTATTTATGAATATAGTCCTATGTCAATCGAAAATACAGACACAATGCAAGAAAAAGATTGGAAAGATAAAGTTAGAGATATGCTGAGAGAACCATTTATGGGTAAAGAAATAATATACATGATGGGTGACGCTCAAATGGGAAATACATCTTATGTAGAAGATATAAATAATTTGCTTAATAATGGAGAAATTCCTAATCTTTTTGAAACAACAGAAATTATGAGCATGAAAGATAGCTTACCCCCTGAATTCGATTCCAAAAAATTAGTTACTGAATCTGAAATTATGTCAGCTTTAATTACTATTTGGAAAGAAAAAATTCATATTGTTCTGACTATGAGTCCCATTGGAGATACATTCAGAAAAAGAATAATGATGTTCCCTTCAATGATTAATTGTACTACCGTAGATTGGTTCTTGCCTTGGCCTGAAGAGGCTTTAAATGCTGTTGCAAAACATTATTTAACTGATTTGAAATTAGAAGATCATTATTTTAAAGAAATAGTAAATATATGCGTTGATATGCAAAGTAGAGTAATTACATATTCTGAAAAATTTTATCAAGAATTACGCAGATATTATTATGTTACTCCAATGAGCTTTATAGAATTGCTTAATTTATTTAAAAATTTGTTAACATTGCGTAATAAAGAAATGTCAGATGAAATTGAAAGGTATTCGAAAGGTCTTGAGATTATTGGAGAATCAGAAGTTGTAGCTAAAAATTTAAAAATTTACATTGATAAAGAACTCGCTCCACAAATAGTAGAGAAAAAGAAAAAATGTGCAGAGAAATTAAAAGATCTTGAAAAATTAAATGAAACATTGAAAATAGATGAAGAGCAAGGGCAAAAAGCGGAAATTGAAGGTATAGCAAAGGAAAAGGAAGCGAAAGAAAATAGTGAAACAGCAGCAATAAAATTAGCCGAAATCAAAGCTTGTAAAGATGAGGCTACAGAAAAATTAAAGAATATTAAACCTGATGAAACAGCACAAATTCAAAAATCTAAAAGTGATCCTTATATTACTGAATATGCAAGATTAATTTGTATTTTAATGCTACCTGATCCTCATCCTAAACCAATAAAGCCTCAAAATCCAAAAGATCCACCTATAATTGATTATTTTGGCCATGCAGTAAAAAATATTATTGGTAAACAAGGTTTTTTAAATATGATAAAAAATTTCCAATACGATAAAATGCCAAAAAGTCAAATGGAAGAGCTTAGGGAAATTCTTGCAACAAGTACTTTTGAACCTGAAAGAAAATCTATGGTTTTAAAAAACTTGACTGATATTATAAAGATTTACAATAAAGTTTATTTCATTAATTTAGAATATATACCTACAAAAGCGATGGCAGAAGAATCTGCAAAAGCATATGAAGAATCTCAGGCTAGTTTAAATGCCATTAGAGAAAGTTTAGCCAATACAAGAAGAACCAAACAAGAAAAAGAAGATGAAAAGAACGAATTAGAAAGAGAATTGGATAAACTTCAAAAACAATCAGAAAAATGTAATATTCGTGTTAAAAATTCAAATGATCTATTGGGATCTTTAGAAGGTGAAAAAAAAGAATGGGAAAAGAAAAAAGCAGAATTAATTGATGGTAAAAAAAACATTTTAGGAGATATTTTGATTTCTTCAGGAATAATTGCATATTTAGGAGCTTTCACTAAATCTTATAGAGAAGAAATAATTGAAGCCTGGAGTAAAAAAATCAAGAATGCAAATATTCCTATTAGTCTTAACGATTCTCCATTTATAATAATGCAAAAAGTTCTCGGAAATAAGATGGAGATTGAAAATTGGAAAATGAAAAAATTACCAAATGATTCTTTCTCAGTTGATAACGCTTTAGTAATTTATAAATCTTCAAGATGGCCTTTATTGATAGATCCTCAAGGCCAAGCCGTTGATTGGATTACAGAAACTTATAATATAAAAGATAAAGATTATGATTATAACAGAAAAAAAGGACAACAAGTTGAGCTACCTTTCCATGTTATAAGACCTACAATGACTCCAGATGAAATGGCTAAAAAAGCGACTTTATGTTTAAGAAACGGATATACTCTCTTATATGAAAATGCAGGAGAAATATTAGCTAGTATCTTGACGCCAATTTATAAAAAGGAATATACAAAAGAAGGATCATTAACATTTGTTAATTTAGGAAGAAATAAAACAGAAGTTGATCCTAATTTCAAATTCTTCATAGCAACTAAATTACCAAAACCACATTATCTTCCTGAAATCTGTGTTGCATTGACACTTGTGAATTTTACTGTAACAGAAGAAGGAATGGAAGATCAAATGCTTAATTTTGTTGTAGAAAAGGAAGACCCTCAAACTGAAAGACTTAGAAGAGAATGTATTGAGGTTGTTAACAGTAATAATAAGAAAAGAAGAGAAATAGAATTGCAAATTTTAGAATTACTTTACAGCGGAAGTAAAAATGATGATCCTGAATATACAATTTTGGATAATATTGAACTTATCAATACTCTAAAAGCATCAAAAGAAAAATCAAAAGAAATGGAAATTCAACTTATCAAACAAGCAGAATCAGAAGAAATTATTAAAAAGAAACGTCAGAATTATAGGGGAGTCTCAATTCATGTTGCTCATTTATTTTTCACAATCTCTGATTTATCTAATATAGAACCTGTTTATCAATATTCACTTAATTGGTATAAAGATATTTTTAATTTTGCGATTTTGAATACGCAGGGACAAGTAATAACTGATAAATCAAAACGACTTGATATTCTTAAAGAAAACTTTACGAGTTTGCTTTATGATAAAGTCTGTATGTCTCTTTTTGAAAAAGATAAAATAGTCTTTTCATTTTTGCTTAATATGAAAATAAGAATGATAAGCCTTCCTCCTGAAACTCAAGCACTTTACGGAACAGAAAATAGATTCTTGGTCACTGGAGGATCAGGAAAAGAGTTTAATAATCCAAATCCTGCAAAGATTAATGGTCGAGAAGATAATTGGCTTTCTAATAATTCATGGAATTCTCTCAATGAATTAGCACTTCTAGCAGAAAAATACTCTAAATTAACTTGGAGCTTTAATGAAAAATATGATGAATGGAAGCGAATTATGGAATCGAATGATCCAATTAGCGAAAATTATCCAGAGCCTTTTGAAAATTTATATCTATTTGAAAAACTTCTTATTATGCGAGTGATAAGACCAGATAAAACAATACCTGTTTTAAGAAATTTCATTTCCATCAGTTTAGGAAATTCAAAGTATATTACATCTCCACCTTTTGATGTACATAAAGCTTATTTAGAAAGTAAAAACACAACTCCAATTTTCTTCATATTATCTCCTGGAGCAGATCCAATAGTTATTATTGAAAGTTTATGTAAAAAACTAGGGAGAAATTGGGCTGATGATGTTAACACACTTTCTCTAGGACAAGGTCAAGAAGAAAATGCAAGAAAGAATATCGATATAGGAATAAGAAATCATAAATGGATCATTTTGCAAAATTGTCATTTAGCAAAATCATTTATGGATGAATTGGAAAAATTGATAGATGGAATTGTATTTGATGAAAATTCTTCCTTTAGATTATTCTTAACAGGAATGCCTTCAAAAGTTATTCCAATTTCTATAATTCAAAATTCTATAAAATTAACAAATGAACCTCCAAGAGGATTAAGGCAATCAATTCTTAGAAGCTATGGATCTTTTGATGATAGATTTTATGATAGTTGTAAATTAGGATATAATTTCAAAAGATTTATTTATAATCTGTGCTTTTTCCATGCACTTATATTGGAAAGGAGAAAATATGGACCTTTAGGATGGAATATTCCTTATGAATTTTCTGGAGGAGATTTGTCAATATCTAGACAACAAATTTTCGTCTTTTTGGAAAATTATGATGTTATTCAATGGGATGCTCTTAATTATATGATTGCTGAGGCAAATTATGGTGGTAGAGTCACTGATCCAGCAGATAGACGATTAATTAATATTTTTTACAGAGAATTATGTAATCCCAAGATTTTGGAAAATGAATATAAAATATTCGGACTTGAAAATTATATAATCCCACCTGAAGGTAAATATGAAGATCATACTAAATTTATTTTGACTATACCTGATGTTGATTTGCCTGCAGTATTCGGTTTACATGACAATGCAGATATTACTTGTGCTATAAATGAAACAAATAATGTTTTCGGAAACATACTTCTAACACTTCCAAGAACAGGTTAATAAATTAAAAATTATAAAATTTTATTTTATTTTCATCTTTTTTAACAAATTATTTAAAACTTTATATATATATATATTATTTTAGTTTCTTCTAAGGCTGGAAGTTCTCCAGAAGATGAAGTAAAATCAAAAGCTAAAGATATTTTGCAAAAATTACCTAAGAAATATATAATCGATGATGTAAGAAAATTACTTCCAATTTTACATGAAGAATCATTAAATTCAGTCTTACATCAAGAGTTGATGAGATATAATAATTTAATGGATATAGTTTCTAATTCAATGAGTAATTTAATTGCTGCTATCAACGGGGACTCTGTAATGACTGCAGAATTGGAGGTTATATTACAAAACGTTTATGATAATAAAACACCCGCTATGATTGAAAAAGTTTCTTATCCTTCCTTAAAACCATTTTCTTCATGGTTTAATGACTTTTTAGAAAGATTAGATTTTATGCAAAAATGGATTGATAATGGAATTCCTAATTCATTTTGGATTTCAGGATTTTTCTTTACACAATCTTTCCTAACAGGAATTTTACAAAATTATGCAAGAAAAGTATTTATCCTTTATTAAATTTTTAACTTTAAAGTTCAATTGTTTGGTTTGTTAAAAAAATGATAAAAAATTTAAATAAAAAAATTAATTTTTAGACAAAAACAGCCATCGATGAATTAAAATTCGGTTTTGAAATTATGACAAAACAAGAAAATTACGATATGACAAAAAAGCCTGAAGATGGATGCTATATTTATGGATTTTTCATTGAGGGTGCTTCTTGGAATTCAGGTAATAAAGAGTTCTTTATAAGACTTTTTTATTAATTTATCAAATTCTATTAATTTTAATAATATATAGATTCTAGTTTACTAGATGATCCTCTTCCAAAAATATTGTATCCTAATTTACCGTATGTATGGTTCATTCCTGTTAAAAAAGACACTCTAGTACCTGAATCATATGAGTGCCCGGTTTATCGAACCTCCAAAAGAGCTGGAGAATTATTAACAACAGGACAATCAACTAACTTTTTAATAAATTTAAGTAAAATAAATTTTTAAATTTTAGATTTACAATTCGATTTAACAAAATACACAAAAGAACATTGGATTAAAAGAGGTACTGCTATACTATGCTCTCTGAATGATTAATTTATTTTATTGTTTGTTTAAATTTATTTTGTTTTAAAAATGATTTTATTAATAAATTAATTGGTTTAATAATTATTTTTTAGTGAAAATATTTTATATATTTATTAATAAACTCTTATTATCAAAATTTAGATTATATTTAATTGAATATTAAAAGAGTATTTATTTAGACATTACAAATTAAATATTTAAATATGAAAAGTTGAGTTAAATATTTTTAGTATTAATAATTTTTATTTTATTTTCAATTAAATTAAGATTTAGTTTATTCTAATTTTTCACAATCTTACATTAATATTTATGAGGCTTCTTTTTTATGGGGATTGGGGATTGGGGATTGGGGATTGGGGATTGGGGATTGGGCCCAATCCCCAATCCCCAATCCCCAATCCCCAATCCCCAATCACCAAATATTTATTTAATAATTTA
>Ga0194116_10003873_pt1 | contig 17604 bp, 15 predicted proteins | sample TA2MahsurfametaG_4_FD_148617 | JGI IMG/M metagenome (GOLD analysis project Ga0194116, IMG submission 148617) | Freshwater microbial communities from Lake Tanganyika, Tanzania - TA2015008 Mahale S9 surface | ecosystem: Environmental > Aquatic > Freshwater > Lake | place: Tanzania: Lake...
GTGTTGATGAGGACCGAAAGCATGCACTCGGCCTTGTGCAGCTCGATGAAGCCCATCCCGCCCATGTCCGCCGCCAGGTTGTAAATCCACTCCATGCCCTTGGCAGCCTTCCGACACGCCTCCAGCTCCCGCAAATCCAGCTGGTGATTGTCGACATCGTCAAACTTTTGGTACCACTCCGCAAAGGGCTTCAGATCCACCGCCCGAAGATTCTTGATTCCCTGCCTCCGCAAATGCGCCACCAAATGCCCGCCGATAAAACCACCCGCCCCGGCCACAAGAATGGCAGACTTTGGATGAGCGGCGGCCATCGCGTTGTTATACGCGTTCTACAAGTCGGCTCAAGAATGGATCTGCCTCATTCCTGGGCTCGCCAGCGACTGCGCCCTGCCCAGAAGTAGCTGGGCGAATTTACCTGAAACACCTGTCGGCTGGACTGGCCGGAAGGGTAAAGGGCATAGGAGAGCTTCGCAGGGAAAAATCCCCCTCGGGCAAAGATCCTGAGCCAATAAAGATAGAAGAGGGGAAAATAAAAAAGCCGTGCAAACCAAGGAGCCGACTGTTGCCGGCGATGGATTTCCTGGGGATCGGCTCGCAAATACAGATTCTCTCCGTGGTCAAAAAATGCTGAGAGGTATTGGGGCACCACCCCAAAACGGATGCCTCGCCTCACCATCTCCAAAACAAAAAACAGATCCCCAAAAACTTTCCAGCCGGTGTCAAAGCGAAGCCCGGACTCTTTCCAGGCTTTTTGCCTGAAAAAAAAGGAGGAGGTGACCACCGAAAACCTAACCCAGGTTTGCCAACGGCCCGGAACCAGTCCCAACCGGCTGCAAAGATAGCGGGCGGATCCGTCCACGACCACCGTGTCGCCAACTGCCGCATCCACTTCAGGATGGCCTTCAAAAAACTCCGCCACCGCTTGCAAGGCGCCGGGAAGATACTGTTCGTCGCAGTTCAAATATCCCAAGATGTCCCCTTGGGCCCGGTTAAAACCCCGGTTGATGGCGTCATACATTCCCTCATCTTTTTCAAAAAAGGCACGCACTCTTGGGTCCCGCGACAGCCAATTGTGGGTCCCGTCGGTGGAACCCGCGTCCTGCACAATGTGCTCCTGGAGGACCGCCCCCTGGTCGGCCACCGACAACACACAGCGTTTGAGCCATTCGGAATTCTGGTAGCTGGGGGTAATGACGGAAATCTTCATGGACGGAGACCGGGGCGGTCTTTTTCGAAAATCGTGGGCACGGACAAACCATAAACCTACCCAGACGAAAAACCAGATTGGACCAGATTGGCGGAAATTCCCTTTTGGGGTCGGCCGTACCGATTTATAAAGGAGTTATGGATGGCGCCCGCCCAAGCCGATTTCAACCAAGTTCCTTTCTATGAAATGGTGGGTCAAAATTGCCGGCTTCAAGGCCCTCTCGCTGGTTCCCGGCGGGTCACAGCTGTATCGATGGGCCCAGGAAAACCTCACCGGCTCCTTGGTTCCCACCCCCGAAAGGGTTCGGCAAAAAATCGAGGTGGGCATCCAATACTTTAGCGCTTTGCAGTCCCTCGGGCAGGAAAACCGACTCCTCCAAGGCCGGCATCTCGATCTCGGTTCGGGCTGGCACCCCACCGTTCCGCTTTTATTTCATGCGCTGGGTTGTCCGGAACAAATTCTTGCGGATGTGGTTCCGGTGATGACCAGGGCAACGGCTCAGCAAACGACGGCGACTTTCCTGCAGGCTTTACCCCCAGCATCCTCATCCCTACCCCTGCGGCCAGAACGACTCCGTCAACTGGAGTCCTGCGGTTGGCCGTCCTGGCCACCTCGGGAGTTAGGCTGGAGTTATCAGGCCCCCTACATGGATTGGTTGCGCTCCCGCAACTCCGAGCTGGATTTTATCACCTCGACCCAGGCCCTCTTACATGTTCCCAAAGGAATCCTGCGGGAAATTTTCAGCGGGGTGGCTCACGCCCTGAAGCCGGGGGGCATTTTCATGGCCACCATTCATCTTCGTGATTTATTTGCAGACGGGGATTCATCCATCACCCCTTATAACCATTTGCAATACTCGCCGTGGTTCTGGGGCCGTTGCGTCAACTCCCCCCTGATGTCTTACAACCGTCTTAAGGCCCCGGATTACCGTGCCCTGCTGGAAGAGTCAGGATTGCGACTTCTGAAGTTTGAAGTGGAGCCCGGCCATCCTGCCCGGCTGGAAAAAATCCGGATTCATCCCTGCTTTGCCGACTACTCCCACGAGGATCTGGCCGCCCACCATCTTTTCTTTACTACTCAAAAGCCTTGATCACCATCCTCACCTACCATGACGTGTTCGCCTCATCCCCGAAGACGTCCAACAGCCATTACGCCGTCACCTTGGACCTGCTCCGCGACCATATCCGCGTCCTCCAGGAGCACGGTTTCCTCGCGGTGGACCCGGACCGGCTGCAAAATCCTTCTCGGATCGGTAGCGCTTCGTTTTTTTTGACCTTTGATGACGGTCAGGCCAACCATGCCAACCTTACCGCCCCCCTTTTGGAATCCTTGGGAATCCGCGGCATTTTTTTTGTCCCGACCCAGCGGATCGACCGGGACTCATATTTGAAGTCGGAGGACATTCGCCGAATGGCCGGGGCCGGTCACCTCTTCGGTCTGCACGGCCATCAACATCGGCGCCTCGACGCCCTGACTCCGGCGGTATTGCAGGAGGATTTTTCCCGCTCGGTTGAAATTTTAACCAGCCTGGTCGGGAGTCCGCCCCGGATCTTCGCCCCGGTGGGAGGCTATGGATCCGCCCCAGTTACCGCCACGGCCCAGGCCTTCGGGGTTCAGGTGATCCGAACCATGCGCTGGGGCCTGAACCACACGCCAGATCCTTGGGCCCTGGAAACGATTCCTGTCAGCCGTGACTTTGATTCTTCCCAGCTCCTTCGGATTCTCCAGGCCGGCCATTTCGGCCGTGGTTACCGGACCAAGGAACTTATCAAGCGAACCCTGCCGGAATTCCTGTACAACCAGGTCCGCCAAACCGCGACTCGAATCGGCAAAAGCCTGCGTTAATCTTGCGAGCATGCGTGAGACGCTGATCCTGGGTGCGGGCCTGACCGGCCTTTCCTGCGCCTACCACCTCGGGGGGGACTACCTCCTGGTGGAGAAGGAGTCCGAACCGGGCGGGGTTGTCCGGACCCACGTTCGCGGCAACGGATTTCTTTGTGATGGCACCGGTCACTGGCTCCACCTCCGTAACGCCGGCATGCGCGCCCTCGTGGAAAAGCTTCTCCCCGGCGGGCTGGTGGAATATGAGCGCAAGGCCGTCATTCACCTGCAGGGTCGATTCACGCCCTTCCCCTTTCAGGCCAATACGGCGGGGCTGCCGCCTCAGACCACCCTCGATTGCCTGCTGGGACTGTTGCAGGCCCGCCACCCGCAGGATTTCGGCTTAAACCCGCCCACCCACGCCCCAAAAAATTTCCGGGAAAGCCTGGAGCGCCTCTTCGGCGAGGGCATTTGTCGCCACTTCATGATTCCCTACAACGAGAAACTTCTCGGGGTAAAGCTGGAGGAGATTTCCACCGATTACGCGGACCGCTTCATCCCTAAGCCCTCATTGGAGGATGTCATCAAGGGGGCTTTGGGATTTTCCCGGGAATCGCTGGGGTACAACGCGAAGTTCGTCTACCCGCGTAACGGCGGCATTAGCGCCCTGCCCCAGGCTCTCGCCCGCGCCCTGCCCCAACCCCCGCGGTGCCGGGTGGGCGTGACCAAGGTCAGTCTTAGGAAAAAATCCGCGCTTCTCTCCACCAGTGAGGAGGTTTCTTTCCGGCAGATGCTCAACACCATGCCGTTGGTGGATTTCCTCCGCTTGGTCGAGGATCTGCCTTCGGCAGCGCTCGCGGCAGCGGCCAAACTGCGCGCCGCCACGGTCCACTATTTTGATGTGGGCGTGCGGGGCGCCGGCACGGCGCGGAGCCATTATCATTGGGTCTATTTTCCGGAACCTCATTTTATTTTTTACCGGGTCGGCTCCTACTCGGCGGTCCATCCGGCCGCCGCGCCTGCGGGGTGCCGTAGTTATTATGTCGAGATGTCAGGCGGCGTGGAACCGTGGCTTTCCAAGCCGGCGGAGCTGCGGGCGCGGGTTTTGGAGGATCTGAAAAAGGCCGAAATTCTCTCGTCCGAGGACGAGGTTCTCTTCATGGAACTTTGTAAAATCCCCCACGCCTACGTGCTCTTCGACTCCAACTATCTCTCCTGCCGCGAGCAGGTAGTCGCCGCCTTGGAGGCCCACGGGGTCTTCACCGCCGGCCGATGGGGCGGTTGGAACTATGGCGGGATGGAGGACGCCCTGTTGGAAGGCAAGGCCAACGCCGAATCCTTCGCTGCCTTGACCAAATAGGATTTTTTCCCTCGAACCATGCAGCCCCGGATCCTCATGGTGGCATATGCCTGCGGGCCGGACGGCACCGGGGAACACTGGCTCGGCTGGGGCTGGGCCCGGGAAGCCTCGCAACACGGGGAGGTCACCTTGATGACCACGCCGAAATTCCGTGACTCCCTGTCCCGGGAGGCCGCCCGGCTTGGCATCACCTGCCATTTCGTGGCTCCGACGGGAGCCGAAGGCTGGGGCAGAAAACTTCGCTGGCAAAAAAGCGTTTGGGATCTGGCCAGGGAAAAGCACGCCCAGAAGCCCTTTCATCTGGTTCATCAAACCACCTTCCACACCTTCCGGGTCCCTTTCCGCTGCGCTGACCTCAATATCCCCTCCCTTTGGGGGCCGATCGCCGGAGGTGAGTCCGTGCCGCCCGGTTTTTATGGGGTGCTTGGAAAATCCCGGTGGCCGGAAAGATTTCGTGCCGCGCTGAACCGCTTGTGTCTGCTCCATCCCTGCGTGCAGCGCTCCCTGCAAAAATCCTCCCGTATTTTTGTCTCCAACCGCACCTCTTTGGCTTTTTTCCCTGCCCGGATTCGCTCCAAATGCCGGCTGGTCGCACCCAATGCGGTGCAGGATTCCAAAGAAGACAACTTGCCGGCACGTCCCCCCCGGCCCGAGGGGGCTCCCCTCCGCCTGTTGTATGTGGGGAACTGTGTCGCCACCCGGGCCATCCCCTTGGTCTTGGAGTCCCTTCGGTTGGTGGGTCCTTCCTTTCGTCTTACGGTGGTGGGCGGAGGCCCCTCCCTGGCCGACTGGCGGGTCCGGGCAAAACAACTTGACCTGGAAAAACAGGTCGAATTTCTGGGTCCGCAACCCAAGGAGTCTCTGCCCGGGTTTTATCGCGAGGCTGACCTTTTCGTTTTCCCCGCACTGCGGGATAGCGGGGGGTCGGCCCTCCTTGAGGCCATGGAGCAAGGCGTGCCCGTCCTTTGTTTCCCCTGGGGAGGGCCGGCGGAAATGGTGAGCGAGCCAACCGGGTTTTTAGTCGGGGTGCAAAGTCCGGCGGAAACGATCCGCGGGATGGCCGAAGTCATGACCAGTCTTCGGGAAAACCCCGCCTGGGGTCGCCGCAAGGCCGAAGCTGCCCGGCCTTGGGCGCGAGAACAATTTTCCTGGCGCCGGAAAGGCGAGCTTTTAGGGCAGACCTATCGGGAAATTCTCCTGTCCACATGACGGTCGGCCGCGCTGAATTCCTCCGGCAGGTCATCCAAAAATTGGATGCCTCCGGCATCGCCTGGTGTTGCCTGCGCAATCATAAGGAGATGTTTGAGGACAGCCGTTCCGACGTGGACTTGATGGTCCTCCGGGAAGACATCCCCCTCTTCGAATCCCTGCTGGAGGAAAGTTGCCGCGAAACCGGCAGCTGTCTGGCGCAGGAGGCTTCTTACCTGAATTTTTCCCGCACCTATTTCACCCCGGCAAGTCAATGGGTGCGCATCGACTACGAATCGGAAATTCGCTGGCGGGTTTTCCCGGTGCTTCGCGCGCGGAGCGTGCTGTTGAGGCGCGTCCGCCGGGACGGGCTCTGGGTGGCCAGTGCTCCGGATGAGGCCGTGGTGCTTTGGATCGCGGCCTTGTTTCGTCACTCCCTGAGCGATCGTTACCGTTTACGCCTGCAGGAACTGGCGGCAGAGATGCCGGACTCGCTTCCGGAGACCCTCAAAGTCTGCCGGGAAGCCTTGGGTGGGCTGGGACCTCGCCTTTGGAAAATGCAGCAAGCTTCCTTCGCCGGCGTTGATTTCGGGTCACTCTGGCTGGATTTCAAATGGGCCTTGCGCTTGCGCATGGTCTCAAGTTTTTCGCGCACCAAGGACTTTTTTGCTTACCTGGCTTACGACTTGGCGCGAGGGCTCCACCGAATCATCCATCCCCGCGGTTTTTTTGTGGCCGTGGAATCCTCCTCGTGGACCCACGCCCAATCGATCGGCCTTTTATGGAAATTCGACCGTGTTTTCCCAGTGGCCAAATCCATTTTTTTCCCACCCGGCACCACCCGGCTTTCGTTAGGCCAAAGGGCACGCACTGCCTTTACGCTGTTCAGGGGAGGCTTGGTTTTGTGCCCGATCCTACCCGGAGGTCAGATCCCCATGCCCCGCCGCACCCGGGCCCTCTGGATCCGCTCCGCCGGAGATCACCAATGGATCGGGGCCGGCCTGCCTTCGGGTTGGATGATTCCTCCTCTTTCTGAGGGGGATCCGGTGGAGGCGTGCTATCAGGTTTCCCTCCGGGCTTTGACCCGGGCACCAGCCTCCACCCTGCCACATCGGCGGCTTTTCTGCGTGCTCCTTGGATTGGATGGTTCAGGAAAAACAACTTTGGCACGGCACCTCGCAGAGCACGCCGGTTCGACGGTGCCTTCCTTCGAACTTCGATATTTTCACTTTATGCCAACTTCTTCCTCGCGCCCCTTGTTCCCTTGGCCCAACCAGGCAGCGGAACCGAAAAAGCGGGAACTTGCCCCCGGGAATGGTGAAACTCTTGCTTCCATCGCGAGGCTCTTTCGAAACTGGATCCGGGCCCTTGGGGGGTTGGGCATCCGCAACCGCTACTTCAGGGGCGTTCTTCTCGGGGACCGCTATCTGTACAACTACATCCTGGACCCGGCGTCGGTCCGTTATTTTGGCCCAGCCTGGCTAGCCGCCCTTTTTTTACAGCTCGCCCCACGCCCGGATCTGCTCCTGATTCTGGAAACCACGCCGGAGACGCTTTTGCAAAGAAAACAGGAGTTGTCCCCGGAGGAAATCAGGGCCCAAAGCACGATCTTAAGGGAGTTCCCCTTTGTGGCGGGCCGGGTGGCCCGTCTGGACGCCACCCGTGCCCCCGGAGAGCTGGCCCAAGAGTGCCTGCAGGAAATTCATCTCGCCTTGGAGAAAAAGTAGCCGCCGATCGGTTCTGGGAGAAACTTACCCATGCCTGACGTCAAAGTGTTGGCAGAGATCCTGGAAAAGGCGGGAGCCGCCCGAGGGCATTTTTATCTGCTGGTGGGCCAAGGCCGCCTGCTGGCTGCCTTGCCGGCCGAGTCGCCGGCTTTTCTCAGGACGTTGGCGCTTTACCGGCCCCAAAGGTTCACGTCTCGCGGCTGGGTTTTTTTACTAAAACTTCTGCACGGTTTTTATGCCCAGGGAGTCGCCCTAAGAAAATGGTCCTGGCCCGGGGCCTCCCATCCCTCCATGCCCTGCCCCGGGGTGCTTTTGGGAAATCCCGCCCACCCCGTGCCTCGGGCAATTTTCCTTTTGCAGGAAGGCCCAGCTTGGCGCGTGGGCAAATTTGTCCCCGATCCGCACCAGCAACAAATTCTCCGACGGGAAAAGGAATTGCTCGATCTGGCGGCTCTCCACGGGGGGCACGCCCCACGCTGCCTCGGTTGGAAAGCCTGCGGCTCAGGCGGAGCCCTTTGGACGGAGTGGCTGGCCGCCCGGGAAGGCAACCCCTCGGCCACGGATCGCCTCGGGATTTTACATGACTGGCTCTTGCCGAAACCGCCGCGCCCCCTTTCCGATTTTCCGGCCTGGAAAAGCTCGAGTGGTTGTCCGGAGGCCTCAGCGGCGGAGGTACAGGCGGCATCCAAAATTCAACTTCGTCCCTGTCTCCGTCACGGCGACTTTGCTCCTTGGAATCTCCTCCAAGGGGCGGATGGCACCTGGGTGGCTGTGGATTGGGAAGAGGGCTGTGCCGAGGATGCCCCGGGATTGGATCTGATCCACGACCTGCTTCAGGAGGAGTTTTTAATTCAGCGCTCCTCGCCAGCGGAGGCAAAAGCGAATATTGGGGCGGCCTTGCCGAAGCCGCCTTACGCCAAATATCTGACCGCCTGTGGCTGGTCTGGGTATGAACGCATCCTTCTCGACTGGGCCTTGGCCTTGGAAGCTCGTTCCCGCACCGAAATCAATCTTTGGATCCAATCCCGCTGATTTGAAGATTCTTCTTTATACCGATCTGACCATCCGGGAGGACGAGCTTTTTTGGCATCGGGATTTGGGGCTGCTTACCCAAGCCTTTCGTGAACTGGGCCACGAGGCCTGGCTGGTCGTCCACCCGGCGGGCGAATCCACCCGCCACCCGCCACCCGTCACCCCCCAAAACCCTGTTATCTGGGCCTCTCCCTCCGACGTCCGCAACCCCTCTTGGTGGCAAAGCCAAAAACCTGATCTCATCATCCTCGGTCTCTGGACTCGGCCAAAATATGATTCCGTTCGCCGCGCCGCCCTCTCCGCCACCCCCCGCGTCATCGAGCGAGCCGATAGCGATGGCATGCGTACCGCTTCCTGTGGTCTGCAAACTTATGCGCGGCGACGCTATGACTACTTTCGCGACCACACCTTCTCCTGGCCCCAGCCTCTCTCGGTTCTTTGTTCCTGTCTTTATTCCGCGATTTCAGTTCTCGCCTGCCCTTGGATGGAGAGACGGATTACCGAAACCTTGCGGCTGATCCCGGATCTGGTGGTGGAAACCCGGGGCGCTGCCGAATCTTGGCGTTCTCTCGGCTGCCGTCTCAAAGCAGCAACTCGGGTTCATCATATCCCTCACCCCGTGCAGACTGATCTTTTCCGATACCACGGGTCTGGTTTGAAACAAAAAAGGGTCATTTCCGTGGGCCGCTGGCACACCTATCAAAAGAATCTGCCCTTTCTTCTTTCGGTTCTGCGCATTTTTCTAGAACGTCACCCGGATTGGTCCGGCATGGTGGTTGGACCAGGGTTGAAGCAGCTCTCTCCCCATCCTCGCATCGATTTTACCCAAAACCTGCCACCTGCGGATCTGGCGGAACGAATGAGGGCATCCCGGATCTTTTTGTTCTCATCCCGCTACGAAAGTTTCCTTCTCGCCGGAGCAGAGGCCTTGGGGGCGGGCTGTTCCGTGGTGGGGCCTGAAACCCTTGTCGCCACGCAACAACTGGTCGAAATTCAGGGATGCGCCCCAACCACTTCCCGCAACCTGCTGGAGGGTCTGGAGGCAGAGTATCAGGCTTGGGAGGAGGGCAACCGAAGCCCGTTCAAAATCTCCCAAAGAGCCTGCGGAGAATTCTCCTCCCAGACCGTGGCTCAAAGGTTTATCTCCCTCGCGGGTTCTTCCTAGTGAAAACTCCTGAAGGCACCGGCTAGCCTTCCATGAGCGTCTTTTCAAAAAACACCCGGCTGGGGCGGTTTTTTAGAACTCTTTCCAGCTCCTATGTTTTGCTCTTGGCGGCCACGGCCTACTCCCTGGGCGTGGTGCCGATGATCTTGACCTACACGGATACTCGTAGTCTGGGGCTTTGGTCTTTGGTGGTTCAGTTTGGAACCTACCTGACTCTCCTCGACGCAGGGCTAAGTGGGGCCTGTATCCGCCAATTTGTGGGCCCAATCGTTAGAAAGGACTCGGATGAGCTAGCCTCCAAATTTCAGAACGCTTTGGTTCTGGCATCGGCTCAGGGGTTGCTGATCGCGCTCACCGGTCTGGCAGGGAGTCTTCTCGTCCCTTGGCTGTCTATTCCTGCAGAGCAAGCGCAACTGTTTGGCGCTCTTTTTGCGGTCCAGTGCTGTCTGGTGGCTCTGGAGTTTCCCGTTCGTCCTTTCAATTCGCTTTTGTTGGCCCAACAGAGATTCGAATTTAATTATTTGGCGACCGCCCTGGGCATGGTCTTATCCCTTGGCCTGGTTTGGGTTGGTATGGAGCACGGACTTGGTCTTTGGAGCCTGATTTGGGCCGGCGCCTTTCAGGCCTTGGTCAAAACCATCACTTCCCTTGTTTGCGTGGCCCACTTTTACGGTTTCCGTGGCTTCTTTTCAGGATCCCAAGTTCGCCTGCGCGGCATGCATCAGCTTTTGACGGAGAGCGGCTCCTTTTTTAGCGGCACGCTCTTTGGAACTCTGGGCGGAGTGGCCCAAGCCACGCTGTTAAGTCGCTGGTTTGGCTTGGAGGGTGTGGCGGCCTGGGGCGTTGGCTCCAAGGCCGCTAACCTCCTCTCCCAGCTCCTTTCAAAATTTTACGAGAGCTCGTTCGCCGGCCTCAGTGAATTATTCGAGTCTGGCCGCCGGGACCTGCTCCTTCGCCGCCTGGGACAACTCTTTGGTTGGGTCATCGGGATTTCCGTCTTTGTCGCCTCTGGAATCTGTCTGTTCAACGAGGGCTTCATCCGAATTTGGACTTCCTCCCGGATCGGGTGGCCCGGAATTTGCGATCTGGGCATGGCTTGCTGGTTGGTAGGCCTCACGGCCTCTCGCGGTTTGGCCGAGCAGGCAAAAATCTTGCTCGTGTGGCGTTGGATACGGTTGGGGCCGGCTTGTGAGTTTGGCGGTTGGCTTTGCTTGGGCCTGGTTTTATCCCACTTCTTTTCCTTCCCGGGTTATGTATGGAGCGTTGCTCTCGCCCCTTGGCTATCTTCCATCCTCGTCTACAACTTTGGGCTGCGCCGCCAATACGCCAACTCGGGGATCACTTTGATTTCCGGAGGGGCGTCTGCCTTGGTCTGGGCAGGAACCGCATTTGTGGGGATCGCCTTTTTTCTTGTGCTGCAGACCGCCGGCCTTCCTTTACGCCTGGCTCTATCCGGCCTTGGGGCAGCCGCTTTTCTTTGGCTTGCGATCCTCCCCCTTCGGAATCTTCTGGCTTCGTGGCATCAAAAAAACGGAGGGGCCTCCTGAATCCGTCCCGCCCACTTAAGGTTGGAATCCTCACGACCGACAATCGGGATCATTGGAGAAAATACGATCTGCCCGATCCGATTTTTGGGCCGGCGATTGCCGCAGTATTGGAGGGGCTTGCCGAATTCCCCAAGGAAATTGAGGTTCATGTGATCAGCGTCACCCAAAAGCCACTGGCGAGCCCGGCTCGGTTGGCTCCAAATATTTTTTTTCACTCTTTGGTGGTTCCCAAAATTGGTTGGCTTCGCTCGGGATATCAGGGCTGCATCCGCGCGGTTCGGGCCAAGGTCCGAAATTTGGGCCTGGATCTGGTCCATGGGGAGGGAACGGAGCGGGACTGCGCCATGGAGGCAGTTTTTTCAGGCCTTCCGAATCTCCTCACCTTGCATGGAAACATGCGCTCGGTGGCTCGGGCAATTCACGCCCCGCCTTTTTCGTACCACTGGTTTCACTCCTTTCTTGAGGCCTGGGCACTCCGGCGAACCCATCTGGTTCTCTGCAACTCATCCTACACGGAGAATTTGGTGCGGCCCCTGAATCGGAACGTCTTGCGCATGCCCAACGCTGTACGAAAGGGTTTTTATTCTTTCTCTACGCCCGGCTCGAAACCAGCGGATGGAATTCGTCGGTTTTTAGTGGTCGGCTTGATTTGTTCCTACAAACAGTCCTTGGAAATTCTGCGCATGCTTAAACGTTGGAGAACGCAAGGAGCCCCGGCTTTTCAATGCCTTTGGGTCGGCGCACTTTCCGGAGAGATAAATTATACCCGGGCTTTTTTAGACGAATTGGCCTCTGCCCAGGCGGCAGGGTGGGCTCGACATCAAACCACCATGAGCGAAGAGGAGTTAATCCATACCATGGATACCTCTGATGTTTTGATCCACATCCCCCGGGAAGAGGCATTTGGACTTGTTGTGGCCGAGGCCATGTTACGGGGGATGAATATTTTGGCTGGCAGAGTGGGTGGGGTTGTGGATTTTGAGGGGACTTATCCGGGCATCCATTTTGTTGCCCCCACCTCTCCGGAGGAATGGACGGGGACCTTGTCCGCCTTGGCCCAGCGTCCTTCCCTGCGGATTCCAAGGAACGGCTGGAATGCTATGCAATTTCATCCACAGGAAATCGCCCGCCGTCATTTGCAGGCATATCGTACCTTGGACCTGGAATTAAGATGACTTCCCCTACCCCCCGCCCCTTGGAGGGCCAATTGAATGCGGCAGAGCGCCAGCAGATCGATCAGGCCATCACTACGCTTTTGGAGAAAAGCCCGATCTGCGTGGAGGTTGGCACCTACAAGGGGGGGGGCAGTACCCTTCAAATCCTGCGGACATTGTCCAAAGGAGATGGCCATCTTTTTGGAATTGAAGCCTCGCCCCAAATCTACGAAGAGATGAAGGCCGCCTTGTTTGCCAAAGAGCCGGAGCTGTGTCGCCGCTTTACTCCATTATGTGGTTTTTCCCAGCAAGCCATTCCCGATCTTTTTTCCCGAGAAAAAGTGACCCGGGTTGATTTCGCTTTCCTTGATGGGGGCAACAATCCAAGGGAGCAAATAGAGGAATTTTCTCTGTTGGATCCGCACATGCCCGTGGGGTCCATCCTCATGGCTCACGATGCCTTTTTGCGCAAGGGAAAGTGGCTCCGTCGCATTCTTCCACTTTTGGATCACTATGAGACCAGAATTCTGTCTATCAGCACCGAAGGGCTGCTTGTAGCCAGAAAGGCTCGTAAAAAGCCGAGCCGTAGTTCTTCGATAAAATCTCAAATCCTGCTTTTTTTGAGCCAGATGGCACCGCTTGAACTGGCGGCCCGCCTAATTCCTCCCCGGATTCGGGAAGTGCCTTTTCGTTTTTTACCAAGGAGATTCTCTGCTTGGATCGCTGATGGTCGCTCGTTTTAAATACCCCGTCGCAATTTATTTCGCCAAGAAGCCGGAAGCATATGAAAAAGCCTCAACAGTCGTCTGCGGCTGGGGGAATTCCAGGCTTCGACCGCCACAAAATCCAGGTCCCTCGCCCACGCCTCCAATTGGACGGCATGGGAGGATGCGGGCCCCTCCAAACGGCCCCCGCGGCTCCACGCCAAGGGTCTGACTCGGTGGGATTGGGGAGCATGGCGGAGGCTAAATTGCGCGTAGAACTCATATTCACTGAACAGGTTTCCGCTGCTGCCTCGAAGGTTTTTTAGGATCTTCCAAGCCCAGTGTTCTGGGCCCGGAATGTTCTTATCAATCTGCCGGAGCATGGCTCTTAAGACGCCCGTTTGGATGGGCATGTGCTGGGAAATGAAGGAGGTTCCCCATGAGCAGGCCTCCCGGAGAAGAAGCTCATAATTTTCAAAATACTCTTTGTGAGGAAGGGTCGCCCGTTCCAAAATTTTCAAGGTCTGGTCATCCAGGCGTACCCCGGGCGGCGGCTGGGCGGCCCCGGGATAGGCTGGCGTCAGCAGACTTTCTCCTCCGTCGCCGAACACCGACATGGGCCGAAGGGGTATCGTATCTGCATCCCAAATTAAAAATCTTTCCGCATCGGGGAAAAGAAAAGGGTACGAATATTTTAAAAACTGCTGGAAATACCAGCCGGCCCCCTCGGGAAAACCTGGCAGAGTTCCGCGGCTTCGCAGACAACGCAAAGTCATGGAGGGAATCACCCGATCCTCATCCACCAGCTGCACATGGGGGCCGAGCCGCAAGGAAAACAGCCCCAGATTTTCGGACGCCGTAAAAATGACGCATTGTTGGTGAGGAATGAATTCCCTCAATCTTGGAATCGTCACGCGCAAGACCCCCAGGTCCTTGCGGCGGCAGGCCATCACAATATCAAACATGGGGCCCCTGCTGCCTTCTCCATCTTAAAGTCTTGGCAGGCACGCTGTTGGGCGAAGGCCTCATGGTTGGTCTTTGCATCCTAGTTTCAAAAAGCCGGCTAGTTTTGTGTGAATTCAAAAATTGTGCCTAAAATAGCCGTGTTGAGAAATTAAAACTGTAAGCATGCAAAATTTAACCGTACAAAGGCTGCTTCTGGCGCTCATTGGCCTCGGAGGCTTTTTGGCCGCTCCATGGATATGCGCCGAGACCCTTGGAGGCAACATGGTCCCCTTTTCATTGATTTTGGGCATCGGATTTTTGCTGATGTTTGTTTTTGTCTTGGGCGACAAGTGCTGGCTATCGATCCCCCTCTGCCTACCGATGGGAGGATCTATCAATATTCTACCCATTCACTTCAGCCCTTTTGAGCTCTCCATGCTTTTGGTGATTGGCTACGTATTTATCCAATTTATCATGACGGATCGGCGGTCTTTTTCCTTTGGGCCTCCCACCATTTTTATTCCCCTTCTAGTGATCGCGGTCATCCTGCTCTATCATTGGGGCAAGGGCGGGGGTATTGGCCTGACCATGTTCGGTGGCGAAGCCAGTGGTGGACGCAGGTTTTTTACCATTCTTCTCGGAATATTGGCCCTCCTGGCCATTCTTTGGTTTCCGCCGTTGGAGGACAAATGGCTTCGCTCAATTCCCTTGCTTTATTTTGCCGGCAATGTCCTCGATTTCGTTCCCTGGCTCATCTCCACCGTTGCTCCCGGCTTCGCCCCCACCATCTACCGGTTTTACACCACGGTGAATCTGGACGCTTATGCAACCTCCTCCGGTTTTTACGAAACGGCCGTCACCCGCTTCGGCCCCCTTGGCTTGATCGGATTGGGGTTGCAGGTCGCTCTGATCTCCTTCTACCCCGCCAAGCTATGGATTCGCCCGAATTATTGGTGGGTCCCGGTTCTCTCGATAGTTTGTTTGCTTGGTGTGATTGTTTCGGGGTTTCGCTCCTACCTCTTCAACTATGTTGTGGTTTCCATTTTGGCCCTGTTTTTTAGCATCCGGTGGACCAGCCTGATGCTGATCCCTTTGGGAGCCATGATGGTGGCCGTGCTTTGTTGGGGGCAAGGAACGGCATTCAATCTTCCCTTGAACATTCAAAGAACCCTTTCTCCGCTCCCGGGCGATTGGAGTCCGGTTGCCATGGAGGCCGCCGAGTCTTCCAACGACTTTCGAGATGAGATTCAAAAAATCTATATCGCTGAGTTCATGGCGAAATCTGGTCTTTTTGGTGATGGCTACAAATACGACCAAAAATTCATGTGGGATCGGGCTCTTTCTTTCAGCGAGCGGGAACGTTTGCGGGGCGCGGAAGAAACCGCTCGCGGTTTTATTCAGGTTCGGGATCACCATGTAGGATGGGTGGCAGTACACCATCCGATTGGGACTGTCGGCTTGGGTGCCTTTGTCATTCTCTGTTTCAGTTCGTTGGTTTTTGTTTTCCGGTCTATTTGGAAAATTCCCCTTGGAAAACTCAGTCCACCCCAGGTGTGGTCTTCTGCTTTGATTGTTCAGATCATCATCAGTTTTTTTACTGTTTTCGGCGCTATGCACAACTTCCTGCCTCAGCTCTGTGTGCTTATTGGGTCGGCGATTGTTTCCTACCGAAAAGTCTGGGAATTTGCGCCGCTTTCGGTGGAGACGGGTCCTGAGCTTCCCACCAATCACCCGGCGGGCCCAAAACCGGTTTGGAATGCTTAGCAGACAAGTTGGGCCGGCGAGCCGGATCGGCTAGTATTGCCCTGTGCGCAGCTTACGCATTCTTCAAATCTTCAGCCGGTATCTTGAGCCGGGCGGGGAGGAAAGGTTTGCAGAGCTTTTTGCCGCCACCCTTTCGCCTCCCCACCGGGTCGTAAATTATTTCGGCTCCACGGAGGCTCTCCGTGGGTCGGGCGTCCTAGGCGGCCTCTCTATGCCCCTTAAGGCTTGGCACAACTACCGGGTGGCCAGGGATCTCCGGGCGTTGCAGGCACGCGAGAAATTCGACCTTTGGGTAATTCAAAATTCCCTGCCGGGCCTCTCCCCGGTTGTCTACCAAACGGCCTTCTCCCTGGGCGTCCCGGTGGTTCACTACCTCCATAACTTCCGTCTGGCCTGCACCAATGGGTTTTTCCTGAACCACGGCGCCCCCTGTGAAAGATGCCTGCAGGGCAACTTCTGGCCCGCCTTCCAGACCGCCTGCTGGCGGAACAGCCGCCTCATCTCCGGATTCATGGGGCTACTCATCCGCCGGGTACGGCACTTGGGAACATTCCGGAAAGTCCATGCCTGGGTGGCTCTCAATCATCAGCAAAAGGCCAAACATGTGGAAATGGGAATTCCTGCTGAACGCATTCATGTGGTTCCCCATTTTTTCGACTCCTCCCATCCCCCCCCTCCCTCGAATCTATCGGGGGATGTCCTCTTCCTTGGGCGCCTTTCGCCGGAGAAGGGCTTGGGAATCCTTCTGCGGGCCTGGGCGGGGATTCGGCCGGGGAATCGAAAGTTGCTGATCGCCGGCCGCGGGCCGGAGGAGTCTTCTCTCCGTGCGCTGGCGGTATCCCTCGGGCTGAAGGGGGTCGAATTTTTAGGGTATCAACCCCGCGAAAAGCACTCTGCTCTCTGGGCTCGCTCGCTGTTTACGGTGGTGCCTTCCCTTTGGCAGGAGCCTTTCCCTCTTTCCTTTCTGGAGTCCTGGGCCTTTCAACGTGCCCCGGTAGCCAGTCGTCTCGGCGCCATGGCCGAGCACATTTCCGGCAGTTTGGATGGCCTCTTGGTCGAACCTTTTTCGGTTCCATCCTTGTCTACAGCCATTCAGACCGCCATCGACCATCCTGAAAAAACAGCCCAAATGGGATTGGCCGGGTATCAAAAGCTCAAATCAAGCTTTACGCGTGACCAATGGGTCAACCGAATTTCCTCGGTCTTTGATGCGGCCCTGAAAATTTGAATTTTTTTTACGCCCCTTGATAACCGTCCCTTAGGGGATAGGTTGGTGGCTTGAGATCGCTTCGTTTTATAGGGCCGCTGGTTTGCCTACTTCTGGTTTTCAGCATCGACCATGGAGCGAGCCTGATTTGGGGCGATCAAACCTTAGCCCCCCTGCTCTCCGTTTTATCCCTCTTTGGGTTAGCCATGGTTTTGGGGCCCTTCCAAATTTTAGCCTGGCTGCCTTTCTTCACCGGCGCGAGCTATTGGCTCATCGTGGACTCCTCCCAGTTTCCTTTAACCCGGACCGTTACAGTGATCTTGGCGGGCCTACTGGCCGCATGGGCGGCGCGCCAGCGCCTAAAGGCGGAGGATCAGAACAACGAAATTGAAAGAATCTTATCCAGCCTGCCAATTCCCTGGGCCTTGATTGACACGAAAGGGGTCATTTTGAAAACCAACGGCCCGGGGGCGGGCCTATTGGGGTCCAGCCCTGAGGATATCGCCGGTCTGTCCATTTTTGATGTGGGGGCGGACGAGGAAACCAGGAAGCTTCGCATTCAAGACTTTGTCAAAATCGTTGAGCCAAGCGCCCAGTCGGCCAGCCGGGAATTTCAGATTGGGCAAGTGGCTGGATCAGAAAAGAAGGTCGCCGCCCAGGTGTTCCGGATTCCTTCCCGTAGCGGAAATGCCTCCCTCTTGGTGCTGAAGGAATTGCGCTAGCGCCCAGCCGTAGCCGTCCCTTTGCCTGCCAGGCGGGACCACCAAATCCCGTGTGACCAAC
>Ga0194116_10003877_pt1 | contig 17589 bp, 13 predicted proteins | sample TA2MahsurfametaG_4_FD_148617 | JGI IMG/M metagenome (GOLD analysis project Ga0194116, IMG submission 148617) | Freshwater microbial communities from Lake Tanganyika, Tanzania - TA2015008 Mahale S9 surface | ecosystem: Environmental > Aquatic > Freshwater > Lake | place: Tanzania: Lake...
CTGCCACGTCGTGCAGCCCGCGACGCGGCCCGCAAAACCCGGCCGGCCGTTGAGCCATTCGAGCACGGTGACGTTGCGGTTCGGGATCGGGAGATTGGAGGTGACGAGCGCGTCGGGGAAGCCGCACAGGATCTCGTTGTAGCCCGGGTAGGAGAACCATTCGACGTTCGCGACCTGCATCGGCGCGCCGCGGTCACGGTTGCCAAAGAGCTGGCCGCGCGCCGCGATCTCGCCCCAGACAAACGGCATCAGCTTCCGGCGCCGCTCCTCGGCCGTCGGCGCCAGCCAGGTCTCGCGCACCGCCTTGATCTCCTTCTCGGGCACGCCGCCCCCCGGCGTGTTGATGAACGCCTCGTCCGCCCCGCGAAACACCTCCTGCCAGCGCAGGCCGTCGAGCGTCACGAGCAGGACATTGCGGGTGGCGTTCTGCGCGAAGGCCGGAACGGCGAGCAGGATGAGCAGGACGAACGCAGGGGTGAGTTTCATCGCGACGAGGAACCGCGCGATGTGGACAGGAAAGTCGAGGCTGGAATTTGCCCGGGTGGAGCAGCCTGTCCCCAGGCTGCTTCAGGACATTCGCGAGGGCTCACGGTTTTGCCTGCGTCCAAACCAGCAGCCTGGGGACAGGCTGCTCCACCAAAACGTCGCCCGCTCTCGCCAAGTCCACGGACCACGTTATGTTTGGCGCACCATGACCACCGTCGCCACCTGCTCCAACCCCGCCGAGGCCATGCTGCTGAAGTCCGTCCTCGAGGCGAATGGCATCACCGCCTACGTGCCCGACGAACTTACCGCCCAGGCGTCGCCGGTGTTCAGCGCCACCGGCATCCACATCACGGTTGAGGACGAGCACGCCGCGGAGGCGCGCCGGCTGCTCGCCGAGGCGGAGCAGGCGTTCGCGACGGAGGAGGAGGAAGACGAGGAAGAGGACGAAGTGCGCTGAGCCGGCACGTGGCCGGAAGAGCCTGACCCCATCCGATCCATCCTGTCATCCTGTCAAAACAAGGACAGGATGGACAAGGGCAGCGGCGAACCTCCGACGCCTTGGTCAACCGATCCCACCTCACGCAATCGGCAACGACTCTAGGCGTAGACGCGCACCTCGAAGATCCGCGCGTGATCGAGCCCGTTCGTCGCCTCGACCACGATGCGCAGCGCGGTCGCCGCAACCGGCGCCGCCAGCCGGTGCACGCGGCGCCGCTGGTAATTGCCCTGCTCCCGATGCACGACCGACCAGCCGGACGGCATCTCCGCCTCGATCCGGTAGTCGCGCACCGTTTCGGGCTGGGGCGCGCCCCAGTGCATGCGCCGCGTGTATCCGTCGGCCTGAGACAAGGTGAGAAACCGGTGCTGCCCGGTGTCGAATACGAGCTGGACTTCGCGCGCATTCACCGGCGCCGCCCAGCGCAGCTCCAACCACGCCGGCAGGGCGGCGCGGGGATCGCTCATCCAGCGATGCGTCCCCGGAAACGCGCGGTCCGGCGGCGCGCTTGTGTAGAGAGCCTGCACTTTCCCGGTCTCCAGTTCCCGCAGCACACTTTCCCACTGGTTGGCGTGCGGTGCGGCCGCGATTGCCGCCGCCGCAGCCGGTCCGTGCACCGCGCGCGTCTGGCCCGAGAGCACGAGCCGGGCCTCGCCCCCGGGCTGCTCGCTCGAGGCGCGAACGGCGGCGGCGCGACCGAGGTCCCCGGCCTCGGTGTTGCGCACGCCGACCAGGTACGCGTCGTCACGCAGCAGCCGCTGCTGGATCCTCTCCAGCAATCCGGCGTCATCCGCGATCGCCGCGGGCTCGATCCCGGCGCGCAGGGCCAGTGCGGCCGCGGTCCCGACGCCCTGCCCCACCGCCGCACACGTGGCCATCACGCGCGTCGATGCGAACGCGAGGTGCGTCGCGGAAAGGTTGCGACCGGCGAAGAAGAGGTTGCGCACGCCGGGAGCCACGCAGCTCCGCAACGGGATGTCGTACAGCCACGGCAGATGGTTCTGCGTGCAGGGAGCCTCCGCCGGCGCATCGACGCCCTCCGGTGGGTGCGTGTCGATCGGCCAGCCGCCAAACGCGATCGCATCGGGAAACGCCCGCGAGGCGAACAGGTCGCCCTCGGTCAGCACGTGTTGCCCGACGAACCGCCGGCTCTCGCGCTTGCCTGGCACGAACCCGATCCAGTCCAGCGCCCAATCGGCCACGTCGAGTCCCGACTCGTTCTTGATGTAGTTCCACACCCCGAGCGTGACCGCGAGCAGCTCGTCCCGGATCCGCTCGTTGTCCTTGAGGGTGTCGAGGCAGCCGCCCCACTCGATCCACCAGTAGCCGTACTCCAGCCCGAGATCGGAGCCCGACTTGCCGAACGGCCGCAGCGTGAAGTCGGCCGCCTTGAACCGCCGTATCCACGGCGGTGCGACATACGGCATCGGCCGGTCATGCTTGCGGGCCTGGAAAAGGATCGTCGAGCCGAGCGTCTTCGTGTCGCCCGTGGCTGGCGCGAGTGTCTCCCCGAACTCGTCCTGCCCCTCGCGACCGCGGCGAAACGGCGCGCCGGCCTCGACGCCGAGCCGGCCGTCGCCCGTGCAGTCAGCGAACATCGCGGCCGTGATCGTGAAGCGGTCCTCGGTGGAGGGCCGCTCGGCGACGACGTCCGTGATGCGCCCGCCCTCGACCCGCGCACCGACGACGGTCGTGTTGAGCAGCAGCGTGAGGTTGGGCTCGGCCCGGCACAGCTCGTACAGGATCAGGTCGGCGACCGCGGGGGAGCGCTGCGGGTTGCGCACGGCGAGTTCGAGCCGGATCTCCTCGATCAGTCCGCCCTCGCGCGGCTCCAACACCAGCGGCAGCCCGGCGTGGAGACCGGTGGCGCCGACGACGTGCATGCGGATCTCGCTCGAGGCGTTGCCGCCCAGCACCGGCCGGTCCTGCACGAGAATCACCTTCGTTCCGAGCCGGGCGGCCGCGAGCGCCACGCACAGGCCCGACAGGCCGCCACCCGCGACAAGCAGATCCGTGGTCAGACGGTGGGCGGTAACGAGGCTCATTGGCTCCGGTTCTGGAAACTTCGGGCCGCCGCGTCGATGATCATCGGCAGGGCGCGCTCCACCACCGGGAACTCGTGGCCGCCCTCGAGCCAGTGCACTTCGGCCGCAATCTGTTTCGCCGCCAGGGCGGCGATAAAATTCTCGTTCATCGTGCGCTCGAACCCGCGCGTCGCCAGCACGAGCGTGATCCGGGCGCCGCGCAACGTTTCGACCGCATGCAGAGGGTTCTGCGCGGCCCACACCGCCGGATCGCCGGTGAAACGCGCTGTCGGCACGCGGTAGTTCTGGCCCTCGGGCAGGTTCTCCGCGCGCGGAAAATCCAGCAGCCCGATCACGCTGCCGACAAAGTCGAACGTCCCCGGGTGCGTCTGCGCGAACCGCACCGCGCCGTAGCCGCCCATCGACCAGCCGGCGATACCGCGTTTCGCCGCCGCACCCGACACGGGCAGCGACCGCCCCGCCCACGCCACGACTTCCTCGAGCCACGCGTTGTAACGCGCCTCGGGCTGCGCAGGCGAATCGATGTACCAGCCATCCTCGCCCTGCGGCAACACGATGAAGAACGGTGCGCGCAACAATGCCGCCCGCGTGGCCGGCACCGCGGGCGGCTCGAGCAACGACCGGTGGTGCCGGCCGCGGCCGTGCAGTAAAAACAGCACGGGAGTCTCGCGCGCGAGAGCGGCGGTCGGCGTCGACGTTCCCTCGGGTGCTATCACCGTTACTGGCAGCGTGCGCCCGAGCGCCGCGCTCGGGACCTGGTGGAAGGAGATGCGGTCGCTGGCGGGAAGAAGCGGGACGAACAGCAGGGCGGCGAACCGGGCAAGGATGGTTCGTCCCAGCAGGCGGGAAGGCCGGCCAGCCACGTTCACTTTACCTCAGCCCAGCGGTAATCGAGGCGCACGATGTCCGGCGGACGGCCGTTCACGCCCTTGTAGGTGATGACGTGCAGCTGCGCCTGGTCGCCCTCGCCCGTGTACACCGGCACGGCGTAGTAGCCATCGGTCACCTTCTGATGGTCGGCATTGTCGATGATCACGCAGCTCGTGAGCGCGAGGGTTTCGGGATCGAAGCGGAAGAGGCACAACTGCATCTCGCTCGGGCCGGCCGTACGGTCGGCCGCGGTTCCGGTCGGCCGCGTCCAGTTGCGCCCGAGCAGGTATCCGTGCCCGTCGCGCAGCCAGATCCGCGGCCGGCCCACGATATTGTTCACGAAGGAGTACTTGCCCGTGAGGTCGGCCTGGTGCCGCACGCGGAACTGGGCGTCGGTCCGGTGCAGCCGCGCGATGCGGTCGTAGCCGCGCGTCGTGACGAGAAAGCCGTCGCCGTGCCGGATGAACCCGCTCTCGTTGCCGCGGATGCCGCCAAACTCCTCGGTGAGGTTCCGCACGAAGCCCCACGACCGGCCGGAGTCCTCGGAGCGGATCACGTCCACGCTCCAGCGTCCGCCGGGCTTGTGGTAACCAAACGCCATGATCAGCTGCAGCGTCGTCTTGCCCTCGACGATGAACTCGAACGGGTACCCGTACTGCACGCCCGCGACCGGCCGCATCGGCGCCGTGGGATCAAAGGCGTTGCGCGTCGGATTCCAGCGCAGCGTCTCGGCGCCGGACCGGTAATGGCGGCCGTCCCAGCCGACGTCCTGCACATCGATGCACAGGTCGATCGCGCCGTCCGGGTAACGCACCCACTCCCCCATCTGATACAGCTTCGGGCCGGGCGCGGGCACCCGCTGGATCAGGCGCGTGGCACCGGTCGAAAGCGTGTGCCGGACGACCTCCATGGCCGCACCGGCATCGGTCGCGTGACTGCGGCCGGACTTGTATGCGACCCAGATCTCGTCGGCGGACGTCCGCAGCACGGTGGGAAACGCAAGGTAGCGAAACTCGGCCGGCTGCGCGGTCGAGGCGGTCAACATCGTCACGTTCCGCGGCGGAACGGACCTGACCGCCGGTTCGGCGGCGGCGGCGACGGACGTGACCAAGGTGAGAACGAACAACCAGCCGGGGTAGCGACGCTTCATGGTTCGGTCCCGGCAGGCTTCCAGTGGTATACCAGAAGTCAATGCCGCGGCGCCGGGCCGCGCCGTCCGGAGCGGCGCCCCCGCCGCGGCTGGAACGCGCCCGCCACGCCAGGCGGAAAGAAACCCTCGCAGTGGTATACCACTCCTGACTTCGTGGCGGTCGCGCATCCCGATGGCGTCCACCCCTCACCCGCCCCCGCCGGCCACCGCCCCGGCCCGCTACCCGCGCGTGATTCTCGGCACCTGCGTGGTGCCCTGGCGGCCGGACGGCGCGTGGGACGAGCCGCTGTTCCGCCGCACGGTGCGGCACGCGGTGCAGACGCTGGGGCCGCGCCAGTACATCTTCGGCACGGCGGGCGAGGGTTACGCGGTCACCGACCGGCAGTTCGCGGAAATCGGGCGCGCCTTCGTCGAGGAAATGCGGACCGCGGGCGGCGTGCCGATGATCGGAGTGATCAGCCTTTCGCTCGGCACCGTGCAGGAGCGGATTGCGCAGGCGCTCGAGTGGGGCGTGCGCGAGTTCCAGCTTTCGCTGCCGGCGTGGGGCACGCTGGAGGATGCGGAAGTCGACCGGTTCTTCGCCGCGACGTGCGGGCGGTTTCCGGCCGCGCGATTCCTGCATTACAACCTCGCGCGTGCGAAACGCGTGCTCACCGGCGCCGACTACACCCGCCTCGCCGCCCGCCATCCGAATCTCGTCGCGATCAAGATGGGCGGCGAGAATGGGCCCGCGCTGCGCGACGTCGCCACCGCGGCGGACGCCGCGGGCGTGCGCTGTTTCTTCACCGAGTTCGGCTACCACGCGCTCGCCGACTCCACCGGCTGCGGCCTGCTGTGTTCGTTCGGCGGGGTTGAGCCAACGCTCGCCCGCCGCTGGTTCGCGGCCTCGACGCCGGAGCGCAGCGCCCTCGAACCCGCGTTCCGGGCGATCCACGCGGCCGCGAAATCCGCGCTCGCCGGCGCGGCGTACATGGACGGCGCCTACGACAAGCTGTACGTGAAGCGGCACTTTCCCGCCTTCCCGCTCGACCTGCTGCCCCCCTATCGCGGCGCGACGGAGGCGCAGTTCGCGCGATTCCGTGCGGACTGCGACGCCGCGCTCGCCACGGTGCCGGCGAGTTCCCTTTCCGCTTCATGAGTCCGACCCGCCTGTCCATGTCCGTACCGCATCTGATCGCAGCGCTGGTGACGCCGTTCACCGCCGCCGGGGACATCGACCGGCCGAGCCTCGAGCGGCTGGTCGCGTACCTGTTGCAGGGCGGCATCGACGAGTTTTTCCTCGTCGGCTCGACCGGGGAATCGCCGCTGCTCGATGAAGCCGATCGGCTCGCGATCGTTGAGACGGCGCGGCAGGCCGCGCCCCAAGCCCGCATTTACGCCGGTGTGAGCGGGCTCGGCCACCGCCACGCGCTGCGCAACGCCCGGGACGTGCAGCGCGCCGGCGCGGATGTCGCGGTGCTCATGAGCCCGTTCTTTGTCGCGCTCGATCAGGAGCAGCTCGTCGACTACTGCACCCGCGTGGCCGACGGCAGCCCGCTGCCGCTGGCGGTTTACCATCACCTGCGCATGCCGACGCCGTTTGCCGTGCCGACGGTCGCCCGGCTGGCGCAGCACCCGAACATCGTGGCGCTGAAGGACACCAACGGTGCCGACGCCAACCGTTGCGCGGAGATCCTGGCGGCGACAGCCGGGCGACCGTTCCGTTTCCTGCAGGGGGTGGAGAAACTCGTGCTGCCGACCCTCGAGGCCGGCGGGCACGGGTGCGTCGTCGCCCAGGGCTGCATCGCGCCGCAGTTGTTCCGGTCGCTCTTCACGGCCTGGCAGGCGGGCGACCTGGCCGGAGCGCGCGCGGCGCAGGAGCGGATCACGGCGCTGTGGGGCATCTTCACGCGGCCGGAGGTGCGGCAGTCGTTCAATCACTTCCTGCACACCCTGAAGCTGCCGCTGCACCAGCGCGGCGTGCTGGCCACGACGGGCGGCGCGCTGCCGGGCATCCGGTTCGAGCCCGCGTATGAGGCGATGATCACAAGCTTCATGCAAGAGCACCTCGACGGTGCCGTCACCCCGCGCACCGCGTGATGCCGCACCGGAACCCATTTTTGTTCCGAATCCGCACGCCTGCGCTCGCCAGCGGCGGTCCGGCCACCTAGCAACGCCGTTCATGGCAAGCGAAGCGTGGTTCCGACAGACCCGTTGGCGGGTGGCCCTTTTCCTGGCGGCTGCCGCCGCGATGAACTATGCGGACCGCGCGTCGATGTCGGCCGTGCTTCCGGCCGTTCGCAGCGATCTCGGGATTTCGGATGTCTCGCTGGGCCTGCTTGGTTCGGTGTTCCTCTGGAGCTACGCCATTGGCTCGCCGATCGCGGGCAGCCTGGCGGACCGGTTTTCGCGCACGCGGCTCGTGGTCGGCAGCCTGGTGGCGTGGAGCGCCGTGACGGCGCTGATGGGGCTGGCGAACGGCTTTCCGATGCTGCTCGCGCTGCGGTTCGCGCTCGGCGTGTCGGAGTGCCTTTTCCTGCCCGCGGCGATCGCGCTGATTGCGGAGTATCACGGACCCGAGACCCGGGCGCGGGCGTTGAGCCTGATCTCGATTGGCGTGAACACGGGCATGGTGCTGGGCGGAAGTTTCGCCGGCTACATGGCCCAGCACTATGGCTGGCGCTCGGGCTTCTGGGTGCTCGGCATCGGTGGCATCGTGCTCGCGCTGCTGGCGAAACCGATCGTGCCGCGCTCCCCGCCGATCGCGAAGGCCGCGGTGCAGCGCGCGTCCCTGCTCGAGGCGATCAGGCACCTCTCGCGCGTGCCCACGTATTACGTGCTGCTCACCGAATCGATGCTCTCCGGCCTGGGGCTCTGGATCTTCTTCGGCTGGCTGCCGCTGTATTTCAAGGAGACCTACAACATGACGCTCGCGGCGGCGGGCTTCGCGGGGACGTTCATGCTGCAGATATCCGTCGTGCTGGGCATCTTCGTCGGCGGCCACCTCTCGGACCGCGTGTCGGCTAGCGCACCGCACCGGCGGATGCTGCTGTACTCGCTCTTCTATCTCGCGAGCGCGCCATTCCTGCTCCTCTTCCTCGGCGCGCCGAGCTTTCCAGTGATCGCCGCCGGGATCGCCGCGTTCTCCTTTGTGCGCGGCATCGGGCAGGCGAACGACAACCCGACGCAGTGCGAGATCGTGCCGCCGCAGTTCCGCTCCACCGGCGTCGGCTTCATGAACGCGATCGCCACCGGCGCCGGCGGGATGGGGGTGCTGTTCGCCGGCTTCCTCAAGAGCGAGGTCGGACTCGCCGGCATCTTCGCCGGCATCGCGGGCGTTTTCCTGCTCGCGAGCGCGGTGCTGTTCATCGGCTACCGCTTCTTCATCCGCCGCGACATCGCGCGGGCGCAGGCGTGGGCGGCGGAGCAGCGTTGACCGGTAGCGGTGGGCGGGGCGCCCGCCGGGGACACGGCCTCCAACTCAGCGGGCGGCCGGCGCGGGCAGGTCGAAGCGTATCCGGGCGTCAAATACGCGGTTGGCCGCGCCCCAGGGGTTGTCTGGCGGGATGATGAGCATCGGGCGGTTGGTCTGCATCCACTCGGCGACGGTCACCCACGTCTCGTACTCGCTGATCTGCGTCACGCCGAAGTTGCCGAGCCGCGCGCCGTGCTCGGGCACGAGGATTCGCTCGGTCGCCCGCATGACGACGAGCCGGTCGGGATCGACCTGCGCCATGAAGAGCGGGGCGCGGTGGCGGAAGACGTGGTCGTTGTTCGCGCCGCGGCGCGTGTAGACGAGGAAGAGCGCGTCGCCGTGCGTGACCCAGTGCTGCTGGGTGTTGTAGCTGCCGAGGTCGGTGCCGTCGTCCCAGGTCCAGGCGCGCGGCGGCGTGAAGTTCAACCCGTCGCGGCTGGACGACACGTACGCGGTCTTGTCATTGCGCATGCAGAGGAAGAACCGGTCGCCGAGCCGGGCGAGCGATGGTTCGTAGAGGCCGCGGCCGCCGGCCAGGCGCACCTCGCCGCCGATTTCGCGCACGGTGACGGTGGTGCCGTCGAACGCGCATTTCATGACCGCGGTGCGGTAGTCGGCCTCGCCCTTCGCCTTGAAATAAAAGGGCACGAGCAGCGTGCCGTCCGGCAGATCGACCCGCTGCGCGCTGCCAGCGCCGGCGTTGTAGAAGCGCGGCTCGGCCGGCATGGCGACCGGCTGCCAGGCGCTCCAGGTGCGCGCGGTGGCATCGTAGACGGAGAAGACGGTTTCGCGCGGGCGCTCGTGGACGACGGCGTTGTTGCGGTAGCGCACGCTGTGCCCGAGCCCGAGGAGTTTGCCGGAGGCGGCGTGCCACTTCGGCCAGAAATCGCAGGCGCCGACGGTGACGCCGTCCGCTTCCGGTCGCTGGCCGAGCGTGGCGGCGTGCTCCGTGAGCGGACTCCAGGTGCGGCCGAGGTCGTCGGTGCGCAGGTCGTTCAGCGGGCCGAAGACGTCGCTGCCCTTCAGCCAGAGCGTCTGCATCGTCATGACGACCGCAGGGGACCGGCCGGGCTGCGGCACGATGCCGGCCCGCGGGTGCACCCAGCAATGGACGCCGTCGTAGCCGGAGCGGACGACGTCGAGCTGGATCGTGCAGTCGACCACGGCCGGCGCGGCGGCGGTGGCACTCGCGAAGAGGAGGCCGAGGGCGGCGGGCAGGAATTTCGCGGAGAACGTGCGCATGGGGAGCGGGGTTGGGTGGAGCGCGGTGTCCTCAGCGCGCTTGGGTCTTGCGGGGTCGCCGGGTATGGCAGCAGCAGCGTGGGGACACGCTGCTCCACCGTCAGTAGCCGAGGTCGAAGTTTACGAGATTGAGGAGCGGTTCGCCGGCGAGATCGCGGCGGACGTTTTCGATCAGCACTTCGGCAGCAAGCTGCGGCATGGTGGCGGCCTCGGGGGCGATGTGCGGCGTCATGAGCACGCGCGGCTCGGACCAGAACGGATGGCCGGGCGGCAGGGGCTCCACGGCGAACACATCGAGCCCGGCGCCGGCGAGGCGGCCCGCGCGCAGGGCTTCGAGCAGGGCGGACTCGTCGACCACCGTGCCGCGGCCGACGTTGATCAGGTGCGCGTGCGGCGGCAGGACGGCGAGTTGGGCGGCGCCGATGCACTGCGCGGTATGCGCGCTGCCCGGCAGCGTGATCATGACGACGTCGCAGCGCCGGAACATCTCGGTCAACTGATCGAGCCCGTACCATGCGGCCGGCAGCCGGCCCTCGGGATCGCCCGTGCCGGCGAGGCAGAAGTGCGGGTCGACGCGCACGTCGGGCCGGCGCTTGCAGGCGAGGATGGTCATGCCGAAGGCGTGGGCGAGCCGCGCCACCTCGCGGCCGAGGCTGCCGTAGCCGACGATGCCCATCGTCCGGCCGCGCGAGGCGTCGCCGACCAGCCTGGTCATGTCTCCGCGCCAGACCTGCTCGCGCTGCAGCTCGGCGCAACGGGGCAGGCGCCGCTGCAACGACAGCAACAGGGCCAGCGCCATTTCGGCGACCGTGGTGCTGTAGGCGCCGCTGGCGCACGCGAGCGGCAGGCCGGAGCGGGCGAGCGCCGAGTGGGCGATCTTGCCGATGCCTGCGCTCGTGAACTGGGACCAACGCAGCCGCGGCATGAGCGCCGGCGCGGCCGGCTGATCCCAGAAATAGAGCACGTCGGCCTGCGCCAGCGTCTCCGGCGCGGTGCCATCGAGCACCTGCACGCGGGGCGACAGCGCACGCAGGCGCGCGCGGGCGGAATCCGGCAGGGACGCGTCGACGGCGATGACGCAGGAGGCGGCAGGGGGCATGGCGTTCGGATACCGGTTTCGAAGCCCAGTTCAACTGGCTTCCCTAGGAGCGCGGCCGTCCCCGGCCGCACCGTATATCCGTCAAACCCTGCGGCCGGGGACGGCCGCGCTCCCACTCAGCCGGAGGCACGCAGTTGAAAGTTGAAGGTTGAAAGCTGAATAGGGGTATTTACGTGACGCCACCAACCACTACGGGTTGTGTTTGCCGAGGGCATCGTAGGTCGTCGGTGCGACCTGCACGGCCTGTTGCGCCAGCCGATAGAACAGTTTGCCCCGCGAGGCCGAGGCACGGCGATTGAAGCGAAACGTGAACTCGTCGAGGTAATCTTGAAGATACTCCGCACCGACTGCCCCCTGATGCGTCCCGAGCAGCCAGCGTTTGAGCAGGGATATGACCCGATGCGCGCGCGGCAACAGGTGGGCGGCGTCCTCCGGCTGGCGCTTTTGGATCTGCCGGTCGTGAACGTAGCCTTGGAGTTCGCGATAGGCCTGGAGACCGTCGGTCTGCACCGTGCTGCCAGGTTCGATCACCTCCGCGATGAAGCCGTGAAGGGTCGCCCGGTTCGTGTCCGGGATGTGCCGCAGCCGGATTCGGCCGATGCCGGCGCCATCGGCTTCGGTCGCCACGGCAATCAACGCCTTGTCGTAGGTCTGCCGCCCGCGCACGTCTTCCTCTTCGCCACCCCAGTAGGCCTCGTCCACTTCGACGAGGCCATGCAGTCGCTCGCGGCCCGGCCGCACCATCGCCCGGCGCAGTTTGTGCAATACCGTCCAAGCTGTCTTGTAGCTGCCCAGCCCCAGTTCGCGTTGCAGCCCCAACGCGCTGACCCCGTTCTTTTGACTGGTCACCTGCCACATCGCGCGAAACCACACCGTCAACGGCAGCTTGCTGTCCTGAAAGACCGTGCCCGCCATCACCGATACCTCGCGGTTGCACGCCGGGCATCGCCACTTGTCGCGACGCACCGCCCAGTTCTCGCGACCATGGCACCCGGGGCAGATAAATCCATCCGGCCAACGCAACGCGGCCAAATACGCCCGGCACGCCGATTCGTCGCTGAATCGGCGCTCCAGCTCCATCACGGTCCGAGGAAAATCCTCCGCCATGACTGAAAACACTACAGGTTGTGGTTGGTGGCGTCACGTAAATACCCCTAAAGCTGAAAGACCCGAACCAGACGGGAGGAACAACCCGTTGGCAGACGGAAAGGCGAATGCACCTTTCGGTGCGGGCTGCCGGCAGGAAGCGATTCCAGCCCGCACCCGCGGCGGCACGTCTTTCAACACTCGTCTTTCAACTTTCAACTGCATGAGCCCTGCTCAGAACTCGCCCTTGACCCCAAAGGTCATGAAGACGCCGGTGTTCTGGAAGGACCGGATGCGCGCGTAGTCGGGGGTGTTGGGACCATGGCGGTCGAGCTGGTAGGGCTCGTTGGTCAGATTGCGGGCGCTGAAGTAGGCGGAGAAGCGCTTCGTGACGCGGAACTCGGCGTTCATGTCGAGCAGCAGCTCCTCGGCCCGGTAATCGGCGTTGCCATTCGCGTCGAACGAGCCGGTCCGGAACTCCCCGCGCCAGCTCCAGTTGAACCGGAGCGAGAAACGCGAGCGGTTGTACGACAGGCCCCAGTTGGCGGTATTGCCGCCGAAGCTCTGCAGCGTCGCGGCGCTTGGACCCTTCATCTTCTTCAAGGTCAGGCTGCCATTGAGCTGCAGGCCGCGTGCCCAGTCCGGCAGGAATGTGAGCGCCTGGCGGAAGCCAAGCTCGAGCCCGTCAATCCGCACGCTGCTGGGGATGTTCGTCTGCGTGACGATGTCGTAGTTCAGGTAGTCGATGGGGAGAAAATAGTCGGCGAGGAGGGCCTCTGTCGCGTCCTGCCGGCTCGAGGCGAAGAAGTCGCTGATCGACTTCCGGTAGGCGCTTGCGGTGAGGAAACCGTTGCGGCCGACGTACCATTCCAGCGAGACCTCGTAGGAGTCGGCCGTCCACGGCTTCAGCTCCGGGTTGTTCACCGTGATCGTGGGATTGGCCACGTCGGGATCGGTGATCGTAGTGCCAGGCAGGATACTGCCGAGTCCCGGCCGGCCGATCGAACGCGCGTACGCCGCGCGGGCGGTGAGCGTGTCGGTGAGCGTATAGCGCAGGTTCAGGCTGGGATAGTAGCCGTCGTAGTCGCCCTCCGCCCGCGCGCCGAGCATCGTATAGCGCAGCAGGGCGGTCTGGTAGGGATCGGTCGATACGGGAATCGGACGGCCGTTCGCGTCACGGATGAGGTTGCCGTTCGCGTCCTGCCGCAAGGTGGCGCGGATGTCGTTCTTCGGGCCGGAGCCCTCGGTCAGGGTCTGCTCGTAGCGCACGCCGCCGACGGCGAGCAGGCGATTGTCGAACAGCCGGACGTCGGCGCGCACATAGCCGGCGTGGATGGTTTCCCGCAGCTCGCGGCGCTGAGTGACCGACGTCGTGTAGTCGCCCACCGGATCCTCCCGGAACCAGCCCTGGTTGGTCGTGTAGAGGTTCCAGAGCTGGTAGGGATCGATCCACTGCGTCTTCGGCGTGCCGAAGTGCTGTTCGATCTTCGAATAGCTCCGGTTCTGGATGTCGTACAAGCCGACGCGGTTGTCGGCGTTGGCGACGATGCCATCCGGACCGACGAAGGTCCACGTGCGATTCGGCGAGCGCTGGTCGTAGTCGCTGCGGCGGAGCGCATAGCCGCTCATGAACTGCACGGGCACGCCGAGTTCCAGGCTGCGCTCGACGTCGACGTTGAGGCCGGCCTTCATGCCCGTGGCACTGCGCTGCGTGCTTGTGACGCTGGTCAGCGTGTAGTTGCGGGAGTCATACACATCGACGGGCGCGCCGGCGGCGTTGCGCGCGAAGATGGTGGTGTTGAAGGGCGACTGGCCGGTGCCGACCCCCTCGAGCCGCATGTCCAGGTTGGAGATCGTGGCGGTGAGACCGGAGAACTTTCCCTTGTCGATCGCGCGGCCCTTGCTCGTGGAGTACGAATAGAAGGCGTTGCTGTTGATCCGCCAGAGCGGGCCGGTATGCCGGAACTTCAGGCTGCCGTGGGTGCTGCGGTCGTAGCGGTCGGCGCCGGAGTTGGTCATCGTCGCGGTCGCGCGCGCGCCCTGCGACTGGGAGAAGGTCGCGTCGCCGCTGGCGCCGGTGCCGAGCGCCGTCGTCAGCACGCGGCCGTCGGCCGCGGCGTACTTCTCGGTGTAGCTGAAGGCGCCGCCGAGCACGCTGCGTTCGGCGACCTTCCAGTCGAAGCCGCCGCCGATCGATCCGCCGCTGCGGAGCTGGGGCGAGGTGTTGCGCACGGAGCCGGTGAGGAAAGGAACCGGCGTATTCAGATTCCATGTACCCGTGTAGAGATCGCTCTCGTTGTGCCGGGCGAAATAGGTCGCGGCGGCAGTGATCCCGAACGTGCGCGAGAGCGGCGCCACGTAGGTCAGGTCGAAGCCGGGCTGGAGCGGGCTCATCTCGCCCTCGGCGCCGGGGCCCGGGCGGACGCTGTCGCCGGCGTGCTTGCTGTTCAGCGTGGTGAAGGCGCGGTAGCTGAGCTTCGGCGCGCGCTGCTCGAAGGCGGTCTTCGTCACGACGTTGATGGCGCCGCCGAGCATGTTCGCCGGCTTGTCGGGCGTGGGCGACTTGAAGATCTCCACGCGGGCGACGTTGTTCATCGTCAGGAGATCGAGATTGGCGGCGCGGCTGAGTGCGGAGTAGCCGACATTGGCGACATCGCCGCCGTCGGTCGTCACGATGGTCGACTCGGGCGGGAAGCCGCGGACGGACGCCGTGCGGGCCACGACGCCGCCCGCGTATTCGACGTCGACGCCGGGCACGTGCTTGAGGAACTCGCCCATGTTGCCCTCGCCGATGTCGCCATACTCGTCGGCCGAGACAACGTTGCGCATGTCGGCGGCGAAACGCTGCTCGTTCATCGCGATCGACTGGGCGTTGAACTCGCGGCTGCCGGCGACGACGAAGGAACCGAGCTCGACGACGTCCTTTGCCGCGGCATCGCGCGCGAGGTCGAAGTCCTGCACGACGGTCTGCCCCGCCGCCACCGTCACGCGCGCGCGCTTGCGGTCGAGGCCGGTGAAGAACACCTCGAGCGCGACCTCGCCCGCGGCGACACTGTCGATGCGGTAGGTGCCGCTCTCGTCCGTGAAGACTTCCTTGTTCGCGCCCGGCACGGTAACGCGTGCGTTCTGCAGGAACGTGCCGCTGGTGGCGTTGGACACCCGCCCGGTGATCACGCCGCGCGCGCCAGACTGGGCGAACGCCGGGCTGCAGAGCAGGAGGACAACGGTGACGGCCGCGAGGCAGCCGTGGAGGAGAGGGAGGCGGGGGCGCATGGAGTTCATCGGTGAGTCGGTCGATACGGTGGGGGCGGGAGGCGGGAGCGGACGGTTGAGGCCGGAGTCACTTCACTTCGTCCCAATGGTACTCGAAGCGCACGATGTCCGGCGTCCGGCCCGACACGCGCTTGTACGTGACCACGTTGAAATACAGCTGGCCCCGGCGTTCCACCCAGTGCGGGGTCGCATAATCCTAAATTCCGCAGTTGAAAGGGTGTTTCACGAGGCAAATCCCGCGGTTACTGAAAGGAAACTGGATTTTCAAGGGGATCGGATCCGGGAGGGGTTTAACTGAAAGGAAACTACTGAAAGGAAACTGGATTTTCAAGGGGATCGGATCCGGGAGGGGTTTAAGGCATCGCGTATTCATGAAGGGAAGCGGAGTGAGAGTATGGCGGAGACGGCGCGGCGGTCGTGATTCTCGGCCATGGCGGCGGTAAAGTCCGTGGTGGTGTGATGGGCGCGGTGGCGCCAGTTCATGAGCAGGCTGTTGGCCCAGCGGTTGAACATGCCGTGGAGGTGGACGGCCTTGCGACGGCGCAGGCGACAGGTGTCGTCGTGGCGCGAAGCGTCGAGCCTTGCATGGAGGCCGGACTCGATGCCCCAGTGCTGGATGTTGGCGGTCAGCCACTGCGCCGGCGGCAGGTCTTTCTTCGGCCGGCTGGTGATGAGTGCGACGGTTTCCGATTGCCCGTCCTCGCGCTGGCGGTGCAGCCGCGCGGCTTGTGCGACCAGCGGGAAGCCGGCGGCCTCCCCGTCGAGATCGCGCGCGACGAGCGTGCGGGTGACCGGCCGGCCCTTCTCGAGGTCGGTCCGGTGCGTCGCCGCAGGATCCTTCAACGGGGCAAAAGGGGGTGGCCCGGATCCGGCACCCGCGCCTGCACCGCCGCGGCCAGCGCGAGCTGGTTGGCCTTGACCGTCAGCAGGTAGTCGCCGCCGTGCTCCAGCGCGATCTGGCGCGCGGTCTCGCTCTGGGTATGCAAGGCGTCGAGGCTGACGAGCCGGCCCGCGAGTTCGAGCCGCCCGCACAGGGCGCGCACGGCGGGGATTTCATTGGTTTTTTCCGCCACCACCTCGCTGCCCAGGTAGTGCAGGCTGGGCACGGTGACGGCGGTGACGACGTTGAGCCCGCCACTGCGCCTGGGCACTTTGCCGTCGAGCACGATGATCTCGTCGGGCGGCGGCGCGCCGCGCACCTGGGCCTGGTGCAGGAGCAGCGCCGCCTCGATCTGCCGCTCCGAGACGTGGGCGAACATCCGGCTGAACGTCGGCTGGCTGGGGGGTGGATACCCGCCGTGCGCGTCGCGCCGCACGCCCAGGGCGGCGCGCTGGCGCGCGGAGAGCCGGCGCGCGAACGCGGCCAGATCCTTTTGCCCGCGGGGCGCTCCGGCGAGATAGGCGCAGGCCGTGAGGCCCAGCAGGGCGAAAAGCGGATACCGGCCCATGCGCCGGCGATACTCGGGCACCGCCCGGAAGTGATCGGACAGCGACTTGAGCTGCGCCGCCTTGAGCGTGCTGCGCAGCGGCACCTTCGCCTCGACCGCCACGAGCGCGGGCTTGAGCTGCTCGGCCTGGAGGCTGCGGCGCGCGTGCTTGACCAGTTCGCGGGCGAAGAGGCGCTTGGGCCGGTGATGGTTTTCGTAGTAATCGCGTCGCCGGCGCCCGTGCCCCTTGGTCAGACCCAACTCGACCCAGCCCGCAGCGCGATAGACGCCGCCTTGGAAGCGCTCGGGATCGACAAAGGTCTCCACCACCAGCACCGGATGGCCGTAGCGGGCCTGCCAGTCGTCGCTGAGGCGCGCCAAAATCCGGCTGAGCACCGCGGAGCCGAGGTTGGGCACGCTGCGCCCGGGCAAGAGCAGGAAGCGCACGTTGTTCACGACCAGCGCAAGGCGCCGGCGGCGCTGCTCGTCACTCCACCCGATCCACTGGTCCCGCGGCCGCAAGTGCTGCGCCGCGGCGGCAAAGATCAGCACCGCGACCCACTCCCCCTGCGCGTCGCTCACCGCGTAGTGCAACTGTTCGCCAACCGCCTGCACGCCACCGAGGTAGTGGTGCGCCCCCAGCAGGTGCTGGGCCCGCGCCCGCCACTCGGGCGTCTCGAGCAGCTGCGGCTGCAGGGTGCGCAGCAGGATCGCGGGATCTTCGGGCAGCGGTTTCGGCCGCGGGGGCGATGGCGGTGGCTTCATCAGCGCCGAGCGAAGAAAAATTTTGCCGGAATGTCCCGCAAAATCGCGCAGCCCTCCGCTCAATAATCACTTAGCGCCAACTACGAATGCGCGATGCCGTCAGCAAAACCCTTCCGTCTGCCTGCCAAAAGGCACTGAGCAGGACACCGCAAGCGCAGCGGCGAAATAGTTTATCCGCCACGAGGCCGTCCGCTTC
>Ga0194116_10003879_pt1 | contig 17580 bp, 15 predicted proteins | sample TA2MahsurfametaG_4_FD_148617 | JGI IMG/M metagenome (GOLD analysis project Ga0194116, IMG submission 148617) | Freshwater microbial communities from Lake Tanganyika, Tanzania - TA2015008 Mahale S9 surface | ecosystem: Environmental > Aquatic > Freshwater > Lake | place: Tanzania: Lake...
ATTCCGCGAGAAGAAATAGAGCTCAGCGGTGTTCTTGGGCACGAGCTTGGTAGTCAAGTGCAGGCCCGAGAAGCCCTCGTAATCGCTCGGCATGTTAAAGGTATTGTCATCGGGGATCACCAAGCGTGTGCTGAAAGCCTCAGCGGTAAAATCCTCGTGCTGCCAGCGTAGTTTTACTCCATCGAAGACACGACCGATGTTATTCCAAGCGAACGCGCCCACGAGCCGTTCGTCGCCGTAACTGAGTTCTTGGCGGCCCACCTTGATCGAGACGGGGAATTCCTTGTGGTTGCCGATGGTGAAATTCGCCTGATGCAGCTCCGCCGGACCGTCGGAGTCCGGGCTGGAGCCGAGCGCGATGTTCGGGGCGGCACCTCGATTGTCACCTGTGACGAAGCTGCTGCGGCCCACGACCAGCGCATTCCACCACTTGTCCGTGTAGCCGGCGCGGACAAGCAGCTTATTCGCAAGAAAGGCGTTGTCATTGCCTTTGCCATTGAGCACACCACCGGCAGGCATCACTGCCCGAAACTCATGGAAGGGCGGAGCCACCAAGGCATTGTCGCGCACCTCGTAGCGGCTGCGGAACTGGCCGCCGAAATCCCAGTTGGACCAATAGGGATCCTTGGTGCGAAGCTCCTGATTCAGGAATCCGGGGAAGGGCTGCGTGGGCGGTGGCGGGGCGTATTGAGCGGCCGCTTGGCCGGCGGCGAGCGTGAGAGCTCCGGTGGTGAGCAGGGTCAGTTTGGTTTTCATGGGTTCAGTGGCTAGGACACAGGTTGGATTTCAACTTCACCGACAGTGGCGGAAACCGGACGCGGATTGCCCGGCAATAGTGGGGCGACCGCCGGCTTCCGCCGGTGCGCGTGGATTTCCAAAAACTCGATGAGCCGCTCGCGGAGCTTGTAGTAATCAGGATGCTCCATCACGGCCTGGCGGACGCGCGGACGCGGGAAGTTCACCTCAATGATGTCGCCAACCTCGGCCTCGGGTCCGTCGGTCATGCAAACGATGCGGTCGGAGAGGAAAAGGGCTTCGTCCACGTCATGGGTGACCATGAGCGCGGTCTTCTTGTCCTTACGCCACAACTCGATAAGCACCTGCTGGAGTTCCCACCGCGTGAGCGAATCCAGCATCCCGAAGGGCTCGTCGAGGAGCAGCATCTTGGGAGAAAGGGCAAAGGCGCGGGCAATGCCAACGCGTTGCCTCATGCCCTGCGAGAGTTCTGCCGGTTTCTTGTGCAGCGACTCGCCCAAGCCGACGAGCGTGAGGTAATACTCTGCTATCTGATGCCGTTCCTCTTCGCTGGCGGTGTAGAAGACCTGGTCTACGCCAAGCCGCACGTTCTCCATGGCGGTCATCCAGGGCAGCAGGCAGGGAGACTGAAAGACAATTCCACGATCCGGCCCCGCACCATCTAGTTCCTTGCCGGCGAGGATGATGGCTCCGCCGGTAATTTCGTTCAGTCCGGCGAGCATGGAGAGCACGGTGGACTTGCCGCAGCCGGAGTGGCCGATGAGGCAGACAAATTCGCCTTGCTGGATGCGCAGGTCGAAATCCTTAACGATGATGGCCGGACCTTTGGGGGTCGGGTAAATCTTAGTCAGCTTGGAAAGTTCTACGTGGGCGCTCACTGGGGATTGGGTTGGTTGGAAACTCAGTTCATCTCCACGACTTCGGTCTTAATTTCGCTCCGCCGGATGGGCTTGGTGCGGCCGCCAATTTGCCCAGGCTGACTTAGGTCCTCGGGCATAATGTCCGGTAGCACCAAGTGCTTGGTGAGTGAGACGGCCTTTTTCTTGCCGCCTGAAGCGATGAGCCAGTCCATGACCTCACGCCGGAGCTGTTTGAAACGCGGCTCGTGGTTGAGTTCTTTGCGATCCCTTGGGCGCGGAATATTCACGGTGAAGGAGGGCCCCAGCGTCGCGGCCGGCCCGGCGCTCAAAGGGATGATGCGGTCGGCAAGATAGATGCCCTCGTCCACGTCATTGGTGATGAGCACGACGGTCTTGCGGCTCTCGCCCCAGATGCGGGAAATCTCGTCCTGAAGCGAGGCACGGGTCAGCGCATCGAGGGCGGAAAGCGGCTCGTCGAGCAGGAGAATCTGCGGGTCCATCGCAAGCGCACGGGCCACGCTCACGCGTTGTCTCATACCGCCGGAAAGTTCGCTCGGCCGCTTCTCGCGGGCAGGAGTGAGGTTCACCATGGCGATGAACTTCTCCGTGTGCTGGCGCTTGGCCTCGGGCGAGTAGTTCGGGAAAACCTGTTCTACGGCCAGCAAGATGTTCTCGTAGACCGTCAGCCAGGGGAGCAGCGAATAGTTCTGGAACACAATGCCGCGGTCGGGGCCGGGGGCGGTGATTTCCAAGTCGTTGAGCTGCACTGTGCCGGTGTCGGGCCGGTGCAGACCCGCGATGAGCGAGATCAGTGTGGTCTTCCCCGCACCGGAGTAGCCGACAATGGCAACGAACTCGCCTTTCTCGACGGTCAAGTTGATGTCATGGAGAACCTCCGCGCGGGAGCCGTTGGCACCGTAGCCTTTGGAGACTGATTTGAGTTCGAGATAGGGCATGTCAGAAAGGGGGCTTCACGCAAAGGCTGCCCAGCTCGCGGCGATGTGGGAAGCGGACGACGGGGTGGGCGTCCGTTGGCCGGGAAGAAATCCTGTTCCTCCTTAGCTCACTTTGCGCCTTTGTGTGCAGCGGCTGCAATTTCATGATTCCGATTCGGTCACCGACAAAACCGAGTTCCAACCGCCGAACGGGTTGGGTGCAGTCTGAGGGGCGGCGGGGTCGGGTAGCCACGTGCCATCCACAACGAAGAGGTATTCGTAGCGACCGGGGGTGAGCTTGAGCTCGCCCTGCCACTCGCCGCTCTTGACCGGGCGCAGCGGTGTCGCGCCGACCTGCCAATTGTTGAACGACCCGGCGACAAAGACTTCCTTTGCGGCGGGCGCACGCAGCTTGAGCGCAACGGAGGCCGGACTGATGGCAGGCTTCACGCCCTTGAACAGCTTCTTCAGCACGCGCGCGACCTGGCCGAGCGCGGCAGAGGACCGCTTCGCCGATGAACGCGTGGGCTTGGGTGTGCGAGAGGTGGATTTATCGCTCTTCATGTTCAGGCGGTCTTGAAGCGCGACTCCACGAGGCTCATCAGGCGGTCGAGAACGAAGCCCACGACGCCAATCGTGATGATGCACAGGATGATATGCTCGTAGAGGAGCGCGTTGTATTCCTGCCAGAGAAAGCCGCCTACGCCGGGCCGGCCCGTGAGCATCTCGGCGGCCACAATGACCAGCCACGCGATGCCCAAGCTCAGGCGGAAGCCGGTGAACATGTAGGGCAGCGTGGCCGGTATCATCACCTTCGTGAGCGTCTTCCAGCGCGAGAGTTTCAGGACCTTGGCGACATTGAGATAATCCTGCGGGATGGCCCGCACGCCGACCGCGGTGTTCAGCACGGTCGGCCACATCGCGCAGATCGCGATGGTGAAAAGCGCGCCCAGTTCACTCGCCTGCTTGCCCGCGCCAAGGAACAACACCAATCCGAGCGGGAGCCACGCTAGCGGCGAGACGGGGCGCAAAACTTGAATGATGGGGTCGAAGGTCTTCGTGAACGCCTTCGAGATACCGAGGAAGAAGCCGATCGGTGTGCCGACGATGAGCGCGATGGCGTAGCCCTTGGCCACGAGGATGAGCGAATACCAGGTGAGGCGCAGGATGCCCTGGTCCATCTCGCCGCGCTTCTCAAAGGGCTTGAGCACATAGTCCTTGCTGGCCTCCCAAGTCTTATGGGGCGTGGGCAGTTCCTTCGCCCATGTCTTGCTGGAAATTTGCCAGGCGAGAAGCACCACGGCGATGCCAATGAGTGGGAGAATGAGCCAGTCGAACTTGAAGGATTTCATGAAGAGAAAGGAGTGATTAGAAATTAGTGGTTAGTTTTTCGGGGCCAGTGTCGCAGTGCGGTGAACCCACGTCTCGGCGGCAGACACGAGGACGAGCGTGAAGCCAATCAGCGGGGAGACGATGCTCTTGGTGACCACCGTCCCATCCACCGCGCCGCTCATCCAGTGGTCGCCTTGGTTGACAACCGCTTGCAGGAAGCCAACCGACAGGCCCAATCGCACCGCCCGCTGCCAGACCGAACGTTGGCGTAGGGCCTGCGCCCAGAGCGCGCGTTGGCTGAGGGCTCGGTTCACGGCTTCGGCGCTTCGGGTTCTGCCTTTGTCCGGCGCTGTTGCTCCACCCACACGCCAGCGGCGGAGATCAGTGCCACGGAGAACGTCACCAGCGGCGAGACCAGCGTCTTGATGACCGTGCCAACCGTCTCCTCGTGACGCAGCCACACGTCGCCTTGATTGATGACGGCCTGCAGAACACCGACGGGCAGGCCGACCATTGCGGCGCGACGCCAGACGGCCGGTTGTCCGAAGGCTTGCATCCAGAGCGATTGGCGCATGGTTAATCACAGAGGGTGGAAGGCCGCCGGTCGCGATGGACGCGCGGCCGGCGGCGTGCTTAGTCAGCCTTTTACTCCATTCACTGGGAAGGCCTTGGCGTAGGATTCGAGGTCGCCCTTGGGGTCGAACTTGAAGCCGTCGAACATCTCCCAGCCGGAGTCGTCTTGCGCGCGGTCGGTCACGCCGATTTCCTTCATCGCCTCGGTGTAGATGTCGCCGCGCATGACCTGCTTGGCGACGCCGTCGTAGTCGGGCTTGCCCGTGACCATGCCCCAGCGGCGGAATTGGGTGAGCCACCACTTGGCATACTTGGGCTGCGGGTAGTTGCAGTTGCGCTTGCTGAAATGCATGTAGAACTCGTCCTGCGTGGTGCGTCCGTCGCCGTAGTCGAGCTTGCCAAGCAGGCGGCCCAGGATGATGTCCTTGTCGCAGTTGATGTAGGTGGGCCGGCTGACGATGTCACACTGCTCAGGGCGGTTTTTCATGTCATCGAGCCACACGCTGGCTTCATGCAGGCCCTTCAGCACCGCCTTGACGGTCTTGGGGTTCTTCTCGGCGAATTCCAAGGTGAAGGCGGCGACTTTCTCGACATGGTCCTTCCAAAGGTCCTGCGTGGTGACGCTGGTGAAACCGATCTTGTCGGCGATGAGCCGGGCGTTCCATGGCTCGCCCACGCAGAAGCCGTCCATCTTGCCGATCTTCATGTTCGCCACCATCTGCGCCGGCGGGATGGTGATGAGCGAGACGTCCTTGTCCGGATGGATGCCACCCGCACCCAAGTAATAGCGCGTCCACATCGCGTGCGTGCCGGGCGGGAACGTCATCGCAAAGGTTAACGGTTCGCCGAGCTTTTTTGCCTTGTCCACGAAGGGCCGCAGGGCTTTCGGATCCGTGCCCACTTTGCCTTTGAACTGGTTGGAGAGGCTGATGCACTGCCCATTCCGGTTGACCAGCCAGGGGATGATCATCGGTTTCTTCGGCGAGCCGAGCAGGCCCATCGTGCTGGCGATGGGCATGCCCACGAGCATGTGGGTGAACTGGTTGTCGCCCGAGGAGAGCGAGTCGCGGATGGCCGCCCAGTTTGCGCCTTTCGCGACGGTCACATCGAGGCCGTATTTCTTGAAGAAGCCCTTCTCCGCGCCGATGACGAACGGCGAGCAGTCCGTGAGCGCGATCATGCCGCAGCGGAGCTTCGTGGTCTCAGGCGCATCGCTGGCATACACGCTGCCGACCCAGCCGCGCGGCAGGCCACCGAGCAGCGCACCCGCGCCGAGGGTCTGGCCGACGCGCGTGAGGAAGCGGCGGCGGGTGGAGGAATTGTTCAGGAGGGGTTGGATGGTCATGTTCATGTTCAACGGGTTTTCCAGCGAGTGTCGTTCACTCGTCGGGACCACTAGCGGGTGGAATGCCAAATCTGGCCCGGAGGTTGCTGAGAGATTTTGCGGAAACGGATGAAACAGATTCTTACATGAGCGAACCCCTAGACAGTCGACAGCTTCGAGCCTTTGTTACTCTTGCAAACACGGGCAGTTTCACACGTACCGGCAAGGACTTGTTCCTCACGCAGTCCGCCATCAGCCACGCTATCAAAGCGTTGGAAGAGGATGTGGGCTGTCGCCTTTTTGACAGGGTGGGCAAATCTGTGGCTCTCACCCCAGCGGGCGAGCAGTTACTCCACTACGCAAAAAAAATTCTCGAAGAAATGGCCCGCGCGCGTGCCTCCATGGAGCGGTTGGGCAAATGGGGCCGGTCGCATCTCCGGATTGCCATGAGTGAAGCCGTGTGCGAGGCGCTCTTGCCCAACGTACTAGCGCAGCATAAGGAACAATTCCCGCAATGCCAAGTCACCGTGGCCTCGGCAGACATGAGCGAGGCAGTCGATTTATTGCATAATGGTCTCGCCGACCTCGTGCTAAGTTTGGAGCCGGGACTAGAGACAGGCCTAGAGTTCGTGCCGTTGTTTACGGACGAATTGCAATTTCTGGTCAGCGCGAAGCACCCGTGGGCTGTCGCCCATCAAATTGGACGCGAAGAGATACCCACACAGCCCTACATACTCTACAACCGGTCAAGCCTCACTTCTCGACTGGTGGAAGGTTATTTTCGTCACGAGGATATGACCCTACTCACGATGATGGAAGTTGGCAGCATGAGTGCCATCCGTGAAATGGTTGGCCGCGGGCTAGGTGTGGCTATTCTCGCGCCTTGGGTAGCCCGTGATGAAATTGCTGCTGGCGCGCTCGTTGCCCTACCGCTGGGCCGGCGCAAGCTCCTGCGCAACTGGGGCATGCTTCACCGGCGCGGTCGCCGACTCAACCTAGCCGAGGAGCAGTTCATCTCGGCCTGCCGCCGCGAGGGCGCCAAACTCGTCGGCAGCAGCAAGGTGGCCTAGGCAGATTTGCCCCCGGGAAGCGCAGCCGTTGGCTGGTTACTCTCTAGTTCATGCAGAGGGACTACCGTCTTCTCTACTTGTTTCCTCGACTTTGCTCAGGCTCAGGCGAATTGTTTTACTAAAGATCTAAATGAAAACTTTTTCACACCCGCTTGCCCTTGCCGTTGGTGCGATGCTCCTTTTTGCTGCTTGTAAGAAGCCTGAACAGCCTGGTGCACCCAGTTCCGGTTCGGGTTCCCCCGCCGCCACGTCCGTAGCCAAGCCGATGACCGATCCACCGCAGATTGCTGGTTGTGAGCCGGGTACGCGCGGCGGGCGGCTGGTCATCGCCACCTTTGGCGACCCGAAGACTTTTAACCCCATCACTGAGAATGAGTCATCTTCGCGCGACATCATCCGTCTGTTGTTCCTCTCACTGGTGGAGTTCGATTGGCAGACGGAGGAGGTCAAGCCGGGCTTGGCTCACGCTTGGACGGTCGAGTCGGACCAGAAGACGTGGACGTTCAAGCTGCGTCGGGGTGTGAAGTGGAGCGACAACCAGCCGCTCACGGCGGACGATGTGGTCTTCACATGGAACGACGTGATCTACAACCCGCACATCATCAACGTCACGCGCGACCTGTTCACGATTGATGGCAAGCAGTTCACCGTCAGCAAGGTGGACGACCACACCGTGCGTGTAGTGACGCCGGACATTTACGCGCCGTTCCTTGAGTACTTTGGCGGCGTGGCTATTTTACCCAAGCACCGGCTCGCGCAGGCGGTGACAGAAAAAAAGTTCGAGTCCGCCTACGGCATCAACACTCCGCCCGACCAGCTCGTGGGTAGCGGCCCCTACAAACTCAAGCAGTACAAGGCCGGCGAGTTCACGCTGCTGGAGCGCAACCCGCTCTTTCACGTGCAGGACAAGGCCGGCACCCAGCTCCCCTACTTCGACAATCTCATTTACAGCGTGGTGCCAGACATGAGCGCGATGTCCCTGCGGTTCCTGGCCGGCGAGAGCGACATTCATGAGAATGTGCGGCCCGACGAATTTGACCGCTTCAAGGCCGGTGCGGACGCAGGCAAGTTCAAGCTCGAGTCGTTGGGCGTGGGGCCAGAGCGAGCCTTTTTCTGGTTTAACCTCAACACCAACGCTGCCGCGCAGCTGCAGTTCGCTGTGGATGCGGCTAAGGCAGAGCTCATCGTCGAGAAGCGTAAGCTGCAAAAGTTGCCAGATACACATCGCGTTTTCATGGGTGCGGTGGATCTTTCGCTCAAGTTGGGCGGCGGCCCCGAGCAGAAGCAGACTGTCACTCTTGCGCACGGCATGGCGCTGCCGGTCACGGTGAAGTTCGACGGCGCAACAGTCACCATTTCGGGCGCAGGTAACGCCGCTTCCATTGCCGCCAAGCCACTGGTGGATCCGCAGAAGTTTCGTTGGTTCAGTCAGCCCAAGTTCCGCCAGGCAATGCAGTACGCGGTGGACCGGCCTAGCATCATCAAGAGCATCTATGCTGGCCGCGCCGAGTTAGCCCACGGTTACAACTCGCCTGCACTCAAGCGCTGGCACAATACCAATGTCCCCCAATATGACTTCGATCCCGCCCGCGCCCGTGCGTTGCTGGCGGAGATTGGCATCGCGGACCGCAACGGTGATGGGGTGCTTGAGGATGCGCAGGGCAATCTGGTCGAATTCGAACTAAATACCAATGTCGGTAACAACGTGCGCGAGAAAGTAGCCGTCTTTATCCAGTCTGATCTCAAGAAGCTCGGGGTGAAGCTCAACTTCAAGCCAATAGATTTCAACGCGCTGGTCAGCAAGATCGATGACACTTTCGACTACGAGTGCATCCTGCTGGGCTTGGGCGGCGGTGGTACCGATCCCGCGTCGAGCCTAAATGTGCTCAAGAGCGACGGTTTCACGCACTTTTGGTTTCCCATGCAAAAGCGGCCCGCCACCTCGTGGGAGGCGCGCGTGGATAAGCTGATGAATGACCAGCTTAAAACACTCGAACCTAAAGAACGCAAAAAACTTTACGATGAAGTGCAGATGATCCTCTCTACCGAGCTGCCCTTTATTTACACCATCCAGCCCCTTTCCTTCGCTGCTTACCGCGGAGACTTGGGTAACGTGCGTCCCACCGTCCTAAGCAGCTACCGCGTGACGTGGAACGCGGATGAGTTGTATCTTAAGAAGAAGTAGCAGTCAGCTCCTCTGCGCTTCCTTGGCCCAGGTGTCCTTGAGCGTAAGGGTACGGTTAAAAACCAGTTTCGGGTTTTGCGTCTCGGGTTTCCCGTTACCCGGTACGTCCACGCAGAAGTAACCGAGGCGTTCGAACTGGTAACGCGCCGCTGGAGTGGCTTGCATCAAGGATGGCTCCAGCTTCGCACTGACGACTTCGAGACTCCTAGGATTAAGCGTGGCCTTGTAGTCGCGACCATCAGCCTCCGGTTCGGCTTCAGTGAAAAGACGGTCGTAGAGGCGCACCTCGGCATCGAAGGCGTGAGCGGCACTGACCCAGTGTATGGTGCCTTTGATCTTGCGGGCGGCGTTGGCACCGCCAGTCCTGCTGTCGAGGTCGGCAGTGCAGCGCAGTTCAACAACATGACCGGCGGCATCCTTCACCACTTCGTCGCACTTGATGATAAAGGCGTATTTGAGCCGCACCTCGCCGCCGGGCTTCAGGCGGAAGTATTTCGGCGGCGGCACCTCGGCGAAGTCGTCGCGTTCGATGAATAGCTCGCGGCTGAAGGGAACTTTACGTTTGCCGGCGGTCTCGTCCTCAGGGTTATTCGTGGCGTCGAGCTCTTCGGTTTGGCCGACAGGGTAGTTGGTGATGATGACCTTGATGGGGCGCAAAACAGCAAGGCGGCGGAGGGCACGCTGGTTCAGGTCCTCACGGATGGCGTGCTCGTAGAGGGCAATGTCAGTGACGCTTACAAACTTGGTCACGCCCACACCGATGGCAAAGGCACGCAAGGCTTCTGGCGTCACGCCGCGCCGACGGATGCCGCTCAAAGTTGGAAGACGGGGATCGTCCCAACCGGAGACGAGACCTGCCTCCACGAGCGCGATAAGCTTGCGCTTGGAGACAATCATGTGACTGGGGATCAGCTTCGCGAACTCGTATTGGTGCGGAAGGGCGCGCGGGAGGTCGAGCGACGCCAAAATCCAATCGTAAAGTGGGCGGTGCACCTCGAATTCCAAGGTGCAGATGCTGTGCGTGATGCCTTCAAGGTAGTCACTGAGGCAGTGGGCAAAGTCGTACATCGGATAAATGCACCACTGCGCGCCGGTGTGGTGATGCTCGGCGTGGCGAATGCGATAGAGCAGCGGATCACGCAGCCAGATGTTCGGCGCGGCTACGTCAATCTTTGCGCGCAGCACATGGGTGCCGTCGGGGAACTCGCCGGCTTTCATACGGGCAAAAAGGTCTAGGTTTTCGGCGACCGGGCGATTGCGGAACGGCGAGGCCTGTCCGGTACGACGGAACTCGTCGGTTTGCTCCGGCGTCATGTCGCATACAAACGCGAGGCCCTTCTCAATGAGGCGCACGGCGTAGGCGTGGATTTGGTCGAAGTAGTCAGAAGCGAAGAAAGGCTCGACGGGAGTTGAGAGTTGAGAGTTGAGAGTTGAGGGACCGAGGTGGAAGTCCGACTTGCCATTCACCGATTGCGTCGTGGGGGTCGCGCCTTTTGGCTTCAGGCCCAGCTTGTCATCGGCCCAACCGGCGATGAGCCAGTCCACGTCGCGCTGAATACTTTCGACATACTCCACCTCCTCCTTGGTTGGATTTGTGTCGTCCATGCGCAGGTTGCATACGCCGCCGAATTCACGGGCGATGCCGAAGTTGAGGCAGATGCTCTTGGCGTGGCCAATGTGTAGGTAGCCATTGGGCTCGGGAGGAAAACGCGTGTGGATGCGCGAGTAGCGTCCCTCGGCAACGTGCTGTGCGACGAGGTCGCGAATGAAGTCGCTTGGCGCGGGCAGCGGCGCGGCGAGGTCGATGGCGTTGCTCATTTGTTGCAAGGCGGACGTTAGCAAAGGCGTTCCGCTGGGCGAAAGAGGATTTACCAGTTGCTCCAAACCAAGGCTCGACGCTCGCTCGCCCGGCGTTACTATAATCTCGATATGTCAACGATTGCGCCCGCCGTGCCGCCGCAGAAAATCAACCTTCGCCGACCGGACATCATGTCCGCCGTGCAGGCACAAGTGGAGTCGCACTATCGAAGCACGCTCGTCGAACGCATCCGCGCACACGGCAACGTCCTCTCCGCACCCGGCCTGACCATCAAGCTCGCGAAGGAGTTTGGCTTCTGTTATGGCGTCGAGCGCGCCATTGACCTGGCTTACGCCGCCCGCCGCTCCTTTCCGGCGGAAAAGCCCATCTACCTACTCGGCGAAATCATTCATAACCCGGAGGTAAACGACCAAATCCGCGCGATGGGCATTCGCACCATTTCCAACAAGCCCACCGACGTCGAGCTGGCTATGCTGCAGGGTGAGGATGTGGTCATAATCCCGGCATTTGGTACCGAGGTCGCCACCCGACGCAAGCTGGAGGAAAAGGGCTGTGTGATCGTGGATACGACCTGCGGCGACGTGATGAGCGTTTGGAAGCGTGTCCGCCAATACTCTAAGGAGAGCGTCACCAGCATTATTCATGGCAAGGCCAAGCACGAGGAGACCAAGGCCACGACCTCGCAAGCCACGGCTTACGGCACCGGCCACTATCTAGTTGTCTTCAACTTAGGAGAAACGGATTTCGTCTGTGATTACATTCTGCGCGGTGGGAATAAGGCGGAGTTTTTGGAGAAGTTTAAAGGTGCGCATTCGCCCGGCTTTGATCCTGACCTGCACCTGCTTGCCGTTGGAGTGGCAAATCAGACGACGATGTTGCGCGGTGAAACTGAGGAGGTGCAGCGGCGCTTCCGCGCGGCGATGGAGAAGAAATATGGTGCGGCACAGCTCGACGCGCATTTTCGCTACTTCGACACCATCTGCGGCGCGACGCAGGATCGGCAGGATGCTTTGGAAAAGTTGCTACACACCAAGCTTGACCTGCTGTTAGTCGTGGGCGGTTACAACTCCTCAAACACGTCGCACCTAGCCGAGATGGGCGAGAAGGTGCTGCCAACCTTCTTCATCAAGAACGCTGCCAAAATGGAGTCCGCCTCGCTCATCCGACACTGGAACCAGCACACGCACGTCGAAGAAACGACGCCTAGCTGGCTGCCCGCTGGCGACCTCACCGTGGGCATCACAGCCGGCGCGAGTTGCCCTAACAATCTAATCGAAGACGCCATCCGTCGGCTCTTCGAGTTACGCGGGATTTCGGTACAGGAATTGTTGGCGAACTGAGAGCAGTTTGCCTGAGCGACAATCGCCGATCGTTTATTGGAATGCCCTGCACCCGCGCTGAACTCGAAGCCCGCGAGCGGCAGCTCCTCGCCCCGTTCGCCCAGTTTTCCGCCGACACGCGCGGGCGCAAGCACGCGGAAGCTCCTCCCGAGTGGCGCACGCACTACCAGCGCGACCGCGACCGCGTCATTCACTCGCGCGCGTTCCGCCGGTTGGAATACAAGACGCAAGTCTTCCTTAATGGCTCCGGCGACCACCTCCGCACCCGCCTCACGCACACCATGGAAGTCGCCGGTATCGCCCGGAACATCGCGCGCGCGCTGCGGCTTAACGAGGACCTCACCGAGGCCATCGCGCTCGCGCACGACCTCGGCCATTCACCCTTCGGCCACGCAGGCGAGGAGACGCTCGACCGCCTGATGCGCGCGCACGGCGGCTTCGAGCACAACCGCCAGAGCCTGCGTGTGGTCGAGGAGTTGGAGCAGAAGTATCCCGGCTTTCCCGGACTAAACCTGACGTGGGAACTGCGCGAAGGGCTGGTGAAGCACTACTCCGCCTACGACCATCCGAGCAAACGCCCGGGCTTCGACGCGAAGAGTTCCTCCCTCGAAGCGCAAGTCGCCAACCTCGCCGACGAAATCGCCTACTACAGCCACGACCTGGATGACGGCCTCGACGCCGGACTGCTCTCCGAGGCGAAACTCCGCCGCGATGTGAAGCTCTGGGCCGCCGCCGCGCGCCGCACCAAGCGCGAACATGGCGAACTGCCCGATGAATGCCGTCGTTACTTCATCATCCGCTGCCTGATTGATGACCACGTCCACGACGTGGTGCAAACGAGCGAAGCCCACATCGCCGCCGCCGGAGTGAAGTCAGCCGATGAAGTCCGATTGCAGCCGCAGCCGCTCATCCGCTACAGCGACGCGCGGCGGAAGCTGAACCTCGAACTGCGGAAATACCTCTATCAAAACCTTTACTTCAGCGACGCCGTCCACGCCCCGCACGTGCGAGCTACGCGGATGTTGGAAGAACTGTTCCATCACCTGCTGAAGCATCGCCCCGCGAACGACGACTGGACTCGGAAGCAGGCGCGGAAAGAAGGCTGGCCGCGCGCTGTCTGTGATTATCTGGCGGGGATGACCGACCGCTTCGCGATTGAAGAACAACGGCGTCTACTTGGCCCCGGTTGAATTCTAGGGGTTAGCGGCTCGATACAGGTTATTCCAGATGATATCGACGCCAAGCTTTTCGTTGCCATTGGCTTGTTGAGGAAGAATTGAGTTCGTCGCTGAGAATGCCGAATGACCATCCAAGTAGGCGATGTTGCCGCCCCGGCCGCTGTGGCGCACAGCGAAACTTCGCCATCGATTTGCCGGATTCACTGAGTTAAATTGAGGCGAAGTGTTAACGACTTCGGTCACCGGATCGAAGACGGTGTCAAACATCATCACGGTGCTAGATGGTTTCAAGATTTGAGCCATTCGAGGCATATCGGGAAAAGGCATATTGGATCCCCCAACGCCCGCCCCATCGGATTTCTTAAGATCAATGTTCATGACGATACTGAAGAATCCGTATAGTCCCCCGTTCTGTGGCGGCTGCCCTTGACGGGCCGCCGCACAGTGCCAAATCTTGCCTTGGGCATTGCCTGGGTAGGGCATATTCAACCTGTTGTTCGCAAAGCCCGGGAGTCCAAAACCGGAGGCGATCCAATTGCTTGATAGGGGCAGGCTGCTCATGTAAGGGGGCAACAGGTTGAACCAAGCCGATCTGTCGGAAGGATTGCCGCTGGTACCGGGCAAGCCGTAAGTCCCCGCAGCGCCCATCCCGTCCCGGGGCATTTTGTCGTCGTTGTCGCCGCTGTAGAGGTTTTGAGCTAAGGCCCATTGTTTCATCATGCTGAGGCAACTAGTGGCTTTCGCCTTATCCTTAGCCTTGCTTAGTGCCGGCAGCAGCATCCCCGCCAGGATCGCGATGATGGCGATGACGACAAGCAGTTCAATGAGGGTGAAGGCGCGGCGCAGGAGGCCGGCATGGGCGAATGCGGCTGGCTTCATGAAATGATCGGCGTTAGTTGGAACTCAATGGCATCAATCACTTAGCTATCACTAACAACATATTCAGGATGGCTTAAAGCGGCAAGCGCTGTTTAGTGACGAGAGGAGCAACTTGTTTATCGCTTGCACACCCATGGTTCGTATTCTTCAGCACAAGGGCAGGCAGGCAAAAATTCTGGCGCTTTGCAGTGCTCAACTATTATGCGCCCACCCTTGCGTGCCGCTGGCCACGTTAGTAAATTTTTTCGCCATCAACGCGCAGATGCGCGCCGCTGCCGCGCTGACGGCTTGTCGGGTGAAGGCCGTGCTGCTATCCCATCCGCATGACCATCGGTGTGCCCAAGGAAATCAAGGCCCAAGAAAACCGCGTGGCCCTGCTGCCCTCGGCGGCTTACCAGCTCGTCAAGCGCGGACACCAAGTCATCGTGGAACGCGGCGCCGGGGCTGGCGCCGGTTATCCGGACACGGACTACGAGCGCGCCGGGGCGACGCTCGTGGCGCAACACGCCGAAGTCTTCGCCCATGCTGACTTGATCGTAAAGGTCAAGGAGCCATTGCCTGCCGAGTATCCGCTGCTGCGTTCTGGCCAATTGCTTTTTACCTATTTGCACCTCGCCGCGAATCGCGAGTTGACCGATGCGCTGCTCCAATCCGGCGCGACGTGTATCGCCTACGAGACTATTGAGATCAACCGTCGCCTGCCGCTGCTTGAACCCATGAGCGAGATCGCCGGGCGGATGAGCGTGCTCGTGGGCGGCTATTTCCTAGCCAAGCATTGTGGCGGCAACGGCGTTTTGCTCGGGGGTGTGCCGGGTGTGCTGCCGGGGCGCGTCGTCGTCATCGGTGGCGGTGCTGCAGGTGTAAACGCGGCTCGCATGGCCACCGGCTTGGGCGCGGATGTCACCATTCTCGAAGTGGACTTGGAGCGGATGCGCTTTCTCGACATCACGTTGCACACTGCGCACACGCTTTACTCGAACGAGGCGCACTTGATGGAACTGCTCCCCAATGTTGATCTACTCATTGGTGCGGTGCTTGTGCCGGGCGCGAAGGCTCCCAAACTCATCCGCCGCGAAATGCTGCGCCGGATGCGTCCCGGCAGTGTGCTCGTAGACATTGCAATTGACCAAGGTGGTTGCGCCGAAACTTCCCGGCCCACCACGCACCACGACCCCGTCTTCACCGAGGAAGGCGTGCTCCACTATTGCGTCGCGAACATGCCCGCCGCCTACGCCCGCACTGCTACGCAGGCCCTCACCAACGTCACCTACCGCTTCATCGAGCAACTCGCTGATCTCGGCCTTGCGGATGCCTGCGCGCGCCAGCCTGCACTGCTCGGCGGCATCAATGTGCGAGCGGGCAAGCTCACATGTCGGGCCGTGGCGGAGGCACACGGGCTCCCTTTTGCGCCCGCAGCCGCTTAGCCAGCGGGGGTTAGAAATCCACTATCAGCATTCAGCCACGCAGCATTCGCAAGCTGCGAACACACCTCCCCGACTGAACACTGAATACTGACTACTGAACCCCGCCCGCGTCGCAAACTTGAAACTTCCCTCCCCCCGCCCGTGTCGTATGTTCCGTAGCGGGCCACCGACACGTGTAACTGCCCGTCGCCGCAGCCGTCACTTCAGCACATCACGCTTATGATAATGGCCGACATCCTCAAAATCTTCCTCCTCATCGTTGGAGGCCTGCTCATCTACATCGGTTTCTGGCTCGCGGCGGAAGCGCTATTCCCCGCGCTGGTCGAGCGCTCACGGAAGCAATACGACCGGCCGTGGAAGCTCACCTTCGCGGGCCTCGCCATGGCCGCGCCGTTCGTCTTCGGCGCGCTTGCCATCTTCAAGATCAGCCATCCGGTCATGAACATCGTGGCGTTTGTGTTGCTGGCCGTGGTCCTGTTTGGCGGGCTGGCCGGGTCCGCCGGCTTGGCCAAGCGCATCGGCGTCGGCCTGCCCGCGCCCATTGATGACTCCCAGCCGTGGCGGCGCGTGCTGCGCGGCGGCATCGTGTTGGAACTGACTTTTCTCCTCCCCTTCATCGGATGGCTGGGGTTGACCATCTGGACGCTCGTTACCGGTTTCGCCGCGCTGGTATTCGCCGTGCGCGAGGCAAAGGCTCCCGCTCCGCCTGCCGAGCCGACGCCCGCGCCGAAGGTCGAACCGCCCGCCCTCCCCGCCGCTGCGTGAATGCCCGCGCTTCACGTTCGGCGGACCTTCTCGTCCGCTGTGGTGTCCGCATCACTTTATGAACTTCACCCGCCGCCATTTCCTCCAAGCCGGTTCCGCCGCATCCCTCGGCGCGGTCGCTGCCGGCTGCAACAAGTTTGAGATTCCTGAAGGCCTCGGCATCGGCCCGCGCTCGGTCGCGCCGCCCAACGGCCCGTTCGCTGTGCCCACCGGCGCAAGCATTGACCTCGTCTCGCATGCGCTCAACCGCCTCACCTTCGGCCCGCGCCCGTGGGACTACCAACGCACCCGCAAGCTCGGCGACACTGAGGAAGCCGCCTTCGCCGTTTTCCTCGATCAGCAGCTCGCGCCCGAAAAACTCGACGACCGCGGCGGCGACAACGCCGTCCGCCGGTTCGAGGTTTTGCAGGAGCCGCTCGGCGAACTCTTCGAGTATCAAGACAAACACCTGCTCGACGCCCTTGTCCGCGCCACCGTGCTGCGCGCCGTCTTCAGCGAGCGGCAGCTCTTCGAGGTGATGGTCAATTTCTGGAGCGACCACTTCAACATTGACCCCTCCAAGGGAGACGCGAAGTGGCTCAAGGTTGCCGACGACCGCGATGTCATCCGCCGCCACGCGCTCGGCAAGTTCCCCGACATGCTCCGCGCCTCCGCGCTCAGTCCCGCGATGCTCTGGTATCTCGACGGCCGCGTGAACAAGAAGACCGGCGCCGCCGACAAGCCCAACGAAAACTATGCTCGCGAACTCCTCGAACTCCACACCCTCGGCGTCCACGGCGGCTACACGCAAAAGGACGTGATGGAAGTCGCCCGCTGCCTCACTGGCTGGACCGTCCGCGAGACGCAGCGTTCGCAACTCGGCCTCGGCAGCGTCGAGTTCAAAGGCCACCTCCACGACCGGGGCGAAAAAACCATCCTCGGCCACGTCATCCCGGCCATTCCTGAGAAAGCCAAACGCGAGGAAGCCGACGAACTGGGTCGTGCCGAGTTGGCCACCGTGCTCGGCATCGTGGGCCTGCACCCGGCCACAGCGAGACACGTTGCCACCAAACTCTGCCAACGCTTCATTGAGGACGAACCGCCTGCCGCCACCGTCAGCACCGTTGCGGAGAAATTCATCGCGTCCGGTGGCGACATCCC
>Ga0194116_10003880_pt1 | contig 17580 bp, 13 predicted proteins | sample TA2MahsurfametaG_4_FD_148617 | JGI IMG/M metagenome (GOLD analysis project Ga0194116, IMG submission 148617) | Freshwater microbial communities from Lake Tanganyika, Tanzania - TA2015008 Mahale S9 surface | ecosystem: Environmental > Aquatic > Freshwater > Lake | place: Tanzania: Lake...
GTCTGTTGACCCGCCATCGACGATGCATACTTCATCACAAAAGCGAAGCATAGATTTAATAGCTCGTAAGTAAGGATAGTCTTGAGCAAAACAATTATATGTTGTCATATACCCACTAATAGTAGGTGTATATTCCACAATCTTCTTAATTGATTTCCAGAAAAGTTCTGGAGATGCAAAGAGATAATCACTAATTGAGTCTAAATCGTCGGTGTCGAACCACTCTTCATTTTTGTGCTGTACGTTGTCGTTAAGCTGAAGCTTGCAACCTAGCAACTTTGCTTCGATGACCATTCGAGGGCACGTATCGGATCCCGCAGGCAAGTAAACAAAACCCTCGGCAGTTCCTAGCTTATCAAGAAGTTCATTGTATGGAAGGTCCCAAACAACTTCGTAATTCTTTTTTTCATCTTCGTACCATTTTTTAGCTGCTTCTGCTCCCTTCACCCAAGAGTTGGACCCTAAGACCAACCAATTATTTTTTTGATTGTCTGCGTTCTTAGTTCTTAAGTGCTTGATGTAACGCAGCGTATCTTTTGAAAATACGCTAGATAAAACAATGTTGTCTTTTTCAGATAAAAATGGGAAAGCTTCTAAATATTTGTTTTTCTGCGCTTCAGACATCCACCAAATACATTGTGCGCCGTAATAGAAAGCAGACACGAGTTTGCCAGTCAAATTGTCTTTACAATCGCATTTCTGGCCGGTCGCTGCTTCGTGTTTTTCTGGAGATCTAAACTTACAAAACTTATAATCATACTCAAGCACAGAATATTTTAAATTTCCAACTATGCTGGGTATAAGTTCTGGATTTAATTGACTAAAATTTCCAAATATCCAAAATTTGTTCTTAGCTTGAGTTAAAGCCGCCAGATTGACTTTATTTGCATGAAGCTTTTGAATCTTAAACGGTGATTCTTGGATTAAAGCTTCTGTTGTTAATTCAGCTCCGCCGACATAATCTTCGGCAAATAGATCTGCTACAAAGATTATCTGTGCGTCAGGTTCTATGTGTGTGTTAGGATTAACAAAGATGGGATCATTGAATTGTGTCACAGTTTTCTCTTATCTTATAGAAATTTAAACATAAAGGCTTTTAGCTAATATTTAATAGATGAAACAGCTAACAGCTACTAAGCTAGAATTCTTATAATAACCTTAATTGTCTCAGTTAAATTGTATATGACAAAAAAACTAGGTGACACAAATAAGTCTCTTGTTAATTCTTCTAAGCGCGGCACAGCAAAAGGCTCACCTGCAAAATCTTCTAAGACTTCAAAGGGAAGAAGCGATCAAGTGCTTGGTGATATTCATAAGAAAATCATCTCTAGCTCTGCGCTGAACGGTGGATTTGATGTCTTAATGTTTAAGATTGAAAAAATCGAACAAAATCAAGAACAAATCGTGAAAAAAGTGGACAAAATTCATGAAGCGATCTACGATCCAGCTGACGGAATCTTCTCTAAGATGAGTGCATCAAATGTAGAGACAATTGAGAAAATTAATGAAACTGATCAACGTATCATTGAGATAACTGAGTGGAAGAAGAGAAAAGAAAAAGATGAAGACAAGATTGAAGAAAGCGTCGAAACGTCTTCAGAAATAATAAGATCTCTCCAAAATTCAGTAGACGATCTTCAAAAAAGTAAAAATACTGCGTGGAGTATCTTAAGATGGATTTTAGTTGCATTTTCCGGTGGATCTCTAACTATATTTTTTAAGTGGTTAGAAAATAAGCTGTAAAATTTTGTACATTAAAAATGTAAGTCTTACACTAAATTTGTGTATCTAAAAGAGATAGAGGTTATAAAGAAATACTTAAGAGACAACATAGATGTTGAAAAGTCTCTTATGCTTGATCATGAAAGAAAAAATCTTAGATCACAAAGGAAAATGCAGCACATTTTCTTTAAGAGATTTTCTGATATAAAAACTCAAAAGCTTTTTGAGGTAATTTTAATACATGCTGAGAAAGCAGAACGCTCTTGTCCCGGGGCTGGAATGTATCTTCTCAGTCAATATTCAAATTATAAAAATAATTTGTCTGTCGAAAGGCCGACTAATTTAAGTGATCTAAAGCAGATCATACTTGACAAACATTTTACAAAGCTTGTAGAGTCTATTTTGCTAGAATGCTTGAGATATTGCAAACCTACTTCTAAAGTCAGCATAAGAAAATCTACTAATCAGAGTTCTTATATTGAAATATCTAATAGATACAATTTTGAAGTCGATGCTCTTGTTAGCAGCAAGCAGCACTCAGGGAAAAATGCAAAGGTAATTGTAGTAGACGGTTACGTGGAAAACGTTTCTGATTTACACCATGTGTTTCAACACTTCTCAACAGAAGAACCCACTACTCCCTTCTTGATATTTTGCAGAGGAATGTCAGATGATGTATTGAGTACAATAACAACAAACAATCAAAGAGGTTCTTTTGAATGCCACCCGTTTAAAGTAAATTTTGATCTCGATAATGTTAACACGCTTGTAGACATAGCAGTAGTGTCGGGATGTGATGTTACTTCTAGTTTAAAAGGCGAGCTGATCAGCAGCATTAATTTGTCAAATCTAAAAAAAGTCGATGAATTCTCCAGAACTAATCAAGGGCTGGCTATAAAGAATTCTAATAATCTTGCCGGAGTTAAACAACACGTTGATCGTCTCAGACTTAAGTCGGAAGATGTTGTTGAAGATGCAAAGAAATATATTTTTCAAAGAATAAAGTCTCTCTCGGCGAATTCAATCGACATAGTTTTAGTCGATGACATTAACTTTTATTCTAGATCACAAGAATTAGATGAGGGTATTAGAACATTAATATCTTTTATTAATAACGGTCCAACATTAGAATCTGTCGTAAATGAATACGAAAAAAAGCTGAAAATGTCGTTGGATAGTATAGCAACAATCATCAATTAACATTTACTTTATCTTTCATTTGAGTATAAAAGAATTATATGAACAAAACAGACAAGATATGCAGAGAGGTTTTAAACATTCATAGTTTTTGCAAGGATCAGGTGGTGAGACAGCTTACTGTCGAAATTTCTAATGGAAATTTAGAAATGTCAGAAGAAAATCTGAGAGCTGTGGCAACGCTTGTAGAAAATACTCTTGAGACATCTTTTCAAAAAGCTTTCGCAAAATTTCAAAATAGCGTGGACAGCCTAGTTGTTGATGAGGTCAACACTAAAAGTTCTAAAAGTAAGTGAAACGTGGCTAAAAAGAGCAAGAAAGAAGCTATCGAAGCTTCTAAAGATCTAAAATTAAAAAAGAGAGGTTACAAACATCTTGTTGAGTGCAGATGTGTACTTCCTCAATTTAAAGCTAGAAAAGATCCTCCCCGACATAAATTTGTGGTGTTCTCTATACTAGACGAGAACGACAAAGTCGATCCCAAATATGCACAATGCAATAATTGTGGCCTCATTCACAGAGTAATTGACATTTGCACTTCTGAAATTCAGCAATCTAAAGAAAATTCCTCTTTTATATTGAACATAGATGATATTAAAATTTCGTTACCCAAAGATCTGTCTATAATTCTTGAAAAGTACAGAGTCGACCTACCTTCGTGGGAGCAAGCTGTTTTCATATTGGAGAATAAAGAATGGGGAAATTTTATCATGCTTGAGCAAGAAGACGAAGGGGATACCAAGATGGGAAAATACGTTAGAATTTTAGGAGAAAACTTTTTTAAGATAGAAAATTTTTCAAGAAATGAGCTTATAGAGGGGAATTAATATGGAAAGTTCTTTGTACGGACAGCTTAATTCTGAAAAATTAGCTGAAGACAAAAAAGTAGCTCAAGAAATTGTGTCAGAAATTAATAAATTTGGCATCAACGACAGGCAGCGCTGGATCATCATGCATCTCCTTAGTCTTGAATTAGAAAACGTTCAAGACATGAGAGACATGGTAGAATTTATTAAAAGTAAAAAAGACACAGAAATATTCATATCCAAGCTGTATAATTCTGATGAAACAAATTGGTTAGAACAAGAGGTCGACGTAAATGGGTAGATCATCTCATAATTTAAAAAATCAACTCGATGATAGTCGCAGAAGCAGCAACAATTACGAATCTTCTATTGTCCACGTGCACCACGGCGACGCTTCGAGACTAGTCGTTCTTCACTGCGACGTCAATGAACAATCTATTTCCAGTGTCATGGCACAGATGCTACACCTCGCTAGTCAAAACCACAAGCCAATACATCTTGTCATTTCCACTTACGGCGGTTCTGTTGACGAGATGTTTACGCTGTACGACACAATAAAGTTCTTGCCATGTCCCGTTCACACTATTGCGCTTGGAAAGGTCATGTCTGCAGGCGTTCTTTTGTTGGCGTCAGGAGAGAAGGGAAAGAGAATGATTGGAAGATCTGCTAGAATCATGATGCATCCCATATCAGGTGGTGCTGCAGGAAACATCTTCGAAATCATGAACGACGTAGAAGAGAGCAAAAGACTGCAGGCACAGATGACTGAAGCCATTTCCAAAGAGACTAAATTATCAAAAGAAGAAATAGAGAAGATCATGAAGCAAGGTCATGATGTTTATCTTTCTCCAAAAGAAGCAATTAAGATGGGTATTGTCGACAAGATCATTGGTGATTAATAGGCTTGTAATATATACGGCATCAATATTACTGTGTAGACTGAATGCCTCTACACGAATACCGACATTATTTTCCTTTCAAGAAGATGAGAAAGGAACAGCAAGAAGCTATTGAATTTGCAATTGATGCTTATGAGTCAGGTAAGAAATATGTCTTGCTTGAATTAGGCACGGGTACTGGTAAGTCGGCAATAGGCATCACTATTTCTCGCTATCTTAACGATCATTTTTCGTGTCACGTAGATGACAACGGCGAGACAATGTCAGGTGCTTACGTTCTTACTACACAAAAAATATTGCAAGAACAATATGTTCGAGATTTTGGACCCAATACCAAACTACCTCTGTTAAGAACTATTAAATCATCTTCAAATTACACTTGTTCTTTTTATGACGATCAAACTTGTGCTGAATCTAAGATGCTCTTAAGCCGCTTAGCAAAAAATTTAAAAGGCACAGAATTTCAGAATCACTGCGTGAAATACTGTCAATACAGTCAAGAAAAACAAGAATTTATTGATGCATCCATTTCCATTACTAATTTTTCTTATTTTCTTGCAGAAACAGCCTATTCAGGCAAATTAACTTCTAGAGCTTTATTGGTAGTCGATGAAGCTCACAATATAGAGTCAGAAGTCGGAAGATTCATTGAAGTTAGCTTCTCTGAAAAATTTTCTAACGATGTATTGAAGATCAAGACACCTAAAAACCAAGAACAATCTTGTATTTTTGAGTGGATTAAATCGACTTACTTGACAGCACTCAAAAAGTATTCTGATAAACTTGAGTCTACTCTTAAGAAAAACACATCTTCGCTGAATAAGTGCATGGATGCGTCAAAAAACTACGAGATGATTCAAAAGCACCAAGAAAAAGTTGAAAAATTTATTGGTGTATATGACCAAAAAAGTTGGGTGATGAACATAGAAAAGAAACTTTACGGTCAAACCTCCAAGACAAATATCATGCATCGATTTGAGTTTAAGACTGTAGACGTTTCTCCCTATTGTGAAAAACATTTATTTGCAAAGGCGACAAGAGTTTTAATGATGTCTGCAACAATTGTCGACAAAGATGTGTTTTGTGAGTCCGTAGGACTCAAAACTAACGAAGTAGCTTACATGAAAAGACATAGTCCCTTTCTAGAATCCAACAGGCCGATCCACTTCATGCCAGTTGGAAGCATGTCAAAGAACAATATAGATAAGAGCTTGCCCATTCTAATAGAAGCTATAAGACTTTTGCTTGATAAACACAAAGAAGAAAAGGGCGTTATTCACACTGTTAACTACAAGATAGCCAACTATATTGTTCAAAATTTAAATTCAGATCGTATTCTTTCGCACGACTCAGCCAATCGAGATAAAATTCTCAGAGAGCACACTTTGACAGATAAGCCTACTGTGCTAGTAAGTCCCTCTATGATGGAAGGTGTTGATCTTTCAGATGAGCTAAGCAGATTTCAAATAATCTGCAAAGTACCGTTTCCTTATCTGGGAAACGCTGTTGTAAAGAAGCGTCTTGAAAAAAATGAATGTTGGTATGCATATTCTACGGCAAAATCTCTTATACAAGCATTAGGGCGGTCAGTAAGAAATGAAAATGATCATGCTATTTCTTACATACTTGACGCAGACTGGACCAACTTCTATTCCAAAAATAGAAAGATGTTTGAAGGTCACGTAGGAAAGATTCAGACTTAATTTACATAATATGCATTAAGCTTATATTGAATCTTCTAGGAGGCTAATATAAACATGTCATCTGAAACAGTTTTAGTTAAGTGGAATGAGTTAAAGGCGCTCGTCGAGGCGCTTGAAGTCGATGTTGCAAAGAACGCAAGAGGCGTAGCTGCTGCAGGTGTTAGAGTTAGAAAGGGACTTCGACATCTTGCTTCTTCTTCAAAAGATCTTGTAAAGCTCACTCTTGAAAATGACAAATCTAAAAAGTCTGAAGAGTGATAGACACAAGTCATGAGTAGACAAAGGCAATTACAAATACGCATCTTGAAAGAGATGGAGGCTGCTGGAATTGATCCACAGCGGCCGTATACATACACAAATGGTGTGTTCATTCAAGAAATTAAAAACAAAGAAGAATTACTAGAAAATGTGCTTGACGAGTCTTCTTCGGATGTCAAGCATGAAATTTCTAGCACAGAAGTTTCTGAATTGATAGAATCGCCTAAGCAAGAAAAAATCTTGAAATCAAAGAAGCCTGCAAAAAAGAGCACAAAATCAAAAGAAAAAGTTGACTAATCAGCTTAAAACACATTGATTATGTGCTCTTTTATCTTTTTGTATATCTTCTTTTCAATTTGACAGATTCTCATTCTAGTAAGTCCATAGATGTCACCTATCTCTCTAAGTGTTAACGGACCTCTTCTAGTCGTGATGAGCACGCAGTTGTTCCCATTTTCATAGGGTATCCACTGTTTGCACGATCTTTTTTGACATGATTTTTCGCAATTCTCTACAAATTCATAGCACGTCTGTTGATTTAGAATTTTTAGCCTTTGTTTGTCTACTTTTAGTGTCATCTTGCTTTAAATGTTATATTTTATCTTGGACACAGTCTTGTACAAGAAACAGACACATTCATGAGAAAAACTTACATACTTGATACTAACGTTCTCTTAAGTGATCCTAACTGTTTAAACAACTTCAAAGATAACGATCTAATCATACCGATGGTAGTCTTAGAAGAATTAGATAGACACAAATCTAGGTCCGACGAAGTAGGCAGAAACTGTAGAGAAATTACAAGAATACTAGACGAGCTAACCAAGAAAGGATCTCTAAAAGATGGCGTCGCACTGCCGACTGGCGGTACGCTGAGAGTCATAACAGCAGCTGAAAAGAAAAAGTCTATCAAGAAAGATGCGCTAGACTCAACAGCTGTTGACAACATGATTATCAACTTTGCGATGGATTTTGGAAAGTCTCTCCCGGAAAAAGTGTTTTTAGTCTCTAAAGACATAAACGTTAGAGTCAAGTGTTCGTCATTGGGAATACAAGCTCAAGACTATCTCAGTCTTCGAGCGACTGACAACTTTGACTCTCTTTATTCTGGCGTAAAAGTACTAACTACGCCCAATGAAATGATAAGCAACTTTTATGAAGGTACACCGATAAACATAAAAGATATTACATCTGATCATACTTACCCCAATCAGTTGTTCGTTCTTAAATCACCAGATGCAAATTTTGCATCTGCTCTATGTAGAGCCAACAGAGATGGACTTCTGATGCCTCTACAAAAATTTGAAAATATTTTTGGTGTAAAACCCAGGAATAAAGAACAAAATTTTTCTCTGGATCTTCTGATGAATCCAGACGTCAAATTGGTCACACTGACGGGCCGAGCCGGATGTGGCAAGACGTTGCTTGCTATAGCAGCTGGTTTAGCACAGCTAGACTCAATAGGCACACACCCCATATACCAGAAACTTATCGTGTCTCGTCCCATTCATCCTGTTGGAAAAGATATCGGATTTTTACCAGGAACGCTTGCTGAAAAGATGGAGCCTTGGGTTGCGCCCGTGAGAGACAACTTGGAATTTTTACTAAATTCTTCTTCTGGTAGGAAGTTTGGAAAGTTTAGAATTAAGAAGAACGATGATGGTCAAAATTCTTTTAATGATCCTTATTTGGATCTCATGCAACAGAAAGGGCTCATAGAGATAGAAGCCATCACATACATACGTGGGAGATCTATTCCCAATGCTTTTATCATAATAGATGAAGCCCAAAATTTGACTATGCACGAGCTGAAGACTATCATCACGCGCGCCGGCGACAAAACAAAGATAGTTCTTACGGGAGACTTAGAGCAGATTGACAACGTTCATGTTGACTCTTTCACAAATGGTCTGACACACGCCATAGAGAAATTTAAAGAATTTGACATATCGGGTCATGTTACGTTGCTGAAAGGAGAAAGAAGCGACCTTGCTACATTAGCTTCTAAGATTTTGTAAAAAATAGGCTGTGTATAATAGTAGACTAATAATTTAGATAAGCTAAAAGAAATATGGGAATACTTGATAGCAAATCTAGAATTCTTGACGCCATACTTACAGTCGAAGGAAGACGTCAGATGGCAGAAGGGACATTTGATGTATCCTATGCAACATTTACAGATACAGACATGTTCTACGAATCAGATGCGATCGAAGGACACGTCGATCCGACTGATAGAATCTATTTAGAAGCTTCTAATTTGCCTCAAGATCAAGTCGTATTTGAAGCAAATGATGCAGGCAATATCATTCCTTTTAGAGACAGCAAGCTGGTATTTGACAAATTGGATAATGTTGCACTGCTACCAAAACAGCTAGAAATACTCTTTAATCAAGGAGGAATTCCTTCAGCGTATCAGCTAAATTTTGGTGCAAAGATCGAGACGAGAAAACCAGGAATTGATACTAACAATAAATTCAGCGGTTCAGTAGTCAAATCTGTTGACGGCGGCATGGGCGTGGGTCTTTCCATAACAGACAGCGCAAATTTAAAAGCAGATTTCATATTAGATCCTAACAAATTTGCGGGCGTTGTCTCGTCTTCTTACGCTAGTCAACACAAAACTAGTGGATCTTATTACGTGGGTGTCAAGGGTGGTATTAATGCAAGAGATCTAACTACCTTAGTTCAAACTGTCATACTTTCTGCGTCACTAGTCAGCGGAACTTATGCAGGCGCTCGCGCGCCCGGTCCTCACGTGGTCCCCGTCGATAGAGACAATATCATATATTTGACTGATACAAGCGGAAGTCATGACAAAGTTGTCGTCAAATTACTAACAGGTTCTGGAAATTTTAAATTAAATTTGTCTGAAGAAAGACACCCTTTTGTGGTAGAGCAAGCTTTTCTTGGAGGAAGAAAAGATAGAATAGAATTACCCAATGCCGATTTTGCTTCAAATATAACGGGTATTCTTACGTCATCTTTTGACAATTTTCAAGAAATTAGAGCGCTATCAACTATAGACCCAATCTTTTTAGAAGATCAGTTCAAGATATATCCCGAAGAGATAACTTTTGACGTTAATCAGTTACGTTTTTTAAAAACTATAAACACAAAGCAAAAGCTAAATACCGCAGATTCTTTGTTCTCTGATGCTAAACTTTCTAATACTTTAAATTTCAAGTATTTGCCTCCGATAGTCAAGACAAGCGACGTTGTGCTTCCTGACAAGACTGACATTAGAAAAACAACAAATTATCAGTTAGGCGTGTACTTACCGCTTGGCGCAAATACTCAATCAATTAATTATGCCAGACTGATGAATTTGCTGCGTAGTGCTATATTACAAAGAACAATTTTTGAGCAAACTACAAGAAGTAATAATCTTCTTTGTCAGATGTTTGAAATAACAAACAATAGTGTTAAAAAGCTTGATATTATTGATTATGGATATCTTGACCAAGGCCCCGAAACAATCTTAAAAAAGAGAGTCTATTTTGTTGGAAAGATCTTTTTAGATGATAGAAATACAGCTTGTTTTTTTAACATATTCACGCTAATCTTTTCACAAGACGCGGGCGAGGACGGATGATATGCCAATTAATTTTGTAACTAAAAAAAATATTTACAAAAATATACTGACGCATGATCCATCCGTCTGCGGAGAAATAGTAAGTCTTGGAACAGATAATTTCGTACTTAAAGTAATATTTGGTTTAGAGCTCAACAAAAATGACACTGATCCGAGCAGATATAAAAAAGTTAAAATTACAATTCTTAATGAAAAACAAGATTCAAATACATCTTTAAAGAGTATTAACACTTTTAATGATATAGAAAATAAAATCGTAAAGAAAAATTTGAATTTTGAAAATAAAAGTAACATTTCTAATGCAACTTTAACTTCAAAAGTTTCATTAGAAGGAGTATTTAATCCTTCTGCAAAGGTATCATCGGCTGCTCTGGATTTGTATAAACAAGGCGCTAATGTAGTTAGTGCCTTTTCCAATAAAATAGGTGACAACAATTCAGTTACTTCAAAAAACGTCTACATAGATGATAAAATAAAATTTGCGCTGAGTAATCCTGTCAAATTTATGGATTTAGACCTTTATGAATTTGTTAATGTTAAGCAAGGTGCAAAAATTAAAAATTTAAATGTTACTAACATTGCTAATGTTATTATGACTTCTAGAAAAGGAATAGATGATGTTCTTGTGAAAGGTAAAACTGACACAAACGAGAATGAAGCCAGTAAACAATTATTTGATTTTCTCATTCAATCAAACAATTTATCAATTGACAGATTAAATTCATTAGATTATTATACACCAATACCTGTTTCAGGATTTTTAAACACACTTAGCATTTCTACAGATTTTACTCTATCTTCTAAATTTTTAAGTGAAAATTTAATAGCAAGAGTAGATCTGTTTACTAAAGAAAATCCCGATGTTGTCGAGGAAACCTTAAAATTTAATTTAAAGACAAATGATTATCTCGAAGCCTATTACGCCGAATTGAGTCCCATTAGTTTATTTAGCACAAAAAATATTTTTGATAGTGAATCTCATAGAATTAGTTTAAAAGCATCATGCAGCGCTTATGACAATAAAATATTGAGTTATAATTTGTATGTAAAAAACATGCTAAATAGTGACAAAAATTTTTCTTTTTTAGCAAATATTAGAGAATATGAAGAGTTTATAGATCTAAGAGCTTCTCAAGAAGCTTATTTTTTATGTTACAGGGCAAAACCTATAACACTCGCAGGAGAAGCAAACATATTTGCTGATTCAATAGTTGTTAATGACAAAAATTTTGCATCTTTATCATCTATAGAAGGTCAATTTTTCAATGTTGTGCAAAACGATCTAAATAGCATTAATATTCATTTAGAATTGAACAAACAAGTAAAATTCTCATCCGTGAAAATATACAAAAGAAATGTAACTAATTCGCCTTATAACGACTATAAAGTTTTCTTAAACTACAGTTCTGATAATTCTATCATTTTTAATTTTCAAGACGTGGATGTTATTACTGGTAATTTTTACGAATATTATGCAGAATTATTGGACAGCAATGATAATATAATAAAAATTACTCGACCACAAATTATTGAAATTAGACACATAAATTTAAACTCACATCAAGTTGTAATAGACAATTTAAATTCTTCTAATGGAAACGTACAGTTCAGTATCAATACTAAAAAAATCAAATCTGACACGCAGTATAATTTTTTAAAATCTTCCGCTGAGCAATTTAAAATTACAGATGATCAGTCTGTAACTTCTTTAAATTCTCAAGACTATCAAGAAATTGCTTATCACAAAATCACAAGAATAGATACACTAACATCTGACAAACAAAGCTTTAAAATAGTTAAAGACGGTTTGTTTATTGACGACACTGATTCAAGAAAATTATCAAATGTATCTGAATTAATTCATGGAAGATTATATCAATATCAAATTGAGTCTTTTAAAAGAGATCCGATTACATTGACAAAAGATTTTATAGTAACTGGCAAGGAAAATGGCGGATGGTTTTACAAACCCGCAAAATGGAATTCACCCAGTGTTTTTAATACAGGGATTCTTAATTCAGAAAATGATCAGATGGATCTGGAGCTTTCAAATTCGGATATATTTTTATCAGACTACATAGGGACAACAACACTCGAAGCTAATTACTTTTCTGAGCCAGTTGCATCATCAATTTCACCTGTTGCATTTCGCTTAACAAGAAATTTCGTTAAAATTGATTGGAACTACACAGACGATAAATACAGTAATTTGTACGACTGTTATATTGTTGTAAAATGTGTGAATGGCAAAAAAGAAATTATTTCAACTGTTTGTTCAAATTATGCCTATCATAGATTGCAAGAATCAGATATCGGCACTATATTTTATGAAGTTACGCCTGTAAAAAAAGATTATAATTTGTCAACGACGTCAGTTAGTAATGAACTGCTTGTATTGAGTAATTTAATGGATAAAATCTGAGAATAAATTAAAATGCCGAATATTAAACAGTACATTAACCCAAATTACTTGCCCCCAGCCTCTACAAAAAAAGGCACCGAGGTCCCCGCGATCGAGGGGGTCACGTTCGTCCCCGGCGTTCTCGCCGCCGAGACCGCGAAGGTCGCCGAGGGGGGATTGTCGCCCGACATGGCGGCGGCCATGCAGACTAAACTGCCTACTCAAGCACCAGTCATCATAGCGTCTTCTGAAATTTTAACTGTGGGCACTAATTCTACAAATGCTTTTTCTGAAATAGATAGCAGACGTTCAGCTTTGTTAGCAAAAAATCTTGCATCTAATCAAATCATAGCTCAGGCCTCACACATGATCTTACAAAAAGATCCAACTATTGAAAAAATTGAAGCTATAAAATCCGATTTAAAAAAACTTTGCACTGACGAAATGTTTACTAGAAAAGCTCTTCTAGCACATATAGCTGATGTTACTAAAGCACTTGACATACGCAATATTACAGTTACGGAGTCAAATGATGAAGATATTAGCTCAGCGCTTTTCCTAAATTTTCAAAAATTTTTAGAAAAAGAAAAAATTATGTCAGCCGCTACTTATACGGCTCACGGCAGCGGTTATAATAATACTTCAAGTTATTTAGTAGCGATAGGCGTCTTACAAAAGATACTGCACACTCACTCAGCAAGCCGTTTTAAAAAAATCGAAAATATATTATCCGCTGACACCGCCGCCCGCGGCGCCCTAATTCCTAAGTTAATAGCTCAAGTCATTGTACCGCTCACCTCTCTCCCTCAGAAGCCTCCCGCCGAGACTCCAAATCTTTTAATCAATGCTAGTGGGCTTGGAAAAGCGTCAAGTTACTTTAATATAAGGCTAGAAAATTACTTAAAATCACACGCAGTCTTAAATCAGCACGTTAATCTTGACACTAATAAAGTCAAGAATTCAATAGTTTCAATAGTAGGGTCTCACAAAAGAACTGGCGGAACAACAGACGGTGCAAAAAATAAAGCTTTAATATTGGCTAAAACTTTTTGTAATAATCCTTTTTCCCCAACATCAAACGATGCACATAAAGCAAACACATTAAAGCTTTCAACTTCAGGTCTTTTGACAGCGTTGACACCTAAAAAGACTGAAGACCCTAAATTCCGTATTTTAGAGCCAAATAATTATTTTGGAACGCTTGCTTTTCTTCTAAGTAAAGAAATTTATTTTTCATCTTTTATCGACAGCGATTTAAAAGCAATCTTCGGCAGCAAGCCATTTATAGATAATTTAATAGGTCAAATTCAAAAAAGTGTGGACACACCGGTGAAAGGGCTAGAGAACCCCAATGTCGGCCTCCGCAGACTAAGCTCGCAGCCCGGCACCGAAAATTCTACAGTTCTAAGTTTAGAAGCCAATGATATTCCTTCAATATACGAACCAAGCAGCAATTTAGTAGCCGGCTCTACTTACCACATAGAGGGTGCCCTTGAAGAGCTTATAACGACGACTCCCGGCGACCAAATTAAGAGGTTGACTGACTTGCACAACACAGTGAAGTCTTGTTTAAACGTTATTACCCAATTTAATGGTTTCACCTACGTCTCGAGCACGAGCGCCGTGCCCATGCTCGAGGCCGGCGCGACCGGCTCGGGTCCATACCGCGGCGGCTTCCTCAACATCAATTCAGTAATTAAGAATAAATTAACAGAAACACTCAAATCTATCCCAAGACCAACTATAAAAGTTAAAACTCCAGATGAGTATCTTAATATACCGCCAATTAATCTCAATGATCTCGGCTTCCCGGCCGCCAACTCATTGACTTTGTGTGCTATAATCAAGTTTGCTTGGAATAATGCCTACCCTGAATTCCGTGGCAAACCCTCGCTCGCAGCCGAAGCGACGCGCCCCATCGGCGAAAAATTGCTAAAAGCGTTGTTTGCTTGGATGCTGTCTTACGCCGCAGATGACACCCCCGCAACCGACGTCCCCAGGACGCACGGAAAAGGAAATAAAAGCTTTGAAAAATACTTAAAGATTGATAAACTCGATGAAGCGTTTCACAGTTTATTTACACACCTTGGTACCGCGGACCTGACGGACGGCGACGCTGGCCCAAATGGCCTCGGTTTCATCATAGACGTAATAATAGGCGCGACGCTCTACAGCTCCGGCGTTGCTCAGCCCACGCCGATGATCGGCGTTCAGGATAAAATGAAAGTTAAGCAAGGGGCGGCGCCGGCAAGATTTTTTCGTCGTCTTCATCAAGGAGTTTTCTTCAGCGACGGTAGTGCAGCCCAGCATTCTAAAATCGGGCAGCACTTTTTGCGCGATGGAGGAAACTATTTTGATACAATCGGTCGCAGATCTGATAATCCCATCACAAATGCAATTGCTGATTTGTTTACAGATCTTATGTTTAACGGCATGTATAGTAGTGAGTATAACCAGACTATCCACACCGCCCGCGTCTACGCGCGCGACGCCAACCAGTCCGGCAAACTCGAAGGGGATCCAACGACACGCTTTGGTAACGTTGGAATGTTACAAATGTTGTGGAATTATTTTTTGTTGATCTGCGATAATATCAACAAGTTGACAATTTTTGAAATTAATAGCTTCTATTCTAGAGAAATTTTTGAACCATACACAAAGAGTGATAAAAAAGGGTCCGATAAAACTAGTTATGAAAGAGGCTATGCAATTATAGCTAATTATAGCACCTGTCACGTACTTGACAAACGTATCTTTGCGAGACCGGCCGTCGAGTTTGAGCAACTCGGCGACCCCGAGGAGGGACCTGTCGAACTTGTCTATAATCCCGAAGTTTTTGCGGCTACGGATACAATTGTAAAACAAGAACTATCGTATCTTAAAAGCGCTGCATTTTTTATTCAAAATTTTTATACAAATTTAGACACTAAATTAAGTAAATTTAATAATTTTTTAAATGAAATAAATCAAGCTAATAACTTAAATAATTTTTATGCAAAAATTAATTCTGCGATTGATTTAGAGATTACAGGGGATAATAATGGTGGTAAAAAAGATATTTTAAAAAAGCAAGCTGTCGCGCAAGAGCAATTATTGCTTTCAATACACGCTGCAGATGAAATCCTTGCTAGATGTACTGAGTCTGCTCAAGCCGATAGTGCTGCACAAATCTTAGATCCTTATGTTAAGGTAAATTCTTTTGTAAAGCAGAAAGGTGATTCAATAAATGATTTTAAAGATCTGTTGCCAATAAACAGCGTGCAGCCTTACACAGCAGGATTTCTCATAGATTATTTTGCTAAAAATAATGATTTTTTCGGCAAAAAGGCCGACAATAGAAGAATTTTGTCTGTGGGTATACCGGCAAAAATGATTAGAAAATTATCAAGATCTGAATTGCAAGTAGGCATGTCCACAGCAGACACAATTGCAAAAAATATAATCAAAATCAAAATATACATGTATGATGTTCTGATGCCGGATGTTGTTTTTAAGCCCAAGATTTTCTATTTCGATATGCTTAGATTTTCTACAAGAATTCTGACTCACTATGACACAATAAAAATTCGAGGCGCGGTCGCGCCGCTCGGCGGCGCGGTCGATTTTAGCGATCCCTTTAATATTCTTCTTAGCATTCCTACAAAGCTATATGATGAGCAGACGCAAAGTTTCAGAGTGCACAAAAATTCTTTACAGGATAAAGTGATTAGTTTTGCAGCTAACAAAGCCGCTGGAACTTACGCTGGTCTGGACCTTGGCGGCGCGTTCGGCGCATTCGTCCTAGCCTCTAATCACGCAAAAAGCTTTTTGCTAGAAGAATACATGAACTTTTTTTCTCGAGCTCAATTTGATGAGCTAAATTATTTTAGACATACAGCACTTCAACCGAACGCCCACATGAAAAAACAAATTTCTAACTATTTAACTACTGTAGATGATAAATTTGATGTATCTAATTTGTCTGCAAATAAACGTTTAGAAGAACTATCAGAAAAACAAAAATTAGATTTATTGAAAAGTAAACAAGCATCTTTACAAAGTTATTTTTTAAATGATACGCTTTTTTTAGGAACTGAAGAAATTTCAAAAAAAATTATTTTACCTAAGAAATTTGACAGAGTGTTCACATTGTCGGTAGATCCTGATGAGTTTGAAATTGAAAATCCACCGGGGGTGACGGACCCCGATAAAAAATACCCGGATTTTGTTGAAAAAGTAGACAATGTATTGAAAAGAAAAGCTCAAAACAGAGATAACATCTACGCTTTAGAATATCGTGCGGAGATAGAAATGTTAAAGGAAGTCAAATAGCACACATGGCAAAAACTAACTTATCAAATCCCAGTGCGCATCTTAACCTGCCAGAAGTTAAAAATTTTTCTGGTGATTTTTTTTATAATTTCTACACAATAGATGAAAGAGTAAATGCAGTATCTAATCAAAATCCATTTAATTCACCCCGATATGTTAGTCTCACGTGGACCACCACTACATCTCAAAATGCATCTGATTCCACACCAGAAGATCAGCTTTTATCAAAACTAATTTCTGAAGATGAGTCTTTTTCAAATCAATACTACGCTAAAAATTTCTCAGAGGTTACAGGCATCAACAATGCAGCCCTTAATTTTAAAAATTTTTATGAATCACAACAAGATTGGTTTGATCTATCGCTAAAACAAAAAAAAGACGCTATCATTAGAAAATTTGAAGAAAGCAGCTTCTCAGACCTGCAATCCAGTCTAAGCACTCAGTATGATTTACTCACTGATTTACCTGCAGACACGCTGGGCGTAAACATCTTTGATTCAAGCGGTAATTCTCTAGATCAGTCAAGTTTACTCAAATCAATGGTCAGTTCGCTTGCATTAAATATAAAAATTCATAAGCATCTTTGCGCAGACGTCTTGACAACATCAGAAATTTCTCAAGAAGAAGCTGACGCGATCGCCCTCGCGAGTTCACTTTTAGATGATTCACCAACCACACAAATAAGTGT
>Ga0194116_10003883_pt1 | contig 17572 bp, 19 predicted proteins | sample TA2MahsurfametaG_4_FD_148617 | JGI IMG/M metagenome (GOLD analysis project Ga0194116, IMG submission 148617) | Freshwater microbial communities from Lake Tanganyika, Tanzania - TA2015008 Mahale S9 surface | ecosystem: Environmental > Aquatic > Freshwater > Lake | place: Tanzania: Lake...
TCATCGGCCCAGTCACAAACTGATCAATGAGTTCTTTGGGGATCGACGGCATTCGCGCCGCCGCGGCCAAGGCCGCTTTCGTCGTCTTCCTGCTTGGCAGACATGCTCCTTTCCGCCATGTTATGCCTCACACACAAAATTCCGGACACCCCCGGCACCTTCAAGGCGCTGAAGTACCGCAAGTACGCCCAGGCCTACCTCGGCGCATTCGCTTACCGGCTCAACCACCGATTTGACCTGCGCGGCCTGATCGACACCCTCACCGTTGACGCGGCGCGGACCAAGTCGGTGCCGAAGAAAGCGTTTGGAATGTTTATGGTGCAGCGTAGGGAACTCGCCCACTAACCATCCTTATTACAAGGTTTAAGAGGGATCCGATTCAGTGATCAGTCCTTCTTGATGCCAGATTCCCTAACAATCTTCGTATATTTAGCAATGTTAGTTTGCAGATAGTTTGCGAACGCCTCTTGGGTTGAGGGAAAGGACTCCATGCCTTGATCAAGAAATTTCTTTTTGATATCTGCCGACTCGAGCGCTTTGACCACATCGGCATTAAGCTTTTCTTGAACGGTCCGTGGAGTCGCTTTGGGCACCATAACGCCATACACGGTTTCAGCTTCGAAGCCTGGGAGACCTTGCTCGGCCAGGGTCGGGACGTTGGGCATGCTTGGATGTCGCTTGAGCGCTGCAACGCCGAGAAGGCGAATTTTGCCCGAGTCTACCGAAGGCTGTACGACGCCCAGCAACTGCCATGCATAGTCAATATGACCGCCGGTGAGATCAAGCATCATCGGACCGCCGCCCTTGTAGGGCACATGCAAAGTTTCGTTGCCGGTTGCCTTGTCGAGCATCACGCCAGCCAAGTGCAGCGAGCTACCAGTGCCAGATGAGCCATAGCTAAGCTTGCCTGCCCGTGCTTTAGCAAGCGCGTTGAACTCTTTTAAGTCTTTTGCAGGCAGCGCATGGTGCACGACCAGAAATAGTGGGGCAGTGATGCCAAGGCTAATGGGCGCGAAGTCCCGCACAAGGTCGTAGGGCAGCTTGGGCTGTAGAGCGCTGTTGATGATTTGTAGAGTGACGGCGCTCATGAGAACTGTGTAGCCATCGGCCGGTGCTTTGGCAACCAAATCTGCGCCAATGTTACCGTCGGCGCCAGAAATATTTTCAACAACGATGGTGTACCCAGACTGCTCGCGCATACGCTGAGCCAAGCTGCGGCTAAACATATCAACGCCACCACCGGCACCAAAAGGAACGACGAAACGTACCAGCCTAGCGGGATAGGCCTGCGCTCCCGCGGCTGGCGTCTGTGCCGTCACATTGCCAATTTGAAACAAAGCTGCGATCAAAGCAGCGCTAAATAGTTTCCGCATTACAGATCCTTTAATCAACGTTATCCAGTGACCTTACCCTCGTTTTCCGGCCCCCTTATCCGAGCCCTAATGCAGCCTGCCTTGTCTGGGCGGCAAGCCAAGTCCGCTCGAATTGCATCGGGCTGACGTAGCCCAGAGTCGAATACAGACAACTATGATTGTAGAAGGTTAGCCAGTCAATGACCTCATCCATTGCCGCACGACGGGTTGCGAATTTCATCCAGTGAAGCCGACCCACTTTCAACGAACCCCGCAGACCTTCGGTGGGTGCGTTGTCCCAGCAGTTGCCCTTGCGGCTCATCGACGCTCGCATGCTGTACGCCTTGATCGCTTTCGTGAACGCCTTGCCGCAGTACTGGCTCCCACGGTTACTGTGCATGATCAGCCCCGGCTCGGGGTATCGACGGAACCACGCCATCGACGTTCGGGGACTGCGCCAGGACCTCAGGCGTGAAGTGCTGCGCAACAAAGCGTGATACCGACGCCGAGCAGTTGACCGTGGCAATCACGCCTATGTAGTTGCGCGTGGCAACCCGTCCGTCGGGGCGGCGAATGCCCGCAAAGCTTGCGAGCTCGGACGGCGCAACAAGCGCTCGCCGATCGACTCCCACATCGTACTGACGCTCAAACATCTCAAAGCCGAGGTTATGCACATGGACATGCTGGCCAGCGGCGATGGGCTGAGTAGCAAAGCCAATTATCTGGTTGTAACGGCGTACCGGCGAGCCCTTTGCAAGGGCACGCACCGCGAGCTTGTGCCCCGCCGGATTGGCATCAATACACGTGGGGCTCTCATCGTCGATGCGGGTGCCAGCGGCGATGGGGCGTGCGGCGATGACCATATCATCATGCGGGTTCAGTCGCAGCGCGGGCCGGCGGATCAGTGTGACGGGCTGGTTCATAGAATCACCTCAAACCATCAGGGATAGAGCAGACGCGGCAACCACAGCACCACTTCGGGGACAAACGTGATGAGGATGAGCGTTGCGAAGAGGGGAAGCATCCAGGGGGCAATGGCCACCACCGTGCGCTCAAACGATAGCTTCGACACCTTGGCGAGCACGAAGAGCACCATGCCGACCGGCGGCGTGAGAAGTCCGATCATGAGATTCAGCACCATGACCAGGCCGAAATGAACCGGGTCGATACCGAGCTTGGCGATGATGGGCGTGAACACCGGAACCAGAATGGTGATCGCGGCAATGGTTTCCATGAAGCAGCCCACAAACAGCAGAAACAGGTTGGCGAGCAGCAGAAACACCCAGGGTTGGCTGCTGATGGAGAGCACCCAGTGCGCGATCGCCTCGGTCACCTGTGTGGTGGTGAGCACCCATGCAAAAATGGATGCCGCTGCCACAATGAAGAGCACGGTGGCCGTGGTCTCAATCGTATCCATCGAGATCTTCACGAGCATCCGCCCGTTGAGCGTGCGGTACCAGACAAAGCCAAGAAAGAGCGCCCAGGCAACGGCGGCCACCGCCGCCTCGGTCGGCGTGAACAGACCCGACGCCATGCCGCCAATCAGGATGACAGGCGTGAGGAGCGCCATGAAGGCGCGAAACTTCATGAAGCGATCGACCAGCAACACGGCTGCAAGCGGTAGACCAAACTTGAAAGTCCCGCCCAGCTCCTGATCGCCCCACAGTCGAAAAAGCACCACCGCAACGATTGCTACTGCGATCAGCTCAACAAACGCGCCGCCCATTCGCGGCCAGGAAAACGCAATGTCAGCGCCGTATTTGCGCACCCGCGCATACCAGGCCACCATGAACATCATGAAGAGCGCCATCACGATGCCCGGCACGAAACCCGCAGCAAAGAGCTTGCCGATGGAGGCATTGGCCTGCACGCCGTAAATCACCATTGGCAGCGACGGCGGAATGATGGGGCCCAGGGTGGAGGACGCAGCCGTGATTCCCACTGCAAACTCCACCGGGTAACCGTGATCCTTCATCGCCTTGATCTCGATGGTGCCCAGGCCGCCCGCATCCGCCACCGCAGTGCCCGACATACCGGCAAACACCACCGAACCCACCACATTCACGTGGCCCAGCCCGCCTTTCATCCAGCCCACCAGCGCCAGCGCAAAGTCGTAAATGCGGTTGGTGATGCCGGCCGAGTTCATGAGGTTGCCGGCAAAGATGAAGAACGGCACGGCGAGAAGTGGAAAGCTGTCCACCCCACCCACCATGCGATGAACCACCGTAAGCGGCGGAATGGTTCCCGACACCCAGATGTAGGCGAGCGACCCGATCGCCATGGCAATCGCGATCGGAATACCGGTAGCCATTGCAGCGAGAAACGCGCCGAAGAAGAGCGAGTTCATGTGCGCTCTCCCCGAACAGCCGCAGGTGCAGCAACCGGCCCCTCATGATCCTCACCGGGACGCTCAAGCATACTCCAGCCGCGTCGCCAGTGGAGCAGCGCCACCTGAATGGCGCGATAGGTCATGAGGACAAAACCCAGCGCAACAAAGCCGTAGACCCAGCTCATTGGCAGGTCAACCACCGTCATGCCCAGATTGTTCATCCGCGGAACGAGTTCGATCGCAAGCCAGCTTGCGTAGCCGAGGAAGGCTATGCGCAGCAGATCAACCATCGTTGAGAGCGCGCGCCCCAGCGCCGCTGGCAGGTAGCGGTACACGAATTCAACATGAATGTGGCTGTTGCGGCGGACTCCCATCGATGCGCCGAGAAAGGTGACCACCACCAGAAAATACCGCGCGATCTCCTCCGTCCAGCTCGCCGAATCGTTCAGCACATAGCGGGTGAAGAACTGATAGAACACGGTGAGCGCAAGCAACCAGAACATCACCAGCGTGAGCCAGTCTTCCCAGCGATACGCCGACAAATTGATGGGCGCGTCGGTGGCGTGGAAGTGTCCCGATTCGTCGAGTACAGGGGCGTCGCGGTCCGCGGTCATATCGGTTTACCGGTGGGCGGGTTGAAACTGATCCATGTGCGCAGGCTGCGCCGCGGGATCGCTGCCCAATACCCGGCAGAGCGCTTGGACGCACGGGCGGGGCAGCCCCGCTCCTGAGCGGGGTGCAAGGGCTGGCGAGACGCGCGAAGTGCCCGGCAGCGGGCACTCCGGCGCTTGAGCCGCGCTCTTACTTGATCGCCTGGATCTTGTCCCAGTCGGCCCTGCCATACCCCATGGATTCCATCGGCACGGCTTTCAGCACCGCCTTCTGGAAGTCGCTTCGGTCGACCTCGGTCACCGTCAGGCCCTTCTTGCGGAATTCATCCACCAGTTCAACCTCGCGCTTCAGGATTTCAGCCGTGCCGCGTGCCGCCGCCTCGAGGGTGACTTCCGAAAAGATCTTTTTCTCGTCAGCGGTGAGCTTTTTCCAGACGTGCGGGGCGACCTGCGTGGCCACTGCATCAACGATGTGGCCGGTGAGGATGATGTGCTTCTGCACCTCGTAGAACTTCTTGGCCTCGATGGTGGGTAGCGGATTTTCCTGGGCTTCGACCGTGCCGTTTTGCAGCGCCAGATACACCTCGGCGAAGGCGATAGGCGTTGGGTTGGCGCCGCAGGCGCGGGGCGTTGCCATGTAGGCGGGCACGTCGGGCACACGGATCTTCAGGTTCTTCATGCCCGCGCAGTCCTTGAACGCCCGGTTCGACGAGGTGTGGCGCGCGCCGTAATAGGTCATGGATGTGATGTGTACGCCGGTCTTGGCCTCGTAGCCGTCGGCGAGTTCGCGGAATGCCGGGCTCTTGGACCAGGCAACCAGATGGTTGCCATCACGGAAGGTGAACGGGTAGTAGCCGACGCCGATTCGAGGGAAGCTGCGAGCCGCGAACGACAAGCCTGAAATGATCATGTCGACCGTTCCAAGCTGAAGACCCTGATTGATGTCGGTTTCCTTGCCAAGCGATGAAGCGGGAAACACCTGAATTTCATACTTGCCATTGGTGCGCTTCTTGATTTCCTCACCGGCCCACACCGACCAGCGGTGATAGGGCTCGGAGGTTTCATAGACATGCGCCCACTTGAGCTTGGTTTGCGCGCTGACCGGCGCCACCGCTGCCAGCGTGGCTGCGGCAATCATCAACCCTGCGAGATGTTTCATTGGTGTCTCCTCTGTTGAATTGTCTTGGAATTGACAGTGGCCGGATCAACCCGGCACCAGCTGAACCTTCATGCTGACGGTCTTGTCTCGCGCTCGTTCGATGGCTGCCGCTGCCTGCGTCAGCCGATACGATCCACTGAGTACGGGTCTGACGTCAACCCGCCTGCCTGCAATGGCGTTCACCGCCTGCTCGAACACATTGCCGAAGCGAAACGAGCCCCGCAGGTCGAGTTCGCGCGCCATGATCTGGTTGGCAAGCATGTGCATCCCGTCTACCGGCAGCGTACCCACCTGAACGATGACGCCACCGCGGCGCACGGTTTCCATGCACGCAGACAGCGCGGTCGGCGCGCCCGAAACCTCGAACGCCACATCGGGTTCCCCACCGCAGGCGTCGGACAGCCGCGTCCCCTGCAAAAGCTGGTCGATTCGGATCGTCTGATCGGCGCCCACCTGGCGCGCCACCGATAGCGGATGATCCACCACATCGGTGATCGAAACATGGGCTGCGCCCGCGAGCCGCACGGCAAGCACCATCATGCAGCCAATGGTGCCGGAGCCTGTGATGAGGACCCGCCGGCCCAGAAGGCTGCCCGCCCGCGTCGCGGAGTGAAGGGCCACGGCAAGCGGCTCGGACATGGCGAGTTCATCGAGCGGAACCGAGTCGGCTACCGGTACGCACTGCGACTGGGGCATGAGGAAATATTCCCGGAACATTCCCTGCACATGCGGAAACACACTCGCGCTGCCCAGAAAGCGCATGTTCGCGCACAGGTTCTCGCGGCCCTCCCGACAGCCCGGGCAGGCACCGCAGGGGCGCGACGGATTGACCGCCACGCGCTGCCCCGGGCGAACCCGGGTGACGCCTGCGCCCACCCCTGCAACCACTGCGGAGGCCTCATGGCCGGGCGTAAGCGGCTCACGGATCCGGAATGCGCCCACGCAACCGTGAAAGTAGTAGTGCATGTCCGAGCCGCAGATACCCGCCGCCCCCAGGCGCAGCAACACCTCACCCGGACCCGGCTCAGGAACCGGGGCCGTACCTACGCGCAGGTCAAGTGCGCCATGAACCTTGCATTCGAGCATGGGAATCTCCGTGAGACGCTGGCGCTGCGCGCTGCACGCAGCGGGCTACCGGCCGAGTTCGGTCGATGGTAGCACCCGGATCTTCGAGCGCGAAGCACTTGTATACTCAACCAGCGGCTCGGCGGGCCCGCTTCTGTTCCCGATTCTGTCTCGCCTCTGCTGGCTTGCAGCGGGCAATCCGCCGGCCCCCTTCTGTGTCCCACCACGTGTCGCCCTACCCAATGAGCCGAACCCGAATCGCAGCGATCCGCGCCACACCCGTGACCGTGCCCCTTGAGGCGCCCCTCAGGCACAGCAACGGCGCGCACTGGGGCCGCTTTGTTCGCACCCTGGTTGAAGTTGAAACCGACGACAGCTATGTCGGGCTGGGTGAGTTCGGCGGCGGCGGCGAAGCAGCGAGGGCTGCGGTCACCGGGCTCTTGTCCTATCTCAAAGGCCATGACGTATTCCGGCTCGAAGCGATGCGCTACGCCATCTGCAATCCCACGGCGAGCCTTTACAATAACCGAACCCAGATTCACGCTGCGCTCGAGTTCGCCTGCCTCGACATCATCGGGCAAAAGCTCGGCATCCCGGTCTCCGAGTTCCTGGGCGGACGGGTTCGCGACCACGTCGAATTCGCCTCCTATCTGTTCTTCCGATACGCCGGCGCCGACGGCCAGGGCGAAGTACGAACCGTAGAGCAGCTGGTAGCCCATGCCCAGGCGCTCAAGGCGCGCCATGGCTTCAGAAGCCACAAGCTGAAGGGCGGTGTTTTCGCGCCGCGCTATGAGCTTGATTGTTATCAGACCCTCGCGCAGACCTTTCCTGGCGAGCGACTGCGCCACGACCCCAATTGCGCGTGGTCCCTTGCCGATGCAATCGAATTCGGCCGCGCCATCGAGTCGCTCAACAACGACTACTTCGAGGATCCGGTTTTCGGGATGCCGCAGCTTGCGCGCCTACGCGAGTTTGTCCGTATCCCGGTCGCCACCAATACCGTGGTGGTCAATTTCGAGCAGCTGGCGGCAAACGTTGCGCAACGCGCGGTCGATGTGGTGCTCCTTGACACCACCTTCTGGGGCGGTATCCGGCCCTGCATCAAGGCCGCTGGCATCTGCGACACTTTCGGGCTGGGCGTGGCAGTGCACTCCTCAGGTGAGCTGGGGGTGCAGCTCGCCACCATGCTGCACCTGGGCGCGGTCATCCCCAATCTGGGATACAGCGCCGACGCGCACTACCACCATCTGGTGGATGATGTGATCGAGGGCGGGCCCATGCGCTATGTGAACGGCAGCATCGCCGTGCCGGACGGGCCCGGTCTGGGTGTGAAGCTCGACCGAACAAAGGTTGAGCGTTATCACGAGCTGTTCCTGGAACTGGGACCCTATCCCTATGACCGTGACCCGGGTCGACCCGGCTGGTATCCGCTCGTCCCCAATGCCGATTGGGCAGACCCGGCGAACGGCGCTCAGCCGGTGCTTCGCTGAGCCGCGACGTGGATGACGCCCAGTCGCCGCTGCCGCGACTGTCGCTGCGCGCAGTGGGGCACTGGGACGGCAAGCGCCCTGCGCTGCGCTATGAACCCGACAGACAGTCGGTCGGTATCGTCCACCTCGGCTTGGGTAATTTCCATCGCGCGCATCAGGCGGTTCACGTGGATGCAGCGCTTGCAGAGGGCGAATCCGACTGGGCCATTTCAGCCTGGAACCTCCGCAGTCGTGCACTCCCCGAAGCGATGTCAGGGCAGGACGGTCTTTATACGCTGCTGGTCTGTAGCACCCAGGGCACCGAGGCCCGCGTTCTCGCGCCCATTCGCGAAGCGGGCTGCGCGGCGCACATGCCGGCGCAACTCCTCGAACGATTGGCCTCGCCCGCCACCCGAATCGTATCGCTCAGCATCACGGAAAAGGGGTATTGCCTCGGCCCCGATGGGGCACTCGATCTGGCCGAGCCCGCGCTCGCGGCAGATCTGGAAGGCGCGTGGCCACCACGCACTGCCCTGGGCTGGCTCGCGGCAGGACTTACGCGACGCCACGCAAGCCATCCTGCGGCGCGCATCACCCTGCTTTCCTGCGACAACCTCTCGGGCAATGGCCGCGCGCTCGAGCGGGCACTCGATGCGTTCCTCCGCGCGCGTTCGGACGAGACGCTCGCCGACCGGCTGACCCACATCGCCTCATTCCCCAATTCGATGGTCGACCGAATCGTGCCGGCAACCACCGACGCCGACCGGGCTGTCGCGGCCCAGCTCACCGGATGGATCGATGCGTGTCCGGTTGCAACCGAGCCCTTCTCGCAATGGGTGATCGAGGACCACTTCGCAGCCGGTCGCCCGCGCTTCGAGCATAGCGGGGTGACCTTCAGCGACGATGTGGCGGGCTGGGAGCAGATGAAGCTGCGGCTCCTCAATGCCGCGCACTCGGTGATTGCATACATGGGCATTCTTGCTGGATGGCCAACGGTGGCGGAAGCGGTGTCGCAGCCCATGGTCAGAGCGCTCCTCGACAGACTGTGGACGTCGGAAGCCATTCCAGCGCTCCCCACCCGACTTCACGCCAGCGCGCCGGGATACTGCGCCGAACTCCTCGCGCGTTTTTCGAATACCGCGCTGGCCCATCAAACCGCACAGATCGCGATGGACGGGTCAAAGAAAATTCCGCTTCGCTGGCTGCCAACCGTGCTCACCCTCGAGCAACGCGGACAAGCCTGGCCGGTGCTCGCGCTGGCGCTGGCGGCGTGGATTCGCGCGCTCGAGGGCGTCTCTCATCATGGCGAAGGCACGCCAGATCAGCCAGCGATCACCGATCCGCTTGCGGCTTTGCTCGCGCCACTCGCCCGACGCCCCGATCCTGCACAGGCCGTGTTCGCGGTATTTCGTGCGGTACCCGGCCTGGTGGTCCTGGCAGACCAACCCGCTGCCTGCATCGCAGTGACCCGCGCCCTCGCCAGGCTCAGAGCCGAGGGCGCGCACACCACCCTCCAACGACTGACCGGAGTCTGAACGCATGCCCTCTCTTTATTGGCTGATGAACCCGGCCGCTCAACCGACGTGTCGCACATGACTCAGCGTCCACGCCTGTCGGGCCTGGGGCGCCTCCTGCCCTTTGTCACGCCCTATCGAAGTCGGGTTGTGATGGCGGCGCTTGCGCTATTGCTCGCGGCAGGCGCCACGCTCTCCGTGCCTCTCGCCTTTCGTCATCTGATCGACGCAGGCTTTGGCAGCCAGCAGGCGGTTGAAGGCCCGTTTCTGAGCCTGTGGGCCAGCGTGGGCGAGGATGAGCGGCCAGGTTTGCTACATCTGTGGGCCCAGTTGCTCGGGATTCGGGTCTGAAATTACGCTTGCTCGCATGGACCTGGGCATGTGGGGCGCAGCAGCAAACGACACCGACTTCCACGCCCCACGGCACCGCACTCTGCCCATACCGGCGTCCGTCACGCCCATCGCACTACCCAACCAAACTACGCATCTTCAAGACCAACGCCAGCAGGTATTGGCAGGTCCGCTGCTTCATCAAGGGCCGGACCTATACCCAGAGCCTCAAGACTACGAACAAGCAGGCCGCGATCAGCGCGGCCAAGCAGTTCTTCCACATCAAGACCGCAGAGCCCCAGTCGCCACACACCATCGGCAAGATCGGTCACCCCATCCCGGCTCTCGATGCCAAGTGCCATCCGCAACCGGCTCCTGCAGGCGAGTCGATGGGATCACCGCCGCCAGGCGATGTCCCTGCTTATGCGCTCAAGGCTTAGCCAAACCGCCATTTGCGCTGCGCATGGAGCGCGCCGACGTGCGGCGGAATCGGCCGGCGCTGTGAGTCACGGGCCTCCTCGAAACCCAGACTGCCTCCAGTCTCACAGACGTTCGTTCTGCGGGTACAGGAGCTTGCGGGCGTCGGCGTCGAGCTCGGTTTTGAACACATGGCGGCCTTTGAGGGCTTCGGCACGTTGCGCTGCCGGCCGCGCACCGACGGCATCGAACAGCCGTTTGACCTCCGGGTATGTCGCCCAGCTCGCCTCGCCGGTACCCATGATGACCGGCACTAAGCGGGCCCAGCCCCAAAAAGCCATGTCCACGATGCTGTACTGCCCGCCCACCATGAACTCGTGCTGGCTCAGGTGCTTTTCGATGACGCCCCAGTGACGGTGCGCCTCGTAGTCGTAGCGGTTGAGTGCGTATTCCTTGGGCTCTGGCGCGATGTTTCGGAAATGCACCGACTGCCCGGAAAAAGGCCCGATGCCGCTAGCGGTGAACATCAACTAAGACAGCGTTTGCGCGCGTTCAGCGCTCCGCACGCCGGTGGCGACGAACTTCATCTCGCGGTCGGCCAGAAACAGCAAGATCGCGTTGCTGTCAACGACCGTCATGCCCCCGTCGACCACCGCTGGCACCTTGGCATTGGGATTGACGGCCAGAAACTCAGGCGCGAACTGCTCGCCCTTGCGGGTGTCCACCGGGATGGCCTCATAGGGCAGGCCCAGCTCCTCCAAGAGCGGGGCGATCTTCATCGGGTTGGGGGCGGCGTTATAAAAGAACTTGAGCATGGAGCTTCTCTGAGGGTGAGTTTGGTGTTTCAATTTGGCCCGGTCATTTTAAAAGTGAATCTTTGGTTTCAGAAGTCGGTCTGTGCACCGGGCTGTGGCGTCTCAAAATGGCCTTTTTCCCCAAACAGCGCACCAATTGACCAAATGACAAATCGCGACTCCCGCCTCGGCGATGCCGGTCTCGGCCTTTCCTGGGTGATGACACACATGCAGGCATGAAACACCCTCAGGCCTGGGCGCGCGTCTTGAAGCATGACGTACTGACGCTGTGGTTTGCGCTCAAGCATCCGCAGACACCTTGGCATGCCCGTGTCTGTGCCGCCATCGTCACGGCCTACGCCTTCAGTCCCATTGATCTGATCCCCGACTTCATTCCGGTCCTGGGCCTCCTGGACGACTTGATCCTGCTTCCGATCGGGGTCTGGCTGCTGCTCAAGATGCTTCCGGATCAGGTGGTCTCAGACAGCCGGCAGCGGGCTGGCGCCTGGCTGCATCAAGAGCAGCGCAAGCCGCGAAGCCTGGCGGGACTGATCATCGTCGTCAGCTTGTGGACTTTGGCCGCCGGTCTGGCCTACCGGTCGTTTCTGGCTTGAGCGGTTTGTCGAGATTCAAGCGATCGCATCAAATTGCGCACCGTCAGGGTTGGCGCCGATTTGTACAAGCCGAGCAGTGAGGGTAAGCCAGGGAAGGGGGAGCGCACGCGGGCAACAAAAAACCCACCAACCATGGAAAGTCAGTGGGCTCATCGACTGAAATTGTGGTCGGGGTGAGAGGATTCGAACCTCCGGACTCTACGTCCCGAACGTAGCGCGCTACCAGGCTAAGCTACACCCCGATTCGTGCAAAGAGCGACCATCTTCAAGCCTGCCTCTCGGGCGGGACCCCGAGACTGATTGATGACGATCTCCAACCCATCCTTGGCCAGCCGGTCGTTGATGGGCCGCATCAGCTTGCCGAAGCGCGCTGCGTACCGATCGAATAACAGCCACACCATTGATGAACCACAAACGGATGACGCCGGCACGTATCTCGCCTACGCTCGCAGACATCCTCTAATCACAGGCTTCTTCTCACGAACGTCTGAGATAGTCAAACCATGAGCCAAACACCCAGCAACGTACTGTTCATTTTGTCTGACGAGCACACCCGGGACGTCACCGGCTGCTACGGGCACCCGTTTATCAAGACACCCAATATCGACCGCCTGGCGGCTCGCGGTACCCGCTTTGATGCCGCCTACACCAATTGCCCCATCTGCGTGCCCGCACGCGCCAGCCTGCACACCGGCACCTACGTCGCCGAAAATCGTTGCTGGGATAACGCCCACCCCTACGATGGCAGCATCCGCAGCTGGGCGCATCGTCTGCGCGATGCAGGGCACCATGTGATGTCTATCGGCAAGCTTCATTTTCGCAGCGCCGATGATGACAACGGCTTCGTCGAAGAGGTCATCCCGCTGCATGTCGTGGGCGGGCAGGGGGATCTGCTGGGCCTGATCCGGGCCCCCAAACCCGCGGATCGCGGTGGCACCAAAGATCTCGCCCGCGAGGCTGGCCCAGGCGAGTCCACCTACGCCAATTACGACCGTAATATTCGTGACGGCGCCATTCAGTGGTTAACCCAGATCGCACCCCGTCAGAAAAAGCCCTGGTGCCTGTTTGTCTCCATGGTCAAACCCCACTTCCCCCTCATCGCACCTCAGACCTTCTACGATCTCTATCCACAAGACACGCTGCCTATGCCACGCCTGCATGGCCCACAGTTTGAGCCCACGCATCCGGTCGTAGCCGCCCTGCGTCGATGCATGAATTATCAGGACGGATTTACCCCCGAGAAGGTTCGTATTGCGCTCGCCGCGTACTACGGCATGGTTTCTTTTCTGGATGACAACATTGGCAAGATTCTGGCCGCCCTTGAGCAGGCAGGGCTCGCCGACACGACGCGTGTGATCTACAGCACCGACCATGGCGATAACCTGGGTACGCGCAATATGTGGGGAAAATCGGTGCACTACGAAGAAGCGGCCGCCATACCCATGATCATCGCCGGACCCGGCATACCGGCGGGTCATGTTTCCAAAACGCCGGTGACACTGGTCGATATCTATCCCACCATCATTGAAAGCGTCGGACTTACACCCGACGCCCAAGAGCAGAACCTTCCCGGTCAATCACTGGTGCAAATCGCACAGCACGAACAGCCCGATCGGGTTGCGCTCAGCGAATACCACGCGGCGGGCTCGATTACCGCCATGTATCTGGTACGCAAAGGACGCTGGAAATACATTCACTACGTTGGCTATGCGCCCGAACTGTTCGACCTTCAGGATGATCCGGGCGAAACACGCAACCTCGGCACCTCAGCCGAGCATGCAGCCATCGTCGCAATGATGCAGGCCGAACTGCGCAAGATCATCGACCCCGAGGCGGTCAACGCTCAGGCTTTCGCCGATCAGCGCGCCAAGATCGAGCGTCAGGGCGGTGAAGCCGCACTGATTGTACGAGGCGATTTTGGATACTCACCAGCCCCCGGCCAGAAGCCCGTGTTTGCCACCACGCTCGAGGCCTGAAAAGCCCGGTTCATTACACCATCGACGAGGAGACCTACCGTGAAGCTCTTATCAAAGCATGTGCTCAAGCACGATCACATACTCTCGTCCAAAGCGATTCAGTCGGGGTCTACGCAAAAGAGGGTGCCCTGCGCGCCGCTGATCTTGTCCGCAGTCATCGCAGCAGCTGCACTGATGACGCCATCCGCTCAGGCCCAGCTGGTCAGCGGAAGAACAGTCCGTATCGTGGTGGGTGATGCGGCGGGCGGCTCACCCGATACCCTGGGCCGCCTGCTGGCACAGAAAATGGCTGAAAGCCTCGGGCAGGCTGTCGTAGTCGAAAACAAACCCGGTGCTTCGGGCATTCTGGCGGCCGAAACGGTGGCTAAAGCGAGCACGGACGGACATACGCTGCTCGTCAATACAACGTCTCTGTGGGCCATTCTTCCCAGCATCAAAAAAAGTCTCAGCTATGACGCTGAGCGAAGCTTTGTACCCATCACTCTGATCGCCACGACCGCCAACGTACTGGCTATCAACGCCAATCATCCGGCGCGCAGCGTGAGCGATCTGGTGGCCTACGGCAAGGCCAACCCGGGCAAGCTCAACTTTGCCTCGGCCGGCGTGGGCTCGCCCGCGCACCTGGCCGGTGAAATGCTGGGGCTTTACGCCGACCTCAAAATGACCCACCTGGCTTATAAGGGAGCCGGACTTGCGCTGCTGGATGTTATTGGCGGCGTGGCCGACTTCATCATCACCTCGCCCGTTGCCGCCGGACCACATGTGGCCAGCGGCAAGGTCCGTCTGCTGGCGACCAGCGGCGCTCAGGTAAACCCCGCTCTACCCAATCTTCCGCCGATCTCCGCCACGATAGCAGGCTATGACATCACCCAATCCTGGGGAATGTCAGCGCCCGCAGGCACGCCCGAGCCCACTATTCGGCAACTTCACGCTGAGCTGGTTAAGGCGCTTCGCCAACCCGATGTGCACGAAAAAATCAAAGGCATGGGCGCGACACCGGTGGGCAACAGTATCGCCGAGTTCACCCGCTTCATGGCTGATGAGCGCAAGCGCCTGGCCGAGGTCATCACCCGACGAAACATTCCGCTGATGGACTGAAAATCAGACGCACCGTCGCTGGTAATCCGATAATTAGTCGATCAGGCGCGGTACGGTACGTCGAATCAGGGTAGCGAGTTCACGCGCCACCGGAGTCAGGGGCGGACTTCGTCGCGTGATCAATGAAACATCCCAGCGCGGTATTGCTTCAGCCAGCGACAGCAGCGCCCAGGCCTCCGCGCCGGCAGCGAGATCAACCAGATGCCAACCTCCATCGGATGCGCGCTCGAGTAGGTTCATCATCGATACCTGCACCCCGTCGGCTGCGTGAACACGCAGCGTCAGGCGCCTGAGGATGAGCCGCGAAATGAGATCGAGCTCGCGCTCAAAGGGCTCCATCAGGTCATTGGCCGCGTCGCCGTAGTAGTGGTTACCGCCACCCGCCCTCGCCATCGCCACCATCAAATCTTCGTTGAAGCCGTTACCCAGGCCGTAGGTGCTGGTGCTGATGCCCCGTGCGGCCCACTGGGCGCACTGCGTGGTGATCTCAGCCGTGTCGGTGACCCCTTCGTTGGCGCAACCGTCCGAGAGCAGGATGACGCGTTTCAAGCCCTCGCCCGCGACGTCGGTGAGTGAATCCGCGCCATGAACCCAGCCGCCATGAAGGTCGGTGGTGCCGCCTGCTTCAATGCGCTGAATGGCCGCGCGCACGGAGGCGCCATCGCGAAGCGGAACGGCCGGCCATAGGCGTTCGACCCGGTTATCAAACTGAACCAGCGCGAGCACGTCGGTTGCAGCCAGGCGCGACACCACAAATTCCGCGCAGCGTTGCGCCTCGGCGAGTGGCTTACCCTGCATGGAGTCTGATCTGTCGATGACCACCGCCAGCGCATAGGGCGAACGCGTTTTGGCATCTGCCGGGGGAGGGGGAAGGTCGGCCGCCTGCAGGCGAACGAGCACCTCAAACTGCTGCGTGGTGCCCGCGCAGAGGCCGGCGCGAAGAGGCTGGAGAAGAATCTGAACCGGGGCGTTGGCGGGGGCTTGGGTGGCGGACATGGCGATTGCTCCAGTGGCGACCAGCCCGCGACACAAGCAGAACGACTCGCGCCGGGCGGGCAGGGCGTGTGGAGACAATTCGGGGCGGGAGGCTCATGGGATGAGCCTGGGGCGAGCCAAGGTCGTTACCATTCCACCATGCATCGCGTCGCACTCATTCTCTCGCTCGCCTTGGCCTTCGCCTTCGCCTTCAGCGCGGCGGCACACGCGCACGAGATGGTCCGCATCCCGGCCGGCGCATTCACGATGGGCAGCAACGACGGGCGCGAGGACGAACGACCCGCGCACACCGTGGCGCTGCGGGCATTCGAGATTGATCGGCTTCAGGTGACCAATGCCGAGTTTGCGCGCTTTCTCGAGCGGCACGGCGCAACCGATGCCAGCGGCCGCCGATACTTCGACTGGGACGATGGCGACGCCCGTATTCATCGCGTCAAGGGAGCGTGGCGCGCCGATCGCGGATTTGAGGACCACCCTGTCGTGGAGGCGAGCTGGCTCGGTGCGCTCGCCTACTGCCAATCGCTTGGCAAGCGACTGCCCACTGAAGCCGAATGGGAGAAGGCCGCGCGAGGCACGGATGCGCGTCGCTATCCCTGGGGCGATGCACCGCCTGACGCCGAGCACGCGCGCTTTGCCAGCGGCTGGAACGACACGCGGCCGGTGACCACCTCTAGCGCACATCCCAGCCCCTACGGCGTGATCGGGCTGGCGGGCAATGCGTGGCACTGGGTTTCCAGCATCTATCGGCCCTACCCCTACCGGGAAGACGACGGCCGCGAGGACCTCACGCCCGGCCCGGTGCGAGCAACGCGCGGCGGCGGCCACGACTCAAGCGCAGAGGAGCTCCGAACGACTGAGCGCGGCAGGGCGCTGTCGCGGGCTCCTGCGGCGGGGCATCACAACATCGGGTTCAGGTGCGCGCGCTAGCGGCAGTCACGCGTCCGAAGGCTCGATCGCGGCGCGTCATCGAGGCGCGGCATCGGTTTGTATGTTCGTCCAGAATCAGCCCCTCATAGCGCCATCGGATTCACCTGCGCCTGCGCAATCGCCGCCTGAAACTGCAGGGCAGTCACTTTATTAATTCCAAGAAAAGACTGTCCGAACAAGCGGAGCCACTTCTGACAGCCGAGTGCGTGAACAAGAAATGCGCGAAATCGCGCGGCCTAACCCGTCGCTCAACCGGAGCCGCCACGGCAGGACGCGCCGCCCGGGATGCGCCGTGGTCTATCCTGCGCTTCATGAACCAATTGCTATGGGAGCTAGCCTGCCATGCTTGGCGGGGCTGTAAATGCTAGAGCGACGCGTACTAGAAAACTGCCTTAGAAAAAGCCCCTTTGATCCGCTTTAAAACATCAGGGCTGCTTATTTCTCAAGTTAGCATTCAACAAACCTATAACCCTAGGGGGTGCCGATGAAACTTCGTGATTTGTTCCACGCCTTTCGCCACCCTGAGCGTGAATCCCGTTGTCACGAGCTACATGACCACGACAGAGAGGCTTTAGCAAAGCGTGTCGAGGAATTACTGGCAACTTGTCTTAAACCCGATGACTTGTTGGCCACACCCGATTTAAGGCCAAAGCAGCAAAGTCAATCGGCAAAGCCTTGATCATGCTCCAACGATCGATCTCACAGTTAGACTGTTAGACAATGTTAACCGAGTTCTAAGATCAAGGATCTCGAGCGAGAGGTCAAGGAACTGCGGCGCGCCAACGAGATTCTGAAGCTGGCCAGCGCGTTTTTCGCCCAGGCGGAGCTCGACCGCCGGCTGAAGTGTTGCTACGCGTTGAAAATTGACCAGTTTTCTGGGGTTGTGCGCGCTGAAAATTGACCAGGGTGATTAACCTGCCT
>Ga0194116_10003884_pt1 | contig 17572 bp, 15 predicted proteins | sample TA2MahsurfametaG_4_FD_148617 | JGI IMG/M metagenome (GOLD analysis project Ga0194116, IMG submission 148617) | Freshwater microbial communities from Lake Tanganyika, Tanzania - TA2015008 Mahale S9 surface | ecosystem: Environmental > Aquatic > Freshwater > Lake | place: Tanzania: Lake...
CGGATGCGTTTGGATGGCCATCCCTTTAACCATAAAAGAGTCCATCGGGTCTATTGCGAGATGAAGCTCAACATGAAGCGCCGCACAAAGAAACGCGTGATTACAAGGCCTCGGCAGCCCTTGGACTGCCCCACCGAGATCAATGAGACATGGTCGCTGGACTTTATGCGTGACACGCTTTATGACGGTAGGCCCTTTAGAACACTGAACGTGATTGATGAAGGCAACCGAGAAGGTCTGCGCATTGAAGTGGGCCGCTCGATCTCGGCAACTCGAGTCGTACGCGTGATGAACGAGCTCATTGAGTTTTATGGCAAGCCCGAGGCGATACGGCTCGACAATGGCCCGGAGCTAACCTCGGAGTTCTTTACCGACTGGGCGAAAGAACACGGCATTGAGCTGCGTTTTATCCAGCCTGGCAAGCCCAATCAAAACGCTTTCATTGAGAGGTTCAATAAGAGTTTTAGGGATGAAGTGCTCGATGCCCATCTGTTTAACACGCTCTCCGAGGCCCAGGAGGCTGCGGAGATTTGGTTAGAGGATTACAACGAGTACCGACCCCATGAGTCCCTTGGGAGGTTGCCACCAGCAATCTTTAAACCCAGGGTTTGCAAACCGGAAACCTCTACTTCTAGGTTGTAGCCTTGACGGGGAAGTCTACGATGCGATTCCGGGTATCGCTTTGCTTTTTATTTTGACCGTTGTTTGCGCATCAAAAAATCGTGGAATATTGACTCGGCCTAAAAATGATTAATTCGTTTCCAATTCGGAATTCTGCCCTGCGTTGGCTGGAGAAAATCCTTTCAGACCGATTTGGCCTTCCCTTTATTTTGTCCCGCACCAATGGCGGTTTGTTGCTAACCCTGCCTTCTGGTGATGGCGCCATCATTTTCGACGAATTGCCACACTGCTTCGCTGAAGTGCGATCTGATCTGCCAATGACTCACTGGGATGCTCAGAGTGAGGGGTGGAGGTCGGTTTTGGGTTCCCCTTTGCCCGCCCCTGGGATGAGCAGATTGGCCGTTCCATTGATTGACGCGCGCGGCCGTGATTGTCTTATCCACTATGACATCCCTGGATTGACCTACTGGATGCTTAATCGCATTGAAGAAGTCGCTAGAACCGAGCTGGATAAACATGGCCGCTTTCCGGCGATTGCTTCGCATGCATACAAGGAGGGATACCTTGATCGTCCCGTGGTTGATGAGTGGCTTGACGTTCTCGGTCAGGTGATAGTTAGACAATGGCCGGGGGCAGAACTGAAGCGCCAAGTGTTCACTGTGAGTATGTCCCATGATGTAGATCAACCATACCAATACCTCTTCGTATCCGGGGCTGGCATCCTGAGGCAAGTTATGGGCGATCTGATCAAACGCCGGGCCCCAGGGTTGGCAGGAAGTCGCTTTATGACATGGATGTCCGTCAGAGATGGCAATCTACACCGCGACCCTTTTAATACCTTTGACTGGATAATGGATCATGCGGAGAAGAAGGGTAGCCAGGCTGCCTTCTACTTCATTTGCGGTCACACCAACAGGGGCTTGGATGGAAACTATGAGGTAGAGCACCCCAGGATAAGGGATCTGCTCCGGCACATTCACCGTCGTGGGCATGAAATCGGATTACACCCGAGTTATGAAAGCTATCGCAGGCCGGCCCAGATCAAGCACGAATTCGATCAGTTAAGGAACATTTGCGAACAGGAAGGCGTTCAGCAGGAGTCCTGGGGAGGGCGCATGCATTATCTGCGTTGGGAGCAACCAGAAACCCTTCAGGCATGGGATGACGCAGGTCTTGCCTATGACTCCTCGTTGGGTTACGCAGACTGCCCGGGATTCCGCTGCGGTACCTGTCATGAGTTCAGGGCATTTAATGTGAAAACCCAGCAAGCGCTCAATCTTGTTGAGAGGCCGCTGATATTGATGGAGTGTTCGATCCTCGACTCGGAGTATATGGGTTGCAGGGACGACGATTCAGCCTTCAGTCTTATGCAGAAATACAGGGATGCGTGCCGCTCCGTGCAAGGTAACTTTACGCTGCTTTGGCATAACAACAATTTTGCGAGGCTTGGTGACCGACTAATGTTCAGTCGATTGATCTAAATGTTATTACTTCACGAAACGGGGGGTAGGCATCAGCCATGCGGGCAAGGAAGCTTCGAAATGGAGCGGTTTGTGGTTGAAATCAAGTATGATTCGGTTATCAGATTTGTGTCGTCGCCAGTTTCCGTCAATGCGCCGGGTTATTTGAGGCGCTCAAATTTATATATTATATACATGAATAAGCCATCGTGACCAAGTTAGTATTTAAGTTGCAACATCACTTTATCAAAAACATACTTTCGAAAAACCCATCCGGAGTCGTACGAAATGGTCAGCAGAAATTGCACTTTTTTAAACTCTTACTACTCCTGCTTATAATCTATAGCACAACCCTTTATGCATCGCCTGTTAAATCGACCGGACAGTTGTGGATTGACATATCAGACTTCAAGGTCGCATTTAGTTTAGACCTTGGTCAAGATGATGGAGCAAGCCTCGGCACAATCTTCGAGGTTCGCGATCAAGCCGGCAATATTATAGCTGGAGCTGGCTTCGAGCGTAGCTTTAATACCATGGCTGGATCAAACCATCGATTAATTAGTTTCTTTACCCAAAGGGAAGGAACGTCAACACTTCATGACTTGGGCAGACCTTTTGGCGAGCACTCGTCAATTAGGTTATTTTCCTATGCTGGGAAATTGATTGCTTACCCTCGTGACGAAGAGGTCCATCCTCGACAGTTTGATGCAGAATCTAATATTTGGAAGCCGGCAGATTTAACTGAACTTGCGAGTGGAAAGTATGGTTACGTTAAAGCGATTCAGGCAGCCTATGATACTTTGCTGGTATTCCACACCCAAGCGGTCACATTCGACGGCAAGCCAATTATAATCAATGATCTAGCGGCCGACGATGAAATTGTGACCGGTCTATTTCATAATGGGCTGCTGAATATCTTTGTGAGAAACAATTTATCTGGGAGGACTAGTTCGTTTTTAATTTGCCCCTGGAGAGGGGGTAAGAAGGCAGACGCATGCCAAGTCATCCGAATGCCAGATGGTCGGGTTTCCCCTTTTGTTCTCCATGGCTTAAGAAACAATAAGGGAATTATCGCGGCATTCAACAACGGCGATGTTTTATTGTTGAATAGTGGCCATGTTTCCATAGTTCACAAAAACAGCATCTCGGGTGGGCAAGCCCTGAAGAGTTGGCAACTCTACAGCGCCATTGAAGTGCAAGATGACATAGTGTTTGGTCATTACCCTTCGGGAAATCTGCTCTTATACCGCGATGATGTTTTTTCCCCCATAGACCCTCCGGTTCCCTTTGTTCGCGGTTCGCTTGCGGACGCACGTGAAGCTCAAACTCTAGCAATATTTCGAGGAAAGTTAATGATTGGCATGTGGCCTTGGGGGGAACTCTGGAGTGGGCTGCCTGGAGCGCCGTGGCGGCTGGAAGCCAGGATATTCCATAAACCGGACTACACCAAAGAGAGGGCACCATATGCCGATCTCTTAGGAAAAAGAATGCCGAATATTGCTTATAACGCACTAGGCCAGCGTATTTTTCATTTTCACAACTATGCCGAAGGATTGGCTCTTACGACGAGTGGGAAAAATCCCAAAATTGCGCATGCTTATACGGCTATAGGGCCATCTGAGCGTATCCAATATGGACGAGTACTGCTTCTCAAATCACCCGATCAACTCACATGTGGTCTTTCTGGACCCTATCCGCAAAAAATAACATTTGAGTCTAAAGGTGGTTACTTGCGAATATCAGGGGCCAAAGGCGTCTTGTGCGAACGCAGATTGGGGGGGGCTCCTCCTATAACGAAGACAGGTCAGTTTGTCCCGCTAAAGGGGCTTTGGGGCCCTGCCTCCAGCAAAATTCATCTTGCCAAATGATACGTCGCGTTTCTCCCGATAACGTAACGCCCCTAGTTCATTAATCTGCCTGACGGTGTGCAATCTTGGCTTCGATCGGGCCTCTTCAGTTAATATGAATAAAGTACTTCATTTGACACATACGGAGATCGAATCCGACTCCCGAATTCTTAAGGAGATGGGTTCCCTGGCTGCGGCAGGATACGCCTTGAGCGGCATCGGTGTCGTGCTCGACGAGGACTCTCAGAAGTCAAAAGTGAGCTTCGAGACCGATATTAATTCCATACGGTTGAATTCGCGCAAATTAAAGTTCTTGCCAAAGACGCTTCGACATGCTCTTGTGCTAATTGAATTGGTTGTACGAATCCTGCCCCGTGCCATCTTTCAGCGCCCTGATGTGATTCACTGCCATGACACACTGGTGCTTCCTCTGGGGGTGATGGCCAAGCTCTTTACGCGTGCCAAGCTTGTCTACGATGCACACGAGCTTGAATCTGATCGCAACGGCCTCAGTGGCCTTCAGAGTTGGTTGACGCTAAGTGTCGAAAAATTGGTGTGGCGTTTCGTCGATGCCCTGATTGTGGTCGGCCCATCCATACAGCGGTGGTACGAGGATAAGGTTGGGCCAAAGCTTTCGGCCATCATCCTGAATTCCCCATTGATTTCCCACGAAACCGAACATGAAAGCGACTACCTGAGAAAGAAGTTTTCAATTCCTTATGGCAGGAAGATATTCATATACGTTGGAATACTCGGGCCAGGGAGGGGTATCGATCTGATAACGCAGGCGTTCACCCATCCAGATGTCACTTCACATATCGTTTTCTTGGGATACGGAGAAATGAGTGACGAGCTTAATCGAATGGCAGCTGGGCATCAAAATATGCACATACATCCTGCGGTGGCACATTCTCAAGTGGTTTCCATTGTGCAATCGGCGGATTATGGACTGTGTCTGGTCCAGGATGTTTCGTTGAGCGATTATTTTTGTTTGCCAAACAAGTTGTTTGAATATTGTTTCGCTGGCGTTCCCGTTCTTGCCTCTGATTTTCCTGATATTCGCGCCGTGGTGTCGGAATACGGGATCGGTGAATGCTGTAGTCTTGAGCCGGATGACATCAGGCGCGCCATTCGCGAGCTTGAGAATGTTGAGAAGAACTTCAGGTTCGCGGATCTCACGCCACTCGGCTGGCAAGCGCAAGAACGGAAGCTTGTTGACCTATATCGGCAAATACTGGACGCAGGGACTCATTAAGCCTTTTTTCCTGGAACATGAAATGTGCGGAATCTTTGGCTTCGTTTCCTCTTCGCCGCTGATCGCGGATGATTTGAATGTACTGGTGCAGCACGCCCAGCAGCGGGGGCGGGACTCCAGCGGATTGGTGACAATTGCAAATAATGTTTACCACATTCATCGCGCCGACAATCCGGTTACCCGCCTGCTCAAGGAGGTTCGCTCCGAGCTTGGGCAACTCGTCCTGGGTCACAGCCGCCTGATTACCAACGGCCTAGCGGACAACCAGCCGGTTGTTCGTGATGGGGTGGCCGTGCTGCATAACGGCATCGTGGTCAACGATGCCGAGATCTGGCCTCAAATTGGCAAGAAGCGCGAGCTTGGCATTGATACGGAAGTGATCGCGGCCATCGCCGCGGCGCATCTGGAGGCAGGCGGTGAGCTCGCGGACTTGCCGGCCCGCGTCCTCGGATTGTGTCGCGGCGTGGTTGCTTGCGCACTGATTGTTCCGCAACTGGGCAAGTTGTGTCTTTTTTCGAACAACGGCAGCCTGTATGTCGGCCGCAAGGGCGAGACGCTTTGCTTTGCGTCTGAAAGCCATCCGCTGGTGATGATCGGGTGTGAGGGGGTGTCGCAGGTTAAGGACGAGGCGGTGTTCGCCGATATTCCCGTGTCGCTCGCCGAGATGCAGGTGGCGGACCGCAGGGCGCGCCAGACCGACTTGATTCCCGCCTTGTCGTTTTCCGGTGCGGAAGAGAAGTTGCTGGAGTTCCGCAAGCACGCCTTGCGCCGCTGCACCCGGTGCCTGCTGCCAGAGACGATGCCTTACATCCATTTCGACTCCGACGGGGTTTGCAACTACTGCCACCATTACAAGCCACGCAATCGCCCCCGCCCCATCGAGGAGCTGTTCCGGCTGGTCGAGCCTTACCGCCGGGCCGGCGGCAATGACTGCATCGTACCGTTCTCCGGCGGGAGGGACAGTTGCTACGGCCTGCACCTGATTGTCAACGAACTCAAGATGAAGCCGGTGACCTACACCTACGACTGGGGCATGGTTACGGATCTGGGTCGTCGCAACATCAGCCGCATGTGCGCCGAACTGGGTGTGGAGAACATCATCGTTGCGGACGACATCGCCAGGAAGCGCGAATACATCGCGATGAACTTGCGGGCGTGGTTGAAGTCGCCCCATCTGGGCATGATCAGCATCCTGACCGCGGGGGACAAGCACTTCTTTCGCCATGTCGAGACGATCAAGCAGCAAACGGGTATCAGTCTGAACCTTTGGGGTATCAACCCGCTGGAAGTAACGCATTTCAAGGCGGGCTTTCTTGGGGTGCCGCCCGACTTTGAGGAGAAGCGCGTCTACTCGCACGGTGTGATGAAGCAGCTGCGCTACCAGTTTCTGCGGCTCAAGGCCATGCTGCAGAGCCCCGGTTACTTCAACAGTTCTCTGTGGGATACCTTGTCGGGGGAGTACTACCGAAGCTTTACCCAGAAAAGCGATTACTTCCATATCTTTGACTACTGGCGATGGGACGAAAAACAGATTGACGAAACCTTGGCACAGTACGATTGGGAGAAAGCCCCCGACACCAACACCACTTGGCGCATTGGAGATGGCACAGCCGCGTTCTACAACTACGTGTACTACACCGTGGCAGGCTTCACAGAACACGATACTTTTCGCAGCAACCAGATTCGCGAAGGCGACCTCACGCGTGCAGAGGCACTCGCCCTCGTTGAAGATGAAAACCGGCCTCGTTACCCCAACATCAAGTGGTACCTAGACGCGGTGGGGGTGGATTTCTCGGAGGCTATTCGCGTGGTCAACGCCATTCCAAGACTCTACTAATCGTACGCCGGTGGCCTGCATCTGGTACGTGTCGAAATACGTTGCACCCCCGGCCAAGGCAAGGGCGGGGGGGCGGGGCTACCTAATCATGCGTGAAATGGCGCGCATGGGCCATGAGTGCGTGATCATCACCTCCAACTCCAACCAGCTGGCGGAAGTGCCCCAAATGGATGAGCCTTACAGACTGCAGCAGGTGGATGGCCTGCAGCTGTGGTGGGTGAATACGCTGAAGTACCAGGTGGCCAAGTCGCTGCGGCGCATACTGAGCTGGCTGGACTTCGAATGGCGTTTGTGGCGCATGCCCAAGGCCACCTTGCCCAGACCCGATGCAATCATCGTGTCTAGCCTTTCCTTACTCACAATCATTAACGGCTTTTTTCTTCGTCAACGCTACCGCGCTCGACTGGTGTTTGAGATTCGAGACATCTGGCCCCTTACAATCACCGAAGAAGGGGGTTTCAGTGCCCGTAACCCGTTGGTGCTGGGGATGGGTTGGATAGAGAAATGGGGCTATCGAAGTGCCGACGAGGTGGTGGGCACAATGCCCAACCTGGGTGAACACGTGGCTGAGGTGCTCGGATTCCGCAGGCCCACGCACTGCATTCCCATGGGCGTGGCAGAGGACACTTTTGTTGAGAGTGAGAGCCTTGCCGATGGTTATGCTGAAAAGTACATTCCCAAGGAAAAGTTTATCGTGGCCCATGTGGGCAGCATTGGTATCGCCAACGCTTTAGATACCCTGTTGGACTGTGCACAAGTCATGAATTACAACCAGAATGTGCACTTTTTGGTGGTTGGCGAGGGCGACCTCCGTGCGGGATATGAAAAAAGGTACGCTCACCTATCCAATCTTACTTTTGCACCGCGGGTGCCCAAGACCATGGTGCAGGCGCTGCTCAGGCGTTGCGACCTACTGTATTTCTCTGCACACGCATCTAAACGATGGAGATTTGGGCAATCACTCAACAAGTTAATCGACTACATGCTAGCGGGTAAGCCAGTAGTGGCCTCTTACTCAGGATTTCCTTCCATGATCAACGAGGCAAACTGTGGCAGTTTTGTGCCCGCTGGCGATGTGCAGGCACTGCGGCAAGAGTTTGAGCGTTACCTGCGGATGCCGAACAGTCTCAGGGAGGCTATAGGCAAAAGAGGCCGCGACTGGCTATTGGCAAATCGGCAATACTCGAAGTTAGCGCAGGACTACCAAAGTATTCTTCTAAAGCGTGCGGAATCTCTCTAAGGCATGAAGAGAATCATCGATGTAGGTACTAGTTTTCTGGCCTTGCTGGCGCTCGCGTTCCCGCTTCTGTTAATTGTCTGGCTGATTCACCTCAACCTCGGCCGCCCAGTATTCTTTAGCCAAGTGCGCCCAGGCCTAAACGCCAAGCCCTTTAAAATGATCAAGTTTCGCACTATGACCAGCGAACGCGGCCCCGACGGCCAGTTGCTGCCCGACGCGGCGCGACTTACGCCATTTGGGAAGTTTCTGCGCACCACCAGTCTAGACGAGCTTCCTGAACTCTGGAACGTATTGAAAGGCGATATGACCTTGGTGGGCCCGCGCCCACTGCTCATGGAGTATCTGCCGCTCTACACCCTCGAGCAGGCGCGCCGACACGAGGTCCGCCCAGGCATTACCGGCTGGGCACAGGTAAACGGGAGAAACGCACTGACCTGGGAGGAGAGATTCGCTCTAGATGTCTGGTATGTGGATAACAGGAGTTTCTGGCTAGACCTACGAATCTTATTGATGACCATTCGTAAGGTCCTGATGCGAGAGGGCATCAGCGCAGACGGCGAGGTCAGCATGCCAAGATTCAAAGGCAGCAAGGCATGAAGAAGCTCGCGCTACTAGGTGCCAGTGGACACGGCAAAGTAGTCGCCGAAATGGCCATACTGCATGGCTGGCGGGAGATTACTTTCTTTGACGACGCATGGCCAGAGAAAAACATGAATGGGCTCTGGCCTGTGCAAGGCGACACCAACGAATTACTGAGTCGATTGGCAGAATACGATGGTGTGGTGGTTTCAATCGGGCATTGTGCAACGCGCTGGCAAAAGCACCTCCTCCTGCAGGGTGCCGGTGCGCCAATCGTTAGCATTACTCATCCCTCGGCTGTAATGAGTCCGAATGCTCGGTTGGGTGCCGGAACAGTTGTAATGGCTGGCGCGGTGGTGAATATCGATTCAGTGCTTGGCCAGTCTGTGATTATCAATACTGGTGCAAGGATAGATCACGACTGCAAAGTATCTGATGCGGTGCATATTGGCCCCGGTGCGAGCATCTCTGGCAACGTCTCGGTAGGATTCGCCAGTTGGGTTGGCGTGGGCGCGTGTGTCAGGCAGGGTCAAAGTATTGGTGATCAGGTCATGGTTGGGGCTGGTGCGGTGGTGGTATCTGACTTGGCCGATGGCGTTGTTGTGAAGGGCAACCCAGCGAAACCAGGCGATCTCTCTGGGTTACCAAGCGAGTGTTAAGCACCTTTTTCTCACCCTGGCCCGAATATTCCGATGAGGAGATTCGCGCAGTCGAGCGAGTGTTGCGTTCTGGGCAAGTCAATTACTGGACTGGAACGGAATGCAGGGAGTTTGAAAAAGAATTCGCTGCATGGGCGGGTAGCCGATACGCGGTGGCGCTTGCCAACGGAACACTCGCATTAGATGCCGCATTACAGGCCCTAGGTATTGGGGAGGGTGACGAAGTAATTGTCTCCCCGAGAACATTCATAGCGAGTGTTTCCTGTGTTGTAAATGCCGGCGCGAAGCCCGTTTTTGCCGACGTGGATTTGATTTCAGGAAACATCTCTGCCGAGACAATCGCCCCGAGAATCACCCCCGAAACAAAGGCGATTGTCTGCGTTCACCTGGCCGGCTGGCCTTGCGATATGGATCCGATTATGGCTCTGGCCAACCAACATGGACTCAAGGTGATTGAAGACTGCGCCCAAGCCCATGGGGCCCGATACAAGGGGAGAAGCGTGGGCACCATTGGGCATGTTGGCGCTTGGAGTTTTTGCCAAGACAAGATCATCTCAACGGGCGGGGAGGGTGGAATGATCACGACCGATAATGAAGATTCATGGCGCGCCATTTGGAGTTTGAAAGATCATGGCAAAAGCCACTCGGCTGTTTATGACCGTGAGCACCCCCCTGGCTTCCGCTGGGTTCACGATGGCTTCGGAACCAATTGGCGAATGATTGAGATGCAGGCGGCCATCGGAAGACTTCAGCTTCGGAGAATGGCGCAAACGATAAGACGGCGGGTCGAACTGGCGAACCGTCTTATTGAGTCGATCAATGAATTTGATACTGAAAGTGGGCCCATTGAGATCCCGAAGTTCGCGTGCAACACCGCATGCTCGAAGCGTAAAAATACTTTGGGCACCTGCGCCAGCCAGATGGGGTGTATCCATGCCCGCTACAAGCTCTATATAAATGTAAGAGCCGATCACCTCAGGCCGGGCTGGAATCGCGACCGAATCATTAATGAAATGGAATCTCGCGGCATGCCGTGTTCTCAGGGCAGTTGCTCCGAGGTGTACCTAGAGAAGGCGTTCCTAAACACGAGCTTCCAACCTGTGGAGAGGTTGCCCAATGCCAAGCGCTTGGGTGAGAAAAGCCTGATGTTCCTCGTGCATCCCACCATCACCAACGAACAGATGGATGCATTTGCAGCGCAGTTTAGAGAGGTTCTTATGAGCGCTGCGGCCGATCCTTCATTCTGGTGAAGTCGTGATGTTGATTCAACGCGTATTTAATCTCTCCGCCCCGTTGGTCTTGGCTTTTCCTCGATCAGCGAAGCGCATCATTGCAGTCGTATCCGATGCGGGGCTTTGCTTTCTTACTGTTTGGTTTGCTTTTTACCTTCGCCTGGGAGAGTTTGTGCCACTTGCTGGGGGAGCGCTTTGGGCGGCCGTTCTCTCGGCATCGATTGCCCTGCCAATTTTCGTTGTCTCCGGGTTGTATCGCGCCATCTTCCGCTACAGCGGCTGGCCCGCACTGTTAACTGTTGCCCGAGCGGCGGGAGTCTACGGGCTTCTGTACACCCTGCTTGTTACTGCCATTGGCATTGAGGGGGTGCCGAGGACTATTGGCATTATTCAGCCCCTGCTCTTGCTTCTGACGGTGGGGGTCTCGCGAGTGTTCGCCCGGATTTGGCTCGGGGATCACTATCGCTTCAAGGTGCGAGAGGCAGTTCGGCCTCGAGCCCTAATATTCGGAGCAGGATCCGCAGGGAGGCAGCTTGCAACGCTACTCGCCCAAAGCCCCGATCTGCGATTGATGGGGTTTCTTGATGATGATGATCGTCTGCATGGGCATGTCCTCAATGGACTCCCCATCTTCAGCCCTGCAGATTTGCCGGGTCTGGCCGAGAGTCAGGGGATAACCGATGTGCTCTTGGCCATGCCAAGGCTGGGCCGCACACAGCGAAACCAAATACTGGAGCGTGTGGCACGCTCCCACGTATCGGTTCGGACACTGCCCAGCTTCTCTGAGTTGGCTCAGGGTAAGGTCAGCATCTCGGACTTGCGGGAGCTAGACATTGATGACCTGCTGGGCCGCGAGGCGGTTGTGCCGAATCACATTCTTCTGGCGATGAATGTTCGTAACAAAGCGGTGGTTGTTACCGGTGCGGGTGGATCGATTGGCAGCGAGTTGTGCCGGCAGATATTGCCGTTCGGGCCGGCAAAGTTGCTGCTGATCGAGCAGAGCGAATTTGAGCTTTATGCCATTCATCAAGAGCTCGAAAACAAGAAGTTGAGTGGTGGATTGGAAACCGCTCTGGTTCCCCTTCTGGCTTCCGTGCAGGACAAGGAGCGTCTGCGCGAGATCATGTCGACCTGGGTACCAGATACCGTGTATCATGCGGCGGCCTACAAGCATGTGCCGCTGGTGGAGCACAACCCAGCAGAGGGCATCAAGAACAACGTGTTCGGAACCCTTCGCACCGCCCGGGCCGCAGTCGAGCATGGCGTTTCAGATTTTGTTCTCGTGAGCACCGACAAGGCAGTGCGGCCCACAAACATTATGGGTGCGAGCAAGCGCCTGGCGGAGATGGTGTTGCAGGCGCTTGCTGCAGAGCAGCGGGGCGCCAAAGACTCCACGACCTTCAGCATGGTTCGTTTTGGAAATGTACTGGGGTCGTCTGGCTCCGTTGTTCCGAAGTTTCGCGATCAGATCAGACAGGGTGGCCCCATCACCCTCACCCACCCAGACATCACCCGCTACTTCATGACGATTCCAGAGGCGTCTCAGCTGCTTATTCAGGCGGGGGCGATGGGCAGGGGAGGCGATGTCTTTGTGTTGGACATGGGTGAGCCAATTCGTATTGCAGATTTAGCCCGCCGCATGATTGAGTTGTCCGGTCTCACGGTGAAAGATGAGGAGAATCCGGATGGTGATATTGAGATTGAGATCACTGGGCTGCGCCCTGGCGAGAAACTCTTTGAGGAGCTGCTAATTGGCGACAACCCAGAGGGCACAACCCACCCCAGAATTCTGTGTGCCCGGGAGGATTTCTTGCCTTGGGAAGAACTGGAGCCAAAATTAAAGGCTTTGGAGCTTGCGCTTTCGGTGAATGATGTTCGGTTGATTCTCGCCCAACTGCGGGAGTTGGTGGCAGGCTATGTGCCCAGTGAGAATGTGGTGGACTGGGTGTTGCTCGAGCAGGAATTCGAGGCTGAGCGCGTTAATTCCTAGTACTGCAAACTAGGCGAGTCGCCGAAGCTGCCCCACCTGGAGTTTCAACTGTGTGGGCTTGCTCATCAATTCGATGAGCACCATCACACGCCCTTCGCCGTCCTTCATTTCGTAGACGGCATTCAGACCCGCAAAGGGCCCTTCCAAAATTTTTACTTCATCACCAGGGTTAAAGGCCGGTTTGATCGTGCTTTCTCGCTCAATGCCCCGAAGCTGTAGGCATTCCACCAGCTCGCTGGGCACCTTTGCCGCCTCATTGCCAAAACTCACAAGGCGGCTGACCCCGCGGGTGGACCGGATGGGAGACCAGCTTTGTGACTGCGCCCCTTGACCAAGTTGAATGAACAGGTAGCGGGGGAATAAGGGCTCGTGCTGGGCGACCAACTTCCCCTGGCGCACCTTCTCGGCGAGAAGCATGGGCAGGTAACAAGTGAAACCCTGCCGCTCCAAATTTTCGAGGGCGCAGGCCTCCTGCCGGGGCTTCGTGTGGATGAGGAACCACTGCATATAGAGAGTGTAGGGGAATCCAACCGCCGAGGGGAAACTTTTGGCGGACCAAAGCATAGGCATCGGCCAAATGGCCTATAGACAACAGGCAGTGAGATACCCGATCATCTCCTTATCGGATCCTCCGAGTTCCGCAAGCCTTCAAAACAGAAATTAGAGGTGCTAGATGCAAGTGGCAGTGGGCAAAGTGATCAACGGTAAGGTTGTTTCAAAAGGTACCTTTCTCAGAGAGGGAGACACCGTCGCGATATTGGCCTGTGGTGCAGACGAATCATTTCGGCTGACGAAGTCCCAGGAAGAAGAGCTAAACGCTTCTGTTCACGACATAGGGTCTGGAAGTTTTATCACTCTTCAGGATCTGCTCGATTCCTTGCCGGCTTCGGCGTAGGCGTGGCCCTTCAGGTTCTTATTGCTCCACAGGCTGCTGAGTAAATAAGAAGTGCGGCTCGTTGGTGGGCCAAAAACCGGACGCTGGCTCCTGGCGCGGTCAAGCAGGATCTCAAGGGGGCACTTGGGCTGCTGGTTCTGCGACCCCATATTGGCGCCAGTTGTGAAGAATCCTCCATTCCCGACCTTCGTAGGTTATTGCTCGGACGCGTTCAATACTTTATCTATTACCAGCCTCAACCAAATGAGATCCGGGTGCTTGCCTTTTGGCATTCGACCAAGGCTGCCGGACCAGAGGTAAAGACCTAAGGCAAGGCGCGGAGCGCTGGCCGTCTATTTCTAGGAACTTATCGGGAAAGTGAATATGCGCTGACGACTCTTGCGACCTCGTTACTTGCGCCGGTGACCACGGCAACCCTTTGGTGAAGGGCGGAGGGCTGGATCGAGAGTATGTCCTCCATTCCGTTGGTGGTCTTGCCACCAGCCTCTTTCACGAGAAGGGCCATGGGGTTGGCCTCGTAGAGAAGTCTTAACTTGCCGGGTTTTTCTGGGTCGCGTTGGTCTGCTGGGTAGAGGAACACGCCGCCTCGGCAAAGGATGCGATGAATATCGGCCACCATGCTGGCAATCCAGCGCATGTTGAAGTCTTTGCCCCGGGGGCCGGTTCTTCCAGCTAACAACTCATTGACGTAGCTCTGGATGGGCGGGTACCAATGCCGTGCGTTGGAGGCATTGATGGCGAACTCCTGGGTTTCCTCCGGAATGCGCATGGGCCCCTTGGTTTGATGCCAGATGCCCTTTTGGGGCTCGAGGGTAAAGCCATAGACACCTTGCCCAGTCGTGATGACGAGTTCGGTAGAGGGGCCGTAGATGGCGTAGCCGGAGGCGAGTTGCCTGGAGCCGGTAAGCAGGAAATCTTCGTCTCGAATGGAGCGGGCGTCGCCGGGAGCCGGCAGCACCGAGAAGATGCTGCCGATCGAGACATTCACATCGATATTCGAGGAGCCATCCAGCGGGTCGAAGGCGGCCAGCAGGCGGGCACCCCCGGGCACATCCACCGCATGATCCATTTCTTCTGAGGCCAGACCACAAACCACTCTAGATTTCGACAACCCCTGAACAAAAAGCTCGTTGGCAATGACATCGAGCTTTTTTTGTTTCTCTCCCTGCACATTGCCTGTCCCCGCATCGCCGTGAATGCCAGCAAGTGCTCCCAAGCGGATTTGGCCGCTGATTTCTGCGCAGATGGCGGCGACTTGAAGCAGCAGGCGCCTTAGGTCGTCGGGGGCTTGGGCTTCCTGCAGATACTGCTCGAGGGTCTTCACTTGGCGGTCTTCTTCTTCGCCGCAGGTTTCTTGGCGGCTGGCTTCTTCGCAGCCGGTAACCTCTCAGCGGGCTTCTTTGCGCTGGGCTTTTTGCCCGCAGTTGCTTTGGATGCGGGTTTCTTAGCAACAGGCTTCGTTGCGGTTGGCATCCGAGTCGACGACTGGCGACTAGACACTCTCGTGCTCGGTTTCTTCGTTGCCACCTTCTTTCTGAATGGCTTGGTGATGTCTTCAAGCGAGACAGGCACCTCTCCCCAGAGGTCTTCTAGCCGGTAATAGTCACGAATGGCGGGCTGCATGATGTGCACCACCACATCGCCCAGGTCCACCAAGACCCATTCACCGGTATCACCGCCTTCCATACTGAGCACCGGGGCGCCTGCCTCACGTACCTTGTCGTGCACGCTCTTCGCGAGCGCCCGAGTTTGGCGGTTGCTGGTGCCGCTGGCGATCACCACGCGGTCGAACAAACTAGTGATAGGGCTGGTGTCGAAGACTTGAATGTCTTGGGCCTTCACATCTTCCAAGGCATCCACAACAAGAAACTGAAGGCGGGAGAGGTCTGTATCCAGGGTGGAGCTCCAAATAGGGGGATGTTAAACCGAGTCGGTCTGGTCAACGGCGAGGCCGTCCGAGGCTTAGACCGGGTGGGGGGCGTCTTCTCGAGGCACTGAGTGCGAGCCGCACGTTGCCGCTCGGGAGATAGGCCTTGCGAAACTAAAGTCTTGTACAGCCGCCACCTGTTTCTCTGAGAAAACCTAACGACGATTCACCAGCTGCCCGCTAACATACTTGTGCACCAGACTGGCCGCCAGGGTCTGATACGGAATACCTTCTTCCAAGGCCCGCGCCTGAAGGTTCTTCAGGTCCCGACTGGAAATGCGAATATTGAGGCGCTGGTCCTTCTTAAAGGTGGCGATCGCCGCTGCTCGGTGCTCTTCGCTGTGCTGCATAGAATCTGCAACTGGCTCCAGACTCCCTGATTCCAGGGCCTGCAGGATCTCTAACTCTTCATCGTCATAGCGGATTTTTCTAGTCATGGCTTGCTCCTGTAATGTCGGGAGGCCTTGCGGCTCGAAATAATGGTTTTTAAGAAAATCTCTGTCTCGGTCTCCACAAAAGGAACGAGGTAGACGTATTCATCTACCCTCACCACCGAAATCATCTGCCCAGGGTATTGGATCAATAAACCGTGTGGGCCGCAAGGTAGTTGGCGACACTTGGCGGCACCAGGGTTTGAATTGGCGTGCCCTTGGAAATGTACTCGCGAACCTGGCTCGAAGACACGGTATCGGCCTGGAGATTGATTGGGATGACTCGGCCGCCAACCAAGACTAACTCGGGGGGCACTCCCAAGCCAGTGGTGTCCTCAACTAGTGATCCACCCGGACTCTCATCAGGTCCATTTGACTGTTCGGGCCGACCACTTGTGAGGTCAGTAGTCTGCATCCCCCCCGGCCTCTTGCAGACCGCCAATGCCATGTTCTGGGCTAGCCACTCCCACCGTTGCCAACTGGTGAAGGCCTCTAGTTGGTCTTCGCCGAGTATCCAGACCCATTGGGCATCGGGGCGTTCTTGCTGCAGTGACTGCAAGGTTTTAAAGCTGGGGTTGTCTTCGCCACGCGTTGCCGCATGAATCTCCCGTGCATCCAATTTCATGCGCGGGTCCTGGAGTTCTTCAAGGGCCAACCGAACCATTTCAAGGCGATGCGCCGCACTGGCCACAGCGGCCTTGTGAACGGCATTGGCGCTTACCACCCACAGAACCTCTTCTAGTTGGAGCTGATCGGCCGCGGCCTTTGCCATGGCAATGTGGGCGCGGTGGACCGGGTCGAAGCGGCCTCCGAAAATACCAATACTGGAAGCGGTAATCATTAGGGCGATCCAGTCGCGCGCGAGTGAGAGCCCCGGGCCAATTGGCCAATCACTAGGGCAGCCCAATCACCTTGGCGACAATACCCAGCGCCACGCAGACCACCATGGTCTTGACCATGCCCGTTTTGAACTGAAGCATGAGCAGAACGGCCAGCACCGAGATGACGGCTGCAACGATATCAAGACTTCTCCAAGAGAGAATGCCTTCGCCGACGGTCGGCCAGAGAATGTGTTGAGCGAAAGTAATCGAGAGATCGAGAATGATGGCCACTACAGCCGCGCTTATGGCTGTAAGAGGAGCAATGAGTGCGGGGAGCCGCCGGCTGGCCTCCACCCAAGGTCCGCCTGCGAGAATGAATACAAATGAGGGCAAGAAGGTGAATACAGTGACCGAGACTGCCCCCAGAACGCCGGCATACAAAATGGGCATGAAGGCCAGGTCTGGGTGCTGAGCAGCTGCAAGAAACCCAATGAATGCGTTCACCATAATCAGTGGGCCAGGTGTGGTCTCACCCAGGGCCAGACCATCCATCATTTGTGCGGTGCTCACCCACTGCATCTTCTCCACAGCAACTTCAAATACATAAGGCAGCACCGTATAAGCCCCACCAAAAGTAATCAGTGCGGCCTTGGTGAAGAAGGCCGACATCTGCACCAACATGCCGGGGAAGTAGGTGGAGATAAGCCCATAGAACAGAGCCCAGAGCGTGACGCCCAGCGCAAGGGTGGAGAGCAGGTGGCTGCCTTTCACACGGGCG
>Ga0194116_10003889_pt1 | contig 17555 bp, 12 predicted proteins | sample TA2MahsurfametaG_4_FD_148617 | JGI IMG/M metagenome (GOLD analysis project Ga0194116, IMG submission 148617) | Freshwater microbial communities from Lake Tanganyika, Tanzania - TA2015008 Mahale S9 surface | ecosystem: Environmental > Aquatic > Freshwater > Lake | place: Tanzania: Lake...
ATAAATTAAATTTTTTATTTTTTGATAAAAAACAAATTCTTAAAAAAGTCATTAAATATCTTCTAAGATAATTTAAAAATTTTTCGCTTTTATATATAAGAAATTTGTTCATTTTATAAATATTTATTTATATAATATTTTAATTTATCTTAATATAAATTTTTATTATTTTTTAACAGCAGCATTATTTCTATTATATTTAGTAGTTTTATCATTAACAATTGTTGATTTTTTCTCTGCATTCTTTTTCTCAGGGAATAACTGAAACCCATTAGATTTAGTTTTTGGAGTTTGCAAAGTATCTAGAAAAATTTTATCATTTTAATATGAACATTTATTTTAAAATTATAAAATTCATCTTACTTAATCTTATACTATTATTTATATTATTAAGTTCTTTTTTCTTTGGTGAAATATTATTATTATTATTTTGTGTAGTTAACATAATTCGATTTTCATCTTTTGAATCATCTTTTTCGGAATAAGGGAAATTTTCAATTAGCCAATCGGGGAGAAATTTATTGTCTTTCTCACTGTTGACTAATGTTTATAAGTCAAGCAAACAAAATAAATAAAAGAAATAATTTAATTACCATAAATATTATTATCTTTTAAAGATACCAAAATCGATTTTTTCCCGAAAGAAAAAATGCCATTTTCTGAATATTTCATCTCAATTAAATTTATTTTCTTCTTTTCATTCAACTCATTCACTATTATTTTTATTTTTTCGACAATTGCATCACTTTCAATATTTTCTTTTTCTTTATTCATATTTATTGATTTATTTTCTATCAAATATTCATTCAAAGCCTCTGAAACTAATAAGGCGTCTTCTTCCTCTAGACCTTCGAAAATATTCACATCTTGTACCAAAGAGTCTAAAATAATTGCAATGTTTTTTATATCTTCTTTTTCTTGTGATAATGAATTTTCAATATTCATTTTCTCCTTAAAAAATTTATATTCGTAATTATAATCATCCATATTTTTCTTTGTATTTTCATTTTCTTCAAGATTTAATTTGATTTTCTCATTGAATAATTCTGTTTTGGATTTTAATTCCCTTCGCTTGTTAATAAAATCTTTGTTTAAAGCTTTGTATTTTTCATAGTAATCTTGAGCTTGAGCTCGAATATTTTTAGTTATTTCTGCTAATTGCTTCAAATTATCTGTGTAATTGTCTGCAATAGCTAAAATGAAATTGGAAATATTTTGAATGAAAAATTTCAATTCCTTTGGGTCTTCAGGAACTCTTTATAATTTAAATAATTGACATCATCATAAAAATGTTTTTTTATTATTAATTTAATTTGTTACATGCTATCGAATTTATTATAGATTTCCTTTTTTACTCGCTCTATTAAAAATTCAATTTCCAAATTTTGGATTGATACATCTTCATGGTTTTCTTCTTTTCCATCAATTATACTTACAGAAACATCAGATATACTATCATTGAATTCTTCCTTTTTCTCTATATAAATGAATTTGTTAAAAAACTTTTAAATACAACAAGTAAGAAAACAAAACAATGCAAGTTAATTTTATTGTTAAAATAATCAAAAAAATTTATCATATTACCTTCATCTTCTTCCATGATTTCTTCAAATAATTCTTCTTCGCTATATAATTTCCTATTTTTTAGATTCTTTAAAAACTCATTTGTATGCTCAGTCATAGAACGATATCGCTCTGTTCTTGTAGTTGCTGTTTTATCTTTAATATTTCCAATATTTTTCAAATTATTCTTCAAAATTTGAGTGATTGCACTTGCTTGTGTGGTATTTGTATAAATGGTCATATTATCACAAAAGTTATTTTTCCCATTAAAACTACTGCTTTCTAAAGCAGGATCGATTAATTGAGATTTCATATAAACTTTTCCAGTATTGATAACTGTTTTTAAAATATTAGTATTGTGCCCCATTTGCTCTAATTGAGATTCTAATAATTCTAAGTGAATCCATTTGTCGATTCCAAGTTTTTCGGTTAAAAAATACTTTTTATATAAATTAATTTCAGCTTTAGCTATCTTTCTGTATTTTTTTCCCATTCGAATCATTACAATCATATTAATGACGTTTTTTTCTCTAGTATATGGTTCCTGTATTGGCATTATATGAGGGTTTTCCATTGGATATTTGAAACGGTAATGATCATCTTCGTATTTAAGGTCTATTATGTATTCTTTGTTTTCAACAACTAATTTTGAATTTTTATATTGTAATTATTTAAAAATTACTTGGTATATATAATTTTTCAAAATAAATCGTTAATCTTGAATCAAGCAAAGTCATTTTTTATAATTTTAATTTTTGAAATTAAAAAAATATTTTTTATATATTTGAATCGAAATTTAAAAATATTTCATCTTATAGGGTCTGCTTTACACCATTCAATATTTACAAATTAAAATGGGGATTGGGGATTGGGGATTGGGGATTGGGGATTGGGGATTGGGCCCAATCCCCAATCCCCAATCCCCAATCCCCATTAGCATCACATTTAGATCTAATTTTTTTGAAAAAAAATCGAATAAAGCTTCAGAATTAGGAAAATTTTAGGTAATATAAAATATAAATATATAATTTTTTTAATATTTAATTTTAAGTTTATTTCTTTTTAAATGAGACAACTAAATAATAAAGGAAATCCTTTTTTCTTGACAATTGAGGAAATATAAAATAATACGTAAACTATGAAATAATGCAGTTGATTTTTTTTCTTCTGAATTCGATCAGCAATTATCAGCCCATGGATTTTGTAATAAGTCTGTCATTTAAAATAAGAAATAAATGAGATATTAGTAAAGGATGAGATATGATTTTGATATTGAGCTCAAACTGAGACTATCCTTAATCTGTATCACATAAAATCTCTTTTAATTAGGTTGTTGATTCTTGAAACAAAATCGTGGAAATACATTAATAAAGTTTTTAAATCATATTTACAAAGGGTATGAAGAAGTTAAATAAAAATTTAATAAAAAATTAAAGATTATACTGATATAAAACTAAAAAAATCAACATTTCTAAAATTTTGAATTTTTTATTCTAAAAATTATTTGAAAATAGAAGCACTAGATAAAAGAACTATAAAGGCAAAATTTTTTTTGTTAGATTTGATAGCTTGGGTTATAATTTAATTAAAAGAAATTAAATCTTAGATTAAATTAAATCTTCGATTTAATTTAATTGATAATTGATAAATTTTAAATTTATATTGATTTCATCTCTCTCTGTAGATATTAAAAACTTTCTAAGATTTGTGATAAGGAATTTCTATTGATAAAATGTTAGAAAAAGCTAATTAATATTTAATATTTTAAAATTTGAAATAATCATAAATTAAATATAAAAAATTTAACCGAAACTTTGTTTGTATGAAATATTAACTCTATATTTATTTGAAAATTAATTAATAGTTAACTTTTAACTTTCCAAAATAAATTTATTAAATAAATTTATGAGAATAGTTATTCATTAATAAAATAAATTTATCTTATATTTTGGTCTTTGTGATAATATATAAATAATAAATATTATCTTCATCATTGAATTCTCGATAAAAATCCAAATCATTAGTTTTCATATCATAAATATCTAAAATTTCAAATAATAAAAATTAATTTAGAATTTATTATAAAACCACAAATTCAAAATTTACCTATTTCTTCAATATCAATCTTACAGTCTCTAAAAACTCTTGTCAACAAACTAATTCTTTTATCTGGTTTGCCAGTTGAAAAATAATAAAAATTTCCATTTTCTTTTAAACAAATGTTTATTTCAATAAGTGCCTTAATAAAATATTCCTCAGCCTGTTCGCTGGATGTAAGCAAGCAATCAATACAAGCTTTATCAATAACAAAATCATAATGACCACTCGGAATCATTTCTAGTTTTTTTTCTTGTTTTGTCATATTAATAACATTTCTACAAACAACTAACTAATTTATTGAATAATTATTTACAATCATATTCTAAGCATTCTTCTTTATTTTCATATTTTTCTTTTAGGTATTTTATCAGAGAAGTAGAAAAATCAACACAAGTCACATATTTGAATTTATTTTTTATAAAATAATCAATAATTGCAGAATTTCCTATTCCCAAAATTAAAATCTCTGATTCAGGGTTAATATTAACTAGGTGGAAGAAATTGGATTTAAGAATATTTAATTCGAAATACCAATCATAATTTATATTTGCATTTTCTTTGTAAAATTCATCCCAATATTTTTCTGTGTGAAAAGGCACATTTAGTTCAATGCTATTAACATTGTTACTTGTAATTGAATCGTTATTCATATTTTTAAATTTAAATAATCTTGTAAAATTTGAAATAAATTTTGAAAATAATAAATTACATTTAAAAATTTCAAAAAGATAAATGATTGGTAAATAATGAATCAATATCATTATTTTAATTTTAAAGAAATTTATTTATTTAATCCATTTATTAAAATAATCATTTTTCTCAAATTATTATTGACTTATTCAATTCAATTTTAACAAAAATTTATGTTTTTGAATTTATTCAGATTATGAATTTTTTATAGATCAATTTTCTTCTGTAAATAAATTGGAAGAGGAAATTGATTAAAAGAATTATTTGATGAAAAATTAATATTTTTTAAGATTTCCTCCATTTAATACTGCTTTTAAAAAATGTTTTAAAAATTTATTTTTTTAAATAATAATAATATTTAAGATAAATTCTTCAAAAGAAAGTTTTTTTATATAATAAAATGAGCAAGGATTTAAGAAGACATAATAAAGTTACTGGGATGGATGAAAATAAAAAAAATGCACTTATGAAAATCAAAGAAGCAAGACTCAAAGGCATTTCAGGAGTTCAGCAATTAAAAGAAGTAATCAAGTTTTTAAATCTTAAAAAATCATTAGGAAATAAAAGAAGATTATGGCGGGATGGCTTTTGGGAATAATTTAGACGAAAAAATAGATGATTTTATAGAGGATGTCGGTAAGACCTTTAATAAAAATTTTAAAATGAAAAGCGTAAAAATTTCATATTAAAATCTATACGCAACTTATTAACAAAGGAATTAATAATTTATTTTCGATTCAATCTTGAAATTTTATTATTTAAAGGATTTTATATCATTTTCATTTTTGCCATTTATTTATCAATTTATTGAACATTCCTTATTACAAAAAGAAGAAATTTCTTAATTAATCTTAAATTTTTAAAGTTAAAATTTTTAAATATTATTAATAAAACTAGGAGAAGAAGGGTATGTATTTGATGAATATTCAGAAGAAGACGCTCCTAAAAAAGAACAAAAGATGGATAAGAAAAAACCAATTTTAAATTCTATTACTGAAATGAGCACATCAATTAAAAAACCTGATTTTCAAGGAAAAAAAGATAAAGAAATAATGAAAAAAGCAGAGAGCTTAATGGAAAATTTATTCAACGAGTTAGATGAGGATGACTTAATAGATGAAAGAAAAGAAAGGCCCAAAGTAAATGAATTTTTAAATACAAAATCTACGAATTTTCAAGGAAAAAGTTTTCTTTATTCAAATAATAATGGTAATTTGTCAAACAATAAGAAAGCAACTATTTTTTTAAATGAATATGAATTGAATCCATCAATAGCGCCTAAATTTAGCAAAAAATTAGAAACTGTCAATAATTCGAATAAGCAAACTTTTAATACAAATGCAAATTTAAATAAAAATAAAAAGAATATAATTGATGATAGTGATTTAAAAGAATATGACATTAATATGGATGTAGAATTATTAAATAATAACAGTAATAATAATGAAAATCAATGTTTGGAATATGATATTTCAAATTCGGTCGATAATCCTAAAAAAAGTGAAGTACAAAATCTGATTCATAAAAATAATAAAAATATTTTATGTGGAAGAGAGAAAGTGGTTGTTCCATTACAAAATATAGAAAATAGTAAAAGAACAAGAGCTGAAATGGAATCATCAGTAAAAACAAATACTAATATTTTAGCTGGAAGAAGTATAAGTAACAATAAAAATCAATTCTCGAATGATATTACCCCTAACAAAGAAACCTATTCAAATAACAGAAAAAATGTTGATTTTTGCTCAAATGCGGTAAATTCAAATTATACTCCTAATAAACACATGAATACTAATGAAAATAATAATACTAGCAATGATAAAAATTTACAATTCAACAATCAAAATAATCTAAATTCTAATAGTAATAATAGATTTTCAAATAATAACAATAACAATAATAATAATTTTAGTAATAATAATCAAAATTCAATAATTTCTTTGAGAAATTCCAGCCTCAATACCTTACCTTTAAACCCAGATAAAAGTCTTTATGTTTACTGGTTTGATATGGTTGAAGAAGTGATCAAAACCATTAATTATGTTATTATTTTTGGAAAAATTTATGAACCAGAAAATCAAACATTTTCATCTATTTCAATAGTTCTCAAAAATATAGATAGAGTGTGCTATATTATACCTAAAGATGATAAAATAAACGGAGGGAAATATGATTTAGAATCAGTAACTAATGAATTTCACGAATTACGTAAAAATAAATTTGGCTTTATAAATAATGTAAAAACTAAAAATACAAAGAAAAAGTATTGTTTTGAGTTACCTATTGAGCATGGCTTTTATGATTGCTTGGAGATCCGCTATGATTCAAATTTAGGACAAATTCCTTCAAACTTAAATGCAAAAACTTTCGATTATATTTTTGGAAAAAATTCTTCTTTGCTTGAAACAGTTTTAATAGAAAAAAACATTAGGGGTCCATGTTGGCTTAAAATCGAAAAAGACGGCTTTACAGATAAATGTGGAAATCAGCATTTAACATGGTCCAAATATGAGATCGAAATTGAAAGATACTCAAAAAATATAAGTGTATTTGATTCTCAAATTTCAATACCATCTCACGATCCAGCTGAAAGTCCTATTTTTAATAATCCACAATTCTCTTATTTAAAAAATACTCCTCCTTTAAATGTTTTTTCAATTTCCACTAAAACAATTAGAATAAATGATCAGCCTGAAATTTATGCAATTTGCGGTACTTTTATAAATGGATATTTACTTGAAGATGAAAAAGGAGAGAATGAAAAGCAAAGCATGGTCCCCATTATAGTAGTTAGAAAAGTAGACCATCCTCATATTAAATTCGAAGACTTGGAAAAAATTAAAAATAAACCAGAGTTTATAGGAGCATTATTTATGATAGCCCAAAACGAAACTGCTGTGATTAATCAATTCATAAATAAAATTTCACAGTATGATCCTGATGTAATTGTGGGGCATAAGCTTTACACAGAACATTTTGATTTTTTGATAAATCGAATAAATAAGCTGAAAATTACCAATTGGAGTAAAATTGGTAGACTAAAAAGAGATCGTTTACCGAAATATATTAATGTTAATAACCGTGATGCAAATATTTCAAGACTAACTACCTATGGAAGGCTTATTTGTGATACCTTGCTTAGTTGTAAGGATGTGCTAAGAGAAAGTAATTTTGAGTTAGATTTCCTTTCACAAAAAATACTCGGTCAGCCACTTTTTGTTCTTGATCCAAATAAAGTTTTCTCAAAAGATTACGAAATTCATGATACAAATAATAATTCTGCAGCAGGAAATAGCAGATTAAACACAAACAAAAAAAGTAATTTGAATGATGCAGATTCAAACTCTAACATTGAGAAATATGAAGCAAGAAATATTAATAAAATTGAACTAGTCAAAGATTTAATTTCTGGAATTTTTAAAGAATCAATAAATACATATCTCTTGATGAATAAGCTATCGATTTTATCTCTTACTAAAGAGCTAACGAACATCGGTGGAAACTTGTGGATTAGATCTTTGCAGAATAAAAGAGCTGATAGATGCGAAATGCTACTCATGCATGAATTCCATAAAAACAATTTCATTCTTCCTGATAGACTTACAAGGATTGAAAAAGATGAACTTGAAGAAAACGAAGATGGAAATAATTTTGGAGATATCAAAGGAAAGAGAAAACCACAATATTCTGGAGGTTTGGTATTGGAGCCTAAAGCAGATTTATATGATACTATAATTCTTCTCTTAGATTTTAATTCGCTTTATCCGTCTATTATTCAAGAATTCAATATTTGCTTTACAACAGTAATTCGAAAGCCTTCTCAACAATTTACATACAGAGACCCAATAAATAACAAAAAAGAGAAGACTCAAGGAAAAAATAAAAAAAAATTTAATGTGGATGAAGAAAATGAAATGGATGGAGAGTCTGAAATGAATACAAATGATAACAAAAATAAAAATGAAAATAAGAATAAAGAAGAAGATGATGATATCGTTAGCGAAATCAACAATTTAATTATTGACGAAAATGAAGCTAACATAAATAATTTTAATCTTGAAACGATTAAGAAAACGAATGAAAAATCAATTTTACCAGGAATATTAGAAAATTTAGTTTCAAAAAGAAAAAAGATAAAGGAACAAATGAAATATGAAAAAGACAAATTTAAAAAAGATTTATTAGAAATCAAGCAAAAAGCTGTAAAATTAAGTGCTAATTCGCTCTACGGGTACTTAGGTTATAAAAATTCTCGATTTTATGCAAAAGCAATTGCAGCTTTGATTACAGCTATTGGTAGGAATATTCTTCAAAATACAGTCAATTTGGTTAGATCGCAATTTTCTCTTGAAGTAATATATGGAGATACAGATTCTATTATGATTAATACATTGTTATATGAATTACCTGCTGCAATGGAAATAGGAGAAAAAATTAAAATTGCTGTAAATAAAACATATAAGCTTTTAGAAATGGAATTGGACGGTATTTTCAAAACTCTACTCTTGCTTAAAAAGAAAAAATATGCATCGTTAAAATATGAAGCTCCTTTTGGCCTTAATTCTAAATTAGTCAAAGAATATAAGGGACTTGATTTAGTTAGAAGAGATTGGTGTGAGCTCTCTAAACAAGTTGGAATATATATTTTGGATATTATATTGAGTGGAAAGAATAAAGATGAAATGACAATTCAAATTCTTGAATTTTTAAAGGATGTTGGAGAGAAGCTCAATAAGGATATTGGTAAAGAAGCTGATGCATATGATTACAATTTATTTGAAATCACAAAGCAAATTACCAAAAACATTGAGGATTATGGTGATGCCAAAAACCTCCCCCATGTTCGAGTAGCTAAAAGGCTTAGAGATAAAGGATATTTATCAATTAAAATGAACAGTTTTATACCTTATATAGTTTGCTATGAAAAGCAGTCAGAAGAAAATTTTGAAAATAATATAGAAACAACGATGGATATTGAAGGTGAGAAAAAAGAAATTAACAAAATAAAGACAAAAAATCTTATACCAAATAATTCAAAAACGCTATCAGACAAATGCTTCCATGTCAGTGAAATTTTGGAAAATCCAAATTTAAAAGTAGATGTAGAATGGTATAAAAGCAATCAGATAATAGCATCAGTATCTCGTTTATGCAAGCATATTTCAGAAATAAATATGCATCAATTAGCAAGCAATATTGGTTTAGATTCTAATAAATACAATTCATACTTGAATAATAAGAATAAAAATAATGAATTAGAAGAATTGAATTCAATGATGAATTTCAATCAGAATAATGATAAAGGATTTGTTAAATTACAATGCAAAACAGGAGTTCAGATATTGTGTCAAAACTGTAATGAAAGTTTTAAAATTGACAAAATTTCTTCTAAATATGAACATAATGTTATTCAACTATATAATTGCCAAAAATGTCATAGTTTAAATCAAAATTACATCAATAATCAAAATAAAATTTTATTGCAATCTAAAAAAAATATTATGAATTACTATAAATCTGTAAAAACTTGCCTCAAATGCAAATCTGGAACAAGACTTTTCTTAAAGCAAAAGTAATATTTAATCAATATTTAAAAGTGTTTTTTTAAAAATATTTTTATTTCTTTTTTATTTGACTTATTTATAGATGCACTGATTCTCAATGTCAAAATGGAATTTTCAAAAAGAACATTACAGAATATGATTCTGCAAATGAATTTAATTTCTTATATCATATTATTGGATGTGAATATAAAGGAAATGATCCCTCTATAAACAAAATTATCTCTCAAACAAATGATATTAGGGTAATAAAAATTTTAATTAAAAAAATTATTTATTTTTAGGAATACATAAGACACTATCATGGATTAATTGATTATAATTATATTAACATTGGTAATGCCTTTCCTCAGCATATTTTCGAACATAACTAATAATTAAAATAAGATTTGCTGCAGAGAATTTTTTAAAATAATATTTATTAATTACCTGAGTCACCCAAATATTTAAATAATAAATTATATTAATTAAAGTATCTTTTTGAGTTGTTAGCGAATATAGAATTTAATGCTATTATTAGAATTAAGCTTAATAAATTACAAAATAATAACCTCTCTCGTAATATTAATTAAATTTAAATGCTCATAATATTATTTATTCCAATATAATTAAAATTTGAAATATAATCTAATAAAAAAATGTCAGACTATAAAATCTGATGATTATTAAAGATTTCAATAATTAAAAAATTCAGTTAGTTACGAAATAAATTTTTTTAATTTAGGAAAAACATCTCTAAATTAAATAAACATAATTAACACCCTAATATTCAGAAAATAATAATTCTTAAAAACAACATTATTTATTCCCATTATTAATTCCTTAAATAATTGTAATTAATATTCAGAATCCTCTTTATAATTTCACCAAAAAATTAAATTTCTTTTAAATCATATTCTTAGTTATTTCCATCTTTCAAAATTTTTAAAAATTTTTCACAAATATTTATTAATAAAAAATTAAAATGTTTTATAAAATTTTTTTGTTTTAATATTAAATAATAATAAAATAGATTTTTTGGAATTTTTTGTAGAAACTATTATACAGTTAAGGGTTATTTCTTTTTAGACCATCATTTATTAATTCATTATTTATTCTCATTTTTAATTATTAATTACAATTCAATCAGAATAAACTCAAACCAAGAAATGGATATAAGTGAAACTTTTTCTAAACTCATAAACACATATGTAGAATTTAAACAATATGACCGTAAATTTTATTTTTATTTTTAGATTTACAGAATATTAAGAAATTTAATATAGTTTATATCTTAAAAAATTAGATATCATATTTGATAATAACAATCAAAATCTAGATACAAGAATGACTTTTCCTTCAGAAGAAGAATTAAACAATCTTATTAATGTAGTTAAAACTTATAATTTTTCAGAACCAAAGGAAATAACTAAACTTTACAATGAACAAAAAATGAAATTAGAAGAAGATTCATTACAAAATTCAATTATAAATTCTGAATTACAGTATGCTTTCGATAAAATTTCTTCAGCAGAAATGACTATATTCAAGCTTCAATTAATCCACCTTAGTAAAAACTTTTATTCTTTAAAAGGAATAAATGAAATTTCAAATATATTAAAAATAAGAGAGTCAAAAAATAATATTAATATTTTAGAAACAGAAAATAATAAAGATTGTTTCTTACTTACAGAAATAAATCAACCTAATCTAACTGAATTTAATAATAAAGGGAAAATTAATAAAATTGTTTATGATAATAAAATAAATACTGAGCCTGTTTCAAGTACACTTTTTACAGATGTTAATATTATCGAAGGTAAAATTTCAAGTATTTATTTAATTTAGATATTACTTTTAATGAAAATAATTTGCAAAATGAATCCGAAAATAAAGAAGAAATTGAAAATTACTTGGAAGATGGTTTATCTTTAATTGATTGTGCTGAAAAATATTTTTATTATTTGTTTGTAACCCTTTACTATAAAAATTTTAATACTGATAAATTGAAAAATGTTACTGAAAAAATTAGGCAAATGAATAAAAATTATTTAACCATTCTTGATAATTTCGATAAATTAAGAGAATTCTTAAAGTTAGAAGGGCAATTAAACAATGATATTGATCAGCTTATATATAAAGCAAGAACAGTTTATAGAAATGGAGAATATATGTCATCTTATAAACTGATTGAAAAAGCCTTTAGAATTTATCGAACTTTTAATTATCAAGAATTTAAAAGATTGATCAAACATGTGGAAGATGCAGGTGATTTGATAAAAGGGAAAGATATAATACTTTTGCTGGGAGAGACTGGAGCAGGAAAGTCTACTGTTATTCAGTTTCTCTTAGGAATGAAAATGCTAAAAAAAGAAATCAATGGTATTCCTCATATCGAAGGAGAAATTGATGAATATCTGAAAAGAATGGATGCTAATGGAATATTAGATGAAAAGATCACAAATCAGATAAAAAATTTAAAATCTAGTTGTTTCTTTAAGTCTGAAACTAGATATTTAAATCCTATCGAACTAGAACTTGATAATACTTTCATCATAGACTCAATAAAATTATGCGATACACCAGGATTCAGAGACTCTAATGGACCCGAAATAGATGTAGCTAACGCAATATCAATCATAAAAGCTATAAATACAGCTAAAAGTGTTAGGCCTGTTGTTTTAATATCTGAAAAAGGATTTGGAGATAGAGGCTTGGAACTAAAGAGATTAGCTATGACAATCGCATCAATTATTCCTGATTTTAATAATTTTCATGATAAAATAAATTTCATTTTTACTAAATTTGGAAAAGAGGATGGCAAAAATATATTGAGTAAGATTAATAATTTAATTTTGAATGTCCCTAATAGAGAAAATTTAAATGAATCACTTATTGATTTTCTTAATTTATTAAAAATCAAACTTGAAGTAATAAATAATAATCAAACAAATTTCATTTTGGATCCTATTAATGATAACCCAAAAAATTTATTGAAATTGTTAATAGAAAATCATGGTATCGAAAATCCTGAAAAATATTTCAAATATTTTATCACTGATAGTTCTTTAAGTTATCTTAATGAACAAATTTCCATAAATGATAATATCATTAACAATTGCCTATTTAAACATGAATATCGAATCGTAAAATATAAATTGGAAGAAATTAAATACCTTCATGAAATAACAGATAACCAGATTTTAAAAAATAAATACAATACAATAGTGACAAAAGTTATCAACCACATTAACAAAGTATTTGATAATATCAAATCTGATCTCTCTCAATTATTCAAATTAGAAGATGATATAAGCGAAGAAAATTTAAATAAAATACAAGAAAATTATCTTATTACCAATAAGCTTGATGTTTTTAAAGGAAAAATTGAAGATAAAATGATATCAGATAAACTATCTATCATAAATTACATAGATGAGCAATTAAAAATTTTTGAAACTTTTGTAGAAAAAAATCATTTTAATGATTATAGAGTAATTGCTAAGATTAAAAAAATAAAGAGATTAAGTGAAGATTTTGATGATTTTCATCCTATGCTTCGAACAGCAAAAAACTTTATATCAAAACAGTTTAATGAATTTGAAGACTCGTTTAATCTGATTTTTGTTGAAGGAGAAAAAGCCACATTCGATTATGAAAAGTTTCTTAAGAAGATTGAAAGTTTATATGAATTCATAGAGATTTATAAAGAAGCTATAGATAATGATAAATATTGTTTAATCGAAAAAAATGTAAAAAAGTTTATTCAAATTTATCAACAAAAATTCCAAATCTGTTTGGAAACTTTGAATAATATTTTTACAGAAAATATGATAAAAAATAGCTTAAAAACAGAAATAAGAGAAGAAACACCGAATATACAAAAAACTTTAGATATTTCAAATAAAGAAATTAAAGCAATACAACAAATTAATGAATTTTTTCAAGATATACAAAACATATTAAATTTTCAATTCAATATCCATATAGAGAACATTGATGACAAAAAACAAATTTTAAAAAATCTCGAAAATGAAATGAAATATTTTATTTTAAATCAATTCAATGAGATTTATGAAAAATTAAAACAAAAATTCAATAGCAAACAGACTGAAATCATTGTTGAACAAGATGAATATAAATTCCGATTCATTAGGATTTTATCTGAAATTCAAATCACCTCAAATCAATTAAAAAACAAATTTTATGATCTAGTAAATTTATTACCTTCTTTTCTGAATAGAATTTCCAATGAAACTATTATTACAATCGATCCATTTATAGATAATCTACATTCTAATATCCGAAAATTGAAAGAAATAATTAACAATGGACATAGATTAAAATGGATTGAAGTTTTTGATAAATATGCTTATGAATTATACAAAGCAAACATAGAGGAGAACATCTTATTCAATTTTGAAAAGGATATACAAATAATTGAAAGCTCAACTTTATCCTTAAACAACTTTTCAGATCTCTCTGAGAAGGCTGAGTCATATATAAAATTAAATCAAATTTATGAATTATTTTCTGAAAATTCGAATATATCTAACAAGATTAAAACACCAATAGATTCGTTTAACATTTCACTCAAAAATATACTATCGGACTTAAAGATGGTTTTGACAGAAATAGAAGAATTAAAAGAATCTCCAACAGAAGATGATGAAATTGTTTATTTTGATAATCCAAGATTACATAATTTAAAAAAAATTGCAATATTTTTTGAAACATTAAGAAAAATTAAATATATAATTAAAAAGAAAATAAACTTCGAAATTATTGAAGACAATCGTCAAATTTTTGAATCAATTTTGCATTCTTTCAATAAATATTATCAAGATAAAATAAATAAAATCTTTACAGATATGAAATATTTAATTAAGAGAGAGTCAAATCATGTTGATAAAAGCAATGATTTTTTATCATTTGAAATTTTGAAAAATAAGCTGAAAAAAATAATCGATTACTATAAAAAATTGAAAAATAATTTCCAAAATGTATATCAGATATTCGACACTGATAATGAAATAAATGAAATCTTATTTAATTTATTTCCAGATTTATATTATTGTTTAGAATCTGAAATTGAAAAAGCTGAAAATACTGATGATATTCAAAAACTCAATAATCTTAAAGATTTTTTAAAATCATTGGAAATGATAAATTTCAAATGTTTAATAGATTATAATTTTGAAATAAGTTTTACAACATTGAAAGAAAAGACCAATAAAATTCTAAATGATTCCTTGCAAACAAATATTAAAAATTTTGAAGAAAGTTTGATTAAATATAAATATAATGAATTAGTTGAAATTTTTTCTAAATATAAATCTAATGAAAGTTATAAAATAATATTTACAAATTTCCAAAAAAAATTAATTAATTTTTTTGAGGAAAAATCAAATAATCTTAGAAGCTTAGCAGAAGAATTTATTGACGAAGATTATAAAATAGAATCTGCAAAATTTCTTGTAAACTCCATACAAGACATAGACAAACTACTAAAAATTGATGAAAATTTTTTATTAGATAGAGATCATAAAATTAAAGAAATCGAGGAGTTCAAATTATTTATTAGAAAGATATTTCTTAATAAAATTGATTCCCTTGCTGAAAATATCAATTTCTTAAATGCTAAAAATTGCTTTTAGTGAAGATTTCAAACACCATTTTATGTTTTAAATAGAATAAATAAATTTTGTATATAAAGCCTAGACAATTAATGCAAATTTTAAAACTCCAATTTATATAGAAAAAAGTATTTCCTATTTTAATAAACTTATAATTGTTTTGAAATATGTACTTTTCGATAATTATACAGATAAGGATATTTATGAATTAAAAATAAATGAAAATATTTTAAGAATTGAAGAAATGATTAAAACAGATTTAAATGATTATAAGAATAAATCAACATTAGAAGAGATTGTTAATAATCCACCAATTAATCTCAGATTAAAACTTGAAAATATTAAACTTAATTGTTTACAGCCCTTAAAATATAATTTACAGAGTTTTATAAAGGAATCTATAGAAATGGAATTACAAAAATTAGAAAACTGTTCGAATTCAGAAGAATTAAAATGCATAATTTATATAATTGATAAGTCTTTCAAATATTTAGATGAAGATGAAAATAAAATAATTCTTAGAGAAAAATTCGAATATCTAAGATTAATCTATAACGATAAAATGAAAGCAGATTTTTAAACAATTTTAATAATTTCAAGACAGGCTGAATTTTTTTCTAAATTTTTTTCAATTTATTATAATAGTAATAGTATTATATAATAAATCAAACTTTTTCTGATTTTTCTTATTCACAAATACTATTAATTATAAATTTATTAGTTGAATGCTTGCTCATTCGAATATCTTCAAATGAAAATTTAAATATTTTTTAAATATATAAATAGTAAAATTAGTTAGTTTGTTTATAAATATTTTTATTTTGAGTTTAAAAAAAAATAAAAAATTAAACTTTTCTTATTTTTTTTATAAATAATTAATATAAAAACAATTTGAAAATATTTATTTTTATAATTTTAAGTATTATTTATTATTCATCAACAATCTCAACTTCGATTATGTCATTATCTCCTATAGAAATATCCGAAATGGAATACAATGGAATTATTTTAATTCCGTTTAAAAACAAATTCTTATTAATTATATTAATTATTTTACAATGCTTTCTTGGTAAATATCCAGTTCTTTTGAAATAGAATATTTAACGAATTCAAAGTCTTGTCCTTGTTTAAATGTTATGCTGAATTTTTTATCTTTAAAGTCTTTAGATTTTGCTATTACAAAATGTAACTATTATCCTTATAAGAGTTTAAAATATTACTGTTTTATCCTCCATTGTTTGATTATATGCTTCTTCCTCTTCTTCTTCCATTTGATTCTTACCGAGATTCTCAAAATTAAACTTAGAATTATCTGAAGATTCCATTAATAATTGAAAAAACTATTCTTTTTAAAAATATTGCAAAAATTAATAAAAAATAAATAATCTAAATTACTTGAATAAATAATAAGAAAGGAATTTCCTTATAAATTCCACAAGATTTCTTTTTAAAAAACAAAATTATAAATGACTATTTTACATTTTGAATTGTTTTATATTCAGTATAAATTTATATTAATTTATAATTTATTTAGTATTTAATATAGATATGTATGTTAGAAGGTATAAAAAATCTTTACAATATTTCTTATTTGAACTCATTATATTTAAAAAATTAGCTTGAATTGATTATTAATTTAAATTTTCTTAAATTCTATCAATTATTTCCCATCTTCATTCTTTATAAATTCATTCGATTGATTCTTAATTTCTTCGCTTCTTTGTTTTATTTTGTCTAATTTTTTTTTTATTTCTTCGTTGTTTTTCATTATTTCATTTTTTTTAACCTCGAAGTCTTTTTTCTTTTTATCAATTTCAATCACAAATTTTTCAAATTCTTTTTGCTCAGCATTAAGTCGTTCTAAGTCTTGGGCGTCCATTTTATTATTTTATTTTTTTATAATTCTTGTGTATTTTTTTTAGAATAAATAATCATGCTAATTTTTTGAAAATTGGTTGGTTATCTTATAAATTAAATTTTTTATTTTTTGATAAAAAACAAATTCTTAATTGTTTGATTGCCTTTT
>Ga0194116_10003890_pt1 | contig 17553 bp, 13 predicted proteins | sample TA2MahsurfametaG_4_FD_148617 | JGI IMG/M metagenome (GOLD analysis project Ga0194116, IMG submission 148617) | Freshwater microbial communities from Lake Tanganyika, Tanzania - TA2015008 Mahale S9 surface | ecosystem: Environmental > Aquatic > Freshwater > Lake | place: Tanzania: Lake...
ATCGTTCTTCCTCAGACTTAGATGTCTCAGCGCTCTCATACCGGATGTTCTCTAGGAGTACTACTCCCCCAGGTTTTATAGATCCCACCGCGGTCTTGGCCGAATCGCCAATCACATCAGATGCAAACACGACTTCGCGCCCAAGGAGCTCTCTCAAGCGTTCTGCAATTGGAGCAAGAGATAACTCAGGTTTCCGCTCACCTTTCGGTCTTCCTAAATGAGCGCAGATGACGAGCGATGCGCCCGCATTTAATAGGAAGTTTATTGTTGGCAGCGAAGCTCTTATTCGTCCATCATCGCTAATTATTCGTTTTCCGGTTCCATTATCTTGCAATGGCACGTTGAGATCGCATCGGAGAAAGACCCGCTCTCCTGTGTAAGAAAGCGAATCGAGCGTTTTAACCACTTGGATTCCGTACTCTTGAAAGGTTTAGAGACTCTTGCCGATAAACGACATCAAATCCACTATGCGATTTGAGTAACCCCACTCGTTGTCATACCAAGAAGCGACTTTGGCTTGATTACCAATCACCTTGGTTATGCCAGCATCAAAAATGCTGGAATGAGGATCGGTCACGATATCGGTAGAGACGATTGGATCTTCGGTGTAGCGCAAGATTCCCTTAAGTGGGCCCTCAGCTGCTTTCTTCATAGCGGCATTTACTTCCGCAGCGCTGGTCTCTTTGGCAAGTTCAACGGTTAAATCTGTGATTGATCCAGTTGGGACTGGAACGCGTAGCGCGTAGCCATCGAGTTTGCCCTTAAGTTCTGGCAGGACAAGTCCAATAGCTTTAGCAGCGCCCGTGGAGGTTGGGATGATATTTGTGGCTGCTGCGCGAGCTCTGCGGAGATCCTTATGCGGGAAGTCCAAGATGACCTGGTCGTTCGTGTAAGCGTGAACGGTAGTCATAAATCCGCGGACAATTCCAAAGTTCTCATGGAGAACCTTGGCCATCGGAGCAAGACAATTTGTGGTGCATGAAGCGTTAGAAATGATGTTGTGCTTAGCTGGATCATAAGCTGAATCATTAACGCCTAAAACTAAAGTTACATCTTCATCAGTAGCTGGAGCAGAAATAACAACTTTCTTAGCGCCACCCACAAGATGCTTGCCAGCATCTGAGGCCTTGGTAAAGCGGCCTGTTGATTCAATTACGATTTCGGCGCCGACTGATCCCCATGGGAGCGCTGCTGGGTCTTTCTCGGCAAATACTCGAATCTTTTTGCCGCCAATTGTTAAGGAATTATCATCGAATGTGACTTCTTGGTTTATTCTGCCGAGAATTGAATCGTACTTAATTAAGTGAGCCAGGGTGTCGATACTGGTGAGATCGTTAACTGCAACTATCTCTATTGGAGCGTTAGAGGCGAGCGCGGCGCGGAGAAAATTTCGACCGATTCGACCAAAACCATTGATACCAACCTTGACCATGATTACACCCTTTATAAATACTTTGAGAAATTATGCGCCACGACCTTGTGGACTTGGCCAAAGTCTATCAGCGCAGGTTATTAATCCAAATTAGTTAAGTAGATCAGGCGAGAGCCCGGCTTCGGTATCAGGTATACCTAATTCGGAGGCCCGCTTATCCGCCATAGCCAAAAGTCTCCTAATGCGACCTGCGATTGCATCTTTAGTCATCGGTGGTGAAGCGAGCGAACCAAGTTCTTCCAAACTCGCTTGGCCATGATTGATACGAAGCTCTCCGGCATCTCGCAAGTGCTTCGGGATATCTTCGCCGAGAATCTCAAGAGCGCGCTGTACTCGCGCTGATGCAGCAACGGCGGCTCTTGCAGAGCGTCGCAGATTTGCATCGTCAAAATTAGCTAGGCGATTGGCGGTAGCCCTTACTTCTCTTCTCATACGACGTTCTTCCCAAGCAAGAACGCTCTCATGGGCGCCAAGGCGCGTTAAAAGAACACCGATGGCATCGCCATCACGAATGACAACGCGATCAACGCCACGAACTTCGCGCGCTTTCGCAGTAATTCCGAGACGTCGCGCTGCGCCAACGAGTGCGAGAGCCGCCTCAGATCCAGGACAAGTGATCTCAAGCGCTGAGGATCTTCCAGGTTCGGTTAGTGAGCCATGAGCGAGAAATGCTCCGCGCCAAGCAGCTTCAGCATCACAGACTCCAGCAGAGACAACTTGTGGCGGAAGTCCTCTAACCGGACGACCATTTGAATCAACAAGGCCAGTTTGGCGTGCCAGAGCATCGCCATCGCGCAAGACTCGAACTAGGTAACGACTTCCTTTTCGTAGACCGCCGGCGCTTATTACAGCAAGATCAGATTCATGCCCGTAAATATCAGCAATATCTTTACGGACTCTTCGCGCTCCTTGGGCAGTATCGAGTTCAATCTCAACCATAATTTTTCCAGAGGTAATGTGTAGCCCGCCTGCAAATCGAAGGATTGAGGAGACTTCGGCCTTTCGGCAACAAGGCTTCGAAATTGAGAGTCGACTTAACTCGTCTTTGACTGATGAGGTCATTGCCATGAGCGTTATCTAAGCATCTCCCCCGCAAAAATGTTGCGGAATACTGAAACTAATTTTTCAGAATCGTGATGATTACTACCTGGGGCGGTCGCGAGATCGGCCACAATCAACTGGCCTCCCATATCTTTGACAATTGCACCCAAAGCGCTACTCGATTCTTGGTTGGTCATTATCGACTGATCTGCTATTGCAAAATCACATCCGAGCGATGGAGCAAACCTATTGAGCAACCTAAGGTGCTCGGCCGCTGAACTCCCTGCAAATTCATCTCCAACCGCGCTAGGGTTTGCATCAAGATTTAAGACGATAATTTTCTTTGCTTTCGAATTTGAAATTGCAGCGAGTTGTTCCTTCAGAAGTAGATGAGGCAGAACACTTGAGAACCATGATCCCGGCCCGAAAGTGAGCCAATCTGCGCTCGCGATAGAAGCCGCACCCTGTGTAGTTGCAGGCGCATCAGGTGGAATAAGCGTGAGATTCTCTAGCGTGCCTTTTCCAAGCGCTACCTCTTTCTGTCCCCGAATGACTTGTGTTCCTTGCCAATTCTTGAAAGTTCCTTCGATATCTAGTGGCGTTAACGACATAGGCAGAACTCGTCCCAATACTTTTAACAACGCTCCAACTCGATCTAGACCTTGGATCGGATCACCATCTCTATCCCAAAGCGCCGCTAGAAGTAAGTTTCCGATGGCATGGCCATTTAATTCGCCCTCTGAAGTGAAGCGGTATTGCATCAAGTCAGCCCAATTACGCCCCCATTCATCATCGGCGCATAAGGCAGCGAGCGCCATTCGCAAATCTCCTGGTGGGAGCGAGTTGAATTCATCTCGTAGCCTGCCACTTGACCCACCATTATCAGCAACCGTAACGATTGCTGTTATCTCCGGAGTTAGCTGGCGTAGCGCTTTCAACATAGCGGCGAGACCATGCCCGCCACCAAAAGAAACTACCTTCAACGCTCTCTCCCGAGATCACGATGAATGGCGTGAGCGGAAACTGATGCATCTTTGGAGATCTCAAGTCCATTTAAGCGTTTGGCGAGCTCCTCAGCAACCGCAACGCTTCGGTGCTTGCCACCGGTACAGCCAATGGCTAAAGTCAAAAACTTCTTTCCCTCATTTAGATAACCGCGGGCAATGCTGTCAAAGAGCGCTACATAACGATCGAGAAACTCCGGTACAGCACTTGCATTAAGAACTGCATCGCTTACCTCTTTATCTAGCCCACTCTTTGGTCTTAACTCTGGTTGCCAATGTGGATTTGGGATGAATCGGCAATCCATAACTAGATCAGCATCCGCCGGAATTCCAAACTTATAGCCAAATGAGAGAACATTGACCTTTAGGGCAGCGAGTGAACCGCTCTGAAAGAGTTCTTTAATTTTCCGTTCTAACTGGTGGATGTTGAGTTGGGATGTATCTACAACTAGGTCCGCGCCAGCTCGCAACTCACGTAACTTTTCACGCTCACGCTCGATACCATCTACAATCCGGTCATTACCTTGTAGGGGATGTGGTCTTCTAGAAGATTCGAAGCGAGTGATTAAAACTTCATCCGAAGCATCCACAAAAATTATTTTTCGCGAGACGCCCTTTTCAACGAGTTCCGCAAGCGCTCGGTTTAAATCATCAAAGAACTGGCGACCGCGGACATCAATCACAACCCCAATTGAGTCAGAGGTCCGCTCGGTCATCTCGAGCACGGCGGTAAGTAGGGATGGAGGGAGGTTATCTATTACATACCATCCGGAATCTTCCATTGAGTGGGCGACGGTCGAGCGCCCAGCGCCACTCATTCCAGTGATGACGACTACTTCGCGTGCCATGGCTTCATCATGCTATCCATGTCAAGGATGCTCGATGATCTCCCCCGTTTTAGCATCTACTTCGATAGCGCTCTCCATAGCGCTTAGCTTTTCATGTATGACCATCGCAGTCTTCTCACCAATTCCAGGAACCGCCGCTATCTCGTTGATATCGGCGTTCCTCAGCGCTGCAACGGATCCGAATCTTTCAATCAGAGCGCCTCGCCGACTCTCACCCAACCCGGGAATTTCATCTAACAGCGATTCGAGCATTAGACGGGAGCGCTTTGAACGGTGGAAAGTAATCGCAAAGCGATGCGCTTCATCACGGATGCGTTGTACCAAGTACAGCGCCTCGCTATTTCTTGGCAGTATTACCGGATAGGCGCGATCGGGAAACCAAATTTCCTCTAATCTCTTCGCAAGCCCAACGAGTGCTACATCGGTTATCCCAAGTTCAGCTAGAGCGCGCGCTGCGGCATTTACCTGGCCACGACCACCATCGACAATGACAAGCTGGGGTGGGTAAGCAAATCTAGGCTTTCTCGCACCAAGTGAATCTAACTCCTCTAGATCAAGTTCTTTCTCCTCCAAGTAGCGCTTGAAGCGTCTAGTTATCACATGATGCATGGCGCGCGTATCATCAAATTTCTCTCGATCATCGATTCCAAAGCGACGATAATCGCTCTTCTTGGGTTGACCATCTTCAAAGACAACCATGGAAGCAACTACTGAAGTGCCTTGGATATTTGAGATGTCAAAACACTCTATCCGAAGAGGAAGTTCATCTAGTTCTAAGGCCGAGGCCAAATCCTCAAGGGTGCGCCCAGAAACTCCCGCATCATTGGCGCGCTTACTCAAGAATTGAACTAAGGCGTGGTGCGCATTTCGTTTCACTGTTTCAAGGATTTCTAGTTTCTCGCCTCTCTGTGGCAAGTGAATGCTTGTCTTGCTCTTAGCGCGCTGTGAGAGAAGTTCGGCCAATGAATCGCTATCTGCAACTTCAACATTTACATAGATTTCTCGTGGAAGTTCAAACTCTCTATAGATGAGTTCTAGAGTTGCTTCGATAAGCGCATCCTCTTCAGGCAGATTCGCCCTATCCATAATCCAAGATCTTGATCCGACAATCCTTCCGTTTCTCACTCTGAAAATTGAGGCTGCCGAGTGAGTGATATCGTCATGAAGCGCTACAAAGTCTGCAGATATTGAATCTGAGATAGCTGCATCCGTTGACTCACTAGCCAACTCGAGCGCTTTCAATCGATCCCTTATCTTTGCAGCTCGCTCGAACTGTTCCGCCTCAGCTGCTCGCTCCATTTCTTCCTTTAGCCGGGACTCCAGATCAGTTGCGCCATGCTCCATAAAGTCACTTAACTTTGAAATCAGGTCGCGATGTTCTGCGGAAGTTACTCGCCCAACACAGGGCGCGGCACACTTACCGATATCACCAAGTAAGCACTGGCGTTTACTTCTTACAGCCTGATCGAAATTGCTCTTCGAACATGATCGGATAGGAAACAGCTCGAGAATTAGATCAAAGGTAGTCCGCAGCGCCCAGGCATGCGCGTAAGGACCGAAATACTTAAGACCCTTCTGTTTCGCTCGCCGAGTTATAAAGATTCGTGGAAACTCTTCACTCACCGATAGGGCTAGAAATGGATAGGACTTGTCGTCGCGAAATTGCACGTTGAAGTCTGGGCTTTCCTCTTTTATCCAGGTGAACTCAAGTTGCAGCGCTTCTACTTCTGAATCGACTACGGTCCAGTCCACCCGGCTAGCGGCGTGCACCATGCGATTTGTCTTCTCCGGCAAGTTTTTCTGGAAGTAGGAGTTAAGCCGATTCTTTAGGTTCCGCGCTTTACCAACATAGATGACGCGATCTTGCGCATCGAAGAAGCGATAAACGCCGGGTTCATCTGGAACACCGGTTGGTCTATAACTAACTGGATCTGTCATCTCTCGAACCGCTAGTTATTTGGCTTTGAGTTTGAGCGCTTCGCTCAAGAAGCGTCCGGTATAACTTGCCTTGTTCTTGGCAACTTCTTCTGGGGTGCCGGAAGCCACAACCGTTCCGCCTCCAGAGCCTCCTTCTGGGCCAAGATCAATAACCCAATCAGCGGATTTGATCACATCAAGATTATGTTCAATCACCACAACAGTATTTCCAGTCTCAACAAGGCGCCGAAGAACTCCAAGTAACTTTCGAACATCCTCAAAGTGGAGTCCGGTAGTTGGTTCATCTAATACATAAATGGTGCGACCAGTAGAACGTCGTTGCAACTCAGTGGCCAGTTTGACTCGTTGCGCCTCTCCTCCAGAGAAAGTTGGAGCTGATTGCCCTAATCTGACATATCCCAAACCAACATCGCACAAAGTCTTGAGGTAGCGGTGTATGGCAGGAATTGATTCGAAGAATTCACTTGCTTTCTCAATTGGCATATCTAGGACTTCAGCGATTGTCTTGCCTTTGTAATGTACCTCTAAGGTTTCTCGGTTATACCGGGCGCCATGACATACCTCGCAAGGAACATATACATCAGGTAAGAAGTTCATCTCAATAGTGATGGTTCCATCGCCGGCGCAGTTCTCGCATCGACCACCTTTTACGTTAAACGAGAATCGTCCCTGTTGGTAGCCACGCACCTTCGCCTCGCTGGTCTCGGCAAAGAGTGCACGGATTTTGTCGAAGACTCCGGTGTATGTAGCCGGATTAGATCGTGGCGTTCGGCCAATTGGAGATTGATCAACATGAACGACTTTGTCTAGATGATCGATTCCAGTAACGGTTCGATGGCGCCCCGGTACAACCCGCGCACCGTTTAGCTTGTTTGCAAGGACCGAATACAGGATGTCATTCACTAGCGTCGACTTACCAGAGCCACTTACACCCGTTACTGCAACAAAAAGTCCGAGTGGAAAAGTTACATCAATTGATTTTAAGTTGTTTTCTTTTGCCTCTTTTACAACCAGCGAACGCTTTGAATCGACTTTACGACGTGATTTTGGAATCGCAATCGAACTTCTTCCCGATATGTAGGCGCCAGTAATCGATTTCTTCGATTCGACCAAGCTGGCTAAATCCCCGGATACGACAATCTCGCCCCCATGCTCGCCGGCGCCAGGACCGATATCAACGATCCAATCAGCAGTTCGTATTGTCTCCTCATCATGCTCAACCACAATCAAGGTATTTCCGAGATCTCTTAGATGTGTCAAAGTATCGATTAGGCGACGGTTATCTCGTTGATGTAATCCAATACTTGGTTCATCTAGAACATAGAGAACTCCAACTAGACCTGAACCAATCTGGGTAGCAAGACGTATTCGTTGCGCTTCGCCACCGGAGAGAGAGGCAGCAGCGCGGGCCAAAGTTAGGTACTCAAGACCTACATCAAGTAAGAAGCCGAGTCGTGCGTTAACTTCTTTCATCACGCGTTCGGCGATCTTTGCCTCTCGCGCGCCCAGCTTTATCTCTTTTAAGAATCGTGCGCACTCATCGATTGAAAGTTCGCAGATTTCAGCGATGTTTTTCCCTCCGACTGTTACAGCTAGGACTTCTGGTTTCAATCGCGAACCATTACAAACTGCGCAAGGCGTCTCACGCATATATGCCTCGTATTTCTCGCGGCTATAGTCACTCTCGGTTTCGCCATGTCTCCGTTCAATAAATGGAATGACGCCCTCAAATCCAGTCGAGTAACTTCGAACCCGTCCATATCGATTCTTATATTTGACGTGTACTTCATACTCGTAGCCATTTAATATCGAAGCCCTAGCCTTCTCCGAGAGCTTGCGCCATGGAGTATCCATCGAGAACTTCACATCTTTGGCAAGTGCTTCCAAGAGATTATTGAAGTACTCAGAGGTCTGACCGCCCGCCCACGGAGCGATTGCGCCCTCATTGATTGAAATAGAGTCATCTGGAATTACCAACTCTTCATCTACCTCTAACTTAGAGCCGATTCCCGTGCACTCCGGGCAAGCCCCGAAGGGAGAATTAAAGGAGAATGAACGTGGTTCCATCTCTTGGAAGGAGAGACCGCAATCATGGCAAGCTAACAATTCGCTATATGTTCGCTCACGTTCTTCTTTAGCTTTTGCATCGACAAATTCGAGCGTTACCAGACCATTAGCTAGCCGAAGCGCTGTTTCAATCGAATCCGTCAATCGCTGCTTTGAATCTGGTTTTGCAGTCAATCGGTCAATCACAACTTCGATTGTGTGTTTCTCTTGCTTCTTTAATTTCGGCGGTTCGCTTAGTTGGACAGTGACGCCATCGACTCTCGCCCTTGAATATCCTTGTGCTAACAAATCCTTAAATAGATCGGCAAACTCTCCCTTACGGGAGCGAATCATGGGAGCAAGTACTTGGAATCTAGTCTCAGCAGGAAGACTAAGAATTTGATCGACAATGTTCTGGGGGGTCTGCTTTGCGATTGGTTTCCCGCATTTAGGACAGTGCGGTTTTCCCGCTCGTGAGAAAAGTAACCGGAGATAGTCATAGACCTCAGTAATAGTTCCTACAGTTGAACGCGGGTTTCGATTTGTTGATTTCTGATCGATAGAGACTGCAGGAGATAGACCCTCGATAAAGTCGACATCAGGCTTATCCATCTGGCCCAAGAATTGTCGGGCATAAGCTGAGAGTGATTCGACATAACGTCGCTGACCCTCGGCGAATATCGTGTCGAAGGCAAGTGATGATTTTCCTGATCCAGATAGCCCAGTAAAGACAATCAAAGAGTTACGAGGCAGATCTAGGGATACATTCTTGAGGTTATGTTCGCGAGCACCCCTAACGACTAATCGTTCAGCGCTCATTTAATTCCACCTTCATCCATACTACGAAGTTCCCGCTTAAGTTCCTTGATCTCATCACGCAATCTAGCCGCTAACTCAAATTGGAGTTCTGCGGCAGCGCTTCGCATCTGTTCGGTTAAAGATTCGATCAGACCAAGAAGTTCAGCTCTGGGCAAGGCTACGAGTGACTTGGCATGAACGCCAACCGGAGTCTCGCTTACGCCACCACGCTTACCCCCACCAATTAGGTTTTCGGTATCTTCGCTCTCGCGTTCGATCAAATCTGTTATATCTGCAATCTTCTTGCGAAGTGGTTGTGGATCAATTCCCATCGCCTCGTTATATGCGATCTGTTTCGCCCGGCGTCGATTGGTCTCATCAATAGCGTTTCGCATCGAATCAGTTAGGTTATCGGCATACATATGTACCTCACCCGATACATTTCGCGCCGCTCTACCGATGGTCTGGATGAGCGATCGAGTGGAGCGCAAGAAGCCTTCTTTATCGGCATCGAGGATGGAGACTAGCGAGACTTCGGGAAGATCAAGTCCCTCACGTAACAAGTTGATTCCTACTAGAACGTCATATTCACCAAGTCGTAACTCACGTAGTAGCTCAACTCTTCTCAAGGTATCCACTTCTGAGTGGAGGTAACGAACTCGTATTCCGGCATTGGCAAAATAGTCGGTGAGATCTTCCGCCATCTTCTTTGTCAGAGTGGTCACCAATACCCGCTCATTACGTTCAGCTCGTAGGTTAATCTCTACTCTTAAATCATCAATCTGATTCTTGGTTGGCTTAATTATTATCTTTGGATCTATAAGTCCAGTTGGGCGGATTACCTGTTCAACAAAGACCCCGCCTGCCTTCTCCATCTCGTAAGGACCAGGCGTTGCCGAAAGGTAGACCTTCTGAGGAGTTCGTTCGAGAAACTCATTAAAGGTAAGTGGTCGATTATCCATGGCGCTGGGCAATCTAAAGCCGTGCTCAACCAGAGTTCTTTTACGTGAGGCATCGCCTTCGAACATTGCGCCAATCTGCGGCACGGATATATGTGATTCATCAATTACGCATAAGAAGTCTTCTGGGAAGTAATCAAGGAGACAGTTCGGCGCTGAGCCCGCGGTTCGGCCATCAATATGGCGAGAATAGTTTTCAATCCCAGAACAGAAGCCCAGCTGTTGGATCATCTCTAAATCAAACTGGGTGCGCATTCGTAGGCGCTGCGCTTCAAGCAGCTTGTTCTCCCGCTCCAATTCTTTAAGACGGATTGCGAGCTCTGCTTCAATATCTGCCATAGCTCGCTTCATCGTTGCTGGACTAGCTGAGTAGTGGGTGGCGGGGAAAATGAATACCTCTTTTACATCACTAACTATCTCTCCGGTCAGGGGATTTAGCGTTGTTAATCGCTCAATCTCATCACCAAACATCTCAATTCGAATAGCAAGTTCTTCGTAAACAGGAATGATTTCAATTGTGTCGCCCCGAACTCTAAACGTGCCGCGTTCAAATGCGATGTCATTGCGCTTATATTGAATATCAACAAACTTTCGAAGCAGCGCATTGCGATCGAGGTTATCCCCCACATTTACTCGAACCATTCGATCTATGTACTCCTGAGGCGTTCCAAGACCATAAATACAGGAGACAGTTGCAACTACCACTACGTCACGGCGCGTAAGTAATGAATAAGTAGCTGAGTATCTAAGGCGTTCTACCTCCGAATTTATTGAAGCATCTTTCTCGATAAAGGTATCTGTTTGCGGTACATATGCTTCCGGCTGGTAGTAGTCGTAATATGAAACAAAGTATTCGACCGCATTATTAGGTAGAAGTTCTTTAAACTCATTAGCTAGTTGTGCTGCAAGAGTCTTGTTAGGCGCTAAGACGAGCGTTGGTCGCTGTACTTGCTCTATCAACCAAGCAACGGTCGCAGATTTTCCAGTTCCAGTCGCTCCAAGTAAGACTACATCTGGCTCGCCTCGATTTACTCTCTCAGTTAAATTTGCAATGGCACTTGGTTGATCGCCCGCTGGTTTGAAATCACTTATTATCTCGAAAGGTTGATCTGCCCTTGGAGTACTAGTGACTGCGCGCGTCATTTTTTCGTTCGCGGAAGAATCTCGCGCTCCCAAACTCCTTGAACGGCGCGCTCAAGATCATCAATTGAACCTTCATTCTTAATTACACAATTGGCGATTGATTCACGCTCTTCATCAGACGCTTGGGCAGAAATTCTCCGTTCAATCTCATAACTCTTAAGGCCTCGTTCCGCGAGGCGAGCTTTTCTCACCTCAAGATTCGCCGAAATCGTGATTACAAAATCAAAGCGGTTAGCGCCTTTAGTCTCAAACAAGAGTGGAATTTGATTAATAACTACGCCATCGCTTGGAACGCGTGCGGCAATTTTTATGGCGAGTTCTCGCACTTTGGGATGAATGATTTCCTCTAAATCACGGCGCGCATTCTCATCTTTAAATACTATCTCCGCCAACTTGGAGCGATTAATCTCTCCGTCATCTAGGATTTCATCGCCAAAGCGGGAAAGAACTTCATCAAAACCTTCGGTGCCACGTTCAATCACATCTCGGGCTAGTTGATCAGAGTCGATAACAACTGCTCCAAGCTCCTGAAAGAACTCGCCGGCCAGTGACTTACCTGAGCCAATCCCTCCAGTCAGTGCAATCGAGAGCATCTGATTTTCTCCAAAGCTAGTAAAGAGCCTCTTCCAAATAGAAAGAACAGGACCAGAATAAATCCGGCCCTGTTCTCATCAATAACTACTCTGCTGTCGCAGTCTGTTCAGCTTGTGGTTCTGCTGCGGCGGCAGCGGCATCAGCGGCCTGTGCTTCTGCTTTCTGCTTCTTATGAGCAAGGAAGCGAGCTTGGGCTTCTGTGTATTGGCGCTCCCACTCCTCGCGCTGTGTCTCATAGCCAGGCTTCCACTCTTGAGTTTGCGGATCGAAACCTTCTGGATAGATAAAGTTTCCGCTCTCGTCATATCGAGCTGGCATTCCATATTGAGTTGGATCGAAAGCTTCGACTGGGACGTCATGGCCCTCGTTAGCCTGTTTTAGCGATAACGAGATTCGACGACGCTCTAGGTCGATGTCGATAATCTTTACAAAGAGTTGATCGCCAACTTGAACGACCTGTTCTGGGATTTCCACATGGCGTTCTGCAAGCTCTGAGATATGCACCAATCCTTCGATGCCATCAAATACTCGGATAAACGCTCCGAATGGAACGAGCTTAGTTACCTCACCCGGAACAACCTGATTAATAGTGTGAGTACGGGCAAATGCCTGCCATGGATCTTCTTGTGTTGCCTTGAGTGATAGCGAAACGCGCTCGCGCTCGAAATCAACTTCAAGAACTTCTACAGTAACTTCATCGCCTACTTCTACTACCTCACCTGGGTGATCAATATGCTTCCAAGAGAGTTCCGAGACGTGAACTAGCCCATCAACGCCACCAAGATCTACGAATGCGCCAAAGTTGACTATGGAAGAGACAACGCCGGAGCGAACCTGTCCCTTTTGGAGTTGATTGAGGAAAGTCGTGCGTGACTCGGATTGAGTCTGTTCTAGATAAGCGCGGCGTGATAGCACAACGTTATTTCTATTCTTATCAAGTTCGATAATGCGCGCCTCAACTTGCTTGCCAATATAGGGCGAGAGATCGCGAACTCGTCGCATTTCTACGAGTGATGCTGGGAGGAATCCGCGGAGACCGATATCAACAATCAAGCCGCCCTTTACAACCTCGATTACCGTTCCGACTACTACCTCGTCGCGCTCCTTCTTACCTTCAATCTCACCCCACGCCTTCTCATATTGAGCGCGCTTCTTGGAGAGAATCAGGCGACCTTCTTTATCTTCCTTTTGAAGGACGAGCGCTTCAATTCGCTCTCCGACTTTTACTAATTCACTTGGATCTAGATCATTACGGATAGAGAGCTCTCGTGAAGGAATTACACCTTCGGTCTTGTATCCGATATCTAGAAGTACTTCGTCTCTATCTACTTGTACGACGATGCCTGAGACTAGGTCGCCATCGTTGAAATTTTTGATTGTGCCTTCGATTGCGGCAAGGAATTCGGCTGCTGAGCCGACATCATTTACTGATATTTGAGTTGACAAGTTGCTCCGTGGGGAAAGGTAACTAGTAGGGCACGCTTAAAGTCTGACTCCAATTGGTATTGGGCATTTCCTACTAGGTCCGAGGCGATGCAAGAGCCCTAAGCGAGGAGCTGAAGGCTACTTTCAACTCACCTTTTGGGTCAATTTGGGTGATTAATGTGCGGCTAGATCCCAACTCTTCCCAAAGCCGACATTTACATCCAGCGGGGCCTTTAGCGGATAGGCGTTACCCATTTCCCTACGGACCAGCTCTTCCAATCCCTCATGTTCGCCTTTGGAGACCTCAAATATCAATTCATCATGGACTTGAAGCAGGAGCCGAGACTTAAAACCTTCATCGGTTAGCGCGCGAGCGACGTTTAACATCGCAACTTTAATTATGTCTGCGGCCGATCCTTGAATTGGAGCATTTAGCGCAGCGCGCTCGGCAACTTCTCTTCTCTGTCGATTTTCATGGTTCAAATCTGGAAGATATCGACGTCGGCCAAGAATCGTCTCGGTATATCCACGTTCCCGGGCAACTCTTACTACTTCCTTTAGATAATCCTGAATTCCGCCAAATCTCTCAAAATATCGACCCATAAGCGCGCTCGCCTCAGCCGGAGCGATATCAAGTTGTTGCGCTAGCCCAAATGATGAGAGTCCATAAGCCAATCCATAAGACATCGCCTTTATTTGGCGCCGCATTTCCGGATCAACGCTCTTTAGTGGAACATCGAAAACTTGTGCCGCGACTGTGGAATGTAAGTCCTCCCCTTCATGAAATGCCTTTAGCAAACCCGCATCTTCAGATAGGTGTGCCATGATCCGCATTTCAATCTGGCTATAGTCGGCTGTCATTAGATCAACAAAGGGCGCTTGAGCTACAAATGCGTTTCGAATCTTTCTACCTTCATCAGTTCTTATGGGAATGTTCTGCAGATTTGGCTCGGTAGATGAGAGCCTTCCGGTTGCTGCCACAGTCTGTTGAAAAGTCGTATGAATCCTCTCATCGACTGCGGTCGCGGTTAATAGTCCTTCAATGGTTGTCTTCAACTTCCCGACTTCTCGAATCCTAAGGAGGTTCTGTAGAACTGGATGGCCAGTCTTCGCAAAAAGCCATTCAAGTGACTCAGCATCGGTACTAAATCCAGTCTTTATCCGTTTAGTCTTTGGAAGTTTCAGCTCTTCAAAAAGAATTGCTTGAAGTTGCTTGGGTGATGCCACATTAAATTCTTGACCAGCAGCGCTAAAGGCTGCCTTTGATGCGCTGGATTCTTCATTAGCAAAGAAGTCCCGGAGCTTTTCAAGTTCGCGACGATCGACTCCTATCCCCACTCTCTCCATCTCGGCGAGCAAATGAAGGGTTGACATCTCCAACTCCAGAAAGAGTTTTGAGAGCTCTCGTTTCTCCAGTTCATCCCTTAAGGCGCTCTCCAGGTCAAATAGATATGCAACCAACTCTGGATTAAATGAGCTACTGAAAAGGTCGCTACTTGCCGGGCTCAGGGTAATTCCTAGATAGCGCGAGATTAGCTCCTCAATCTCAAGGTCACGAGTGCCTGGATTTACCAAATAGGCAGCCAATTCGATATCAAAAGCTGATTTGGCGAGAAACCCGCTGCGAATTAATGGCTTGCCTCGATGAGTTATGACCAAAGCTTCAGACTTCAGTTCGATACTAGAGAACTCACACTTAATTACGTGCTCCTTATTGAGTGCAATCATGATTTCGGTTTCAGATAGCGCCACGGCGAGCTTCTCTTTGGCTTGGGCGACTCGCTTGCTCAGCTCATTGATATTCAAGTGCTCAACCTTTATCTGTCGGGCAGCGCTGACAATTGGCTCTGAAGATGAACCAGGGAGCGCTCGCGCTCTATCGCGAAGAGCCTTAATCTCTAGTTTTTCAAAGAGCGCAATCGCGCGATCGGTATCAATCCCACTCCACTCGAGTTCTGAGATAGAAAAGTCGATCGGGACATCACTCCTCAATTGGGTAAGTTCCCTATTTCTTATAACGCTATTTAGTGCGCCTCGAAGTGAATCGCCAGCCTTGCCGGGAACTTCATCTACGTGAGCAATTAGCCCCTTGAGTGAACCGAATTCCTTTACCCATTTTGCAGCTGTCTTCTCGCCAACTCCTGGGATGGAGGGCAAGTTATCGCTTGGATCGCCTCGTAGAGCAGCAAAATCTGGATACTGTTCTGGAGTTAAGCCGTACTTTTCAATCACCGCGTCCGGGTTCATGCGCGCTAAATCAGTAACGCCTTTCTTGGGATAAAGCACCGTAACTCTTTCGGTCACCAGCTGAAGGGTGTCTCTATCGCCAGTACAGATCAAAACATCGCTGGCTCCATCATCTTTTGAAACTATGGTTGCCAGAATGTCATCTGCCTCGAATCCTTCGCATTCAAAACTTTTTATCTGAAAGGCCTCGAGTAATTCGTTTATATAAGATATTTGAGAGCGAAACTCATCGGTCGTCTTAGCGCGATTCGCCTTGTACTCAGGGAAAGCCTCAGTTCTAAAGGTCTTTCTCGAGACATCAAAGGCAGCTGCAATATGTGTGGGCTTCTCATTGCGAATCAAATTTAGGAGCATCGATGCAAAGCCATAAATAGCATTAGTGGGCTGGCCAGATGAAGTCGAAAAACTCTCTAGCGGTAGGGCATAAAAAGCCCTATAGGCAAGTGAGTGTCCATCGATTAGAAGGATCCGCCGCTTCATCAAAGACAATCCTAGGCACAGCCACCTAGAATCCTCGCATGATTGATTTCATGGATGTTCTTCGGGAGCGCGGGCGAGGTGCGCTCGATAAGAAGATGGGTATTGAGATTATCGAAGCCTCACCGGATCGTCTCGTTGGCACTATGCCAGTTGAAGGTAATACCCAACCACTCGGCCTACTTCATGGCGGAGCAAATGTTGTTCTTGCCGAAAGCCTTGGATCAGTTGGAACCCAACTTCATGCTGGGCCCTCGCCGGATTGTTGGTGTTGATATAAATGCTACCCATCACAAGTCCGCTACTTCTGGCGTTGTCACCGCAGTAGCTACCGCGATCACGCTTGGTAAAACGCTTTGTTCTTACAACGTGGAGATTACTAATGAGAATGGCGAGCGAACTTGTACCGCTCGAATTACATGTCTAATTCTTGCCGAACGGAAATAACAGACTAATCGAGTTCGTGCGCGCCAGTTCCAAGGTAGGCCGACTTAACGTGTGGATCATTTAGTAGATCCTTTCCACGCGCTTCCTTAGTGATTGAACCAGTCTCAAGAACATATGCTCGATCAGAACGAGAGAGCGCTTGTTGGGCATTCTGTTCTACCAACAAGATTGTTACGCCAAGTTTGTTAATCTGAGTGATGATTCTAAAAATATTCGCGATCATTTGAGGAGCGAGTCCCATTGAAGGTTCATCTAGAAGCAAAACCTTCGGTTTTGCCATAAGGGCGCGGCCGATAGCGAGCATCTGTTGTTCTCCGCCTGAGAGAGTTCCACCGGCTTGGGTCATGCGCTCTTTCAGCCTAGGGAAGAGTTCGTAAACTCTCTCCAAGTCTTCTTTCATATCACTCTTAGTTGATTTTAGATGAAAAGTACCTAGTTCAAGATTCTCTAAAACTGTTAAGCCAGGAAAAATCCCTCGCCCTTCAGGCGCCTGCGAGATACCAAGATGTACTCGTCTATGGGCCTTCTCGCCCAAGATGCTCTTGCCGTCATAATCGATTGATCCTGAAGTTGGATTTAGCAGGCCAGAAATAGTCTTTAGAAGAGTTGTTTTACCGGCGCCATTTGCGCCAATCAGTGAAACGATCTCGCCTTGATTGACGGTGAGCGAGATACCTTTGAGAGCTTCGATTTTTCCATAAGCGACTCTTAAATCTTTAATCTCAAGACGCATCTTCTGGAACCCCTAGATAGGCCTCGATTACTCGAGGATCATCTTGCACTTTGACAGGCACATCGTCAGCAATTTTCTGGCCAAAATCCAAGACCACTACGCGATCCGACACCTTCATAACGAGTGACATGTCATGTTCAATCAATAGAACTGTGTAGCCAGCATCTCGAATCTTACGAATCACTTTGGCTAACTCGACTTTCTCGGCTGGATTGAAGCCGGCTGCGGGTTCATCGAGAAGAATTAACTTTGGCTCGGTTCCTAATGCGCGCGCAATCTCAAGGCGACGCTGAACTCCGTATGGAAGATTTCTCGCAAGACGGTCTGCGTACTCACCGATTCCGATGAAGTCCAATAACTCTTGGGCGCGCTTCTTATCGCGCTTCTCTTCTCTTCGTGAGACTGGTGATCCAAAAAGTCC
>Ga0194116_10003892_pt1 | contig 17551 bp, 10 predicted proteins | sample TA2MahsurfametaG_4_FD_148617 | JGI IMG/M metagenome (GOLD analysis project Ga0194116, IMG submission 148617) | Freshwater microbial communities from Lake Tanganyika, Tanzania - TA2015008 Mahale S9 surface | ecosystem: Environmental > Aquatic > Freshwater > Lake | place: Tanzania: Lake...
ATACAAGGTGTTATACAATGGATTTCCAAATGAACCGCTTCCATCACCATTATTGGTGAATGTTCCATTTAATCCAATTAATGTATCAATATAAGCATTGTTAAATCCTGTGTTCGCAATTGGGTTAGGTAAATTTTGAACTTGGTGAATTACGTAGCCAGGAGTCAAACAGTTCGGTAAGCTTTGCGTTGACTCACCAATTCCATTAACAGTAATTCCCGGTGTGAAAACATCACCATAGCAAACGAAAGCTGTATCCTGTTGTGCATTTGTCAAACTATCACCGTTCGCCAATTCCACATAAATATCACCAGCATCACTATCCACTTCTTGGATGTATTCAATGATGTATTGACCTTCATCACCGGGCGAACCTCCATCAATTTGAATAGCGTAGAGTTTACCAGGTTCTAAACAACATGCTGATTGTTGAGTTCCGGCAAAACCAGCTGTTCCAGAAATGATTGGAGTCACAATCGGCGTATTTCGTGTTCCATCTTCCGTATATGTGGCAGGCCCAAGTCCTCCATAACAATCTGTTCCGTTTAATAATTCATAAACATTGTATCTAAGAACATCCAATCCAATGTAGGCACGAATGCTCATTTCAACAGCACCAGATGGTGGAGCTGTAAAGTAGTGCCAGACAGTCTGATTTGCCACATTTGCAGGAGTTGGGTCGGCGTTTGGTTCTCCCGCTAAATATTCCTGACAAGCAAACACGTTTGAACCTGCGACTGCTTGGAAAGTTGGGTTGGTTCCTGCTAAAATTACGGGTACCTCATAAAGTGGATTTTGCAAGCTTAAACATAAAATGTCATTACCTGGCGAATTTAACGTTGGATCAGAAACACTTGGGTCAAATAACCAAGATTTAATAGATTGTGTGCTTAAAGGAGATATGTTGTTAGAAGGGTCAACCATACCATAGTATCTGTAGCCAGGTTCAAGACAACGTTGGTTTATTAAAGCGCTTGGATCACCTCCAAGAAGGCTATTTGTACCTCCCTCATCTTGATTTAAGAATTCTAAATTCGCACAGGAATAATCAGAAGGAACACCGGGTGAAAATCTTTTATCGAAACCAAATAGAGCGTTGTTCTCACCATATAAAGCATTTTGATAATCAGATTCGAAAGTGATTCTTCCGCTATTAGGTGCTATAAAGTTCAACCAAACCGATTCATTTACAACCGGATTATTAGCTGCAACATGATCGTAATCATAAGCATGATAGTTCTCAGGATTGTTATCTGTATGTGGTGCACCTGTTTCTGCATAATCATTTCCACCATCATAAGCACATTCAAAATCTAAAACAATTGACTCAGTGCTACTAGCAGCAGAGGAAATTGGAGTTTGAGTAAACGCTACTGTTGAAGATAAACAAGGAATATCCTCTGTATCACCAGCAGGACCTCCACCTAAATCGTTAATTCTTACCTCAACAAGACCAGAAGTAAGTCCATCCGATGTTAACTGTACGTAATACGTTTCACCTGCAATTAACTTCTGATAACTTATTCCAGGAATTGGGTCACACGCATCCAGCGACAATTGTGCTTCAGGATCGACACCAAGCAAATCAATACCATCCGAAAACTCAATATGCGAAAGGTATTCAAATTTATCTTTGATGACAGCGCCTGTCAATGGTTGAAGACCTGTATTACAAGAGCTTCCATCGGCAGCATGATAAATTTGGAAATAAGTACCTATTTCGGTTCCACCATTGTCTGTTGAAATTTCAACTTCACCGCCTGCAGGAGCAACAAAACGGAACCATGCTGAGGAGTTATTAGCTAATACATCTCCTGCTCTTGGCTCATTTGGTTGCAGGGTATTGCTTTGACAGAGTGCAACATTATATGAAGTATTTGTATTCATAAGTGTCGCGTTACAGATGTCGTCTGGAAGAATGATTACAGTTGGTGTAAAATCAATTCGTTCTACAGTTAGATTAATTGTGTAGCTTACAGTTGAAGGACAACCTTCAGAACCACTTGCAGAAAAAGAATAATTTGCTGTACCATTTGAGGCAGGAACAGCCAAAGATACATTTTGTAATCCAGTTCCACCGTCAGTATTACCTAAAATATCATAGTTTCCAGCATCATCATTTTCATAAGCCTCCCAAGCTAAATTTATTGAAGTAGGTACATCTAAAGGACAAATATATTGACGATCAAAAAACAAGGCATTCGCAGCAAAATTTATTGGACCGTTCCCACTTGTATTTGTATAATTAAAATTATAAATACCAAATAAAGCTGGACTGTTGTTGGAGTATCCCAGCGTATTATCAGTTGCAGTATATTCCCATACGAAATCGCTTTGTCCGGTTACATCAAATAAAAGGTTATCGCAATCTACCGATGAAGAAGTTTGTACAGAGGTGACAGTAACTTTTATTGTCGCTTGACTAAAGATAACTGATTTGGAAAAATGTAAAAGAATGACACTGAAAAATAAAAAACGTAAATCTATTTTCACCATAACATTTGTCTTTTAAAAATTAAATGATGGTTAAAATTAGTTAAAAAAAAAGTAATATTTGGTTAATTGATTCTGAATTGTTTTTCTTAAAAAAAAAACAATTCAATCTCAAGAAAATACTAACGTATTAGGTTTATAAATCCGTTAACTTGATTGGAAATATTATTCTTATCAGTGTAATCAATAATAAAAGTATATACGCCCATTGGGCACTCCAGGCCTTTAAATTTGCCATCCCAAGGTATTTCAGATGATGTGATTATTCGCTCACCCCAACGGTTGTATATAGAGTACTTCATTGTCTTCGAATTTCGTAAAATTGGAAACCAAAAATCGTTTAAATTATCACCATCTGGGGTAAATGAATTTGGAGCATACAATGTGATTTCATCACAATTATCAACATATAAATTAAGAATTACAGTTGAATCACAACCATTATCACTCAATAATGGCCAACTATATGTTCCTGAAATACTTAGTGAATCGTATGCGAAATAATAATTGGATCCTATACAAATGGTATCAAAAAGTATCGTTTGATATTCATCTTTCACAAAAAGACTTAATACGTTAATCGAATCACATCCAAAACTAGTCGTGGTGGAGTCAAAATATACCCCCTCATTAGTATAATCAATATTGTTAAATAAGTAGGATTCTCCCTCACATATGTAAGCTTGTTGGTTAACAACAACTGGAGTTATTACGAAAAGACTAGTTGTCAAAATGCTATCACAACCATAAATTCCAACTAAGGTATCTTGAAATTGGCCATTTTGATTGTATGTGTTTCCATTTACGACAATCGATCCTCCCTCACAAACTGTAAAACTTTGAAATCCATAACTTGGATTCCCATGAAAAAATAACGTTGTTGTAACTATTGAATCACATCCATTGAATGTAATTAAGCTATCAATGTAAATTCCATTCGAATTTTGAAAATTACCAGCAATAAAAACACTGTCACCTTCACAAATATTTAAAACTATCGGAACGTTAACCGTAGAACAGGGATTTGAGCATCCTGATGCATCAATAGTTAATGAAATTGGGCAAATTCCATCATCAAGTGTAATTCCATATGTACCTGTTATGGCTGCAATCGAAGAATACAAGCTGCCCTCAACTAGTCCCCCTGAATAAATTAATTGCCCTAAAGGATTCTGTACACTTATTGAAATGGGTAGATTTGAATAAGCACCGTAACCTCCAGAAAAACCAATGGTCATTGTACAAGTTGAATTATCGTATGTGGAATTAACTAAAAGAGGGGATAGAAATACTATTGGTATTCCATTTCCAAGAGTTGCTGTCGGGCACGAAAATGCACCCCAATTTGATGAAAAATCAGCTGCAGGAGATAAATAATAAACAGAATTGAAAATCGGATTTCCTTGTGAACCAGATCCATCTGTATCATTTATGAAATATCCATTCGATTGAATGGAGTCCATAAAAGTAAAGCCCGAATTGTATACCGGATCGGGAACGTTGGCATTTGTATGAATGACAAAACCAGGATTTATACAACTTGGAATACTTTGGGTTGAATTTCCAATTCCATCTAAAAGTATTGAGGGTGTAATTGAATCACCGAAACAAACAAAAGCTGTATCACCGGAATAAATACTTGTATACTCTCCATTTGAAATTAAAGCTTCAATATCTCCTGCATCAGATTCTAATTCCTTTATGTATTCGATAATGTATAGACCTTCATCTCCGGCAGAACCACCATCTAACTGAATGGCATAGATTTTACCAGTTTCTAAACAACAAAGCGAGGTTTGAAGTCCCGAACTTGTTGCTGAACCGCTTAAAAGAGGAGTAATTATTGGTGAAAACCTTGTTCCGTTTGTGGTAAATGTTGCGGGGGCTAAACCTCCATAACAACTTGTTCCGTTGAGTAATTCAAAAATATTAAATCTGAGTGTATCCATTCCAATGTAGGCTCTTAGGCTTATTTCAACGGCTCCAGAAGGAGGTGCGGTAAAGTAATGCCAAACAGTTTGATTTGCACAGTTGCTTGATATTGAATTTATATTTGGTTCTCCTGCAAGATACTCTTGACAGGCAAGAACATTTGTTCCAGCAACTGCTTGAAAAGTTGGATTCGTGCCCGTCAAAATGACCGGAACTTCATATTGTTGATTTTGCAAAGTCAAACAAAGAATATCATTTCCAGGTGGATTAAGTGTTGGATCTACAACACTTGGGTCGTAAACCCATGATTTGATGCTTTGAGCACTTAAAAAAGTAATAGCATCAGAAGGGTCAATCATGCCGAAGTAATTGTATCCAGGTTCAAGACAAGAAGCTTTTATAAGTGCACTCGGATCACCACCTGAGAAAGAATTTGGTCCACCTTCATCGGATTTTAGAAAATCCAAATTTGAACATAAGTAGTCGGATGGAATTCCCGGTGCAAATCGTTTATCATAACTAAACAAGGCTGAACTTTCTCCATATAAAGCATCTTGATAATCAGATTCGAAAATAATTCTACCCATATTTGGCGAAATAAAATTTAACCAAACACTTTCATTCATGGTTGTGTTTCCGAGTGAAATATGAGGATAATCATATGCGTGGTATTTAACTGGGTCTGTGGAAGTATGCACTTGACCTGTTTCCGCGGCATCATTCCCACCATCAAAAGCACAACCAAAATTAAGTACGGCACTTGCCGGACTATTTTGAGCTGAGGATATTAAATTTGAATTATAGCTTACGGATGTTGATAAGCATGGGATATCCTCTAAATCAGGACTATTTCCACCAAAACCGTTAACTCGTAATTGAAAATAACCATTATCATTTATTTGATCGGCACAGAGTTGAATGTAGTACGTTTGCCCAGGAATTAACTTTTGATAGGAGATAAGTGGAACAGGGTCACATGAATTAAAGGTTATGTCTCCTTCCGGATCAACCCCAAGAAAATCTATTCCGTCAGAAAAATCAATGTGCGAGAGGTATTCAAATTTATCTTTGATTAATTGTCCTGTAACTGGATGAATCCCGTCAGAACAATTCATACCATCTGCGGCATGATAAACTTGAAAATAAGTACCAATGGTAGTTCCAGATAAATCTGAAGTTACCTGAACAGATCCTGATTGAGGCGCAATAAATTTTGCCCAAAGCGATCCTGCATTTTGGATGTCATTTGCTCTCGGTTCATTAGATTCAAGTGTTGCTGGACACCAACCAAAAGTGTATGTCGAGTTTAATGAAAGTTGATTGGCAGTGCAAATATCGTCTTGCAGATAATTTACAGCAATTGGAATTCGATCAATTCGCAAATTAATGGTATAAATTTGATTACATCCAGGGTCAACAGAATTCGCAATAAATGAATAATTTATACTTCCTGCGCCGACTGGAACAGGCATAGTAACGTTTTGAAGATTTGTTTGGCCATCTGTTAATCCAATAACATCGTAGTTCCCAACATCATCGTTTTCGTATGCTTCCCAAGCCAAATTGATTACGGTTGGAACACTTGTCGGGCAAAGATAATCGTGGTCAAAGAACAGACCATTTGATGGAGAAAAATTAGCACTGGGAGAGGTTAATGTGTATGGACCATTGTTATTATTATTGTATGCATAGTTAAAACCTAATATACCAAACAGAGCAGGATTATTGTTGGAATATCCTAAGGTATTATCCGTTGCGGTGAATTCCCAAACAAAGTCTGAATTTCCGCTAAAGAATCCATCACAATCTTGAAATAAAGCAAGTTGAACAGATGTTACAGTAACTCTAATAGTCGCTTGACTCCAAACATTTATTGATAACAATACTACGCAAAGTAATAAAATGTTTTTTCCAACCATATTAGAGTTTTAAACTCAAAGTAACATTGCAACAGGATTCTCCATGAAATTTTTAAATGTTTGTAAAAATGAAGCACCCATCGCGCCATCAACGACTCTGTGGTCACAAGAAAGGGTAACTTTCATGACATTTCCCGGAATAATAATTCCATTTTTAACAACCGGAACTTCATTTATTCCTCCAACTGCTAGTATGCAGCTATCTGGTGGGTTAATAATAGCGGTAAATGATTCAATTCCAAACATCCCCAAGTTTGAAATGGTAAACGTATTACCTTCCCAATCGCTCGGTTGTAGTTTTTTGTCTTTTGCGCGTTTTGCGAAATCTTTTACTTCTGATGAAATTTGAAGTAATCCTTTTGTGTCCGCAAAGCGAATTACCGGAACCAAAAGTCCCTCATCGACTGCAACAGCAACACCAATATGAACGTGATCATTTCTTCTAATAAAGTCTCCCATCCAAGCACTGTTAACATTTGGGTGTTGTTTTAAAGATAAACCAACAGCTTTCACAACCATATCATTGAAAGAAACTTTAACGCCTTCCATAGCATTTAATGTTTTTCTCGCAGCAATTGCGTTGTCCATATCGATACTCAACGTCAAATAGAAATGAGGCGCAGTAAATTTACTTTCAGCTAATCTACGTGCTATTGTTTTTCGCATTTGACTCACCGTTTCATCACGGAAAGATTCTGTTCCTGATGGTACTGATGAATATGTTCGTTCAGCTGGTGTATATGGCGTATAGTGATCCACATCCCTTTTTACTATTCTCCCACCGTCTCCAGTTCCTGCTACTGCGTTTATGTCAATTCCTTTTTCTTCTGCTAGTTTTTTAGCTAGTGGTGAAGCAAAAATACGATCCGAACTAGAAACAACTGGTGCACTATCTTTTACTTGTGTAGGAACTGATTCTTTAACTGGTTCAGATTTTGGAGTAGAATCCGCCGCCTCAACTGTTGGAGTTTCGGCTTCTTTGGTGACTTCCGCAACTGGTGTCGGAGCTCCCGACAATAATCCTGAGATGTCTTCACCTTTTTCACCGATTATAGCCAAAATGGAATTAACCGGTGCGGCTTTTCCAGTTTCAACTCCGATGTGAAGTAACACACCATCGTAAAACGATTCAAACTCCATTGTAGCTTTGTCCGTTTCAATTTCTGCTAAAATTTCACCTGCTTTAACCGAATCACCAACTTGCTTATTCCAAGCTGCCACAACTCCTTCGGTCATCGTGTCACTTAATTTGGGCATGTATACTACTTCTGCCATATCAATTTAATTTTTTTTTGACTATTAATATTCTTTTATGTAAGGATAATCTTGTTGTATGTAAACATCCTCGTACAATTCGTGAGGCTCTGGATAAGGAGAATTTTCAGCGAATTCAACAGATTCATCAACTTCCTTCTTAACCCAGTAATTGATGTCTTCTATTTCTTTTTCCGACAAAAACTTATTTTCGCGAATAACATTTAAAACATGATCAATCGGATCTTGTTCAATCCAGTCATTAACTTCGTCTTTTGTTCTATATTTTTGAGGATCAGACATCGAGTGCCCTTTGTATCGGTATGTTCGAATGTCTAGTAGGGTAGGGCCATCGCCTCTTCTAGCCCGGTTTGCAGCTTCTTCAATTGCATCGTGCACGTCCTCTGGACGCATCCCATTAACAATTTTGGAAGGCATTTCGTAAGAAAGTCCAATTTTAGAAAGATCTGTAACATTGGTCGTTCTCTCGACAGAAGTTCCCATCGCGTAATTATTATTTTCAATTATAAAAATGACTGGAATCTTCCAAATCATAGCCATATTAAAAGTTTCGTGAAGCGCACCTTGTCGAACTGCTCCATCACCCATGGAAACAAAGGCAACATTATCTGTTCCATTGTACATTTCAGCAAAAGCAACTCCGGCACCCATTGCAATCTGCGCTCCAACAATTCCATGGCCACCCATAAAATTCTTTTCCTTATCAAAAAAGTGCATTGACCCACCTTTACCTTTTGAACAACCTGTTTTTCTTCCGTAAAGTTCCGCCATTAAAACACGTGGATCACTTCCAAGTGCTATTGGATGGGCATGATCACGATAAGCAGTCATATGTTTGTCTGTTGGACGACAGGCGCTTGCGGTTCCTACAACAATGGCTTCTTGACCTATGTACAAGTGACAAAAACCACCAAATTTTTGTTGGATATACAATTGACCTGTTTTTTCTTCGAACTTACGAATCAATAACATGTCCTTGTACCATTTTATATAAGTTTCTTTCGAAAACTTCAACTCTTTTTTAGAGTTTTTTTTGCTATTCGTAGATTTTTCCAAACTTGCTGTCTTAACTGGCATTTTTAGTATTTTAAACTTTGACAAATATAAAAAGGAATTTTAATTAAAAGTATACATGTCATTTATACACTAAGTGATTATTTGATTACGTTTGTTTTTAAAAGATCCGTTAATTTCGAAAGAGGTATTTCAACCAATGGAGCTCCCGCTGAATAAGGCCCTATTTCATAGGAATTGTATACAAACACTACTTTTTTATCTGTAAAATAAAAATTATTATTTGATTCCAATCTTCCTTCAATAAACCAACCTGCATCTTGTAAATTTTCGTTTTGAGAAATTCCGATACTTTTTCTGAAATAGGAATCGACCAGCGCGTTCAATTTCTTTTCATTCGTGAAAAAATCTCCGATTCCCATTGTTTCTCCTGTTTTTTTATCAATCAAATAATGAATTTCATAACCATTTCCGTGAGCTCCACCTGTGAATGAATAAGTGAATGTTTCCAAATGTGTGAATTCTGTTTTCGAATCATCAATGTGAATCGAATCCATTAACGACCAAGGCATATAATTTTCATCTACATGAGAAAAATTTACTTTAAATTCCGTTAAAATATCGGCAAAGTATTTTTTGGAAAGATTTGCTGTGATTTTTTCTACCTCAGTCTCTTCAAATTCATTTTGAATAGATTTTGAAATGAGTTCATTTACTGACTTGTAATAGATAGGCGACTTTTCATCCAAAGTGAAATATTCGAAATAAATACTTGAAGTTTCAGAATTTTCGCCTGCTGACAGCGTTTTTTCAACCTTACCTTTAATTATATCTGAATAGAATGATTTTTTGGGAATTTCATTTTTTAATGTATCATCATCTAATCTTTCGGTTGAGTTCGAAATATTTTCATTCGTTTTTTGTTCTCCACAAGAAACAAGGAAAATTAAAATTGAAAGAAGAAAATAACTAATTGAATGTCTCACTTTTTGATCGTTTCAAAGATTGATAAATCAATATTATTCCCCAAACAACTAAAGGAACACTTAATAGTTGACCGGTATTTAAAAACCAAACATCATCGCGAGCGGTTTGCCCTAATTTGATGAATTCAACAAGGAACCGAGCTCCAAAAATGAAAATTAAAAAACTTCCAAAAACGAATCCAGGCTGTTTCCATTTCTCTTTTTTCCAATAAAGAAATAGCAATACGAGAAAGGCAATGAAATAGCAAATCGCTTCGTAAAGTTGCGCTGGATGGCGAACCGGAATCATTTCCCAAGGACAATCGTATGGGTAGGCGCAATCGTGGTGTAAAAAACGAAAACCCCATGGAACAGTTGTAATATCACCAACCATCTCATGATTTACCAAATTACCTAGTCGAATAAACGTTCCACCAATTGCAATTGGCGCTGAAATTCGATCTAAAATCCATATGTATGGCTTTTGAACAACTTTTTTGGAGAAAATGTAAAGCGAGATTAAAATAATTACTGCCGCGCCATGGCTGGCTAGGCCTCCTTCCCATATTTTGATAATATCTTCTGGATGCGAAAAATAACCTCTTTCAACCAAAAATCCATTTTCATATCGATCAAAATAGGGACCGTAAAACAAAACATGTCCCAATCGAGCTCCAATAATTGTCGCAATAACCATATAAGCAACAAGTTTATCAAGAACATCCTCCTTGATTCCTTCTTGCTTAAACATCCGTTTTACGACAAAATAACCCAGAACTAATCCTGAAACAAATAAAAGTCCATACAGATTAGGGGTTCTCCATCCATCAATGATTTCGGAATCTACTGCCCAATTGATTGCTAAAAACACGATTAACTTTGAATTGATTGTTCAATCAAAGATAGTGGTTTTTCGTTATTAGGTTTAAATTTTAGTTTTTCAGACCTTCCTTTTTTGAAAATCTTGTTGCTGTTGTTTAAACCTTTTCTTCGCTCTTTTTGCTCTGCTTCTGGTAAATGTATCATTTCCAAGCACTCATATGAGCAACAATTCTCCATTTCACTTTTACATTTGTCGCATTGGATGAAAAGCAAATGACACGCATCGTTTAAACAATTGGTATGAACATCCGCAGGCGCTCCACATTGATGACAAACCGAGATAATATCTTCTGAAATTCTTTCTCCTCTTCGTTCATCGAAAACAAAATTTTTACCTATAAATTTATTTTCAAGTCCTTTTTCCTTGCAATCATTTGCATACTTTATAATGCCACCTTCCAATTGATGTACATTTTTAAAACCTTTGTGTTTAAACCAAGCAGAAGCTTTCTCACAGCGAATACCACCGGTGCAATACATCACAATATTCTTGTCTTCGTTTCCTTTTAAATAGGTTTCCTCAATGAAAGGAAGTGATTCACGAAAGGTATCAACATCAGGTAAGATGGCACCTTTAAAATGGCCCACTTCCGATTCGTAATGATTTCTAAAGTCAATCAATATTGTTTCTTCCGCATCAGTTAGCTTATTAAATTCTTCAGCATTTAAGTGAATTCCTTTGTCCGTAACATCGAAGGACTCATCGTTCAATCCATCAGCTAGAATTTTATCTCGAACCTTGATTTTCAATTTCAAAAAAGGAAATTCTGCTTCACTTTCGTCAACGGCAAAGTTTAAACGAATGCCTTTCAGAAAATCAATTTCATACAATTCCTCCCGAAATTGAGCGAGATTTTTAGTTGGAACTGCAATTTGAGCGTTGATTCCTTCTTGAGCTACATAAGTCCGACCGACTACATCTAATTTTGACCACATCAAGAAAAGGTGATCTCTAAATAACCGAGGATTGACAATCTTTGCGTATTGATAAAACGAGATGGTGACAAATTCATGGCCTACCTCACGCAAATGCATTTCCAATTCCTCCTTATTTAATGTGTTCCACAGTTGCATGCTATGTTGTTTAAATAATTAGGAACTACAAAGTTAAAATTATTTGAAGTTTAAACCAAATGTACATTCGGAAACCAGATTTTTGAATGAGATTTATTAAAAATACATTATTTTAGTGTCTTTTATCTATGGTTCAGCAGCAGGCAAAAGCAATAAAGAAGGAACAAAAAACTGAAATCAAAACGTCATTGAAGTTTGAGGTTTTCAATTTTAAAAGTCGATTCTTTTGGATTTCAACAGCATTGGTTTTTGTTTTTTCATTTCTAATATATTCAAATACAATTAACCATGATTATGCCTTGGATGATACAGGCGCCATTCAACAAAATCTCAATGTTAAAAAAGGACTACAGGGAATCCCAGACATATTAAAAATGGATTTATGGGAACAATCCGAGGTTCGCTTAGGGTATTATCGTCCATTGTCATTAATAACATTTGCTCTTGAGTATCATTTTTTTCAGTCTGCGCCTCATGTGTGCCATTTTAATAACGTACTACTTTTTGCCATTTCATGTGTAGTTCTTTTATTTGTTTTACAAGCTCTATTAGGAAATGTACATCAATTTATTCCTCTTGCGATTACAATACTTTTCGCAGCTCACCCCATTCATACTGAAGTTGTTGCGAACATTAAAAGTCGCGATGAAATATTGAGCTTTCTCTTCGTGTTTTCGTCTATACTTTTTTTCATTTTTAACCTTCAAAAAAAGAAACCAATTTTTCTGATTATTTCATTCATTTGTGCCTATTTGGGAATGTTGTCAAAAGAAACTGCTTTGACCGGATTGTTAATGATTCCTATTATTTATTTCCTCTATTCAGAAGAAAAACTAAAAGTATTAAAGTTGTTTCCTGTCATTGCAGCAATTGGAATTTTCTTTCTTCAAAAAAGCATTTTTATTAAAAATGTGATGATTCCGGTTGATATTATTAATTATCCTTACGACCAAGATTTCAAGTTGCCAACTTCAATTTATTTATTTGTTCTCGGTTTGAAATTGTTGATTATACCGATCAATTTGAGATATGACTATTCGTATAACCTCATTCCTGCTGTCGATTTTAATAACCCAATGACTTTTTTAGGCGTGATAATTTTAATAGGTGGAGGAGTATTTACACTAAATCGTTTATTGAAAAAGTCCATACTAGCAGTTCCTTTATCGATGTATTTTTTTGCAATAGCACCTGGTTTTGCATTTACCTTTTTAAGAGGAGGGATTTTTGCGGAACGATTTCTTTACAGCGCTGCTTTGGGTTTTCTTATGTTTTTAATATTAATTCTTTTCAATATTTTGAAGCGATGGTCTGATCAAGTGAAAAACATTCAACTATTCGGAATAGGTGCTTTTACGATTCTATTGACAAGCATGTATTCTACTAAAACGTTCACGAGAAATTTCGTTTGGAGAGATAATTACACCTTATTCTCAACGGATATCAAAACGGGCGAAAATAGCGCTCAGAATCAACGTCATTTTGCTGAACAGACCTTAGTAAAGGCCATGGAAGAAAAAGATTCAACTCGAAAAATTGAATTGGCAAACGTTTCCTTAAAAGCATTTGAAAAATCTTACACCATGCATCCCAGGTTTGCTGAAAGTTATATGAAAACAGCAGTAATTTATCAATTGATATTAAACAAACCGGATACGGCCATATATTTTTATCGAAAAACAATCGAATGTGAACCAACAAAAATTTTACAAGCTGAGGCATTTTACAATTTAGGAACGGTATATCAAAACAACAAAGCGAATTTGGTTTATGCGTCTTATTGTTACAATCAATCGTTGAATTTTAAATCTGATTACGCTCCTGCAATATCCGCGACTGAAGCATTGAAAAAAATGGGAATCAATACGCTTTTAGAACCCACAGGTAATTCGTTCGATGAGAACTCAGCCAATCGAGATGCCAATTATTATTTTAATCTAGGATACAAAAGGGCTTCAGAAGGAAAATACAAAGATGCAATTGTTGCTTTTCAAGAGGCACTAAACATGAACCCGAATAACATTGATGCCTTGTTAAACCTTGGTAATTGTCATGGAATGTTAGGGAATTATCAAAAATCAATCGAATATAATGATAAAATAATTTCTTTGAATCCCAATGAGGAAAGGGCTTATCGAAATAATGCGATCAATTATGAGAAATTAGGGAATTTAGAACTATCCAAACAATTTTTGGATAAAGCGAATGCCTTGAATTCGAAGGTAAATCTACCTCAAAAGAATCCTTAATTAGTTGTTTCCTTAACCGTTCGTCAACTCGGTATTCAATAATCTTTCATAGCGAAGCAAATCTGCCAATTTGCAATCTGTTATTTTGTAATCCGAAAATAAACCTCAAACGGCCACACTATGCTCTCGCAACGCCTCGTTCAAAGACGTTTTTAAATCAGTTGATGCTTTTCTTTTTCCAATAATTAAAGCACATGGCACTTGAAAATTTCCAGCAGGAAACGTTTTTGTGTAAGATCCAGGAATCACTACGCTACGTTCAGGAACATATCCCCTGATTTCAATGGGTTCATTTCCAGTTACATCGATGATTTTAGTTGATTTAGTCAAAACCACATTTGCTCCTAAAACAGCTTCTTTACCCACACGAACGCCTTCCACAACAATGCAGCGTGAACCAATAAATGCATCATCTTCAATAATTACCGGAGCCGCTTGCAAGGGTTCTAAAACTCCTCCAATTCCAACTCCACCGCTGAGATGAACGTTCTTACCGATTTGCGCACAGCTTCCAACCGTCGCCCACGTATCGACCATAGTTCCAGAATCTACATAGGCACCTATGTTCACATATGAAGGCATCATAATAACACCTGGAGCCACATACGCGCCATAGCGTGCAATCGCATGCGGAACAACGCGCACACCCAATTCTTTATAATTGCGTTTCAAAGCCATTTTATCGTGAAATTCAAAGGGTCCCACCTCAATTGTTTCCATCTGACGAATAGGAAAATACATCACGACTGCTTTTTTAACCCACTCATTTACCTGCCATTCACCGTTTTCGAGAGGTTCAGCAACACGCAATCTGCCTTTGTCAATGTCTTCGATGACTTCTTCAATTGCCTTGATTATTTCGGAAGATTGTAATAATGATCTATCTTCCCATGCTTTTTCAATGATTTCTTTCATAAAATTCAAAATTATCAATGATTTAATTTTTGTAAAACTACTCACAAACCGATAAAAAACTAACTTTATCTTAGTGAATACAGGAAAATGGTGGAAAAATTTGAAAATGATAATACAATGAAAGGTGCGAAGAGCATCTTAATTGTTTTGACTGTCATTAATCTATTCAATTATATTGACAGATATATTTTATCGGCTGTTTTAGAACCTTTGAAGTCTGATTTAAAAATTACGGATGATGGTGATTTAGGACGACTGGCTACAGCATTTATGCTAGGTTATTTTTTAACATCTCCTATTTTTGGGTATCTGGGAGATAGGCTTTCTCGAAAAAAGTTAATGGTAATAGGCATTATCGGATGGAGTTTGGGAACATGCTTAACAGGTATAGCACAAGCATTTTCACTTATGATTTTTTGCAGAGTTCTTGTTGGTTTGGGAGAGGCAAGTTTTGGTGCAATTAGCCCTGCTGTAATTTCTGATGCCTATGATGTTAAAAGAAGAAATAGCGCCTTGACCATTTTTTATTTGGCTGTTCCACTTGGTGCGGCAATTGGTTTTACGTTAGGTGGATTGATTGCTTCTACGTTAGGATGGAGACAGGCATTTATTTTTGCTGGATTGCCCGGATTTGTTTTGGCACTGATTTTATACTTTGTACCTGAACCCATCCGTGGACAAAGCGATGGCGTCGTTGAGTCCAAGAAATTAGATTTGAAAACAATACTCGGTTTATTTAAGAATAATGAATACTTGTTGGCTGTTGGCGGCTATATATTTTACACATTCTCAATGGGTGCATTTTCATTCTGGGGTCCGACATTCCTCACAAGAGTGCATGAATTAAATGTAAAACAATCCTCAATGTTTTTTGGCACAGCATTAGTTGTAACTGGAATTTTGGGCACATTGATTGGTGGATACATCGCGAATAAATGGCAAGAGTCAAGTAATGGTGGATATGCAAAGCTTTTAAGTATTTCTGTTTTAATCGCGGTACCTTTTTCTTTTTTTGCATTTATAACGAAGGATATTACACTAAGTTTGGTTTCAATTTCAATCGCCTTGTTGTTTCTATTCATGTGCACTGGACCGATAAATACTGTAATCATGAATGTTGTGCCTACTTTTACTAGATCAACAGCAATGGCAATTGCAATTTTTTCAATTCACGCATTTGGGGATTTATGGTCTCCTGAAATTATAGGCAGAACTTCCGACATACTTGGAAATTTGAGTTCAGCAATGTTGATATTACCTAGCTCATTTATCTTAGCAGGAATAATTTGGTTTTTGCTCTATCGCAAACAAAACATGACAAATAAGAATTAGATACTTTCAAAAATTCGAGCTAAATTCCGATTATGAGCGCTTTTCACGACGAATTTTATCCTTCTTGATATTTACTAACAATAATTAAGACAAAGACTTGCAATACGCAATAGCATCATCATCAATTTTATCACTTTCTTCTTGACTAAAGAGTTCTATGAAATGTTCATGTAGCTCTCCTAATTGCAGAAAACATAAAACTAAATGGACTTTTAAATATTCTTCTTTTTAATTAATTTGAATTAATTTCTCTTCTTAATGCGAAAAATTTATTTGGATTGTTTCTTTCCAAACCAATAGAGATCGCATAGGAAAATTTCCCGCCCAATCAGCCTGATCTTTTAGAGAAATTTCGAAAATGTTAGGTCCACTTTCTTTAGTTCATTTGTTAGTTCATCCGTCCTAATAGAGGGGTCAATTATTTTACAAAAATATTCAAATGCCTCTGTATTAGTACTAGTAACCGAACCACCCAGTATTTCTATCTTGTTTTGTTTTTCTGATCAATCTGCATTACAATTAAATCTTTTTTAAATGCTTTTTTAGTTGACCTGCCATTTGGAAAGTAACTATGTGATAAAACATTATAAAATCTGAAATTAGACTATAAAATGGATGTTTAAATGTCGCAGGTTTATTTTTTTCAAAAACGTAATGGCCAATCCAGGCAAAACCATATCCACAAAGTGGACCAAATAGCAACAGCCAATAATTTTCAGCAATAAAAGAATAAATCACAATGGTTATAAATCCGGCTGTACCAATAAAATGTAAATAACGACAAATTGAGTCACTGTGTTGTTGCAAGTAAAACGGATAAAACTCTTTTAGTGAGTTGAATTGATTATTCTCTGTCATTAGTTCACGTGTTAAACTTTGTTTTCCCCAATTTTATTTACCAAAATTCCAAAAACGGCAGCTGTGAAAAACATGAGTAAACTATAGATTGCAGGAGGAATACTTATCATACTGTTGTCCAACACATTTAAGGCTATGAAAATTGCCAATGTGCCATTATGAATTCCAATTTCCATTCCGATGGCAATTGCTTGCTTTTTTTCAATCTTAAAAAATAAAGGCACAAAAAAACCAATTATCATACTTGAAAGGTTAAATACTAGTGCGGCCAATCCAACTTGTTCAAAATAATTCCCGAGATTTTCTTTTTCTTTTAAAACAGCTCCCACAATAACAACAACTAGGAACAGAGCAGACAGTATTTTAACAGGTTTATCCATAATTTTTGCAAATGAGTGTGCTTTTGCATGGATAAGCATTCCAATAGATACTGGAATAAGAATAATTAAAAATACTTCTACTATCTTGTTAAAGGGCATAGAAATCTCTCCGCTTTTGCCAAATAAATCTAATGACCATTCAACAATAAGAGGCAATGTTACTAGGGTTAAAATGCTGTTAATAGCAGTTAAGGTAATATTTAGAGCCACATCGCCTTTTGCTAAATGGCTATATAAATTTGCTGTAGGCCCACCAGGAGACG
>Ga0194116_10003893_pt1 | contig 17547 bp, 16 predicted proteins | sample TA2MahsurfametaG_4_FD_148617 | JGI IMG/M metagenome (GOLD analysis project Ga0194116, IMG submission 148617) | Freshwater microbial communities from Lake Tanganyika, Tanzania - TA2015008 Mahale S9 surface | ecosystem: Environmental > Aquatic > Freshwater > Lake | place: Tanzania: Lake...
AACTATTCTTTTGACAGTTTTAACTTTGCTTGCTCTGGTAGTGGTGGTAATGGTGGTCCTGGCAGGGGATATGAACTTCAAACTGGGTCATTAGCAGGAAATAATGCTACTGGCACTAATGGTAGATGCTATACTGAGAGTCAATGTGATAACTGTGATGGATCTGGTAATGGATCTAGTTCAAAAGGTGGTGGTGCAAATGGTGGTGGATTTGGTGGAGAATGGGGTACTCGTGGATGTGATGGATGTAATGCTGGTTCTACTGGTACAATTTGCTTTAATATTTTTGGAATTGGATTGTATTGTGAAAGTGAAGGTATAGGAAGTGGAACTTCTGGGGGAGCAGCAGGTGCTGCAATTATAAGAGTTGATGGGACTTCAGTATCCCTAACAAATAATGGTACAATTAGTGGATCTACTACTGCAGTAGGATCATTTGTATAAATAAACTAAAAGGGGGATAGTGGAACCCAATGGCATCTAAGGACAACTATTTTGTAGTTAGAACTGGTCTTGGTGTTGGAACACAAGCACTGTATGCTGATGCATTAACCAAAAAAGTAGCAATTGGTAAGACATTAGCATCATTTGAATTAGATGTAGTTGGTGACATTTATGCTAATGACAGAATAATAGCAGAAAATAGTGTATCTGTTGGCACAAATTCACCTGTTCAAGAATTAGACATTAGAGGTGATGCCTACATTAGAGATAAGTTAACTGTAGGTGTAGAGGAAACAGATCAAGTTTTTCAAGTCAATTTAACTCCTGCAGATGCTGTTGTTATTAGTGGAGTTGGATCTGTTGGTATTGGATCAACTCAACCAAGATATGATTTAGATTTAAATGCAAATCTAAGAGTTGTAGGTTTTGCAACCATTAACCAATCTTACATTGGTGTTGCAACTGTAGGATTTGCTTCAATTACATCATCAAGACTTGGCATCACCACTATCGCAAATGCAGATATTGGCATTTCCACAATAGGTGTTACATACATTGGTGTTGCTACTGTAGGTTTTGCAACAATTACTGTAGAGCGAGTAGGAATTTCAACTGTCACTACTGCCACTGTAACTCATGAAACAGTTGGAGTATCAACTGTTGGAGTTTCTTCAATTACCAGTGGATTTATTGGAATTGGAACAGTTCTTGACTTGTTTGGTGATCATCAAGTTGTAGGAGTTTCTACAATTACATTTGCAGATATCACTGATGCTGATGTAGGTATTGCAACTGTAGGTATTGGATCAATTAGAAATCTTGTAGCAGGAATTGCTACAGTTGGTGTTGCTACAGTTGGACACTTATTTGTTGGTATTGCAACAATCAGAAGTGAGGTTGTAGGTGTTTCTTCTATCACTAGAGGATACATTGGCATTGCTACTGTAGGATTTGCAACAATCACAGAGGCAGTTATTGGATCTGAGACTGTTGGGTTCTCTACCATTGGTATTGCAACAATTACCTCAGAAAGAGTTACTGCATCTCAAATTGCAAATCTTTTAGTCACTGGAATCACCACAACTGCCAAACTTGATGTTGGTATTGGTGGAACCATCATTACTGCAGAAAGATTTACTACAGAGGATGTTTATAAGACTGATGGTTCAACATTAGTCAAAACAATCGCCCCTATTGTTGGTGTTGGAACAACACAACCAACAAGAACTCTAGATGTTGCTGGTGACATTAGAATTCAAGGAGAACTGATTGATTCAGAAAATAATGTAGGTTTTGCATACTCAGTTGTTGGTGCAAAGTACAGTATTCCTGGAAGATTTATAGATGCTGCTAATCTCCTTTCAAGAAATAAAGAATTTATTGCTAATGAAATTGTAGGATTCATTACCAGCACTGATGGTCCTTTTGGTGCTAATGGTCCAAACTTTGACTATGGTACAGTAGGAGTAGCAACAGGAAGAGTTAAGTGTAAGAGAGATATTGGAATTGTTGTTGATGCTATTGCTTTTGATATTTCTAAGGGTGGAAACTCTAAGTCAGTAGGAGCAGGTTTATCCTACTATGATGGAGTTACCTTAAAGTATCTTGATGATTCTGCAGTCATTCCTGTAGGATTTAGCACAGGATATGTTAAGCAAGCTACTGTAGTTGGTTTTAGTAGCATTGCAACTCTTGCTAAGTATGTTATTAATAACAGCAGAATTCCAAAATCATATCAGGTTTCAGGAATTACAAGTGTTGCTCAAATTTTAGACCTTGAACTTCTTCCTGATGGAGACAGTAATCAAAATCCAAATGCTTGTGCTAATGTAGTTTCTGCAATCACAGTTTGTGGACAAATTGTAACCAACATTATTAATAGTGGTCCTGGAGCAGCACCAAAAATTAACAATCCAGTTGGAGAAATTGTATGGTCTCCTCCTGGCGCAATTGTAGGTAATGAATGGTTTGTTGCTAAGTATGGTAATGATCAAAATATTGGTAACTCTCCTGGATCTGCTTTCTTAACTATTAAGAGAGCATGTGCAGTTGCAGAACCTGGGGATACAATTAGAGTTTTTGCTGGTCTTTATGTTGAAGAAGGCCCAATTCAAGTTCTAGAAAGAGTTGCTATTGTTGGAGAAGATCTTAGAAGAACACTTGTTACAACAGCATCTCAAACTGACCTATTCCATGTGAGAAGAGGTTGTTATATTTCACATATGTCATTTGTTGGACCATCAAATCCAAAAGCAATGGTTTCATTCCCAACACAGGGACTTGGATATGCTGATGGTACAGAACAAAACTGGCAATCACCTTATGTGCAGAACTGCACAAACTTTGTTCCTGATAGTGTTGGAATGAGAATTGATGGTAATAGAGCTAGTGGATTTAAGTCCATGGTTCTAGATGCTTATACACAATACAATCAAGGTGGTATTGGGGTTTCAATTACTAACTTTGGATATGCACAGTTAGTTTCTCTGTTCACTATTTGTTGTGATACTGCTGTTTATAATGACACTGGTGGTGTCTGTGACATGAACAATAGTAATGCTTCTTTTGGTAACTATGGTTTGTGGGCAAATGGAACTACTCCACTTCAATATGTTGGTGTAGTTACCACAGCACCAGTTGGAGATAATATTGATAGTTTGGTATTAAATGTTGGTGCAGGAAGAACACAAGCATTCTTAGATTCAGTAGATCTATTAAGACTCAATTCTGATTTTATTGCTAATGAAGTTGTTGGATTTGTAACTAGTACTTCTGGACCATATGGTGCATTTGGACCATCCTTTGATTATGGTGGTGCTGCAAAAGGAAGAGAAAAGTGTAAGCGTGATGCAAAGATTATTGTAGAAACACTAGCTCTTGATATGCTAACTCTTGGTAATGGTAATGCTATTGATACTGGACTTGCTTATAGAGATTCTTCAGATTATTCATTAACATATCTAAGAGATTCTAATCCAGTTCCAACAGGATTTACTCCAGGATATGTTGCCAGAGGAGAAGTTGCAGCACTCGATCATATTGCAGGAATTGCAACTTATGTTATTAGAAATGAGAATCTTCCTGTTTCTTATCAGAGTGGAATCAGCAGCATTTCTCAAATTAAGGATGTAACAAAAACTGGATCAGTTGCAGTAGATTCCTTGATTAGAACCAATGTTGGTATTATTACAAGCATTATTGAAATTGGTACAGGATCTATTCCCACAAGAGTTCTTCCAAAGGGGCAAAGACCTTATGATGGACAAGTTACATTTATTGGAACTCAATATTATACAGTTAATAGAATTCAAATTACTAATCCAGGATTTGGATATCAAGCTGGTGCTCCAGTAGAAGTTACTATTGGTCTTCCTTCTCTTGGTGATGATGGAATTGCTGCAGAAGCAACTATTTTTGAAGATGGTGTGGGGACAGATGGTACTATTCAGGAAGTTACAATTCTTGTTTCTGGAACTGGATATGATGAGACTCCTCCAACAGTTACAATTGCACCTCCTCCAGTTGTTGGAGTTGGACTGGGAACAACTGCAACTGCAGTTGCAGTCATGGAAGAACTCTTCTTTAATGTGGTTTCTTCAACTCCAGTAGATCCAACTGGTATCACCACAGTTACATTTGATCAATTTATTACTTATCCAGTTTCTGTTGGTGCAACAGTCAACTTCTTCCAAGCAAGTAAGATTATTGCTAGTGGTATTACATTTGAATATATAGGAACAGGAACAGATATTGTTAACTCGATTCCTTCTAAGGGTGCTGTGCCAATTGATGAAAATCAAATTGTTGCAACAAATGGTGGAAGAGTTCCTTTCACAAGCACGGATCAAGGAGGAAACTTCAGAATTAGTGAAGGTATTACTATCAATCAGAATACTGGAACAATCAGTGGAACTGCATTCAGTAAGAGCCTTCAATCAGAAGTCACTCCACTTATCATTGCACTAGGAGGTCAGTAAAAACCAATGGCACAACAACCATTAAATACATATAGGACAGTTACTGGTATTGTCAGCACCACTTCAAATACTGAAGTTTATGCAACCAGAACTGGGTATACAAGCATTGTTCTTTATGCACAAGTTGCTAACACTGGAACAGGAATTGGGACAGTAACATTCTCACATAAAAGAGTTAACAGGAGTCAGGCTGGCGTAAGTACAGTATTTACTGAAATAATTTCTGAAGGAACTGTTCCTCCTAATGATGCTTTAATTCTTTTAGATGGCAGATTGGTACTAGAAAGAACTGCTTTAAAGACTGATAGTATCGTGATGAGTGGTATTTCTACTACATCACCAAATCCACTTAAGTATACAGTAAGCATCCTGGAAACTCTTAATCAATAATGGCAAAGTATCTTAGTCGTAGAGTTTTAAGAACTCCCCAATCAAGATTAACTCCAGATAGATACCAATATCTAGGATTAAATCAAACTGAACCAAACTTAGGAGATCCTCCAGGTAGTACACCTCCTATTGGTGTTCAGTATGCTTTAGTAAGTGTTGATACTGCTCCAGGGGAAAGATATTGGATTCCTCTTCCTCCTGGTGTTGCTGAGCAAGGAATTACTATTAGAGATGAAGGAACTATTGTAGGTGCTGCAGGATCTATCACTCAAATTAACTTTGTTGGTCCTGGTGTAAGTGTAGCAGGAACTGCTATTCCTGGTTTGGGAATTGCTACAGTTACAATTAATGCTGCAAATTTAGTTGCAGAACCAACAGACTCTACGCCAAGATTTATTGGATTTACAACTCAGAGAGCATCTGGAGTTGCAACAACTTATGATATTGCACCAAACTCTTTGGTTTTCATTCCCAGCACTGCAAGATTGGGAATTGGAAGAACAGTTCCAACTGTTGGTGTAGATATTGGTGTTACTACAGTTAGAATTTCTGGAGATATTGCTAATTATGCTGGTGATGTAGGAACTTTTAATAAAGTTTTAACCTCACTTGGTCCTGGTGCTGGATTTACATGGGCTAATGCAACTGGACCTCTTGGACCACAAGGACCTCAAGGATTTAGAGGACCTCAAGGTGCACAGGGACCTCAAGGATTTAGAGGACCTCAAGGTGTACAAGGTCCACAAGGATTCCAAGGACCTCAAGGTTCACAAGGTTTCCAAGGTGCACAAGGACCTCAAGGTGTTCAGGGTGCACAGGGTTATCAAGGTGCACAAGGATTAATTGGACCTCAAGGTGCTCAAGGTGTACAAGGTCCACAAGGATTTCAAGGACCTCAAGGATTTGGACCTCAGGGTGCTCAGGGTGTTCAAGGTGCTCAAGGGGTGCAAGGACCACAAGGTTTCCAAGGACCACAAGGTTTCCAAGGATTTACTGGACCTCAAGGTGCTCAAGGATTCCAAGGACCACAAGGATTCCAAGGATTACAGGGTGCTCAAGGTATTCAAGGTAGTGTTGGACCTCAAGGTGTTCAAGGTCCACAAGGATTCCAAGGACCACAAGGAAACATTGGTCCACAAGGTGTACAAGGTCCACAAGGTATACAAGGTCCACAAGGATTTAGAGGACCTCAAGGATCACAAGGACTTCCTGGTGATGTTGGACAAAAAGGACCACAAGGTGTTCAGGGTCCACAAGGTGCACAAGGATTAATTGGACCTCAAGGTGCTCAAGGTTTCCAAGGACCTCAAGGACCTGTTGGACCTCAAGGTTCACAAGGTTTCCAAGGACCTCAAGGATTTAGTGGGCCTCAAGGTGTAGATGGTCCACAAGGACCTATTGGACCCCAAGGACCTCAAGGTGCTCAAGGATTAAGAGGACCTCAGGGTGCACAAGGTATTCAAGGATCTACAGGTCCACAAGGTGCTGGTCCACAAGGTGCATTAGGACCTCAGGGTGTTCAAGGACCTCAGGGTGCTCAAGGTTTCCAAGGTGAAATTGGATCATCCATTACCATTATTGGATCAATTGCTGATGTAAATGTAAATCCTCCAAATAATCCACAAACTACATTAGATAATGCTTTCCCATCAGCAGTTTCTGGTAATGGTGTTATTGATGAAGCTACTGGAGATCTTTGGGTTTATGATGGAACAGACTGGCAAAATGTTGGTCAAATCGTAGGACCTATTGGACCTCAAGGTACACAAGGACCTCAGGGTGCACAGGGTGTACAAGGTGCTCAAGGTTTCCAAGGACCTCAAGGTGTTGCAGGAAATCAAGGACCTCAAGGCATCCCAGGACCACAAGGATCTGTTGGACCTCAAGGTGTGCAAGGACCTCAAGGTTCACAAGGTGATCAAGGTGTAAGAGGACCTCAAGGTTCTCTAGGTATTCAAGGACCTCAAGGATTCTTAGGTCCACAAGGTGCTCCTGGTCCACAAGGTGCTCAAGGTGTACAAGGACCTCAAGGGGTTCAAGGTCCACAAGGTCCAGTTGGACCACAAGGAGAAAGAGGACCACAAGGACCTCAAGGTTTAGGTCCTCAAGGTGCACAAGGATTAAGAGGACCCCAAGGTAGTTTAGGATCTCAAGGTCCACAAGGTGTTCAAGGTCCACAAGGTGCTCAAGGTTCTCCTGGTACTGGTGGTGCTGATGGTTCTCCTGGTCCTATTGGACCACAAGGACCAAGAGGACCTCAAGGTACAATTGGACCTCAAGGTGGATTAGGTGTTAGAGGTCCACAGGGACCTAGTGGACAAGGTATTGATGGACCACAAGGTGTTATTGGACCACAAGGTGAAAGAGGACCTCAAGGTGCACAAGGATTCCAAGGTGCAGCAGGACCATCAAATCAAATTAATGCTACAAATACATCTACAGATGCAGATCATTTTGTAATTTTTGTAGATAGTTTAGGTGCAAATGCAACACCTCGTGGAAGATCTACAGCAGCAGCATTTAAGTTTAATCCAGGAACAGGCGAATTAAGTCTTGCTGGAGGAATTACTCTTGCAACAAGACCATTCTTTAGAAATGTTCCAACAATTGCATCAAATTATACAATTACAAGTTCTTTTAATGAAATGAGTATAGGTCCAGTAACAATTAGTGATGGGGTCACTGTCACTGTTAACAGTGGTGGAACTTGGACTGTAATCTAAATAGTAGTAAAAAATGGCAGTAGCAGCAGTTAATTTAACCATTGAAAAAGGAACAGACTTTTCCCAATCCCTCAAATTAAAAACTGATGGATCTGTAATTAATCTAACTGGATATACTTTCTCAGCAAAAATAAAAAAACATGCTGCTGCTACAACTTATTATACATTTACAGTTACTGCATTAGCACCTGCATCAAATGGAATTGTAAAGTTAGAAATGAGTGACACTACCACATCATCAATTCCAGCAGGCAGATATATTTGGGATTTGTTAATTACCATTTCTGGTGTGACTACCAAGGCAATTAAAGGTACAGTTATTGTTGAGGGAACTGCATCCTAATGGAAATAGAAGTAGAAGTTCTTTCTTCTAGCTCAAGTTCTGATATTCAAATAGATAGTAGTTTAGCAGCTGAGGCACTTATTCCAGTGGCAAACAAACTAGAAGACTTAGTAGATGTTGATGCAAGTGGTGTAAGTGATAAATATGTAGTTATGTATGATTCTGCTACTCAAAAATATAAATTGGTCAATCCAGATGAAGTTTTAAATGCAGCAGCAGGAACAGAAACAATTCAACCTGGATTGGTTGGTTATGCTACTACATTCTTGAATAGAATGGATATTGATTTAGATAATAAAATTGATGTAGACGCAGGAACGTTCTAAAAAATCTAAATACTATTAAAAGGGTAGGAAACAATGCCAGCACCTGTTATTCAATTTAAGAGGGGTTCTTCAAGTGGCATTACATCATTCAAAGCAGGTGAACCAGCATTCACAACTGACACTTTTGATTTTTATATTGGATTAGATAACACCTTAGTAAACAACAAGTTTTTTGGTTCTCATAGATATTGGACCAAAGAAACTGGTTCAAAAGGAAGTGGAGTTAATCTTGTAGAGTCTACAAGTGGAACTGATTACATTACGCTTGCAGCACCAGCATCGGTAGGTGCAGCAGTTACTTATTATTTCCCAGCATCTCAAGGTGCAGTATCATCAGTTCTTACTAATGATGGTTCTGGAAACCTAACATGGGCAAGTGGATCTCAGAATGCTACCTTTACTGGTATCACAACATTCAGTGATACTACTGATAATACTCTTGGAAATGCTAATACTGGTGCAGTTCAGATTGATGGTGGTGTAGGAATTAATAAGAATGTTACTATTGGACAGAGTTTGCATGTAGCGAATGGATTGAATGTAGTTGGAGTATCTACTTTTGTTGGTACAATTAATGCTAATAATGGGTTATATGTAAATAACAGCAATATTGCTCTTGATATTAATGGATCTAGAATTTATGAAAATGTTACCAACCTTTTCTTGGAACCTGATGCTGGTCTGATTGTCAAAGGTGGTGGAGGAACAGTTGATTTAGCGAAATTTAATTTTGGGGATTCTGTTGATTTATATTTCAATAATGTTAAGAAGTTTGCAACAACTGGTGCTGGTGCAACAGTAACTGGACATCTTGGAGTTAGTGGAAACTTAGTTGTTACTGGTGAATCTGAATTTGTAGGTATTGTAACATTCAAAGGTGGTACAATCAATCTTGGTGATTCTGACTCTGATAATATTGTCTTAACTGCAGATGTAAATTCTGATATTCTTCCAAATACAACATCAACATTTAATCTTGGTTCTACTTCTAAGAGATGGGGTGCAATCTATGGCACCAGTTCAAACATTTCTGGAGTTTCAACTCTTGGTGGGGCATTAATTTCTGGATATACCCAAGTTGCAGACCTTAGAATTACTGGTATTACAACTATTGCAGGGTCTATTGATGGTCTGGGATCATTAGAAATTGATGGTCTTCTCACTCTAAATGATGGTCAAATTGTATCTGGAATTTCTACTTTCAACAGTCCAATTGATAACAACAGTAGCCTGAGTGTTGATGGTGTAACCACACTGAATGGCAACTTAGAAGTTGTTGGATTCTCTACATTCCAGAATGCTATTGTAATGAACAGCTCACTGGCAGTATCTGGAAACACAACACTTAGTAGTGCCCTTGGTGTAACTGGTATTGCAACTTTCAGTAATAATGTCAATGTCACTGGAAGTGCAGATGTTACTGGAAACCTGAGAGTATCTGGTATCACAACCATTGGAGATTCTTCTGCTGATACCTTAACTGTTAATGCCACTACAACTTTTGTTGAACCAGTTGTTGGTACAATTGGAACTGCAACCAGAGCAACTACAGTTGATGTTACTGCTACTGCTACCAATCAAAATTTCAATCTTGCATTTACTGATGGATCTGGAACTAGCGAGGTAGTTAATGTAGATTCTGAACTTGTCTATAATCCAAATACAAATGTATTAACTGTTCCTACAATTAAGGTAGGAAGTCTAAAGGCAAGTGATGGTCAAAACTCAGTTACCATTGATAATGTCACTGGTAATGTTGGAATTAACAGCAACTTAACTATTACTGGAAATCTTTATGTTCTTGGATCAACAACTGAAGTTAATACTCAAACTTTAAAAGTTGAAGACTCCTTAATTGAAGTTGGATTGATCAACAGTGGTGGATCACTTGTTCCTCCAACTTCAGATCTTAACATTGATGTTGGTATTCTTTTCAACTGGTATGATTCTTCTGCTAAGAAGTCAGGTATTTTCTGGGATGATAGTGTTAAGAGAGTTGCCATTGGATCAGATATGTCTGAGTCCAGCAGTGTTATGACTGTAAGTTTGTATGCAGATCTTGAAATTGGTGGTCTTTGGGTAACTGATTGTGCAGGTACATCACAAGTCATTTCTTGTTCAGGTTCAGAAAGATCTTTGTTAAATATTACAGTTGATGGTGGAAGCTTCTGATGAATGATATTGATTACCAATCTTTGTTATCTTCTTATCAAAAAAAAGTCTCTGAACTTATCAATCAAGTGATAGTATATGAAGCTAGAATTAATTCTTTATCATTACTAAACAGTGAATTGAATTCCAAATTAGGAAAATTAGAAAATCAAAAGGTTACAAGGAAGAAAACAGATAACTCTTCAGAAGATTTTTGATAAATAACTAAAACTCTTACATAAGAGTTTCTACGGTATATACCAATCAATGAGGAGTTGAATGGCAGCACCTATAATACGAATTAAAAGATCGTCAGTTCCCAGAAAAAGACCAACGGTAAATGATTTACCTTTGGGGGAATTAGGACTTAACACATATGATGCAGAGTTATATGCTCGTAGAGAAAGAACAGGTATTGGCACTGATATTGTCAGATTAGGTGCTGGTGCCACAGTTACTAATGTTTTATATGTCACAACAGACGGATCAGACACAAACACAGGAGAAAAACTTGGAGATGCAAAAGCAACAATTGCAGGAGCAGTCGCAGCAGCATCAGCAGGAACAGTTATTAAGGTTAGTGCTGGAACTTATATAGAAAATAATCCTGTAACATTACCAGCACAAGTATCAATCATAGGTGATAATTTAAGAGAAGTCTCAGTTCAGTGTCAGAATTCTGGGAATCTCTTTTATGTGACTAATGGAAATTATGTTGCAAACATGTCCTTTACTGGATCCTCAAATTCAGGTGCTATTTTTTCCTTCAGTCCATCTGGGGCAGGTAATATAACACAGTCACCATACATTCAAAATTGTACAAATTTTATTCCTAATAGCATTGGTCTTAAAGTTGATGGAAACAATGCTACTGGAAATCTTAAAAGTATGGTTTTAGATTCCTATACACAATACAATCAAGGTGGGATAGGAGTTTCTATTACTAATAGTGGATATGCACAATTAGTTTCTTTGTTTACTATTTGTAATGATGTTGCAGTATTCTGTGGATCTGGTGGTGCATGTGATCTTACAAACTCAAACTCATCATTTGGTAACTATGCATTAGTTGCTGATGGTGTTGGGTCAAAACAATATACGGGAATTGTAACTGTAGCAGCTGCTGCAAATAGTTCAGTATTTACACTTTCTGGTGTTGGAAGCAGCAGACCTTTTGATGGTCAAGTAGTTTATTTTGATAATCTATACTATACAGTTACAAAAGTAACAGTCAGTGCTGGAGGTACAGGATATACATCAGCACCAACAGTTACTATTGCAGATCCAAGTACATCTTGGGGTATTAAAGCAACTGCTGTTGCTGAAATTTCTAATGGTAGTGTTAGTGGAATTACTATTGTTTCAAGTGGACGTGGATATGAAACTACTCCAACTGTTACCATTAGTGCACCAAATGTTGGAATTAATACTGCCACAGCAACTGCAACAACAACACCAACATATTATTCAATTTTAAGTGCAACTGCACCATCTGGTGGAATTACTACAATTACTGTTAGTGAGAATGTTCCTTATGCAGTTGGTGTTGGATCAACTGTTCCATTTTTTAAACAAAGTAGAATCCTAGCATCAGGTCACTCACTGGAATATATAGGTTCAGGGACAGACATTAGTACTGCACTTCCTTCTACTGGTGGTGTTGCCATTCAGGCAAATGAAATAGACATGAGAAATGGTGGATTGGTTGTTTACACAAGTACAGATCAATCAGGTAATTTCAGAATTGGCGATGGTGTTGTTGTTGATCAAGCAGCAGGAACAATTTCTGGAGATTCATACACTAAGAGTTTATTTTCAACAATGACACCATTCATTCTAGCATTAGGAGGAGAATAAAATGGCTTTAGCACTTAATGTTTTTAAAACAGTTACTACAATAGTTTCCACAAGTCCAGTTGGAATTTATACAGCTCCTGTTGGATATACAGGTGTTGTTCTATTAGCACAGGTAGCAAATATTGGATCAAATTCTCAGGACGTTACATTTTCTCATGAGAGAACAAGTGCTGGAGTTGCAGTAACCACAAGAGTTCTAAAGCAATATCCTATTTCTGCAAATGATACTGCTAATCTTTTATCAGGAAAATTAGTTCTAGAGTCTGGGGACAAATTAATTCTTTCAGGTAGTAATGGCACTGATCTTGAGTTCATTGGTAGCGTCCTGGAGACTCTAAACTAATGGCTAAAAATGTAAGTGGGAGACAGCAAAATTTAAAAGTCGGTATTAAATCTTATACAGAAACCAAAGTTGTAGCTGAATTTATTGGTAAGGTTGGTATAGGAACAACCAATGCCACTCAAGATTTAGATGTTGATGGAGATGTCAGAATACGTGGATCATTATATGATAAAGACAATCAACCAGGAGGAAATGGGCAAGTATTAATTTCTACAGTAAATGGAGTTGATTGGGTAGACGCTGCCCCAGCAAATGCTATTACTGGGCTCACTATTAGAGATGAAGGAACTATTGTAGGAACTGCTAACAGCGTTTCTCAACTAAATTTTGTAGGAAATTTTGTCGTTGCTACTGCTCAGTCAGGAATAGCAACAATAACAATTTCAGATAACATTGGACCTCAGGGGTTTCAGGGTGTTATTGGACCACAAGGAGCTCAAGGTGCTACAGGTGCACAAGGTGCTCAAGGTGCACAAGGTGTTCAAGGAGCACAAGGTGTTCAAGGAGCACAAGGTGCTATTGGACCACAAGGTGCACAAGGTTCAGTAGGAGCTCAAGGTGCTGTAGGTGCACAAGGTGCTCAAGGTGCTATTGGACCACAAGGTGCACAAGGTTCAGTAGGAGCTCAAGGTGCTGTAGGTGCACAAGGTTCAGTAGGAGCACAAGGTGCTCAAGGTGCTCAAGGTGCTACAGGTGCTATTGGACCACAAGGAGATCAAGGTGTTCAAGGACCACAAGGAACTCAAGGTGTTCAAGGACCACAAGGAGCTCAAGGTGTTCAAGGACCACAAGGATCTCAGGGTGCTCAGGGGGTACAAGGAGCACAAGGTTCAGTAGGAGCACAAGGTGCTATTGGACCACAAGGAAATCAAGGTTCAGTAGGAGCACAAGGTTCAGTAGGAGCACAAGGTGCTATTGGACCACAAGGTGCACAAGGTTCAGTAGGAGCACAAGGTGCTGTAGGTGCACAAGGTGATCAAGGAGCACAAGGATTTAGAGGACCACAAGGTTCACAAGGTTCAGTAGGAGCACAAGGTGCTCAAGGTGCTATTGGACCACAAGGTGCACAAGGTGTTGTAGGAGCACAAGGTTCAGTAGGAGCTCAAGGTGCTGTAGGTGCACAAGGTGCACAAGGTGCACAAGGTGCTATTGGACCACAAGGTGCGCAAGGTGCTGTAGGAGCACAAGGTTCAGTAGGAGCACAGGGTGCTCAAGGAACTCAAGGTGTTCAAGGAGCACAAGGATTTAGAGGACCACAAGGAGCACAAGGTTCAGTAGGAGCACAAGGAGCTCAAGGTTCAGTAGGAGCACAAGGTGCACAAGGTTCAGTAGGAGCACAAGGTGCACAAGGTTCAGTAGGAGCACAAGGTTCAGTAGGAGCACAAGGTTCAGTAGGAGCACAAGGTGCTCAAGGTGCTATTGGACCACAAGGTGCACAAGGTTCAGTAGGAGCTCAAGGTGCTGTAGGAGCACAAGGTGCTCAAGGTGCACAAGGTGTTCAAGGAGCACAAGGTGTTCAAGGAGCACAAGGATTTAGAGGACCACAAGGTCCACAAGGTGTTCAAGGTGCTGTTGGTGCTCAAGGAGCTCAAGGTGCTGTAGGTGCACAAGGTGTTCAAGGAGCACAAGGATTTAGAGGACCACAAGGATCTCAAGGTGTTCAGGGTGCACAAGGAGCACAAGGTGCTGTAGGTGCACAAGGTGTTCAAGGAGCACAAGGTGTTCAAGGAGCACAAGGATTTAGAGGACCACAAGGTACACAAGGTGTTCAGGGTGCAGTAGGAGCACAGGGTGCTCAAGGTGTTCAAGGTGCATTAGGAGCACAGGGTGCACAGGGTGCTGTTGGTGCACAAGGTGCACAAGGAACACAGGGTGTACAAGGTGCAACTGGACCTTCAACAGCAATTAATGCTACCGCTGTTACAACCAATGCAACATTCTACCCAGTATTTGTTGCTGCTGCTGGTTCCAATCAAACTCCTTCTGTAAGAACAACTGCAACTGCATTTAGTTTTAATCCAAGTACAGGTGCACTGGTCATTAATGGAACATTCTCTTGTGCTGGTGATCTCACTTTAACAACAATTCCAATCTTCCTCAATACAACTACAATTGCATCTAATTATACTGTTACCACTACCTATAATGCCCTCACAGCAGGTCCAGTGACTATAAATAGTGGCGTCACTGTTACTGTTAACAGTGGAGCAACTTGGACCGTTATATAACAGTATAAATAAAATGAAAGTATTAAAAAACTTAAATTTATGAGGAGAAAATAGGTGAGCACTTTAAAGACTAATGCAATCCAAACAACTGCTGGAAAACCATTACTGAATAGTACTGGAAGTGTTATTCAAATAGTTTCATCAACTAAACAAGATATTTGGTCTGGTGGTGTTTACCCAAACTTTGGTACAGTTACTGGACTTTCTGTATCAATTACTCCAACAAGTTCTAGTAACAAAATTTTAATTCTTGGGCAAGTATCTTGTTCTTCCCAGTACTGGGAAGTTAAGGGAAGATTACTTAGAGATGGTACTGCTATTTCTGGAGCAATGGGAGCTCAAAGAGGAGTTAGAACAATTTGTACATTTGTTGTGAATGAATACCCCGGCGCCGCAGTTGGATATGGTATGTATTGTGCACACATAAATTACTTAGATAGTCCAACAACAACTAGTGCAATTACATATGGAGTTTCAATGAGATCTTATAATGCTTCTTATTCAATTGGTGTCAATTATAATGTTTATACTGATGATAATTCAGACACTTATTATGGAAATGGAATTTCAACACTTACAGCAATTGAGGTATCAGCATGAGTAATCCAGCAAAAATTATACAAACTCTTAGACCTGGAGCAAATTATTCTTGCAATGGAACTGAATATGAAGGTCTAGAATGGTTTGAACCACCTGTATGGGAAGGAGGACAAAAAAAACCCACAAAAGAAGAGTGGGATGCAGAATGGAAGAGACAAGAGAGACTTTCTGAATTAAATAGATATAAGTTAGATAGAATGCTAGAGTATCCTAACATCACAGAATATATTGATGGTGTGGTGAAAGGAGATCAGGAACAAATTCAAGCATATATACAGAAATGTCTTGCTGTCAAAATTAAATATCCTAGACCAGAGGAGTTAGATTCATTATGAGTACTTTAAAGACTAATGCAATCCAAACTACTGCAGGAAAACCAATCCTGAATAGCACTGGAAGTATTCTGCAAGTCGTTCAGACAGTATTTAAAACTACTTTTTCTGTGACATCAAATTTAGCAGGTTGGACAGCCATTACTGATTTTACAGCATCTATTACACCATCATCTGCTAGTAGTAAAATTTTAGTGAATATGTATATTGCTACTGGTAAAACTTATTACCAGTGGAGGGGAAGATTAACTAGAGGTGGAGCTACTGTGAGTGGTGCATTAGGTGATCTTGCTGGGTCTAGACCACAATCTACCATTAGTAATATTACAGTCGATCCTTCTGCTAGTGATGCCAATTATGAGTTATCTTTTTCTGCATGTTCATACTTAGATTCACCAGCAACAACTTCTTCTATTACATATGGAATGGAAATTGGGGGATATAATGATTCATATCCCATTTATGTAAATAGAAGTAATAGATGGCAAGATACATCTACTTATGATGGAACGCCAATTTCCACAATAACTTTATTTGAAATTTCAGGATAAGGAGAAATAAAATGGAAATGCCCTATGATATGGTTAAAGCACTTTTATCTTTAAGACCAGGAGCATCATTTTCCTTATTGGGAAATGAGTATGGTGGACTAAATTGGTCTGATGATAATGAACTTCCTCCACCAACAGAAGAAGAACTCTATAATGAATGCGTAAAACTTTTACAAGAATATGAGGATGCTCAATATCAGAGAGATCGTGCAAAAGCATACCCAACTATTCAAGATCAATTAGATCTTTTATATCATGGTGGATTAGATGCTTGGAGAGAAGAAATAAATAAAATTAAGGAGCAGTATCCAAAACCATGAGTACTTTAAAAGTCAATGAGATTCAAACTACTGGAGGACTTTCTAATAGGGGAAAAATACTTCAAGTAGTATCAAATGTCAAAACTGACATATCTTCATCTGCAGGAGGATTCGTTTGGACTGATAGTGGATTAACAGTTAATATCACTCCAAGAAATACTTCAAGTACAATATTAATTATGAGTGATCTATTTGTTTCTAGTAATGTTGGATATAGCGTGAAAGTAAGATTAGTCAGAGATGGTAGTGCAATTTATATTGGTGATGCTGCTGGAAGTAGACCAAGAGTTTCAAAAGAATTCACAGCAACTTACCACAGCACCAACGCTTACAATGGACAACCACTAGCTATAATGTACGTAGATAGTCCAGCATCTTCTGGTCAATTAACATATAAAATACAAATGGCATCTTATAGTACATATGTTGTCTACCTAAATAGGCAGGGAACAGATGCAAACACTTCTGAATATGATTCTAGATGTGCTTCATCACTTATAGCAATGGAAATAGCAGGATGACATACCATCACGACGCCATTTATAAAATTCATCCTAATGCAGTCAGAATTGATGATTCCTTAGGTGTGTTTGATATTAATGGAAACCTAATAGAAATAGATGAGGATGCAGTTAATGAAGCTGCTGTAAAAATAAACGCTGAAAATATTGTTGCTCTTAAAAAATCTAAAAGGCAGCAAGATTATATTAGAGAATCTGATCCTTTATTCTTTAAGTATCAAAGAGGCGAAATAACTAAAGATGTGTGGGAAGCAAAGGTAGCAGAAATCAAGAATAGAACTTATACCTAGTAATAAATTTGAGGAGAAAATAGGTGAGCATTTTAAAAACAAATCAAATTCAAACAACTGCTGGAAAACCATTACTGAATAGTACTGGAAGTGTTATTCAAATAGTTTCATCAACTAAACAAGATATTTGGTCTGGTGGAGCTTATCCAAA
>Ga0194116_10003894_pt1 | contig 17547 bp, 15 predicted proteins | sample TA2MahsurfametaG_4_FD_148617 | JGI IMG/M metagenome (GOLD analysis project Ga0194116, IMG submission 148617) | Freshwater microbial communities from Lake Tanganyika, Tanzania - TA2015008 Mahale S9 surface | ecosystem: Environmental > Aquatic > Freshwater > Lake | place: Tanzania: Lake...
TGGACAACGCCTGGTACCTGCTGGCTCACGATCCGCAGCGGGGCCAGCTCCGCACTTTCGCGCTGGCCCGGATCCGCACCCCGAAGGCCACCGGCAAGACGTTTGACCGGCCGCGGGGTTTTTCGGCGGAAAAGGAGTTAAAATCCGGCTTCGGCGTGTTTGGAGGATCCGGCAAGCATCTCGTCAAAATCCGTTTCGATGCGTTTGCCGCCCGTTTGGTGCGGGAACGGGACTGGCACCCCAGCCAAAAAATCCGCGAGCTCCGCGGCGGCGAAATCGAGCTCGAGATGACCCTGGGCGCCTTGGAGGAGATCGAACGGTGGATTCTCAGTTGGGGCGAGCACTCCAAGGTCGTGGGGCCAAAAATTCTTGCCGAATCGGTTCGCCAGCGGATCCAAAAGAATATGAAGCAGTACCAGTAGTTTTTACTAAAAATCTATTTATTGTGTTGATTTAATAAATACACCTACATGTTGTGTTGGAGTCTCGATTCCCTAATGAATCGAGTTGGTGGAAAAGAGTTTTGCACTCAATTCTGGCAGGTGGATTTTGTCCGGATGCCTTTGGCTTCTGGCTCTCTTCCCATGGCCAGGTCAGGCCCAAAGTCCCCTGCCCGGAGCGGTGGGGCAGCAGGCGGTGACGGATGCCGCCGCCCAGCAGGAGCGGGAACGGCAGAGGCAGCAAGCCGTTCAACCTCGCCCCGAAGAGCAGGAAGCCGTCCAGGCCAGCGAGGTTTCCCCGGACCTCGGCTCCATCCAGCTGATGCAGGAGAAGCCCGAGCTTCCTTTTTTTCGCGTGCGGGCGGACCAGACCTACAGCTGGTTGTCGAACGCCAACTACGCGAGGAACTCCTTCAACACGGTGGCGGCCTGGCAAACCATTTCCTCGCTGGAAACCGCCTGGGCCCCGACGTTTTCCACCATGCCCGGTTATGAGAAGTTTTTTCCGGAGGCCGGGGTGCGGGCCTCCTTTTTCAACTACTTCCAGCAGGAGGAACCTTCCTCAACCTTTGACCAAAGCCAAAATCAGGCCGGCCTTTACGACATCGGCCTTGTGCAGGACTTTGTGCTCATCAACCTTTTCCTGCGTGCCAACCAACAGGTCACCGACGAGCTGAGTGTGGGCCTGTCCTTCGACTACAATGGCTACTTTTACCTAAACAGCCCGGACGAGCGTGCCGCCGCGGGCCAGACCGGAGAGACCAACTTCCTCAACGAGTTCGCCCTCGCCTATACCTCGAACTACTTCCACGCCTTCACCGAAAAACATGCCGTCGCCCTGAACTGGCGTGCTTCCTATGTCTTTGCCAGCTCCCCGGGAACCTCCGCCTCCACCCCGCTGGATTCCCCCTACACCTACAGTCCCAGCTACCTGACGCGAACCGACAACAGCCTGACGGGCAGCTATTTTCTCAACTTGTCCGAAAAAATCAGTTTTTCCACCTTTGCCTCCTACCGGCTGGCCTATTACACGGACGCCGCGAACGCCCCGCTGACGGCAGACTTCAACGATCAAGGCCAGCTGACCGGTGTGGCTAACGGCTTCTATCGCCGGCTCGACCAGCAATACAATCTCGGCCTGGGGTTGAACTTCCAGCTTTCCCCGGAACTTTCGACCGGCCTCAACTTCAACTATTCGAAAAGCGACAGCACCAGCCAGATCGCCGAGACCGGGGACTTCACCAACCTGACGGCGGCGGCCAGCTGGTCCATGACCTACAAGGTTTCCGACAAGGAGTTCGTGGTGACCACACCCTCGTCCTGCCTGGGCCCCTACGTCCGCACGGATCTCGGTTTCGGTTTCGTCAACAATCTCAGCAGCAGCCAAATGATCTCCGGAGCAGTGCTGCCGGGCGTAACCGGCACCCTCTCCAACCCTTCGATCTCCGTCAATCCGGGGCCCCGGTTTGACGTGGCCCCGGGCTACAACTTCAACGACTGGTTGGGAGCGGAATTTTCCGCCGGCCTTCTTTACAACGGGCTCGACCACCTGAACGGCTCCGGCCTGATCACCCCGGATGGCGGCGCGACCCCCATCGCCGTGGGGAGCGGAGGGGTCTCCTTGACCGGCCGATACCTGCAGGTTCCGGCCCTGGCCTCGGCCGTCTTCCGCTGGCCGGGACAAAGCCGCTGGAAGCCGTACCTGTCCACCGGATTCGGCTTGGCCTACAGCCAGCTGCAGATCAGCCAGGTCAGCTTTGCGGAAACCTCGGACCAGACGACCCAACAGTTCTCCCCGGCCTTCCAGGTCGGTGCGGGTTTTCTTTGGCAGATTTCCGACATGGTGGACTTCGATCTCATGTACAAGCTTTTCGGCGTCATCCATCCGGACTACTCCTCCCTCCAGCCGGGCGTGGCCCTCTCCAACTCCTTCCAGTTCGGCATCAACATCCGGTTTTAGCTTTTCCGATCGAGCAGGCAGACCTCGGTAGGGACGACCAGCTTGCCTGGTCGTCCGATGGTTACTTTCAATCGGAAAGCCTGAGGTTTTCTATCGGGCGAGCAGCAAGCCTGCTCGCCCCTACCGATTTTTCCATCGCCCACCGTTCGTAAACGTAATCGTAAACGCAAACGAGACGCCCTATTTATTATTTTACTCTTCATCTTAATCTTAATCTTAATCTAACCCCATGTCCTTTTCCTCCCTCACCGCCCGCGTGATCATGCTCAACTCCCGCCTCCGCGGCGGGGGCACGGATGGTCAGTGTCTTGCCCTCGCCCAAGGTCTCGCCGAGCAGGGCTGGGAAGTGGAGACCGCTGGGCCAGGCTCCGCCCCGCTTTCGGAGGTCGCCCCGTCGCTACGGCCGATGCCCCGCTTTCGTCCTCTCCAGGTTCTCTCCCTCGCCGGCCTCCTCCGCCGCTCCCGCGCTCGGATCGTCCATGCCCACCATGGGGACGACTACTGGACCGCCCTGCTCGCCTCCCGCTTGGTTCAACCCCGCCCCTTAGTGGTTTTTTCCCGTCACCTCGCCAAAAGCCCACGCTCTCCGCTCAGTCGCCAACAGTTGTTTGCGCAAGCGGACGCAGTGATCGCCGTCTCTTCATTTGTTGCCCAGGTCCTCCGAGAAGGACACCGCGATCCGGCCTCCCCCGTGGCTGAACGTCACCATCGCCCACCCTGCCGGATCGATCCTCGCCGGCTTCACGTGATCCACACCGGGATCGACACAAAAAAATTCCGCCCGAGGGATCGGGCTTTCACGGATTCCGTCCGACACACCCTGGGACTTTCTCCGGGGGACACGGTCTTCGGCGTGGTCGGCGGCTTCGATCTGCCCGCGGGCAAAGGGCAGCGGGTTTTCGTGCGGGCAGCCCGGGACGTGATTCGCCGGCTGCCCAAATCGAAATTTCTCTTGGCGGGAACCGGAACGCTGGCGCCGACTTTGCAGGAGGACATCCGGCATCACGGCTTAGAAGACCGCGTCCTGCTCATCGGACAGCAGCCCGATTCGGTCGCATTGCATCACGCGATCGACATTCTCGTGCATCCGCAAATCGCCACCGAGGCGTTTCCTTCGGTGGTACTGGAAGCCCACGCCTGCGGGCGGCCCGTCATTGCTTCCCGCCTCGACGGCATCCCGGAAGCCTGGGCCATCGGAGGGCTTGGCCATCTGGTGCCGCCCGGCGACTCCGCCGAGCTCGCTGCCACCATGATCGGTCAGGCAGAGCATTCCGCACCGTCCGAACCCAAACGTGCCGCCGCCCACGCCCGGGTGGAAGCGGAAGCTTCTTTGCCCGTGCAGGCGCGGAAAGTGGCCGATCTTTACCGAAGACTGATGGCGAGGTGAGGAATTAGCTCTTTAGTCGTTAGGGATGAAGGAAATTTCAAAAGTTCACGGCTCCCTTCACGACTAAGGACGAAACGACTAACAACCTGTGCAGGCTTGAGCCTTCCTTCTTTTTCCCTCATTCTTGAAACCCATGCCCATCCACGATTCCATCCTCGGCACCGTCGGTAAAACGCCGTTGGTCAAACTGCAGCGGGTGAGTGCCGGTCTACCGGCGACGATTGCCCTGAAATGCGAATTTTTTAACCCTCTGGGCAGCGTCAAGGACCGGATCGGGGCGGCCATGATTGCCGCCGGGGAGAAGGAAGGAAAAATCACGCCCAAGACCACGATCATCGAACCCACCTCGGGCAACACCGGCATTGCCCTCGCCTTTGTGGCGGCCGCCAAGGGCTATCGCCTGATCCTCACCATGCCGGAAAGCATGAGCTTGGAGCGCCGCACGCTGCTGGCCCTGCTCGGCGCAAAACTGGAACTCACCCCGGCCACGGAAGGTATGAAAGGGGCGATCGCCCGGGCTGAGGCTCTCGCCAAGGAAATCCCCAATTCCTACATCCCCCAACAGTTCAAAAATCCCGCGAACCCGGCGATCCACCGCCAAACCACCGCCGAGGAGATCTGGAACGACACCGACGGCAAGGTGGACATCCTCATTTCAGCCGTGGGCACCGGCGGCACCATCACCGGCGTGGCGGAGGTGATCAAACCCCGGAAAAAATCGTTCCGGGCTATCGCCGTCGAGCCGCAGGACTCGCCCGTGATTTCCCAAACACGGTCCGGACAGCCGGTGAAACCCGGCCCGCACAAGATCCAGGGCACCGGTGCCGGATTTGTACCGGACAACCTGCACCTCGACATCGTGGACGAGGTGGTCACCGTCTCGAACGACGACGCCTTTGCCATGGCCCGCCGGATCTGCAAAGAAGAAGGCATGCTCGTCGGCATCTCCACCGGGGCCAATGTCCACGCCGCCATCGAGGTGGCCAAGCGCCCGGAGAACAAGGGCAAGCTGATCGCCACCATCGGTTGCAGCACCGGCGAGCGCTACCTCACCACCGCCTTGGCCGAGGAGGCCCGCCGCCTCGTCGGCGGTTGAGCGGAATGGCCAAGGCCAAAAAGAAAATCCTCCGCCGGCCTGCGCCCAAAGCGCCCGCGTTTCCCGCTTCCTCCCTGGCTCCCCAAGTGCTGGAGCAAGCCGCGCAAGGATGGCTGCAGTCCTCGGGCGCAACCGCTCCAGCCCACCGCCCGACCCGCCCGATTTCCGACGACCGCTTGGCCGAGGTTCTCACGGAAACCTTGCGGCAACTTCGCGCGGAAATTGCGGAGCTCCGGGCTCGACTCGACCGGCTGGAAACCCGATAGGACGGATCGGAACTTCGAGGCTCATTTTCCCCATCGGGCGATGGAGACCATCGTCCCTACCGAATCTGGTTCGTCGAAGTTTCAAGCCCTGGTAGGGCTGGCCGTCCCGGCCAGCCGATCGATACTTCAACGTCTCAATGCTCAATCTTCCCACCGGTCGATGAGGATCATCGGCCCAGCCGCATTCCGGGCCCCAGAACTTCCAAGCCCGATTTTCCATCGGGCGAGCGACCGAGCCTGCTCGCCCCTACCGATCCCCGTAATTCCAAAATCCCAGCCCCGTTAGAACCAGCTGTCAGAGTGACAGCAACAACCTTAACACATTCTCCCAGCGCCGCTCCTCGGCGGCGGCCAAGGATTTGCGGTCTCTTTCGGGCAGGTCCGTTTCCCGCTCGATGGCCATGATCCTGTCCTTATGTTCCTGCAGGGCCACGCGATACCGCCTCTCCTGTTGGGGGGAAAGTTCCGCCACGGTGTAGCCGTCGGGGAACTTGATCACGACCGGCTTGGTGCGGTCGCGGTTTTCCCAGTCGAAAAAAGAGCCAAGGGGTCGGGCAAAGGCAAACTGGCTGACATCGCCGACGAGGATCTCGTAGGACCGGTCCACGGAATCCTTGCCGGCCCCGGCCCCAAAGATCGGCATGCTCGCGGCAAAAGTGGTCATGGTGATCGGCAACACCGCCAGGGTCATGGGCCGGATCAATCCAAAGTCCGCCACGGAGTACATGGTGAGGTCCGGCTCGAAGTAGTCCGCGGGGGGCAGGGCCTTGGTCCAGGCAGGGACCAACCCCAGCAGCAACACCCACATCCTGATCCGTTTCATGTTGGTTACCAATATTCCGCCCCCCGCCGGGGTCAATCCCGCGCCGCTCCCTGCCGTGAACCGTCTGGGGACAAGCGGGAAGCCAGCCAGGCCAGACACTCCACATGGGCCGTCCGGGGAAACAGATCCACGGGCTGAAACCATTCCGCTTTCCAAAACTCCCGCAAGACCGACACGTCCCGCGCCAAGGCCGGCGGGTCGCAGGAGAGATACAGAATCCCCAGAAACGGCAGGGGCCGGGCCAGCAGCTTACGGGCATCGGGGCTCAGCCCCCCGCGGGGCGGATTGATCAGGCAAACCGCCGGGTTCTTTCCCAGCTTGGCCAAAGCATTTTCCATCTCGTCCTCAAATCGTCCCTCCCAAAGCTCGCCACCCGGGACTTCCCGGCGAAAAACCTCCACCGCCGCCGGGTGAGACTCCACCGCCAACACCTTCTTTCCGGCCGCCACCAGCGGAGCGGAAAAGAACCCGGTGCCCGCATACCCCTCCAGCACCGTCTTGGCCTGGGTCGGAACCGCCGACACTACCAGGTTTTTGAGGGGCTCGGCTAAGGGCCGGTTGGACTGGTAAAAAGCCTCGCCCCTCACCTCATCCGCCCGCACGGAATAGTGGGGCCGAGGTCGCGGATGGGAACGGAGATGCGCGAGCTTGGTATTCACATCCTCCGCCGCCAGCAGGCAGCGCTTCACATCCACCAGCGTGCGCCCATCCGTGGCCAGGAAGCCGACCTTACCCTCACGGTTGTGGACGGTGATCCGGTTGCGATAACCGTATTCCGGCCCGGTGAGAATCGGTCGCACAATCGGATCGGAAATTTTGCCGATGCGCTGGAGGGCGGAGGTGATCTGGCCCACCTTGATCCGCGTCTCCTCGGCATAGGCCAAATGCTGGGTGGCGCAGCCGCCGCAGGTGCCGAAGAGCGGGCATGGCGGGGACACCCGTTCCGCCGAGGGAACGAGCACCTCCAGCAATCGGGCACGGGCGAAGGTCTTGTGGCGTTCCGTCAGCTCCACCCGCACGGTTTCCCCGGGCGCGGTGAACGGGACGAAAACCACCTGGCCGTCATGACGGCCAACGCCGTCGCCGCCATAGGCGACCTCGTGAATGGTCAGTTCGATCGGCCCGGAGCCGGCCGGGGCCGGTCGTTTCAGTACCAGTTGTCCTTTAGATCCGCCGGCGGAACGGGCTCCACCTGGCCGGTGTCATGGGCCGGCATCTTCATGGGCTTGGTGGGGATGAAGAAGGTTCCGATCTCGATCACCCCCACGCCGGTATCCATCACCACCCGGGACAAGCCTTGGGTTAGGCCGACGGTGTAGGCGTAGGTGGGCCCCTTCTCTTGGAGGAGTTGGTAATTCGAATCCAACAATTCACTGACCGCAAAGGTCACGTTGGCAACCCCGCGGCCCAGTTTTTCCATCATCGTCGGCTTGGGCGGCAACTGGAGATCGGCCCAGGCGAAGGAAGGCAGGGATAGGGCAAGGACCCAAACACGGAGTGACTGCATGCACTCAGCTTTGAGCCCGCCCGACCCGCTGGCAAGGAAGGCGCGGGAGCTAGGGAGAATAATTTGTGAATGCCGCCGGCGTTTCCGCCTGGCTGCGGAAGTAACCGACCACCCCATCTGCCACCAAATCGGCATATTCCCGGAAAACGTTCCCACGGTTTTTGCCGGCGAAAGGCTTGGCTCCCTCGTACTCCCCGGCCTGAATCCACCGGTACATCTCCCGGTCGTTCATGTAAGGCCCCTCTACAAACACTACCGGTCCGTCAAACATCCGATTGGCGATGAGATTCCGGTACCAGACATAGGGGCTGGCGCCGGTGGCGTGGGAGTAGCCGGAGCCTTCGTAACTTTCCGGACGGAATCCCCAAACTTTCCGGAACCGCTCCCCAATCGCCGCACCCACTCCCAGCTCCACCGGCGTGGAGCCCTCCAGCAACTTCCGCATCAGATGGAACTTCTGATCGTCAAAAGCCAGCTCCTCGGCCTTGTAGGATCCGTGGGCGAACAGCACCAGCCGGTTGGCGGAGGCCAGTCGGATGCGGCCCCCCGGCCACGGAGCGGCATTGAAATGGATGCACAGAGTCAGATCCGGTTTGAGCTCCTCATTGACCCGCCGCGCCCGGGCGGAAATTTCGGCCGAGCGGTAAAAAAGCAGTTCCGCGTTCCATCGGATCAACCGGTTGGCGGTGTACCGCGGCAGGCGCACTCCCCGCGATCCCTGGAGAAGATATTCGATCGCTTCCGGATAAAGGTCGGACGGCCGCAGCGGGGTGGTGGGATGGAACCCCTCGTGGGTCCAGACGACTTGGGCTCCGGCCTCCCGCAGGCGCTTTTCCAGCAACCGGCTGACGCGCAGATTTAATTCTCCTTCCACGATCGGTTCGTCCCGGCCGATGCGAAAGGTCCGCTCCTCAATATCCGCCCACTCCCCGCCGATATGGCCGGGATCCAGGCAGATCACTTTGCCCGCCAGCGGCCGCTCGGCATCCCCCGCCGTCAAAACCGACGGAACGGAAGGCAGGCTGCCTTCAGGCGCAAAGGTGAGGCGGTAAAGCGGCTGGGTCCGGGCCGTATCCCGGAACAACGTGACGCCGTTCTCATCCCAGAGCAGGTAGGGACGAAGTCCGCCGCTAGGATCGAAGGTCCGGTCGAGCCGCGCCTCAAAATCGCGGCGGGTGATCTTTCCCTGCCCCCGGTCCAACAGGCGCCATTCCGGTGCCTCGGAAATTGGGGAAAAAAGCAGCGCTTCTTTCGTCCAAGCCTGTTCGCCGAGCATGAAAATACCAAAAATGGCAAAAAAAATGGCAAGGGGCCGCATGCTGGAAATCATGAACCGCCAAAACTAGTAGGCAAGGACGGCGGCTTGAGAAGGGCGCAACGGAACCTTACCCTTTTTCGATGGACTCCCCCGCTCCTGCCCCCGCCGGTCCCACCCGGGACCGCTGGATCGCGGTCGCCGCCGTGGGCATCGCCGCCCTGCTGGCCACCGGCTGGGTCACCCGGGAGCGACAGCTGGCCACCGATCGGGCGGAATCGCGGGAAGAGCTCCGTCAAGCCATGCACCGCCTCCGGACGGTCTCTGCCTCCACCGACCAGATCCGTAATGCGTACCTCCAGAGACGAACGGAGCTCGAAGCCGCCAAAAGGAAAATCGACCAACTGGCCCAGCGTCAGGCCGAGAAGAAGAAGGAGTCGGCTGTTTCCGAGAAGCGAAAATCCCCCGAGGAAAACCCCGCCGCACCGGTGGCGGATCCTGCAGGGCTTTTTTCCGCCATCACCGCGCTCAAGCTTCCCTCGTGGGTGATCATTCAAAAAACGGACGAGGCCGTGCGCCTTTTTCCCGCGAATTCGGCCCCGGCCGGAAACGAGGGGTACGCCTCCTTCGGGGCCTTGGCCCGCGTTTTGGCCGAAGCCGATGCGGGGATGGGCATGGAGTTGAAGGCCCGGGCCGAGCCCGGATCCGGCGCCCTCGAAGCCGCCCAGGACCGGGCCAAACGTCTGACCCATTCGGTGGAGCGGGCCCTCAAGGACCAGTCCGGCCGGGTCCGCATTGTCGCCGAGGCGGCCAAGGGCCCGCGAATGGAGTGGCGCCTGACCCCCGCGCCACCCACGCCGAAGGCCCAGCCCGTCCAGCCATGAGCCTGGTCCTGGTCGACGGTCACTACTACGCCTACCGCTCTTTCTACGCGATCGCCCATCTCACCAACTCCAAGGGCGAGCCCACCAACGCCGCGTTCGGTTTCACCTCCGCCCTGCTCCGGATGGCCGAGGATCTCAAACCCGTCCGTGGCGCGGTGGTCTTTGACGGTGGCGTTCCGCAGGAGCGGCTGGACACCCACCCGGAGTACAAGGCCAACCGGAAGGAGACCCCGGAAGCTCTCGAGAAACAGATTACCCTGCTATACGAGGTGGCCCAGGCCCTGGGCTGGAAAACCGTTTCGGTCGAGGGCGAGGAGGCGGACGATGTCATCGCCTCCTACTGCCGGGCAGCGGACGGCGAAAACTGCATCGTCGCCACCAACGACAAGGACCTGATGGTTCTGGCCGCGCGGGGCGTGAAGATCTATCAGCCGAAGTCCGAGGGCTTCGAGCTGCTCGGTCCGCCGGAAGTGGAATCCAAGTGGGGCGTGCCGCCGGACAAAGTGCCGGAGCTTCTCGCCCTGACCGGGGACGCCTCAGACAACTTTCCGGGAATTTCCGGCGTCGGACCCAAGACCGCCGCCAAATGGATCCACGAGTTTCAGACGGCCGAAGGTGTTCTCGCGGCAGCCGAAAAAATCAAACCGGAACGTTTTCGCCCGATCCTCAAGGAGTCGGCCGAGATTGTCCGGCGGAACCGGAAGATGGTGGAACTGCGCACCGCCCTGGCCCTGCCCGTGCCGATTTCTGATCTCAAGATTCATCCCGATCCCGAAAAACAGGTGGAGCTGTTCCGCCGTCTCGAATTCAAACGCTTTACCCGGGAGGCGGAAGCCCGCCTCGCCGCCCGGAAACCCAGCCAGGCCGACCTTTTTTCCTGAATGAAGCCCATCCTCGAAAATCTCTACGTGCACGTGCCCTTCTGCACGCACCTCTGCCCCTACTGCGACTTCCCCAAGGAGCGGCTCGCCGGCAACCGGATGCGTGACTTCCTTTCCGGCTTACGGGCCGAATGGGCAGCCGCCGCCATGGAATTCGACCTCCGACCCCGCCGGGTCTTTTTCGGCGGCGGCACTCCCACCGCCCTCTCGCCCGCCCTGATGAAGGAACTCCTCTCGGTGGCCCCATGGGGTGAGGCAGACGAGTGGAGCGTGGAGGCAAACCCGGACGGCTTCGGGGACACCAAGGCTCGTCAGTTGGCCGAGGCCGGCGTCACCCGCCTCAGCCTGGGAGTGCAGGCGTTTCGCCCCTCCGAACTGGCCTGGCTCGGACGTAAGCACGACCGCGCCGCGATCCGGCAGGCGGTGCAAAGCGCCCGGGTGGCGGGCATCCGTAGCCTGAATCTCGACCTGATCTACGGCCTGCCGGAACAGGGACCCGCAGAATGGCAGGAGACCTTGGCCGAAGCCTGCGCGTTGGAGCCCGACAGCATCTCCGCCTACGCCATCACCCCCGAGGAGGGAACGGAACTTTCCGCGCGCATCGCCCGCGGGGAATGGAGTCCGGACGAGGACCGCGAAGCGGTTCTTTTTCTCCTCACCTGCCGCTTCCTCGAGGCCCGCGGCTACCAAAGCTACGAGGTCTCCAACTTTGCCCGGCCCGGACACGAGTGCCGGCATCATCAGGCCGTCTGGTCCGGGGAGGATTACCTCGGACTGGGTCCGGGTGCAGTTTCCACCGTGGGCGGCCGTCGCTGGCGCAACCTCCGCGACACCGGCGCCTACGCGCAAAGCTGGCTGCTCGGCTCCGGCCCCCGCCGCCAGGAAGAAGAAACCCGCACCGCCGAGGAAGTACGCACCGAAAGGATCCTGCTGGGTCTGCGCACCCGCACCGGGCTGGCGGAGCAGGGCCTCGCGGGACGCGAAGAGTGGCTGGAAGTCCTCATCCGCAAAGGTTGGGCCCAGCGCGAGGACGGCCGGTTTCTGCTCACCGCCCGCGGTCGGCTCCGGGCCGACGAGGTGGCGGCGATGCTGACCTGACATGGAGCCGGTCATCACCGCCCGCGGCCTGCGCCGGGTCTACCGAGTATTCGAAAAAAAGCCGGGCTTCGTCGGTGCCTTGCAGGGCCTCTTCGCAAGACGCCACCGGGAAGTGGCTGCCGTGGACGGCATCGATCTGGAAATCGGCGCCGGGGAGTTGGTGGGATTCCTGGGTCCCAACGGCGCCGGCAAGACCACCACGCTGAAGATGCTTTCCGGTCTGCTCCATCCCAGCGGCGGCTCCGCCCGGGTGCTCGGCTTCACGCCGTGGGAACGGGAGCCGGAATTTCGGCGGCAGATCTCCCTGCTCCTCGGCCAAAAAAACCAGCTCACCTGGGATCTGCCCGCGCGGGAAAGTTTCGAGCTGAACCGCGCCATCTACGGCGTGGACCGGGCGGCCGCCGCAAAGACGGTCGCGGAGCTGTCCTCCCTGCTCGAGGTGGGTGCATTGATGGATAAGCCGGTGCGCGAGCTTTCTTTGGGAGAGCGGATGAAGATGGAGCTCATCGCCGCGCTGCTGCACCAACCCAAGGTGCTGTTCCTCGACGAACCGACCCTGGGCCTCGACATCGTCTCCCAGCACCGGATCCGGGATTTTCTGCGGCGGGTGGTCGCCGAGAAAAAAATCACCACGATTCTGACCAGCCACTACCTGCAGGACATCGAGGCCCTCTGCCGCCGCGTGGTCATCATCGACCACGGGCGGATCATTCACGACGGCACACTGGCGGCGGTGGGCCGGGAATTCTCCGGCCATAAACAGATTGAGCTGCGCTTTTCCGGAAGAACGCCAAACCTACAGGGATCCGAGTGGGGGGAAATCATCAGCCGGGACGAGGTCGGCGTGCGCCTACGGGTGGAACCGAGCCGGGTCACCGAAATCAGCCGCCGCGCCCTGGACCTACCCGGCCTGGAGGACATTCGGATCGAATCCGTCCCCGTGGAGGAAGTCATCCGGAAACTTTTTTCAAAATCGGACGCCTAACAGTCTTAACCTTGGTCCTATCTCCTATTTTCTAGATCCTATCTCCGGCCGCCTTCGGCGGCATCCTAATGCGCGTGCCGGCTGGCCACGGCCGCAAGAAGGACAAACCCGGCCACCGCCGCCGCAATCTTCCAGAATCTTCCCTCTTTCTCTTTCAGCTCAGGCACGAGCAGATCGGAGTAAGCCAGATATAGGAAAGTCCCCGCGGTGGCAGCCGAGAGGGTGCCGTGCAACTGGTGGGCCCCGGAAAGATCGGCCTGCGAAGCCAACCAAGCCCCGGCGGGCGTGGCCAAACTCAGCAAAACCGTCGCCCCGATCATCGCCCCGTGGGAGGCGCCTTTTCTTCCCATGGTGATCGCCAACGCAAAGGTGTCGGTCGCCTTGTGCATCAGGATGGCTACGGCTAGCGCCTGCTGGACCGCACCGGACTGAATGGAGCCGAGGGCCAGCCCCTCGAGCACGGAATGAAGGCCCAACATCCCGCCCAGCACTAGCGACGAGGAAGCCGAGCCACCGTGCGGATGGTGGCCGTGGATTTCCGCATGGGCGTGATGAGCCCGCCGATCTAGCCAGCGCAGACCGAGCAGGAGACCGCCCCCCACCAATAGGGCCTTCAGCCAGCCCAGATCGCAAACCGCCTCGGGAATGAGCTCGAAAATTGCCGAGGCCAGAAAAGCGCCACCCGCAAAAGTTCCGCCCAGACACAGCCACGAGGTTTTTCCCGCCTGGTTTTTCAAAAAAAGTGCGGCCAGCCCGCCCGCCAAGCCCGCACCAAAAAGTACCAGCAAAATCGTCGGCAACATCTTCCCACCCTATGGGCTTTGGTTCCCCCAATCGAGCCCGCGGATGAGGGATTTGCGGTTTCCAAATTCAAAATTTTCCACTTTTCGCCTCCCGCTTTCCACCACCGGCCACCCCCATCTCCGATCTGCCATCTCCCATCTTCCAAACATGGCAGTGGAGGGATTTGAACCCCCGACCCAAGGCTTATGAGTCCCTTGCTCTACCAGGCTGAGCTACACTGCCGGAAATTGTCTTTCTAGCGTCACCGCTTTTCCCCGCCAAGTCCCCACCGGGCTTGGGATTCCGCCCCGGCACGGCTACGATCCCCCCGTGAGCATGCGCGATCGCGAGGCACGCAGCGCCCGGCTGAAGGGCCGGCTGGCCCTGGGTCTTTTCCTCCTCGTCATCCTCGCCTTCCTTGGCTTTGCCACCCTGCCTGCTTACCGCGCCCTGAAGCGCTGGCGCGCCGACCAACTAATGAGCGGCGCCGAAAAGTCGGTGGAGCGGGGCGCTTTGGTCGATGCCTACCAAGCCGCCCGCTCGGCCTATGGCCTGGATCCCCAGAACGTCCGTGCCTTGCGGATGCTCGCCGACATGTATGAGGGCTCGGGCGCCGCAGAAACCCTGGCCTATCGCCGCGCCCTCGCGGAAAGCGCCGGGGCTTCCCCCCAAGACCGGGCCGCCTATTTGCGCACCGCCATCCGGGCCGGGCGCCTCGACTTGGCCGACCAGTTCCTGAGCAAAATTGGCATTGCCGGACGCAGCGATCCCGAGGTTGCCGCCATCGCCGCCGATCTGCTTCGCTTGCGCGGCAAACCGGAGGAGGCCCGCCAGCTGGAGGCAGAGTCGGCCGCCGCGGCCAAATCTGGACAGCAGGGAAAGGCTTCTCTGCTCAAGGCGCGGGGCATGCTCGATTCGCCCGATCCCGCCACCCGGGCCGCCGCCCGCGCGGATCTTTTTCAGTTGGCCAAAACCAAGGAGCCGGAAGCCCGCGATGCGTTGCGCCTGATCGCCGCTTCCTCCGACCGCACGGAATCGGACACCCAAGAGCTCGTTCGCCTGCTGGAGGCGGACCCGCGCGCACCCGCCGGCGACCGGCTGCTGGCCAAATCATTGCTGCTGGAAATCCGGCCGGACTGGCGGGGAGCCGTGCTCGAGGAGGTGAAGAAACTGTATACCGGCGGCACCGAGGAGGAGCGGCTCGGATTGGCGGAGTTTTTGCTGCGCTACAACGACCCGGAAGGGGTGTTGACCCTGCCCGTGGTCCGCCAAGGCCGTCCCTTCCTGCTCCGGCTGGACGCCCTTGCCCGGCTCGGCCGCTGGACCACCATCCGCGAGGAGCTGGTGAAGGCCACCTCGGAGAAAGACGCGCTCGATCCATTTTTTATCGATGTGTTCCAGGCCCGGGTCTCCCAGGAATTGCGGGAAATCTCCATGGCCGAGGTCCGCTGGAAACAGGCGATGGCCAGGGCCGCCGGCAACCCTCAGAAGATGGAGTTTCTCGCCAATTTTGCGGAAAAGTCTGGCAACCTTCCCATGGCCGCGGAGGCCTACCGATCCATGGTCAAATTTCCCGCCACCGCCGTGCCCGGCTACCTCGGCTTGATCCGGGTCGCTGAAAAGCGCGCCGACACCCGGCAGCTGCGCGACATCATGGCCGAGCTGTCCCGCCAGCTTCCCGAGGATCCCGCCCCCAAAAACGATCTCGCCTATCTCAATCTTCTCTTCAACGAGAAGGTGGATGACTCGGTGCAGGCCGCGCAGGAACTGGTGACGGAACTACCCGACCGCGCCGCCTACCGCACCACCTTGGCTCTCGGTTACCTCCGCAAAAAACAGCCCCAGGAGGCGCTGGCCGCTTATGACCAAACCGAGATCAACTGGTCCACCGCCCTTCCCGGTTGGCAGGCGGTGCGTGCCGCCGTCCTCGCCGCCAACGGACGGGATCAGGAGGCCCGGAGCCTCGCGCTCTCCATCAACTGGGACCGGTTGAAGCCGCAGGAACGGGACCTGGTCAGTAAATTGCGCGCTCCCCGTAGCTGATTTCGTTCCCGTGCGCCGCCTGCGATTTCTTTTTCTCGTCGTTCTCGGGTGGGCTCCGCTCACCGCCCAAACACCTGCCACCCACAGCGTCGGCGCCGGCGAAACCATTTACGCCATCGCCAAAAAATATGGCACCACCACCGAAGCGGTTCTCCAGGCCAACCCAGGTCTGAATCCCGCTCGGATCCACGCCGGCGACAAGATCCGCCTTCCTTCTTCCTCCTCCGCCCCGGCCAAAACTGTCCCGCCCCCCACCTCCTCAGCCACCCCAGCCAAGGTCCCTCCACCTTCCACCTCATCCCCTACACCGAACGCCAGCTCCCCCACTCCCAAAACATGGGTCAAAGTCCAAAAAGGCGATACCCTTTCCAAAATCGCCCGGGAAAACGGCGTGAAACTGGAGGATCTGCGGAAATGGAATGGTTTAAGCGCCGACACGATCCGACCGGGGGATCTTTTGCGGATCCGTGCCCCCGCGCCGGCCACCACCAAAACAGTGGCGGCTACCCCTTCGGCCCCGCCCAAGCCGACTCCTGCAGCACCCAAAAAACCCGCCGCTCGCGAATGGCGTTTTATTAATCCGGTTCGCTCCCAGATCGAGGGTCCCAAAGATCGTTTGCGGGACTGGGAGTACATCGTCGTCCACCACAGCGGCACCAGCGGCGGTAACGCCAAGATCTTCGACTACTATCACGCGGAGGAGCGCGGCATGGAAAACGGCATGGCCTACCATTTCGTCATCGGCAACGGCACCGATTCCGGCGATGGGCAGATCGAGGTCGGCAACCGCTGGCGCCGACAGATCCAAGGCGGCCACCTCGCCAGCGAAACCCTCAACGAAATCGCCATTGGCATCTGCCTGGTCGGCGACTTCAGTCGCTCCCGGTTGGGCCCGCGGCAGGCCGCCTCCCTCATCGAGCTCGTCCAATACCTCCGGAAAATGATGCCGGAACAGCGCCTAAAATTCCGCACTCATCGGGAGATCAACACCCGCCCCACCGAATGCCCCGGCCGCCTCTTCCCCACCCAAGCCCTTCGCGAAATTTTGAATTCGCCGGATGCCAGGTAAGGACGGGTAAATGGGTTGTTTAGTCGTTTAGTCTTTAGCCATGGCAGGAAGCTTCAAGGCTCCAACACTCCCTCCATAACTAACGCCTAAAGGACTAAACCGCTAACGACCTCTCTGAGGTAAGAATGGTTTTCAAATTTTGTAGTCCCTTAATCTTCATCTTAATCCTAATCCAACCATCAACTCCTCCCAGCCCATCTAAACTTCAACTTAAACTAAACTCGTAAACCCCATCCAAATCTTCCGCGTCCTCGGTCCGTCAAACTCCGCAAAGTAGACCGTCTGCCAGGTCCCAAACTTGAATCGCCCCTTTTCCAGGGGCCAACAAAGGTGGTTGCCCAACATCGAGGCCTTTACATGCGCCGCCGAGTTTCCCTCGCCGTGCCGATACTCCCGGTTCTGCCAAGGCACCGCCTTTTCCAACGCCAGCGCCATGTCCCGACGCACGTCCGGATCGGCCCCTTCCTGGATGGTCACCGCCGCGGTGGTGTGCGGCACAAAGAGATGCAGCAGTCCGTCCCGCCATCCTCTCCGGGCGGCGGCCTCCTCCAGTAGTTGTGTCACAGGCACAAATTCGGTATGGCTCCGTGTGTCGATGATAATTTCTTCCCAAGGAGTGGCCATATGATCGTGGTAACAGGCGGAACAGGTTTTGTCGGCCGAGAAATTTGCCTCCGTCTCGCCGCCCAAGGCGTGCCGGTCCGGGCCGTCTCCCGCCACGCCCCCACCCAACCCCTTCCCGACGGGGTCTCCTTCTTCCCGGCTGACGTCACCCGGGCCATCTCCCTGCGTGAGGCCATGGACGGCGCCAAGGCCGTCATCCACACCGTCGGCATCATCCGCGAGAAAGGCGCCGCCACCTTCGATCGCATCCACCGCCACGCCACCGCGGAAACCGTTTCCGCCGCCCACCGCGCCCGCGTGCCCCGCTTCATCCTCATCTCGGCCTTGGGGGCCCGCCCCACTTCCGCCTCCCGCTATCAGCAAACCAAGGCCGCCGCCGAAGAGATCGTCCGCCAAAGCGGCCTCGCCTTCACCATCCTGCGACCCTCCGTGGTCTACGGCCCGGG
>Ga0194116_10003898_pt1 | contig 17544 bp, 21 predicted proteins | sample TA2MahsurfametaG_4_FD_148617 | JGI IMG/M metagenome (GOLD analysis project Ga0194116, IMG submission 148617) | Freshwater microbial communities from Lake Tanganyika, Tanzania - TA2015008 Mahale S9 surface | ecosystem: Environmental > Aquatic > Freshwater > Lake | place: Tanzania: Lake...
ACCGCTGCAACATCCGCCGGCAACTTTGCGGTGTCCTCTTCCTTGCGCTGGAAAATGGCGAAGTCCGAGGCTTGGAACGCTTTGGACTTTTTGGGGTCGCGGTTGATGTTGGCCAGCAGCGCCATGTGCTGTGCCTGTGGTAGCTCCAGCATTGCGGCCTGCTCGCGGCGGATGCGGTGCAGCTGGCGCCAAGCGCGCAGCACTACGGTGCGCAGCTGATGCGCAAACGTGGTGAGCTGGAACAGACCTGGGAAGCCGGCGGCTAGGTCGTAGAAGATTTCCTCCCAGTCCGTTTGGGTGGAGTCGTAGTTTCCGGCGGCTGCTTTTTTAGGTCTTCCTCAGTGATCGGCGAGGAGACCATGTTTTCGGCATCCTGTTCTTCCCGCGCCAACTCCAGCACACCGTTGAACAGCACCTCGTGCATGGTGCGGGTATCCTCAGTGCTCCAGTGCGGCAGATTTAGGCGACAGCGGAGCAGCGCGGTGACGGTGGCTTCCATGTTGCGGCGGCCAGCAGTTGCGTAAATTTTTGTGATTTCTGCGATGCGCTCGGCATGACGAGTCCGTATCTCATCCGCAGCGGGCTCCAGCTCCTTGCCAAAAGCGCCAGCCTCGACAATGTGGAACGCTTCGCTAAGGGTGATGTTCTCTTCCTTGGCGATAGCGTCGGCGATGCGGGCACCCTGCACAAAAGCCTGCTGCTCATTGGCCAGTAGCTCCGCGACTACCGCTGCTTCGCCAACCGTAATTCCGCCGAGCACTGGGATCTCCAGCACACCGGTGACCTCGTTGCCGACACGCCGCAGCTCAGGCGTGCGTGGGGCAACAACAAAAGGCAGCTTGCTCACTTGAAAGTCTTAACTTCGGCTATTGTACTAGAAACGGTTTTGCTGGCAATCTGGCGACGCACTAATGCAGCTTGGTTGGCAGCAGTACGAAGACGAATGGCGTCAAGCAGAGAGGATATGGGAGCAGTGCTGGTCATTGGATCGTACCAAACGGACAGGTAGCGTCATACGCCTCACTGTACGGAGATGTAACGTCGATATTCCTTACAAATGTAAATCCTTTTTCTTCCAAAAATGCACGGGAGAAAAATTGAGCACCTCCAAGACTGGCTCGCACCACGCTGTAACTTGTTCCAGCTGTAAAAGTTTTCTTCATGAGAGCTTTTGTGTTTGTAACTTGGGGTTCAAAGTCAGCTAAAAATAAAGCGTTTCCGGTTTTTATGTCATAATTAAGGCTAGATGGCCATAGAAACGCTGCATAACTTAAGGAGTTATTTTTGCCAAATGTGTTTATAGCTGTTTGGAATAAAGGATAATGGGGGTTATCTGTATCCAGGTTTGAGTAGAAATAAAAAGCAGCTCCTTGGGTTGACTGGCCTGCAGCATCAAAGTCAGGGTCAGCCGCGACAAGATCGGTCAGTGCTACAGTCCGACTTTCTATAGTGCCTTGTTCTATATCGCATTTTGCATATATCCCTAACGTATATCGTTTAAACCCCGTAACAGTTAAAGGCGCCAAACCAGAAGAAGGAATGTAAGTAAATTTTTCTTCTAGGAAGTTTTCTGGAGTGCCTAAGGTAAAGCTCTTGGGTCCGTTTACCGAAGTGCCTACAACGAAAGTAGTGTTGCCGGAAGTAAAAGTGTAGAAATTAGCATTGTTGTAGGCATCAATAACATTTTGAGATGTTTCATCAACACGTACTTTAGCTGCGTAATAAACATGAGTAGGCGTACAAGACACCAGCAGTTCGGGTCTGTCTACAACGTTTAGTACAGCAGGGTTTAAGTCAAAAGCTGGAATAGTCGAGTAACGGCTTAAATCCCCACTTACACTAGATCTAAATATGTACGCACTGCGAGTAGTCCATAGTAGCGACTCAATAGAGAAAGCGCGTGTGTACGCAGTGAATCCGCTACACAGCTTAGATTCTTGTTGCGTTGAAGTGTCTTGAGTGTTTTTTACAAAGAAAGGATCCAATGTTTTTGTTCTTATGTCGTATCTATTTGTTTCGCTAAATTCTCCTATTGTTATAGGATTACTTTGTACTAAGTTGTATCTGGTCCATACTGCGGTTCTTGTTAAAGGTGCTCCAACTGTGCGAAAATCTGATAAGTCGATTCCCACAAAACCAAACTCTTCTTTTTTGCGACGATTGGCAGCGGGGCGGCGTACGACTTTAGGTTCTGGTACGCCGTTTCGATCTTCCTCCTCTCGTTCGACTGCTTCAGTAGCACTGTTCGCGGTCTTTGCGTTTTGTTGGCGGTCGTTTAAAGCTTGCTGATTGGCGGCAGCCCGAGTCTTAACATTTTGAAGTAAACGCTGATCACCGATGGTAATGTTTATTTTGGTGGCCATCGCTTAGGTGCTCCAGCCAGATCAGTCGTCGGTGGCAAGAGTAATGCGGTAAATAATGCTGGCGCCATCGACAAGCGTGACTGAAGGGGTTTCAACGATAATGCTGTGGAGTGTTTCTTCGTAGCCGTCATCAATGACGGTGTAAACGGTGTCGTAGGTGAGGGTGCCTCCGCTGGCTTGGAACTCGGCGCTGATCTGCGGCATTTCAAAGCGCAGGTCTGTGGGGTCCCAGCTGCCATTGCCGATAAAGCCTTCGATGCGGGCGTAGCCGTTGCCGCTAAGTTCTTCGCCGTCCCACGCAGCCACGCTGCTGTTAACCGTTAAGCCGGTAGCCCCATTAAGTGCTAGGCAGATGCGGTATGGCAGTCCTTCGTAGGCTGCTGCGGCAAGGCGCTCCAGCTCGGCTTGGCTAATGGCAGTGGTAATGGCCATGGGGAAAACAGCGTAAACCTAGATTGCCCCAGTTTACCTAGGGCAGGAGTTCGACTTCAATTTCAGGTTCGTACAGCATTGAAACTCTGATCGGATACGCACGAGCGGTGCTTGTAGTTGTCATGGTCACGGAAGATGCCAACTCAATAACTCCCATAAATTTATCTTGATTTGTGTACACATAAGTGGAATTAGGAGGTGGAGGTGTCGAGGTTTCGTTAGCGAATAAAGCTACATGGGTGTAGGTATAAGAACCCGAACTGGGTGCTGTAAATAGCAGGTCAGCAGGAGCTACTGGACTTAGCTTGTTGCCGCTTACAGTGGTTCTGTAAGTATCGCCACCGATAACAATATCAACATAGTCTGATTCTATTGTGTACTCGAACACAAAGTTTAAAGGGGATACTGCGTACCGTTTAATACGATACGTTTCCCACGCACTCCAGCCTTCGTCAAAAGCGGGAACAGTGCTAGTAACATTAAGGAGTTCTCCTAAAATATAGGACTGGCTTGCATTAGCGGTGGATGCCACCATAGTTTTGTACGCAGGTTCTACAAAAGGGGTTTGCTCCTTGTTAAAAGGGTAGTGTTTTGTGTTAGTAGTTACTAAAGGAAATGGTTGGTCTTGTGGAGTAAGTAAAGCATTATCTACCCATTCTTGGAGGCTAGGAGTGCTTGTAACCACTGCTCCACCTAAAAAGACTGCGTCGTAAACGCCAAAAGCAATGAAAGCGTAGGATAAAGCGTCTAATGTTGCTGGGTCTTCATCCGTGTTTTCGGCAGATACAAAAAGACAGTAGGTATTAGCATCATTGAGTTCTGCAAGTGTGTTGGCTGCCGGTTGTGCGGCAAAAACAGCAAAATGTGTAAACGTAATGGTAGAACCACTGCTGTTGTAAATCAGCACGTAGCGGTCATCTTCGATGTACAGCCCGTCGTAGTAGGCACCTGTGTACACCATTGTGCTTTCTTCGTACAGCGCAATTGAACTGGGAGGAGCTGTTCCTGTGGTGCGCATATCAAGCAAGCCGCCACTGCCGCTAAATGCTCCAGCAACAACATAGTTTTTCCAGTGGCTGTCCCAAGTCCACGTGGTGCGATCACCTGGCTCTGACGTGGGCACGTTGAGTAATTGCACTTGCAGTGCGGTCCCATTTGTCTGGAACAACTGCGTCAGCGCGTGACGGCCAAATGTAGATGCAGGAATGAGAGAGACTGCCATTGGGATTACATGAGTAAGTAGGCGCCAGTCGAAAGTATGTTGAGCAGTTCAACTGGCTCTTCGCGGATAGCGGCACTAGCTTCTTGCACACTGAGTTTAATTTTGATTGGTAGTACGCTATTTCGAGCACTAAGCTCCAATGCGCTTATGGTGGTGCGCGTTGTTAGTACTACAGGCTGAACCGTTGGAATGTTGATGATTCCGCGGGTTACGTTGATGGTGCTGCGCACAGCTAAAAGCTCATTTATTGCTTCTTTCCATGCAGGCACTAGATCTACGATGATGCTTTCTGCAGCAGGGACGGCGGGGCTGTCGGTGGGCAGTAATTCGTCCCAGAAGTCTTCTGGAGGATTAAGTGGGTCAAACGATTCGTCAACTGGGTAGCTATTGGCAGGCTCGGGATACTCGTTTTTGTACACCTCGGGAGCTGGTCCCAACAGCGTAATGCCTGGCTGGACTGCAAACCACAGCGACCCGCCAGTGTTTGTAGTGCCGATTCCGCCAATAAAAAGGGCGTCGGTATTGCAGACAATTCCGTTGCTGTCGAAGCTCCAGCTGGTGCCGTTGCATACATAGCCGGCGCCGTATTCGGCAGCGTCGATGCGCAGGCGATCCAGCGGGTAAGGCGGAGTTTCAGGAGCGGATAACTGAATTGAAAAACCATTACGGTGGCCATACGCCAGCCCGTTCTGAGCGCGACCGTAGTTTCGGGCTTTTACTTCGGCATCGCTCGGCGATACCAGTTCGTAACTGTTGGTGATCATGTTGTAGCCGATGCGGTCATCAGGCGCGTATGGCATTGCATACGACGTGACGTTTTCGCTTGTCTCGGTGCCGTAAATAAACTCCACTTCACTGGTCGGTTCCAGTGAGGCTTTTACAGTGGCAGCATTATTAAGTTCGCTGCGGCTTGGGCGGCGCTGTATGCCATACTCGCGGTCGGTGCGTGTAGACACCGAAGTGCCCATATGGATCAACCTGTAAGAGTTAAAAACAGAATTTAATAAGTCCTCTAAACTTTGAGGAACTGGAAATAACTCCTGCGCAAGAATCTGCTGACCTGCCTGCAACAACGCTTGCGCTTGAAAAATGACTGTAGTCGTTTTGGTGATGCCGCTACTGTCATCTTTGTCGTACGTTATTTCTTGTATGTCTGTAATCACATTTGCAATTACTTCTGGATCGTAACGCCAGTCCGTTTCTTCGTGGTAAACCTCAATAGGAAGTGCCCCAGCTACTGCCATGGGGGATTGATATACGGTAGTTACCTGACTTATGATGTCGTTGTCTGTTTCTGGATCGTAAAAACTGAGATTGCCGTAAAGAGTCCTACACGAACCTGGTGGTACGGGCTCGTCAGGATCTGCCAGTTCTTGAGCAGCCCTTTTGTAGTTAAAAACGGTTTCCGTTATTTTTTCGTCGGGAAGATCGTTAAATTCAAGGCCTGTGCCTAAAAAATCATGGATGTATGATGGATTGGTTATGCAGGTATGGGTTATTTCGGTTTCTGTTCTTTTAATAACACGGTTAAAAGAGTCATACGTTGTGACGACGGTTGTTTCCGGTATTACAACACGACGGTAGCTTTGGCCGAAACCGAAGATGTCTACTTGAACTGCGGGACCAACAGTTACGTCTTTTTCCCAGTTCCGCACCATGCGGCCATCTTCGTCTAGTGGCTCTGGATTTGTAAAGCGGTTGTAGGTGTAGCGGGTTGTGACGGTATCGGCTGGGATTTCGCCCGAGTTAATTGGGCCGATGTCGATAACTCGGTCCTGCTCTATGACGGTATACGTTCCAGTAAAATCCAAAAGCGAACGGACTTGCAGCGTCTCGGACGCATCAAGAAAACCGACGTAGCTTTCGGATACCAGCAGATCGCTTAAAACCTGGACGTATCCGGGAGTTAGATCAAATTGTTCTACGGTGTACCAGTTCGTGAGAAACTCAAAACCGGTGGTGTTGATGTTTAGTTTGGCGGCGCAGACGCTGGCGACGTAGGCGGCGCTGATGGAAATAGTGGCGTCTTCAAACGCACTGCAGATGATGAAATTATTAGCTGGATCGTCCCAAGTGTCGGCAGTTTTTTCCTCGTCTGTTTGAGGAGCTAGGTTTTCGCGCAGGGTGATGGCGCATCCCAGTTGGATTGTGGTTTGACGACGGAAAGGATCGGCAAAAGCGCCAAGGACACGAAGAGCGCGGGGAAAACGGGAGACGTATCCGTTTTGCACATATGCCAGTTGGACTGGTTGGCCGAGCGTGGGGCTAATAAGACCTTTGATTACTAGGTCACCACGAGTGCGAATTAAACCCGTGCCTTGGACATGGTCATCGCTCCAGCCGCCGCTGATGACCTCGCCGAGATCACAAATGACCTTTGCGCGAATGTCAACGGTCATCAGATTTCTAGAAGCCGTAGGCTCACTATATAGCGGGTGGTCTTGACGCCATCCTCAATCACAGCCTCGGCCGTAGCAGTAGGAGGCGTGGTGGGGTACCACGTGCTGCTGACCGGAGTAGTTTGCACAATCGCCTCGAACCATTCCAGCAGGTCTTCCCAGCCCGCAGTGGTGGTGGTGCCCTCGATGTCGCGGATGCGGGAGGCCGTGAGCGGGCCGCTGATGTAATGGCTGCCTGCTGCAGTAAGCGCCACCTGCGGGTTGTTCTCGTAGGTCTCCATCGGCTTCAGCAGCGTGATGACTGTGGTGCCGACCGTCACCGTGCCAAGGTCCGGCAGCAACGCCTCGTTGCGCTCTTTGTTTTTCTCCTCCTGCCGCAGCAGGACCTCCAAGGCTTGATACGCATCAACGACTTCGCCGTCAACGCTGATGTACGAGCCGGTCTGTTCACCGCTTGGTGCGACAGAAAACCAGCACGGCACACTCGTCCACGTGATGCCATTGGCATTGGTGGTGATGGATGCGGTGGTGCCCACCACACCGCTTTTGAGCGAATCCTCGTCTTCCTTGCGGTCGGACTGCCAGGCGTTGTACACCGTGAGGAGGTCGTCCCACTCCGCTGGAGTGCAGAGGCCCGCAAAACGCCAGCGCCGTGCAGTGAGGCCAGCCTGGGTGTCCGTCTCCGCATAACCAAATGGCTGGGCGGTGAGCGTGTTAAAGACGAAGGTCTCGCCGTTGTAAGTAAGGGTGAAGCTCATTGCGATAGAGCGTTGATTGCATTAACCGTAGTGGCCCCGCCAGCTTGATTAACCACTTGAACGTCAACAACCCAGTTTTTATCAGCGAGTGTTTGAGTAGCAGAAATTAAGCGTTCATTAACATTTACCAGACCCTGGTTTACGTCTCTTAGCGCTTTTTGGCTATCAACCAAAATACGCCCCGAAGCTTCTTCTGCGTTTACAGCGTCAATGAAGTCTCGTATGCCTGCATTAAGCGCTTCCTGTGATGGAGCGACAAGCTCACGAGCTGGAACACCTGTTAGTTCCGTAAAACGTCTTTGTGCTGCGCGGAATAATGGTAGCAAAATATCAAAATCTGCTAAGGCGCGACCTTCACGTTGTTGTGGAGTAAGAAAACGATTGAGTCCCTGAGCCGAGGCGCGGATCTCTGTAAAACGTAAGGCTGCGTCACGGAAAGAATCTCGTAGCCTTTCTGCGGCTTCAATTAAGCTCAAGCGAACTTGCGCTGCGGCATCAACGTACTCCAGTCGAACCTGACGTTCTTGCGCTAAAAGACGTTCGCGGTCTACAGCATTGGCTTGCGTTGGCTCCCCTAAAGCATCACGGGCTACTTGCAAATTACGCAAATTTGTTTCTTGTGCATCGGAAGCACTTAGTAAAGTTTCGCGTATTTGCTGGACAAAACGCAAATTATCTCTATACACACCTGGCTGCACAGACAGCAGTTGAGTGCTGTCGCCGATACTGCGTACCAGTGCTTCATTGCGCTGCTCGCGTTGTTCATCAAGTTGCAGCAACTTAGCAGCTGCGGTAATTTCCTGATTACGCAAGTCTACAATCTGTTGGGCAGTTTGTAAATTTTTTTGTCGCAGCTCCTGTACAATTCTTTCTTGTTCCTGTGCTGTCTTGTCTGTAAATCGCGGAACGAGCGCGTTCTGGCTTTCGCGGATACTTTGTAATTCTGCAGAAGCTGCTAAACCTTCAACGCCAAAAGCACCAAAAATACGCGCTCGCGCTTGTGCTTGCGTGGCTTTAATACCTGCTTCACGGACAGCAAGTAGGTCTTTTTCTGCCTTTGCTGCCTCTCCTGTTATTCTTGCTATTTCTTGCAGTAGCTGTATATACGCTTCATTTATTTGTGCACCAGACCGAAAAGTGGGTAATTCCGCACTTTGCTGTCGTTGGAATCGTCTAAGCTGTTCCTGCTGTCTTGGGTTTAATCGTGAGGCTCTTTCTTCGAAGGTGTTTGCCAGTTGTAAGCCTTGTATCGGTTCAGCAAAAAAATCAATAAAATCTGCAAGAGGCTTTGCTGTAAATTGAGCCAATATCGTAGTTCCTCTAGCCCATGCACGATTGAGACGATCAACGCTGTTTAGGTACTCAGTGGCTGCAGTAGTATCGCCGAGTAGGGTGTTTAAGTCTTGCCTAATAAGCAGTTCAGCTTCAGTGGTGCGGCCACTAGCTATAAGCCCCTCGACTTGCTTTTCAAGTGCGCGGGAAGACAACAGCGAGGCTTGACGCAACGCCTCAAAGTTTGTAATGGGGTTTTCAAGTCCCTTAGCCAGCTCTTGTAGTTTTAACAGCGCATTGTCAACTGCAGCACCAATAGCAGTACCAACAATGGACCCAGCAAAACCTGCAGTGCCGCCAAACAAAGCTCCAACGCCACCGCCTAAAGCGCCGCCGCCTGCCGCTCCAAAGCCTTGACCAAAAAGCAATGGAAAGCCTGCGCCGATAGCAACATTGGAAATAATGTCGCGGCGGCGGTCGGCAGCTTGCTTACGCTCGCGTGCTGCAGCACGTGCAGTGGCCTGTGCAGTCTTTTCGCGGTCGGCAGCAAGTTTGCGTTCAGCGGCAGCAGCTCGTTCAGCACTACGTGTTACTTGTGTCTGCGCTGCAGCAGTAACACCTTCAACGGCACGCTGTGGGCGGCCGCCGCGAATACCAGGAGAACCAGGGAACTGAAACGCCGGTAAGCCCGGTGTCTTGATGACACCGCTAACCGGTACTGCGTTTTCACGCGCAATCTTGATCTGCTGGCGGCGCTGCTTTTCGTTTTCAGTGGTAATGTTTTTTGTTACTTTCAGCCTGTTCTGCTCGGCAGATACCAGCTGGCGAAGAACTTCGCCTTGCTGTGCAACTGATCTGAACTGCCTGTTTGCTGCAGCTGCTTCAATTTCAGCTAGACGTGCTCGAAACTGACTAACATTCGAGCCTTTAGTTTCAAGGATGTTGATGCTGTTGCGTAGCGCCAGTATCTTTGCTGACGCCTTTAGTTCTGCTGAAAGGCCTCCAGCAGTGCCACCTGGTTTTTGGCCGGTTTGCTTTTGGGCGGCTTTTTCGATGGTGCCGCCAAGCTCGCCTTCAATCTTGGCTTTGGCGGCCTTGAGCGCTTCGTCGAGTCCCTTGGTGTCTAGCGTTAGCCGTAGGGAGGCCTCGCCGAGTTGCTCTGCCACGGAATAGCGATGCCTATACCCGAGGTTGCCATGGAAACCTTGGGTAAAGGGCTCCAGCAACCATGGCGTCAGCTTTGTCTGCGCTGGCTAACGCCACCGCAACCTTCAAAGTCGCAACCACAGGGATCTACACCGACCCCGCTACCGGAAACGTGCTGCCCGCCACCAAGGACGTAACCGTGTCCATGTTCCTTAAGGCCGACAGCACCAGCCAGCGCATCTTTCCCGGCGTGGACGTGGAGGACGTGGTGTATGAAGGCTACGCCGTCAGCCCCACAGCTTTTGATGCGGACATCGCAGTGGGCACCGCCGGTACGCTCAACTTTGCTGGCGAAGGGGCCGTGCAGTGCGAAGTCACAGCATTGCGTTACAGGTACGGCAAAACCGGACTGCTGGGTGAAGTGTTGAACACCACGCTCGGTGAGTCGGTGCGGTTAATAACTCGGAAGTTCTGATGCGCCTGCGTACCAAAGTCAAACTCGACACTAGGGGGCTCCAGCGCAAACTGGAGCAAATCCTTGACGACTACGGACCGTTGATTAGCTTTCAGCTCCAGCAGGAGCTGTCGAAAGATCAGTACGACTGGCCGCGCAACCGCAGCGACGGCAGCGAGATTGTGACATATCGGAAAAATGGGCAGCAGGTCACTACTCCGCGAGACATCGTGGATACGGGGAACCTGCTGAACTCGCAAACAGACCCAAACATAACCAGCGGGGCATCCTATGTGAGGTTGCAAATCAACTGGACAGCTAAGTATTCCAAGGCCGTTTTAGAGGGAAACTACATTGTTGGAAACCTTGGCGAGGGCCGTAGCTACATAGCGCCGGGGCGGGATTGGATTACGCCGGCACTGAGGCTCCAGCCGCTGTTGCCGTACTTTGTGCAACGGTGGAAGGCGTTGGATACGCAGTAAAAAGCCCCGGCTGGGGATGCCGGGGCAGTGCGTATCCCTATTGTGCGGTGAGCGGCGTCAGCTGCCAGCCTGCTGCTCGGTCCAGTCGTAGGCGCCGTAGCCGATCAGGTCGAAGCTAACCTTGGCGATGTTGCCGGCAACGATGTCCTCAGAGAAGGAGCCCACCTGCGCCAGTCCGGCATGAAGTTCGGGGTCGTCGCCCGAACCGTCGGTAACAGGGGTTTCGCGGAACCACTCGACCAAGGTGCCTTGGGTGGCTTCGAGGGCAGCTTGCTTCAGGATCTTGTAGCCGGCGTCCGACACGTCCAAGTTCATCGAACAGGGGATCGTGTAGCTCTGGCCGGTGATCAGGTTGGCCTGGAAACCATACTCTGAGTCATAGTCCAGCACCGCTGTGCTGTCGCTGGTGGCCTGGATGCCGGCGTTATCCAGCGAGAACACACGGGTCATTCCAGCGTAAGTGGTAGGAATGGTGCTGGAGCTGGTGCCCAGCTTCACCCACAACTTGTAGTTGAAGGCGGCGAAAAATGCCCCAGTAGCCATGGGAAAAAAGGATACTTATAGAACTAGGTTACCCGTCATCCTCTGCCTCTAACAGGTCCCACGGCGTGGGGCGGGGACAGACATGTAGGTCAAAGCCGCGGATTTCGTGGTCCGTGGGGCGCGTGGCAACCAACGCCTCCTTCAGCTTTTTCTCGCTGATGTTCAAGTGCTGCAGCACCGTTTCGAGGCGCTCGCCGCGATTCAGCATGTGGCGGGCACGCTGGCCTACCGTGCGGACCGTCCCAGGTGCCTTGACCAGCCAATTGTGGTCACGGATGAAGTGGCGGATCTCTCCTTCGGAAAAAACGGTGAGAAGCGTGCTGAAGGTGCCCTTGGTGGGATCCCAAGCACGGCATGTTTTGATGAAGGCAATGTCGATGCAACTGAACAGATCGTCGTGCGCCACGTAGGTGTACTTGCGGCACATTTTGCGGCCCATTAACTTGACCAAGCCTTGATGCTCGCGGTACAAACGTCCCACGCGATACTGCTCGTCGCGTGTAAGCGGCGTCGCTAAGTATCCAGTTTTGGGGCGTGGTTTTTGTCCCATGCACTACAGAATAGAGTGCGTGGGAAGAATTGCTTAGCTGCGCACCACGCCGACAAGTAGGCCCGAGCCGCCGGTGCCGTTTGTGTTGAGCGTGCCGTACAGCACGGTGGTGAGTGAGGGGGCGCGGGATACCAGCTGGCTGTAGGTGCTGGTGCGATTGCTGGGTAGCCCCTCGGTGCGCCATTCGATTTCCATGACGTCGAGTTTGAGGCGCTTGAGGCCTGCGTTGGGCACGCCAGGCACCAGCTCGCCGTCGCCGCCAGCAGCGCCACCGCCGTCCTGCAAGATGGATAGCGCCAAATCGAATGTGGCTTGCTTGACTTCGCGGGGGATCTCGTCGTCGGAAATCTCGCGGCCGTTGATTGTTGCATCAGTGCGCGGCCACGCAAGCGCTTGGGTTGTGGTGGCGCGGGTGCCGACCCAGTCCAAACCCTGCAGGTCGGTGGTAGCCATGATCAAAGCGCGGCCCTTGTCGTCCGTTGTTGCTCCAGTCCAATCTGAGACGTTCAGCGTGTTATTGGCGATTGCATCAGCGTCTGCCACCGTCAAAAAACTGTTGGATGTGGTGCCACCAACTGTGGCGATAACGGTGACAGTCATGGCTACTGGTGTGTTGTTCTAGATTCCCGCTCCAGCAGGAAGAAAAAAGGCCCCAGCGCAGTGCCGGGGCCGTGGGGTGCAGTAAGCCGGAGGCTTACGAGGCGATGGGGTCGAGCGGGGTGCCGGACTTCAGCTGGACCACGGGGATGAGGGCCGGGTCGTACTTGAGGGTCCAGTTGGTGGCATCCTCAAGGGCAGCGTTGTCGGGGTTGTCCGCAGCGTCGTTCCAGGTGACGCCGTTGACGTGCATACCGTAGTGGTAGTCCACGGCCATCACGTCTTGCTTCGACAGGATGTTGCGCTCGGCTTCGATGCGCAGTTCCTGCTGCACACCCTCGCTCACGGCACCAGGGCCGAAGAGGTAAGAGGTGTACACACCCGAGGCCTTGGGCAGCTGCGAGTCGACGATCACGCGGAGACCAGCGAAGGTGGCAACACCGACAGAGCCGACGTTGATGCCGCCAGCGCCCCAGGTGATGTTGTCGCCAGCGTTCACGTTGCCGCCGGTGAAGGTCAGCATCCCGATCTGCTGCAGGTAGTAGTACTGGTTCGGGTGCAGCGCAATCGCGGTGAGCGATTCGCCGCGCTCGCCCAGCTTGGCCTTGGCAGCAATCACAGACATCGCGCTGATGTCGCTTTCGGCTTCACCAGAGATGTCCAGGGTGTTGTCGGCTAGAGCAGTGCCAAAGATGCCCTCTAGCTGCGCCAGCAGGGTGGCAGTGCGCAGTTTGTTGATGGAGGCAGCCAGGTAGCCGCGGATAGCTGACATGGGGTCAGCACCACTGCCCAGCTTGCTCAGGTCGTCAACCGCGTAGCTGAAGCCGCGGTGCAGGATGGTCATCACCTGCTCGGAAGCAGTGATGCCTTGAGGGGTGAGGTAGCCCTGACCGGATTCGCCCCAAGTCGCGTTGGACTCGATGATCTCTTCGTTCGGGTTGATGGGCTGGAAGTAGGGGACGCGCACGCGGGTGCCGCCAGCACGGGCGTCAAGCGCACCGTTGCGGGTCATCACACCGCTCTGCACAAAAGCAGAACGCTCCACGATCTCCTCGCTCAAATAAGCAAGGAACTCGGGACGGGTGACGAGGTCGGTAAGAAATGTACCGCCGTCGTAATTCTGAAAAGGAGCAGCCATTGGTTTGAGTAGCGGGATTGCCGGTGGTTACCCGCGAGTAGCTTCACTCTTGAGGAGCTTCGCTAACTCAGGGTTTTCGACCTCCATGCGCAGCTGATCGGTGAAGTTGTATGTTTCCCGTTTGTACGGGTTCACCACGCCAGGTGGGACGTTGCTTGTGGGGGTGGATCCCATGCCGCGGGCACCGTTGGGCGCGAAATGATGGTCCCAGCCAGAACCGGGATTTTTCAAGTTCGCTAGGTACGCGGAAAGGGGCTGCTCAATGCCGTTGACGATGACAACGGGGGTGCCGTTGTTGTCGCGCAGCTGGGGCTTGAGTAGTCCCAGCAGTTGCTCAGGGGCAAGTGCGCTGGCAGAGCTGATCTGTTGCAGGGCCGTGGCGCGGAGACGCTCGTTTGCAGCTTCCTGATCCTTGGCCTGAAGCGCAGCTTCAAGCTCCACGATCCGTTGCTGGAGCCGGGCGTTGTCGGCATTGGCCTCTTCCCACAGCGTCTTGAACTCACCTTGGTCGGCGCGTTGCTGCTGCTGCGTGGACTTGATACGGGTCTCCGTGTCCTTCAGCGATTTCTCCAGCTCGCCGATGCGCTCATTGAGCTTTCGGTTGGCTTCGCCTTTGCTGAGGTTGTCCTGCTGGACAAGCTCCAGCTTGCGGCGGAGAGCTGCAGCGTCTTCTGAAGTTTGGGGGGCGGGTTGCTGAGCCACCGGCTCAACTTGCTCCTCCACGGAAGGAGCACCCATGACCTGTTCAGTCATGTGGTCGGGGGTAACTTGTACCCTACTAGGTTACCCTTGCGAAGGTGATTGCGGAGGGCGTACTTTAGTTTTCAACCTGCTGTTCAGTAGCAAATACAGCAAGTTTGGGGGTTCGCCTTCTTGTGGTTTTAGGCGCTCCAGCAGCTCGTTGATCTTGGCTTGATCCATTGGTGGGACTGGGGTTTGGGGTGGTGGGGCGTTTTTTGCGGACCCAAGGGCCGGGTATCCAGCAAGCCATGATTTGCTCCGGTTGTTGTGACTCTAGTCCTTAAAGATTGGGATGACGATACACCTGCAAAACGGGTGGAGCGGGGGTGGACCCTGCGGGAAAGCGTCGGGTACCAGTGCGGTGGTGCCGTCGAGGGGGCGGCAGATTGGGCAGGTCTTGGGGTCCAGCACTGCGTTCCAGCGCCAGCCCGCGATGCGGCGCTCGGCAAGGGCGGCGGCGCGTTGTTGATTCGCATATCCAATAGACCAAAACACTGCGGCGGTGATGGCCTTGAAGCGCGAACGGAAGCTGTTGGCCACCGTGCCCTTCGTTAGCACCGGGGTGCGACGGTCACCGCGGACACGCACCTGCACCACGCGATCCGCTAACTCGGCCGTGGTCGCGCTCTGTAAAAACGCTGCCTGCACCGTCTTGTCTAGCAAGCGAAACAGCTGCGCAGCAAAGTCAGATGCCCCAGTCGCTACGCGCAACGTGAATAGGCTGTTGAGGCTTTGGAAGCGGATGCGAGTTTCTGACAGCAGCTGCGCGGTATTTCGTGGCAATGGTGCGGCAACATCGAACAATGCGCCAGCAGCGTCGAGCGTCAACAGTTCGATGGGCTCCAGTGCGTTGGCGAGCGCAGGAAAGATGCGGTTGATCGTGTATTGGATTTCGGCGTAGATGCGGCGGCGGAGGCGGGTGTAAGCAAGTTGGCGCTCCAGTGCACCGTCGGGCAGATTTAGTAGGAGAACGCGGAGACGGTACGCGAGTTCCAGCAGCTCGCGGCGCGTGTCGTCAGCAATAATGTCCTCTTGCCGCGTGACCGCTTCGGCAAGGGCGCGGATGTACGCTTCAGCTGGGGTCATGCGCTCTGGCGTCGCTGTAGCCGTCTACGGTTTGCTCCAGTCGTGCACGCTCGGCATTGCGGTCGCGGGCGACGGGCATGTATGCGCCAGAATCGTAGGCCTCACGTACCGCCGCGTCGCGGAAGTATTCGTCGCGGACTTCTTCCCAGGTGAGGTGGTGGTTCATTCGTCGCGCCCGCTACGCATAGGGGTGGGCAGGGTCTGGCTATTGAGCGATTCGCCTTGGCCTGCATTGTCAGATTCGCTGGCCTGGAACGCCATGTCGGGGCCCGCGTTGAGACGCTCCATCGCAAGGGCCTCCTCTTGCTGTTCTTCGGTGCGCTCCAGCTCGGCATCGATGTCGAGTTCGGGTGGGAGGACCTCGCCTTGCTGCAGGATGCGGAGCAGCGTTTCTTGGCTAATGGCGTTTTGCATGTAGAGCTGCAGGTACGCCGTGATTTGGTTGCCGTCGATCAGGCGGTTTTCGTAGTCCTGCTCGATGATCACCTTGGGGGGCTCCACGCCTGCGTACTCGCCGGCGATGCGCAGCATTTCCTCCAGTGCACGCTGGAGGTCGCCCGCGATCAACGCCATGATGGAATCGCTGTCGATGCGGTCCAGACGCTTGGATTCGGCAGCAGCGTTGGTCACGTTTTGCTGCGTCAGCGTGTTGATGCCGAGGCGGCTGATCTGGTCCTCCAGTGCTTCGAGGCACTTGAGCTGGCTTTCAAAGGCATCGCTGGTGGGTTGGACATATTCGCAGCCGCCGTCAGGGGGCAGCAAAACTGCGGTGTTGACCGAGATGCCGATGGGCGTGTCGCCATCGGGGTCGAAGCCGCGCATCGTCAGGATTGGCATTGATCCTGTGTGGATGGCGTGCATGTAGTCGCAGAAACGCTGCGCATAGCTGATGTTTAGGTACGCCACCTCAAGCAGCGGTGGGGTGCTAAGCAAATTGCCTAGGCGGTTGCTATAAACCGAGACCAGCGGGATTGTGTCGAGACTGGTAGTGCCTGAGTTCAGAATTTCCCATTGGCCCGCTGATGCCTCGTTGCGGCGCCAGACCTCGTAACGGCCGGGGTACAACACCCGGATTTGTTCCTCGATGTCCTCGCCAAAATTACCCTTAGGCAGCGCCACGTACTCGCGGATGCGGACCTGGGTTAACTCGCTCTGCGGGCGTTGGTCGTTCGTGCGCCAGCCCAAAATTTGCTTGGGGTTGACCATGATTAGGTAGGGCTGGCGGGTGCTGTCAGCACGCTCCTCAGCCAAAGTGCGGGGTTGGCTGCCAGCAGGAAAGTCAACAAGCGCACTGCTGTGGCCATACAAAATGGCGACCTCCAGCAGACGGCGGGCAAAAGCGTTGAGCGTGGTGCCATCGCCAGAAACATTGCGGCTCCAGTCCTGCCAATACTGGTCGCCGTCAAGCTGGATGCCCTTGCGCAAAATTAGGCCCGCAGCTTGGGAAGCTAGGCGCTGCAAGAAAGGGGGGAGCGTGGCATGGAAAATGCGGCGTTCGTAGGCTTCGGCGTCCTCGCGGGGTTCGCGGGGAATTAGCCTTTCGCATTGGTCGCGCAGTGCGCGGGTGCCGCCCATGCAGATGTCGATGGGGTCCCAGCGCGGGATCATTGCGTAGACCGCATTGGTCAGCTCGCTGGGGTCGCTGCTGGGACCCTCGATTGCGGTGCCCGTGTTGCGCGTAAAATCGCGGCCCGGATACGTGTTGTAGTCGATCACAGGCGCCCCAGTGCTGTCGTCTAGTACCCTAGGTTACCCCTGAGATCGCTGGTGGGGGCTGGGTTTACCACTTTTCGCGGTTGGCCCAGTAGGCAGCACTCATCTTGCCCTTGGCGATGTTCTTGGCGTGACGGGTTTTGAAGGCCTCACGGCGCTTGCGCGCAGCCGTACCCTCTCCAGCACGTTTGGGTGAACCACTCACACCCTGCTGGCCGAAACGAATTAATTTCACGCGGTCGCCTTCCTTCGCTAAAACCGCGTGGGATTTGTTTGGGTGGCCGGGAGTGCGCTTCGGTTTGTTGTACCCCGCAAACTTCTCGCCCCGATACTCGATCATTTGCGCTTACGGCGACGCTTGGCGGTTTTGGCTGAGCGCCGAAACGCTTCTGCCGTAGGCGCTCCAGCGCTGCCGGGCTTTCTCATGCGCTCGCCACTGCCCGCCTTGATGCGCTTGCGCTTGGCAGCGATGTTGGCATAAAGACCACGCTTAGCCATTACTTGCTACGGCGACGTTTACGTGCCACGCCAGCCTGCGAAAGGGCGATAGCGAGGGCTTGTTTGCGGCTCTTCACCGCAGGGCCTTTCTTGCTGCCTGAACGCAGCTTGCCCTTGCCATACTCACTCATCACCTTGCGGATCTTCTTG
>Ga0194116_10003900_pt1 | contig 17536 bp, 18 predicted proteins | sample TA2MahsurfametaG_4_FD_148617 | JGI IMG/M metagenome (GOLD analysis project Ga0194116, IMG submission 148617) | Freshwater microbial communities from Lake Tanganyika, Tanzania - TA2015008 Mahale S9 surface | ecosystem: Environmental > Aquatic > Freshwater > Lake | place: Tanzania: Lake...
GGTATCAGGTTCATAGGCGAGGCTCTCTTGGATCCATCGCCCTAAGCTTTGCAATCTCTATACCAACCCTAACTTCGGGGTTGTCCACCCCGGTCGTTGGCCTCTCGCTCCTCTCGACGCTCGACCTCCTTACGGCGCGCACGGCGCTCGGCTTGGAGGTACTTCCGGAGCGTATCGGCTCTGAAACCGTCTGCGGCGGCCCGAGAGCTCGCTCGCTGCATCCGCTCAGCGGCGGCGGACACTTCCGGCGCCTGCGCCTCGACGGTCTCCCTGAGCCGCGAGACGAACGAAGACCGAGAGGACAACTCGCTTGCGGTACCGCCCTGCTTGGCCGACTCGAGCCAGGACCGTTGGTACTCGTCGTGATATTCCTGGAGCTGCCGCTCGAAGTTTTGAACGCGATCAAACTCGCCACGCGCTCGATTGGCGATCATCGCCGAGCGCACCTTTTTGAGGTCGAGCAGCTTGAGGAAAAACTCGAGGGGCTTGCTGCGCATCTCACTCGCCTGCCAAAACCATCGCGAGCTGCTCAGCGCTTTCGGTCAGGCCGATTGATTCGTTCATACCTTGCCTCAAAAAGCCGCGAATGGACGGCCACTTTTTGAGCGCGAGATCGAGCTCCTCGTCGTTACCCGGCGCGTACGCGCCCATCGAGACCATATCGCGACTGTTCATGTAGCGACTCACCAACTGTTTCACACGACGCGCCGCCTGCACATGCGCCTCGGTCACGACTCGCGGCATGATACGCGAAATCGATTTCTCGACGTCGATTGCAGGATAGTGACCGGCATCGGCAAGCTCGCGCGACAAAAAAATATGACCATCGAGCACACTCCGCGCGGCATCGGCCACCGGATCGGTCACATCATCCCCTTCGAGCAACACCGTGTAGAACGTCGTCAAAGAGCCCAGTGCGTTCTCTCCATTGCCCACGCGTTCGACAAGTTCCGGGATACGCGCAAACACACTCGGCGGATAGCCGCGCGACACAGGAACCTCACCCAGCGCCAAACCCATCTCTCGCTGTGCCATGGCGAAACGAGTCAAGGAATCGACGATGAGCACCACATGCCGACCCTGGTCTCGGAACCACGTGGCAACGTTAGTCGCGTACTCGGCGCCCTTCGCTCGCGCCAGCGGGGAGCTGTCAGCCGGCGCCGCCACGACAACGGCGCGCTGGCGTGCGGTCTCGTTCAAATGCTCTTCACAAAACTCTCTTACTTCGCGACTCCGCTCGCCGACCAGCGCAAGCACGATGACATCGGCGACGCAGTTACGGGTCAGCATCGAGAGCAGCACGCTCTTACCAACCCCCGAGCCGGCGAAAATTCCGACGCGCTGACCCCGTCCGATGGTGGACAACGCATTGATGGCCCGAACACCGCTATCAAACGCTTCACTCACGCTCGTTCGTTTGAGTGGATTGGGTTTTGTCGGCACGACGATCGAGTTATTCCAGAGCGCACCACCCAAACCATCGAGCGGACGACCGAGCCCATCAACGACTCGTCCGAGGAGCGCAGGACCGATCGGCAACGAAGCGATACCGGTTCGCATTCGGTAGCCCCCTTCGGAGCGCTGGGGAACATCAAGCGGAAACACAGGCGCACCGGGCGATAGCCCTACAACCGGATCGAACGCCATAAAGTAGGCGATACCCGCATCGAATCCGATGCACTCAACATCGATCCAGGTACCAAGAGATTCGTGTTGAATACAGGCCTGCCCCCCGATCTGGATCTGTAAGCCCTCGACCTCAAGCAGGAGTCCCGTGACACGCTTAAGACGACCCCGACCAATGCTTCGAGGCGCCTGACGCAGGCGCTCCAGGCGCTGCTCAATGAATTGACGGGTGGAGAGCGGCGCGCTCAAGCAGGCGTCAGAGTTAGACCAAGGGCGTTACGCACGAGGGCGCGACGCGCCTCCGCACCCATGTCGATACGCAGCCCGCGCAACTCGACGTAGGCCTGACCCATTGAAAGATCGGGATCAACGAGCACCTCTCGAGACTCCGCGCTCGTGCCCGCGACGAGCAGCGACCTCCACGCATCGAGATCTTGCTGCGCCACGCGAACGATCAGTTGTTCGCCGAGCCGCGGCAAACCCCCAAGCGCCTCTTTGACCGCGGACTCGAACCAGGCGAGGTCCATCGACTCTTTGCCGGCCACACGAAGGGCCGTCTCGTACACCCACTCGGTGAGAATGGACTGCAACTCGCTCGGCATGCTCTCGATGATGTCGAGCGTCTCTCTCAAGCGCTCTCCGAGTGGCTCAAGGCGCGTGAGACCCTCATCAAATCCCGCCTGATAGCCCGCTCGAACACCCTCGTTGCGGCCCGCTTCGAAGCCTTCTTCCTTACCGATATCAAAACCCTGTCGACGACCTTCTTCCATGCCGTCCTTGAACCCGTGCAGGAAGGCCTCCTCGCGAATCTTATCCTGCAGTGCCTGAAGGTCAGCCGTCGTGACCGTGGGCTCCGCGTCGAGCGCAATGGCCTCCGCCCTCGTGTCGAACGATTCCGGAGACCAGGCCCGCATCACCCGCCCTGTCCGAGTCGCAGGTTGGTCTTGTCGAGATCAATGAGTTTTTGCTGCTCCATATTTCGAGCAATGCTCTCCATCTCTCGCTGCTTTTCCTCGATCTCCGAGACGCGAGGCGCAGTCTTACTTTCCATTTCGAAACGCGTCTGGTCAGCTGCGCGTTGAGTCATGCAGGCGAAAAACTTCTGCTGGAGATTTTCCGACGCGCCCTTGAGCGCCATGGCGAGCGTATCGCGAGGTACCTTCGCCAAAATTTCTGACAGGGTGCGACTATCGAGCAAAGCGAAGTCATCGAAGGTGAACATGCGGGCCTGAACCTTCGCGGCTAATTCTGGGTCACTACGGCGCAACTCCTCCAACGCCTCAGCGCCCGCTTTGCCGCCAAAAGAGCTCAGAAGCTCCACGACCGGATCGACTCCCCCGATCGTCGCTTTTTCAACGCCCTTACTTTCGACTAGATGCTTACGAACGACGTCGGAGACCCAGTTGTTGAGGTGCGAAATCATCGCCCCCTCAATAGGGTTCAAGGTCGCTACTCGGCGAACGAGATCAACTCGAGCCGACTTATCGAACAATGCCAGGACTTTGGCTGACATCTCCGGCGGCAATATGGCCAGTACCGTTGCCGCGAGCTGCGGGTGCTCATCACTTAAATATTGCTTCAGAATATCGGCGCGCATCGTGCACAGCACGTCAAAAAACGGTACCTTATCTTTGAGGCCCGCCCGAATACCCACGAATTGCTGGCTTTCGTCGCTGGCTACTTCGAACTTGCCAAGCGCCTCCGAAACAAAGCTCCCCGCATCGAAGGGCAACTCGCTCTTGTTTTCGGTTATGTTTTTAAATCGTTGCAATACATCGATTAAGACGTCCCGCGGAACGGAGCGCACCGCCGCCAATCTCGATGACGCGATCTGCGCTTCGGTTGGTGAAAAGCGCTGCAAAATTCGGCCAGAGAGCTGCGGCCCCAAAGCGACCAACAAAGCCGCGGCTCGCGCCGGTGCGTCGAGCGTTTCATCATCACTGTAAACCGTCGTCGACGGGCGCTCGAGCCCCATGCGCATCGCCGCGCGCAGTAACCGCTGGCGCTCAATCTGTGCCTGCAGCGCCTCCGAATCGGACTGGTCTGAAGAGCCTAACGAATTGAAAACATCAGTCATGCGGATTCCCGGCCCTTGTCGTTTAACCAAGCGCGCAGCAACAGAGCTGTTTCTTCCGGTTTTTCGGTCGCGAACTTCTCAGCGTACTGAAGTAGCTCTTCAAAGCGCTTGAGCTTCTTTTCTTCGACACGTTTCTCTTCCAAACGCTTTTCGGCTTCGCTTAGGGATTCCACCGCAGTTTCCTCCTCAACCTTGACTGGCTCTTCAATCACGATTCCGAGCTCTGGTTCGATCTGAGTTCCCATCAGATCGACTGGAGACGTCGACGGCGCCATCAAAATGTCATCAGGCGGCTTGGTTAATACCTCTTTCACCGGCGCCGGCTTGAGGAACGGACGAACCAGCGCGTAGTAAGCGAACAAAATCGCTGCGGCGATGAGCGCATAACGAATGAGATCGGCAAGCAGTTTCGAAAGGACCGACTCTTCAGGCTCGACGGGCGGCGCCGAGAATTCGAGATTGACTACACTGACGCGGTCACCTCGCTGCTCGACGTAACCCACGGCATCACGGACGAGCTCCGTAATCTCATCGAGCTCGCGCTCCGAGAACGGCGTGCGCCTCGGCGGCTGCCCATCCGCCTGCACCACCGATTTGTAGTCGAGCACGACAGCAGCCGACACCCGACGAACCTGGCCCTTGCTTGCCTTGAGCCGCTCGATGACTCGATCGACTTCAAAGTTTTCCGTGCTCTCGCGGCTGGAAGAAGGTGATTCGGTTTCGGCGGTCCCCGTTTCAACGGGACCCGGCGCCACGAGATCTCGGCCGTCCCCGGCCGCTCCAGGCGGCGTGCTGACATCCGCCACAATCGGCGCCTCGGGCGGCTGTTGCGGCTGGTTGGTGAGCGAGCCAGGGATCCCGCCCGGCGCCGACGATGCGCCTCGCGACTCAGAGGTTTGGCGACTACGCAGCGCCTGGGTCTCTGGGGTGGCATTCTTTCCGAAGGTTTCGGAGGTACGTTCACGCTCGTCGAAGTCGAGGTCGACGGCCACCTGTGCGCGGAAGCCCTCTGAACCGGCGATCGGCTCGAGCAGCTCAGCCAAACGACGATTCAGTGCATTCTCGAGTTCCGAGGTGTAGCGCAACTGAGACGCATCGAGTCCGTCGTTTCGATTGGGCGACGGCGCAAGTAACGCGCCCTCCGTGTCGACCACCGAGACATTCTTGGGTTGCAATCGCGGCACCGAAGAGCTCACGAGCCGGGTGATGGCCGCGGTCTGCGCGTCATCGAGCACACGTCCTGGGAAAAGCTCGACCACGACAGACGCCGTCGGATCTTCGCGCTCCCGAACAAAGGCCGTCTGCTTCGGAATGGCGAGATGCACGCGCGCCGACTTCACTTGGTCGAGCGAAGCAACGCTGCGCGCGAGCTCACCCTCGAGCGCGCGAACGTAATTGACTTGCTCGACGAACTGGCTCGTACCAAATTTTTGATTGTCGAGAAGCTCGAAGCCGACATTGGCGGCCTTCGGAAGACCCTGCCCCGCCAGCTTCAGACGCGTCTCGTAGAGCGCTTCTTGCGGCACCATGATGGCCCCGCCACCCTCGGTGAACTTGTACGGGACGTTCTGCTGCTCGAGCGCCGCCAGAATGGCGGCACCGTCGGACTCACTCAGGTTGCTGTAGAGCACCCGATACTCCGCCGGGTTGCGAACTGAACTCAACGCCAGCCAGATCGCCGCCACGACGGCGAGCGCGCCCGCACCGACCAGAATTTTTTGGTTCAGTGAGAAGGCGTTGAAGCGCTCGGTCATACGGTCAACGGCGCCCTTCGCCGGCTCCGGCGGAGAACCCAATGACAAACGAACGTCCGGATTAGACCCTGTCTGCGTGGTTTGAGAATCCACTATCCGCAGCCCCTGAAGCCCCTGATGCTTATTATGAAATCGGTTCCGAAACTAACCGAAGGATGATAGTTTACCGGAACACACTAGAGCAATAGCGTTGTTTTCAAAGGATTTTTGTCCCGCTCGTGGCCGATCCGCAAGCCAATAAGCCAGCGCCTGTCAGCATCTCGGAGCAAGCCGACCTCACCGGCGCGTTCGAGCTCTTCGTCAATGCGTCTCGAACGCTCGAGCAGCAGTACGCGTCGCTGACGTCGCAGGTCGAGGCACTGAGTGCCGACCTGGTACTTGCCCATGCGCGTCTCGAGGCGCTTCTCAACGCCCTGCCCGCCGCGGTCATCCTCATCGAGGGGGGCCGAGTCAGCCATTTCAACGCCGCGGCGACTCGCCTCGTTCCCTCACTCAAAACCGGGGCGGCCTGGGTTCTACCCAAAGATTGGTATCCAGGATCAGGGCCCGACGAGTTCCACCTCGATCTCGGGAGCGAGACCCGCACCCTGCAGATTCAAAAGAACGAAGATGGGTCACGAAGCGTAATTCAGATTCAGGACATCACCGCAAACCTCAAGACAGTTGAAGAGAAAGAGCGCATCGATCGACTGGCCTCAATGGGTCAGATGTCGGCGGGCATCGCCCACCAGATTCGAACGCCACTCTCGACCGCCCTGCTCTATTGCTCGCATTTATGTTCAGAACAGCTGGAAGATCTCGAGCGAAAGCAGTTTTCAGAGAAACTACAACGTCAGCTTATTCATCTCGAGCGTCTCGCCACGGAGATGCTGCAGTTCGTTCGCACGAAACCGCTGGCGACCCAGCTCGAAAATCTCAACGACCTCGTCACCTCAGCCTGTCACCACATCGACGGCCTCTTCGAGCGCGCGAACGTTCATCTCAATCTACACCTCACCGAGACCAAGACCGAAGTGCTCGTTGAACGAAATACGTTCGTCTCAGCCATCGTCGCGATACTAGAAAACGCGGTACAAGCGACCGAATCGGGGCGCAAAATCTTTGTCAGCACGCAGGCCGACTCGCGTCGCTGCAGCGTCATCATCGAAGACACGGGCTCGGGTATCCCTCAGGACATGCTCGCGCGTCTCTTCGAGCCGTTCTCAACCAATCGCGCCTCCGGCACCGGACTTGGTCTGGCGATTGCACGAAACACCATCCAGTCGCATCGTGGCGAGATCAGCGCGCAGAACGTGCCAAACGGCGGCGCACGCTTCACCATATCGCTACCGGCCCTCGACACGTTTTGATTTGGGAGACCTGCGGACAGCCTCATGCAATCGAACTCGATAGTCCTTGTAGAAGACGATGACGATCTGCGCGAAGCGATCTGCACCACCCTGCGTCTCGGTGGCGTGGCGTTTGCTGCTTTCCCGCGTGCCGAAGAAGCGCTCGTAGCCATCGAAGCCTCACCGCCTCCGCTGGTCATCACAGACTTTCGTCTGCCCGGTATGTCGGGCATGGAGCTCATCACCAAGGTGCGCGCACAAATGCCCGACCTGCCGGTCGTGATGATGACGGCCTTCCCCGATACCCAACTCGCCGTGCAGGCGCTCAAGCTCGGGGCGAGAGACTTCCTCATCAAACCGTTCTTGCCAAAGCAGCTGCTCGAGGTGATCGAGCGCTACCTACCCAAGACCGACTCGGCAAACGACCGCGCGCCCTCGACAGTTATTGCCGCCGACCCGGCAAGTCTTGCCGTCCTCGAGCGCTGTCATCGGGTGGCCAAGACTGACGCCTCGGTGCTGCTCACCGGTCAGTCGGGGGTCGGAAAGGACGTCTTCGCCCGCCGAATCCACGAGGTCTCGGCCCGAAAAAACCAATCCTTCGTGGCCATCAATTGCGCCGCCATCCCCGACACGCTGCTCGAATCCACCCTCTTCGGCTACGAGAAAGGCGCCTTCACCGGGGCCACAAAATCGCAGGCGGGTAAGTTCGAACAGGCCAACGGCGGCACGCTCTTCCTCGATGAAATCGGCGAAATGCCGAAAGAACTGCAGGCCAAACTGCTGCGCGTTTTGCAGGATCGCGTGGTCGAGCGCCTCGGGGGAAATCGCTCGATTCAGTGTGACGTTCGCATTATTTCTGCGACAAATCAGGACCTTGCGAAGCAAGTGAAGCAAGGTCTCTTCCGTGAGGACCTTTTTTTCCGGCTCGCCGTCATCAACATTCCGATCCCCCCGCTACGCGAGCGAACGGGCGATATCATGCCCCTCGCCGAGGCCATGCTGGAGCGCTATGGACGGACCATGGGTCGCCTCGGTATGCGCCTCAACCCCGATGCCATCCAAGCCCTCAAGGCGTACCCCTGGCCCGGCAATGTTCGCGAACTTGAGAACACCATTCAGCGAGCCCTGCTCATCTCGGAAGGCCCAGGGATCACGGCGACCGACCTCGAACTGCCCGGCCTCGAACCAGACTCTGTTGCTAAAGGCCCCGGTGGCATCAATTTTGCTGGTTTTTCAGTGGCTGAGCCGGGCACGCCAGGGGGGGCGCTCGACATGGCCTCTGTCGAGCGAGAGCACATCCTTCGGGTTCTGGCTCAGGTCGACGGGAACCGTCGCAAGGCGGCCGAGATTCTCGGCCTCTCCGAGCGGGGGCTTCGCTACAAGCTCAAGGCTTACAGTGAGGCCGGTGACATCAACGATCAGGGTTAGGTGCTAGGATTACTGCCATGTCGAACGAAGCGCTACAAAGTCTGGCTCGCGAAATGAAGGTCATGACCGACATGGCGGCCGGCCAGTTGAATGCGCCGGCGACGGTCAGCCCGCAAGAGGCTCAGGACTTCCGCGACGCCTTGCACCGAGCCATCCTGCAGGTCAATCAGGCACAGAACTCGGCTCAGGCGAACGTCCAGTCGTTCGCGATGGGCGAAGGCAGTATGACCCTAGAAGAGGTGATGGTGTCGCTCCAGAAGGCCAACCTCTCCTTCCAGACGATGATCGCGGTGCGTAACCGTCTCGTCGACGCCTATAAGGAAGTCACGAACCTTCAGGTCTGAGGTCGGCCGCCCGGCCGTCCTGCTCGTACGCCCAAGCGAGCACCTCCGAGACGGCGGTGTAGAGCTCCGGCGGAACTACTTCAAAAAGTTCGAGCTCCAGCAAGAACGCCAGCAAGGCCGGTTCCGATCGCGTCGGAATCTCGAGCTCCCGCGCACGCTCCAGAATGGCGAGCGCAATTTCACCTTTGCCCTTGGCCAAAATCTTTGGCGCCATGGCGCCGAGCGTATAACCAATGGCCACCGCTTCGGTCATGGGTCGGCTCCACTTAAATGGATCTCAGGAAACTGGCCTTTGAGTATCGAGTTGAGCTCACCCCAGCCGTCCCAAGTGCTGACATCGGAACGACCCTGCACCTCGATCGACATCTCATCGCCCCATTGCGAACCCACGATACGCAGGGGCCCCAGATTGGGAAGCGAAATCTCGATGTCGAGTCTTGCCCCGCGCTGCATCTCACCCGACCGCTCAGGATGCGATCGCCACGCATCACGTCGTTCGATCCGCAGCGGCACATCGGGCGCAATCTCGCCCTGCCACATTAACTGACCTTCGACGAGCAACCGCGCCGTCTGTTGCGCGTTCTCGCTGTCGATGGCCACGTCCGCGAGACTTTGAGCGATCGACTCCGCGGCACCCTCGCCCGTCGCGAGACCGCGTAGTCGCGCCGCCAACTCCGAGCGAGTCATGTCAGATTTCGTCTCAGGCTGTCTTGCTGGAATGGCGGTAATCTGCCCGAATTCTTTGGCCAGCCGCTGGGCAGCAAAGAAATGCGATGAGGCGAGCCCGCGATAGAGACCCACCAAAGTGTCGAGCGCCACCCCGCGACGATCCGACGCCTGACGCTCACCCGATTCCAGAGCAGGCGCAGGCCATCGCGGGACTTCACCACCCTTGGGTACGCGTTCCTTAAGCCAAGCCGAAATCACCAGCAACAAATTTTGTGGGAGTCCGGCGGTCGTAGAAGGCGCTTGGCCCTGCCCCGTCCGTCTGGCTTGGCTCAGCAGCTCAGCCGCGAGATCCTCGGGAATGAGAGCCCGTTTGATACCCGTCGACTCGCGGTTACGCTCCGCATCGAGCGCGTGTCTCACAGGCATCGGCGCAATCAGCGCCGCACGCGCATCGGGCGCGCGGGTAATGTCCGTCATCGGCGCAACAGAGCCCGTGCCGAGGACTGAGGCCGGCTCCTTTCTCGGGACCGTGCCGAGACCTACATCAGGAATGCTCGGCGTGATTTGCATGGGGGAGTACTAACGGGTCTCAGGCTCGGCAGCGTGGGTTTTCCACGCCTCGGCAAGCCTTAAGAATACGCGCTGGAAATCCTCGATCAGCGCGGGATCGCGCTTAAGCCGTGCGCGGAGCAGTTGGTTCGAACCCCAGGCGTAGAGGTTCTCGAGATTACGGGAGATCTCGCCACCGACCTCATGATTAAGACAGACGCGCAGCCCCGTCTCGATGAGATCGAGCGCCTTGCCGACCGATTCTTCTGGGTCTTTCCCCTCGACCATCGCGACACGAGCCGTCTCGGCGTGATCAAGCACGCGTTGATAGACCATGACGACGAGATCGATGGGACGAGCCATGTTGACCGAATTCTCGATTTGACTGTCGACGTAGGCGCGGCGAGCTCTGGCGTACATGGGCGATACCTATGAAAAGAGGTTTAGTCTTTCTTTTGGGAATTGGTGAGTGCATCGAGCGCGGACTTCAGGGCTTCGCTCGTATTGCTGAGCTTGAAGAGCAAAGCATCGAGCGCGGCAAACTGCGAGGTCAAACGAGTCTGTACATTCGCAAGTTTCATTTCGAGAGTGGTCTTGCGCTTGGCGAGCTCCACTTTCGCACCGCGCTCACGACTGACTCGCTCGGCCATCAGGCCGCCGACGGTCAGCATGTCGGTAATTTTTTGCGAGAGGTCTTTACTCGAAGTGCTATCGAAACCAATACGCAACCCACCTGCGAGCCGGCTCTGCAAATCCGTGGCTTTGGCGAGCAACGACTCATCGAGCTGCAAGAAACCCGTATCGGTGAGCTTGAGACCGAGCAGCGTAAGATCTTTCTGGCCCGACAGGCTCGCGCCACCCACGCCGGTCAGCGGGCGCGCAAACGCACCCAACACCTCACGCATGATGGCAGCCAGCGTCGAGTCGCTATTCAAGATGCCGCGCGTGGCGGCCTCGGCACTCGGCTGCGTCTCTTTCTTGTACAGCGTTTGAAGTTCGTTGAAGGCCGTCACGAGCGCTTCGATTCTTGGCTTCGCCGTCATCGCCGACGGTGCGAGCGTCATGGTGACCGCCCCACCGCCCGTCGAGAGACCACTCAGATTGAGCGTGACACCCTCGATCACGTCGGAGACCGTATTCGACGTCCGCGTATAGCTGAATCCGTTGACGGTGAACGCGGCGGTCTGCGCAGCCTGAACCTCAACCGGCAGAGACGGCGCTCCATTCTGAGCCGGCGTGAATGCACCCGCCTTCGCCGTTAGCCACACCGCAAAGCTGTTGTCAGCGACTTTGATGATCGTCGCGTTCGCGGCATCTCGAACCGTCGACTGCGCTGCATCGTTCAACCAGGTACGCGCTGCGGTGTCGCTCGCGAAGCCTTCGACCTTCCAAATATTCGCCTGCGCGAGCTGCGTCACTTCGATGGTGTGGATCCCCGCGGTCGCTGCGCTCGACGTCGTCGCCGTCAACACACCGGTTCGCGAGAACGTCGGCTCGACGGCGGTGAAGTTGGTGGCGGTCTGTAGCCCGTTGAGTGCATCACGCACCGCGCCGAGCTTGGCCTGAAATTGACCGAGCGTACTGATCTTGACGTCGGTCGTACTGATCTTCGCGTCGAGTTTGACGAGCGGACGACGCTCCACTTCCATCAGCTGACCGACGATGCCGGCAACGTCGATTTTGCTATTGGAGACCGAAGAAGTGTTGACTGGCGGGGTCGCCATTAGCACTGCCTCGCGCTTAGGCGCGCTGGTTAACCATTACGCTACCCAACGTCTCGAAGCTCCGCGCAATACGCAGCAGTTCGTCAGACGGGAGCGACCGAATCAGCTGCCCCGTCGCAGGGTCGATCAGCTGGACCACGATATGGCCGGAGATGGGGTCTTTGGAGAGCTTCACCTGACGCGCCATCGACGAGATAAAGCGCTGGATGTCCGCCATCGCGGACTCGGCCGCTCGTTGCACGTCTTGGTTGTGCTCGTGGATGCTCGCCGTCGGCTGGACGGGTATCTGCGCGGACTGGGCCACCTGCTGGGCATCGACGTTCGGCACGGGATCCGACATGGTCGGCCGTGGGACGTAACTCCCGGGCTTGACGGCGATTAGAGGTACCGGATCCAAACCACGACTCTCCGAAAAACACGTGCCACTCGACCGCCCGGCAACAGAATTTTGACGCCCGGCACTCCGATCAACAGCAATTACGGCCAAAACGGAAGTCTCGTTTAGGGCCCTGAGGGTGCAAAACCGTGCGAATCCGCACAATTGTAGTATCTTTCCCGGCCAATATCTCATGTCCACCCTAGCCAGCAAACTCGCCCCGCTCGGCGTCCTCTCGGCCCAGACCGCCATCCCGATCCTCGTGCTCGGGATCTTGGTCATGATGCTGGTGCCGCTGCCGCCGATCATCCTCGACCTGCTGTTCACCTTGAACATCGGCCTGTCGATTTTGATCCTGATCGCGGCGCTCAACATCCGCACCTTCAAGGATTTCGTCGCCTTCCCGAGCTTGCTGCTGGTCGCGACCCTCCTCCGGCTATCTTTGAACGTGGCCTCGACCCGGGTGATCCTGGTGGATGGGCATACAGGGTCGGATGCGGCGGGCAAGGTCATCGAGGCCTTCGGCCAGTTCCTGATCGGCGGTAACTTCGCCGTCGGCGTGGTCATTTTCACGGTCATCACGATCATCAATTTCGTGGTGATTACCAAGGGCTCGGGCCGCGTCGCCGAGGTGTCGGCCCGCTTCGTCCTCGACGCCCTACCCGGCAAGCAGATGGCGATCGATGCCGACCTCAATGCCGGCATCATCAAACAAGACGAGGCCAAGCAACGCCGCGCCGAGGTCGCTCAAGAGGCCGATTTCTTTGGTTCGATGGACGGTGCCTCGAAGTTCGTTCGCGGTGACGCCATCGCGGGCATCCTCATTCTGCTCATCAACATCGTCGGCGGGCTCGTCATCGGCATGACGAGCCACGGGCTTTCATTCGGTTCGGCCCTTACGACGTATGGAGGACTCACCATCGGTGACGGGCTCGTGGCGCAGATTCCCGCGCTTGTGATCTCGACCGCCGCCGGTATCCTCGTCACTCGGGTATCGACGGAAGACGTTTTCGCGGGGCAGCTTTCGAAACAGATCAATGCCAACCGCAATGCGCTTTTCGTCGCAGCCGGCACCCTCGTCGTCTTCGGATTGTTGCCCGGCATCCCGTCGCTGAGCTTTCTGCTGCTCGGCGCCGCGTTCGGCGGTCTCGCCTATTTGCTCTCCTCGCGGGCCAAGAAGGCCTCGGCACAGGCGGCGGCCGTGGCTTCGAGTATTGATCGCCGCGAGGAGCTTGGCTGGGCGGATGTTCCCGTCATTGAGGCGTTGCGCCTCGAGTTGCCCTACCGCCTCATTCCGATTGTCGATAAGGGCGAAGACAGCGATCTCATCAAACGCATTCGTGCCATCCGCAGGAAGTTCATCAACGACGTGGGCTTTCTCGCCCCGTCGGTCCACATCCGCGATAACTTGCAGCTCCCGGCGGAGACCTATCGATTTTTGATTTACGGAGGCGAAGTCGGTCGCGGTCAGTGCCTGCCCGATAAGCTGCTCGCCATTGCGCCCGAGGGGATGGAGCCGATGCCGGGCATTCAGGTCCGTGACCCCTCCTTCGGGATGCCAGCCACCTGGATCGAGCGCGACAAACGTGATGCGGCCATCGCGCGCGGTCACACAGTCGTGGAACCAGCGGTTGTGATGTCGACCCATCTCGAGACGCTCATTCATCGTCACGCACACGAGCTGCTCGGACGCGAAGAGACCCAAGGATTGCTCGATAACTTCAAAGCGAACTTCCCGAAGCTCGTGGAAGACGTGGTGCCTAAAGTGGTGAGCCTCGCGCTGCTGCAACGACTGTTACAACTGTTGCTTGAAGAAGGCGTGCCCATCAAAGATTTGCGAACGATTCTCGAGATTGCGGCTGAGCACGCCCCAAAAAACCCGGAACCGCTCGATATCCTTCCCGCGCTGCGTCTTGCGCTGAAGCGAACCATTTTTTCTAAGGCTTTTAACGGCAACACGACTGAAGTGCGCGTGCTCGGTATTCAACCTGAATTTGAGAGGCTGATTGAACAGTCGGTCGGGACGGGGCCCATCGCCATCGATGGCACCATCGAACCCTCCCTCATGAAGCTCCTCGTGCAGGAGATCGCGACGTATATCGACTGGATGGAGTCACGCAACTTGCCGCCGGTCATCGTCAGTAACCCGCGCACCCGTCTCACGCTCGCTCGCATCGCGAAACGCGTGCGTCCGCACAGCATTGTGCTCGCCATGAACGAACTCCCGCCCGATGCTTATCTGCGCTTCGAGCACATGCTCTGCGCCAAAGCCGCGGAGGCGTGAGTCGTTGATGACCCGCACGGCGCCTCAACGATTCATCGGTCCGACGACGAGCGATGCACTCAAGCAGGTGCGTCAGGAAGTCGGTGCCGATGCCATCGTACTCTCGACGCGCGACACGCCGAAAGGTGTGGAGATCGTCGCCATCTCCCCTGCTGCAATCGCTTCGATGTCGGGCACCTCATCGATCTCTCAGAGCGCGGCGGTTCGTCGCCCCGCTCAAGACGCTGCGAGTCAGGACAAGCTCTTTACGCTGCTCTCTGAAGTGAAGGAACTCATTCGCTCACGAGTCGCCGCCGCGGAGTGGGCGTCGATCAGCGAGAGCGACGTCGATGCGGCCGAGGCCCTGCGGATGATGCTGAATGCGGGCTTCTCTGAAGATATTGCCGGATCGGTCGCTGACGAATTCAAAGCCCAGCAAGGTACGCGCCTTACGCCGCTTGCTGAGCGTCTGCAGGCGCTCGTCGAACAGCGCATCCGCAGAGTCGATGCACTCGAGACTTTTGACCAAGGCGGGATCTTTCCACTGATCGGCAGTACCGGTGTTGGCAAAACCACGGTCGCGGCCAAGATCGCCGCCCGGTGCGCGCTACGCTATGGCCGAGACAATGTCGCGCTCCTCACTACCGACACCTTCCGTATCGGTGCGCAGGATCAAATCCGCGTGTACTCGCGCATCATCGGCATTCCGATGGCGGCCGCGAGTGACAGCGACGATCTGGCGAGCAAGCTAGAAGAGTTCTCGAACCGAAAGGTGGTTTTGGTTGATACCGCGGGCATGGGTCAGCGTGATCTCAAAATGCTCGAGCAGATCAAGCTACTGAAGTCTGGGGCCGAGAACGCCCACCATGTTCTAGTGCTCTCGAGTACGGCGAACCTCAGCACGATCGAAGATGTGATCCTGATGTACTCGCAGGCGCTGCGCCAAGGCAACGATTCAGCGATTCACTCGGTGATCATCACGAAGACAGACGAAGCGGCACAGATCGGCCCCGTGCTCGATTGCGTGATGCGACACAACTTGCCGCTGCTCTTCTTAGCGAACGGCCAGCAAGTGCCCGAAGATCTGAGCCCGGCGGACATTCCCTATCTTGTTTATCGCGCCCTCCACCCGCGGCTGCTCGGCCAAGGACTCGAGTATTCGAGCGCGAACGTCCCCTTCCTGATGATGGATCAACTGGCCGCTTGGGCCACGCGTCGTTCCTCATGAAGGATCAAGCAGAAGGCCTGCGCCAGCTGTTCTCGGCGACGGTGGACTCTCCCGTCGTCTGCCTCGTGAGCTGCCCCTCGCGCGACGCCATAGCCATTCCTTGCGCCAAATCTCTCATCGATAGCCTCGCCTCCCGAGGACATCCGATGCTCTGGATTGATGAGATCGATTTCCGCCGTCGCGAGGGCCTGCCCCTCGCTGCGAACGTGCGCTTCCAGCTCTCGCAGTGGATGAACGGAGACGTCGCACTCAAAGACACGGTTACGCCGTTTGGTGATCAGCGTTGGTACGCCTATTCAGGGGGTGATCTGCCGAAGACGCCCTCCGACTCGAAACGCAATGCACTCGACCAGTTTCAACAGTCTGGCCTGGATACTGAGATCGTGATCGCCTCGATCACCGAGCGCACCTTGCTGCTCCCTGTGCTTGCCGGACAGCCGGTGCACGTCGCGCTCGTCTGCGATGCGAAACCCGCCCAACTCAGACCCACGCTCTCCTGGATTTCCCGGATCGAGTCTGCCGCTGAGATCGCGAGCATCTCGCTGACTCTCTGCGGCGATGAGACCGCGTGTGACGCATTCCGTCATGCCATCGAAGAAGTGAGTGCCGGGTTCATTGCCTCGACGCCGGAGATCCTCGGAAATCTCAATTTCAAACTGATGTCGACGCCGCTCGCTGCGTTCGGACGCGCTAGTCAGCCGCTCACGGATCGACTCGCCACGCGCATCCTGCACCGTTGAGCCATGTCGCGTAGTTATCAGGACTCGGACCTCAACGAGCAGGTCAAGCTTTATCAGCCCCTCGTACGACGTATCGCGGCCCAGATTGGCTCCCGACTGCCCTCGAATGTCTTGTTGGATGACCTCATTCAAGAAGGCATGACAGGTTTGCTCGATGCCCTGCAACGCTACAAGCCGCAGGCCGATCTCAGTTTCGAGCGCTATGCGAGCATGCGAATTCGCGGCAGCATTTACGATGCCTGTCGTCGTAACGACATTTTGCCGCGACATCAACGCCACCGCATCGACTTGGTGGTCGGCATCACACGTACGCTCGAGCAAAAACTCGGACGTCTACCGAACGACCAAGAAGTAGCCACTGAAGCGGGCCTCAGCGTCGAGGACTATCACGCGCTGCTAGACAGCCACGTGAACCTCACGCCCCTCGATCAGGTGCCCGAAGACCTGTTACCCACCGCGACCGACGATGATACGATCGAGCGCATCGGCAACTCGCAGATCCTCAAAAAAATCGTCGATGTGCTGAAGCGTTTGCCGGAGAAACAGCGAATTGTCGTGTCGCTCCACTATGAGCGTCAGATGTCTTATCGGGAGATTGCGGCCGTGATGCGCCTCACACCGGGTCGCATCAGCCAACTGCACACGGAAGCGATGATCGGGCTACGCGCCCTACTCGATGAGACTCAGACCTTGCCGAGCAACTCGCCCGACCCCGCGAACGGGACCCCGCCGCCACTCGAGTAGGTGGCATCGGGACGGATCTGCGCGGCATAGGCTTGCAGCGCTGCATTGCGCTGCATCGCAAACTTAATGAGGCCCGCGTTGACCTCATGATCGAGACGGATTTGTTCGAGCCGCTTCATTGCAGCGTCGCGTCGATCCCCGGGCAAGGCTTTAATGGCCGCGGAGACGCCATCCATTCCATTTGGGTAACCGTGCAGGGCCTTGAGCGACTCCTGCAACTCAAAGAGCGCCGCTTCAAGATCGTTGATCTCGAGAGATTCTAGAAGGGTACGCAAGCGGGCCATGGAACCGGCCACGCGCTCAAGGACCGGCTCGACCTCGTTCGTGGTCAGACCGTCACTCCGGACTTGGGCTTGCCGGCGAAGGCCATTGCGTCCTGGAGCAACTCGCGGGCGACTGCGTCGTAATTGATTTGGAGCGTGCCTTGATCAAGTCGCTCTTGAATCTGACGGACGAGTTCGATGTCGAAAGCCTCGCCCCGAACTTCGTTGACGGCCGAGGCGAGCTGCTGCCCGCGCACCGTCTCACTCAAACGGACTTTCGCGGCAGGCTCGAGCGGACCCGGCGCACCGTCTTGGGACACCGGATTCGATGCAGGACCGGCCGTCGGCCGAGCAGCACTCGGCGCGAGAGTCGAAATCAGTTTGTCGGTTTTGATGTCCATCGCTTTTAGTTCAGCAGCACCA
>Ga0194116_10003903_pt1 | contig 17521 bp, 15 predicted proteins | sample TA2MahsurfametaG_4_FD_148617 | JGI IMG/M metagenome (GOLD analysis project Ga0194116, IMG submission 148617) | Freshwater microbial communities from Lake Tanganyika, Tanzania - TA2015008 Mahale S9 surface | ecosystem: Environmental > Aquatic > Freshwater > Lake | place: Tanzania: Lake...
GCGCTTTTGTGCACCCGAACAATCGGCAGCGCTCACCGCCCTATTTACGGTCGAACAAGAGGTACTCGCGAGCTTGCGCGGTGAACTCGAACATCAAGTGGCGCACGCGCGTCTTGAGTGGTGGCAGGACGAGTTGACGCAACTCGCAGCGGGTGCGTCCCGACATCCTGCTACCCGCGCCTTGGCCCGAGCCGCCGCGCAGCAACATCGCTCGCCGCCCGATTTGCGTTCGCTCACAGAGCACGTTCGCGTGGACCTCGCGGGCGTTGCCTTCCTCACCCGCGACGAACTCGACCAACATTTGCGGGCCTGGGGTAACAGCGTATTTCGCGAGGCCGCCCTTGGCGCCAACGTCCCAGCGGCCATCGCCGAGCAACTCGCGAATCGCGCGGGCTCACTGGTGCGCGAGCTTGAGTTATTGGCCGAGTTTTCACGGCACGCCAGAGCAGGCCGAATTTATCGACCATTCAGCGATCCGACCGACTCGCACGTGCGTTGGCAGGCCGACCCGCTAGGCGGTGCCGAACGTGCCGACATCGCAGCACGCGAGCAATTTTTGCTGCAGCAGATTTGCGACACTGCCACGGCGACGACCGCTGCGGCGCGCCCCGCGCTGCGCGTACCCCTACTTTGGATGAGTTACGCCGTCGAGCGCAGCCAGCGCGAGCGCCCGAAGGGCGAGAACAGCACGTCCGACGACAGCAAGCAATCTGTTAGCACTGCGCTGCAGCGTGCCCTTAGCAGTTGGCGGAGCGCCCTCGCCCTGTCCCGCGGCGAGTTGCCGCGGGCGCTCCGCTGCTGATTTTTTTGACCACTCGATTTAGCCCAAGGATCTGTACCGATGACCGCCGAGACCTACACCGACTTCGACCCTCGACGCATTACGCTCGCTGCCGATGAGTTGCGCGGCAGAGTCATTGCCATCACCGGATCCACCGCAGGCCTCGGTCGCGCACTAGCCCTCGAGTGCGCGCGACGCGGCGCCGAGGTGGTGCTCATGGGTCGTAACATCAAAAAACTCGAGACAGTCCATACCGAAATCGCCGCCTTGCGTTCGGCAAGCGGCGCGCCAGCGGCCGAAGCCGTGATCGCCCCACTCGACCTCGGAAAAGCAGTCGCTGACGACTTTGATGCGATCGCTCTTTCGCTGATGCAGCGTTGGGGTCGACTCGACGGGCTCGTGCATAATGCTGCGATCCTCGGCGTTCTGGGACCTATCGAAGATTACGACGTGCCGACTTGGATGAAGGTCATGCATGTCAACCTAACTGCACCGTTCGCGCTGACCCAGGTGCTGCTGCCGGTGCTGCGCGCCTCGACAGATGCCAGTGTGCTTTGTCTGTCGAGCGCGGTCGGCCGTCGCGGCCGCGCCTACTGGGGCGCTTACGCTGTGTCGAAGTTCGGTCTCGAGGGCTTAATGCAGGTGCTGGCGGATGAGCTCGAAAAAACCACCGTGCGCGTTAATTCTTTGAATCCGGGACGCGCGCGCACCCAAATGCGCCGACAAGCCTACCCTTCGGAAGCCGCAGAGACGCTACCCCTGCCAGAGTCGCTGACGGCACCGATGATCGCGCTGCTCGGCCCGCAAGCCCGCGGTGTCAGCGGTCGCGCCTTCGACGCCCAGTAATCTCCGCGACGAATCACGCCAACACCGCTCACGCCAAGGGTTCGGCCCCGAGAGCTGCAACCTCTTTACTGGTCAAAGACCGAAAGTGACCGCGATTGAGGTCACGGGTGAGTGCGAGCGGCCCGAGCGCGGTGCGCGTGATGCGGCTCACGAACGCGCCCTGCCGCTCGAACAGTCGACGCACGTCCTTGCCGCTTGCGCCGATGGCCAGTAAGCGATACCAAAGGTTGGCGCTTTCGGCCTCCTGCTCCGATCCCTCGACCTGGACGCCCTCAAGACGACGGCCGTCATCGAGCTCGCCGAGCCGAATATTGTCAAGGTGACTGTCCTCTAGCTCACCGCGTACCCGCACCAAAAATTCGGTGGGCCAACGACGTACACGACGCTGCAGGCGCTCGGCGAGTACGCCATCGGTGGTTACCAGCTCAAGACCACCATCCACTCGCGGCATAGGCGAAATCGCCAAAAATCGGCGCCCCGTACGGCGCGGCAGTCGCGCGATCAAGCCCTCGGTTAAAGAATCTCCGGTCGATCGATGGCAAAGAAACAACGAAGCTTCCGTTTTGACGCGTGAGGGATCGCGGCTGCGTCTGACCACCCGCCCATCGACCCGCAACTCGTCACGTCCCGATACCCGCGCACCGATCTCGGCCACCGCGCCATTGACGGTGATCCGTCCAGCGCGGATCCATTCCTCGGCCTCGCGACGGGAGGCAAGGCCGGCCTGTGCCAAAATTTTTTGAATGCGCTCGGCCGTAGGGGCGGACGCACTGGGCGGTCGTCGCGTTCTCTCAGGCCTTAGCATCAACCGCTTCAGTGGTATCGCTCGCCGCGAACACATCGACCACTTCAGAGGCATCGTCGACATCCGCATGCGGCGCGTTATGCTCGGCGATCGGCGCCGGCTCGTCGGCCTCCAGCAGAACAAGAGGAGGGTTCAGGTCAACCATCTCCTTCACTTCAGCGAGCGGTGGCAACTCGTCGATTGCGCGCAGTCCAAAGTAATCCAGGAACGACTTGGTGGTGCCGAGGAGCTCCGGGCGACCGGGCACATCGCGGTGACCCACGACGCGCACCCACTCGCGCTCCATCAGCGTCTTGACGATGTTGGGATTAACGGCCACGCCGCGCACGGACTCGATCTCGGCGCGGGTGATCGGTTGCCGGTACGCGATCAATGCCAAGGTTTCGAGCAATGCCCGCGAATACTTTTGTGGGCGCTCCGGCCATAACCGGCCGATCTCGCGCGCGTACTTCGCACGCACCTGAATGCGCCAGCCACTGGCGGTTTCTTTGAGCTCGATTGCCCGGTCTGCGTAGTGTACCGCCAATTCGCTCAGCGCGGCGCTGATCTCAGTCTTGTCCGGCCTACCATCCTCGTCGAAGAGCTGCGCGAGCTCGCTCGCCGCCATCGGTTTGCCGGCCGCCAGCATTGCCGCTTCGAGCACGTTACGGATGTGATGTGCGCTCATCGATTGTTCTCGTCAGAGTCAACGGTACCAGGCTCGACCGGGCCCGTGTCGACGGGCGATGCGCCATCGACCAGACGCAGACGCGAGGCCTGCGCTGCGCGCACATACAGCGGACCATAAGTTTCGGTTTGCACGAGATCGATCAAACCCTCGCGCACCAATTCAAGCAGGGCCACGAAGGTCACGGTCACGCCCATTCGACCCTCGTCCGGCTTGAAGAGTCTGACAAATTCCACGAAGCCGCCGTTCTCGACGGCCGCCAGCACATCGGTCATGCGGGCGCGAACTGAAAGACGCTCGCGCTGCACATGGTGATGACCAAACATCGCAGCGCGTGCCACCACGTCGCGGAGGGCGACGATCATCTCCTGCAGTGTCGCCGTAGGCAGTGTCGAGGCGGGCCGTCGAACATCCACCTCAGCGTTCGCCGGCCACGTATCGCGATCTTCGCGCGGCATGCGATCCATGCTCTCGGCGGCCTGCTTGTAGCGCTCGTACTCCTGCAAGCGGCGCACGAGGTCAGCGCGCGGATCGGCCTCCTCGGCGGTCGGGTCGATCGATCGCGGCAGCAACATTCGCGATTTGATTTCGGCCAGCGTCGCCGCCATGAGCATGTATTCGCCGGCCAACTCGAGCTGCAGCTCCTGCATCAGCTCAATGTAATTCGTGTACTGCTTAGTGATATCCGCGAGTGGAATATCGAGGATGTCGAGGTTCTGTCGGCGAATTAGGTACAGCAGGAGATCAAGCGGTCCCTCGAACGCTTCGAGGAATACCTCGAGGGCCTGCGGCGGGATGTACAGATCGCGCGGCAGCTGCGTAAACGGCTCGCCCTGCACGACCGCGAACGGCATTTCGCCTTGCGCCGGTATCGCCGCATCCAGCGTCTCGCCAGTCTCACTCGACGCGGGCACGAGCTTCAATTTGGGCTTAGCCATGACCTCAGTCTTCACGCAGGAGCATGGCGTTGCGCACCTCGTCAAGAGTTTCTCGCGCCGTCTCGCGCGCCTTCTCGCTGCCTTGGGTGAGGACGGCACGCACCAGCTCGGGATTGTTTTCGTATTCAGCCGCGCGCTGACGCATGGTGGTCGCCTCGGCAACGATGCGATCAATCAAAGGCTTCTTACATTCGAGGCAACCGATGCCTGCGCTGCGACAACCCGCCGCCGTCCAACTGCGCGTCGACTCGTCCGAATAAACCTCATGCAGCGACCACACTGGGCAATTATCCGGATCGCCCGGGTCGGTACGCCGAACCCGCGCAGGGTCGGTCTGCATGGTCTTGAGCTTGCGCGTGACCGAGTCAGGATCTTCGCGCAGACCGATGGTGTTACCGTACGACTTGGACATCTTGCGACCATCCAAGCCCGGCAGTTTTGGCGTTGGCGTCAGTAAGGCCTGCGGCTCGGGCAGGATGCTCACGCTCGAGCCCTCGAGATATCCGAGCAGCCGCTCGCGATCGGCGACGATGATGCGCGTGTTCGACCGCACGATCGCCTGCGCTTTTTCAAGCGAGGCGGTGTCACCGGTCTCCTGAAACTTGCGTCGCAACTCACGATAGAGCTTGCTGTTGCGGGCGCCGAGCTCGCCGATGGCCTTTTCCGATTTTCCCTCGAAGCCGGATTCGCGACCGAATAAATTATTGAAGCGCCGGGCAACTTCGCGCGTCATTTCGACATGCGCGACCTGATCCTCACCCACCGGCACATAGCGCGGCCGGTAGAGTAGGATGTCTGCCGATTGCAGCAAGGGATAGCCAAGGAAACCGTAGGTCGCGAGGTCTTTCTCCTGCAACTCGGCCTGCTGATCTTTGTAGGTCGGCACGCGCTCGAGCCAGGACAGCGGCGTGATCATCGACAGCAACAGATGCAACTCGGCGTGCTCAGGTACGTACGATTGCACAAAAATCGTCGCCACCCCGGGATTGAGGCCCGCCGCCAGCCAGTCGATCACCATCTCGCGCGTGTACTCGGGCAAGCGGCTCGTATCCTCGTAGCCGGTCGTGAGCGCGTGCCAGTCGGCGACAAAGAAAAAACACCGGTATTGATACTGCAGGTCGACCCAGTTCTTTAGCGCGCCGTGATAGTTGCCAAGGTGCAGCTGTCCGGTGGGGCGCATGCCCGAGAGCACGCGGTTGGCTTGCGGGTTACTGCTCACTGGCCGCGATCTCGCATGAGATTGATGTCATAAGTTATTGATTCTATTAAACCTTACGACCGAATTTTTTTCGGCTAAGTTCGCGGGCTTTCAACTTTCCGAATTATACCGCCTGGCTCATAGCCCGAAAGGCTCGAGACTGCCCCGCCCCTGCCGCACAATCACCGGCGGACGCGAGGCCAGATCGACCACCGTGGTCGGATCTAGCCCGCAGGCACCCCCATCGAGTATTGCATCGATTTGAGGGCCGAGCCGCTGCTCGATGTCATCGGCATCGTTCAACGCGAGTCCATCGCCTGGCAGCAACAGCGTCGAGCTCATGATCGGCTCGCCGAGCTCTGCCAACAACATTCGCGGCACCTCGTGATCGGGGACGCGGATGCCGATGGTGCGACGTTTTTCATGCTGCAGGCGCCGCGGGACTTCGCGTGTCGCCTCGAGTAAGAACGTATAGGGTCCCGGTGCGCAGGACTTCAGCAAACGAAACTGCCACGTGGCGACCTTCGCGTAGCGCGCGATCTCGGTAAGATCGCGACAAACCAGCGTGAAGCGATGATGCTTATCGGCACCGCGGATGCGGCGGATCCGCTCGAGCGAATCCTTGTCACCGATGTGACAGCCGAGCGCGTAGCAGGAATCCGTCGGGTAGGCGATGACCCCACCGGCGCGCAGAATCTCTGCGGCTAGGCGTACCAAACGCACTTGTGGATTGTCCGGATGCAGGTGAAAACGTTGCACATGCTCATGATATCGAGCAAATGGAAGCCCTGATCGAATTCCCGCCGCCACTCGCGTTCCTGGTCGCGTACATGTGGCGAGGCATATACGCGACGGGAAGTTTGATGGGCGCAACGGCGCTGTTGCTAATTTACGATCGACTGTGCAACCAATAAATCCCACAAATGCACTTGGCGAGCGCCCTGCTGGTGTTCGCACTCGGCAGCGCTACGCTTTGTCGGCGATACGAGCGCCTCATCATCTGGAAACCCACCGCACGCTTCTGGGCGCTCGCGCTCGCTTACTTGGTCAGTATGGTGATGCGCAAGCCGTTGATCGAGCGCCTGATGACCGCCGTCGCGGCCGAAGCCCTCCTTGGCGTGCCCCTTGCCGACTGGTCGTTGATCACCTTGGTATGGACGGTTTGTTATGTAGTAATAGGGATACTTAAGCTCTGAGTGACCTGGAACTACCCGCAGACAACCTGGATCAGCTTCACATTGTATGGCATCACCGCACTGAGTTTCGTGTTCATCATTGGACAAACAATATGGCTCACCCGCCGCAGTCACCCCGCCTGAGCGAGGTCATCAGAGTTCGCCTGACGAGCGCCTTTACGCCCACGCAACTCGAGATCCGCGACGACAGTGCGTTGCACGCCGGTCACGCCGGCGCGCGCGAGGGCGGGCATTTCCACGTGACGATCCACTCGGCGCAGTTTGCCGGGCTCGCACCGCTGGCGAGGCATCGCCTGGTCTACAGCGCCCTCGCCGATTTGCTGGGACGGGGCATTCACGCCCTGTCCATCGATGCCCGCTTGCCCTCATAATCCGCCTTCCTTCCGATCACCGATAGAACCGGGATACTTCCATGAAGCATTCGTGCTTGTTTACCGTCATTGCGCTCGCTGCGCTGGTTGCCGCCTGCCAGCCCAAGGGCGAGGCCAAGGATTCGGCGGCCGAGGCCGCTAAGAGGCCCGTCGCCTACATCAACGGCAAGGCGATCACGCAGGGTGAGTTCGATGCCTTCATCAAGCAAGTGGCTGGCCGCGCCGTGGCCGACCTCGACGCCGAGCAGAAGAAGCGCGCACTCGACTCGCTGATCGGACTGCACGTGCTCGGCGCTCAGGCCGAGAAAGACGGGCTCGACAAGAAAGCCGATCTCGCCGCTGAAATTGCCCTCATCCGTCTCAACATCCTGCAGCAAGCCGTCGCCACCAAGTACCTCGAAGGCAAGACGCCGACGGAGCAGGAATTGAAGGCGGAATACGACGCCCAGGTCGCCCAGATGTCGCGTAACGAGTACAAGGCACGGCACATCCTCGTACCGACAGAAATCGCCGCGACGCAGATCCTCGAGCGCCTAAAGAAAGGCGAGCGTTTCGAAGGCCTCGCCAAAGACTCGCTCGACTCATCGCGCGACAACGGCGGTGACCTCGGCTGGTTCAGTCCGGCCAGCATGGTCAAGCCCTTCGCTGATGCCGTGATGGCACTAAAGAAAGGCGAGACGATTGCCAAGCCGGTGCAGACGCAGTTCGGCTGGCACGTGATCCGTCTCGATGACGTCCGCGAAGTGCAGCCGCCGCCGTTCGAGCAGGTCAAGCAGCAGCTCAATCAGGCAGTGATGGCCAAGAAGGTCCGCGCGTACAGCGACGAACTCACCAAGGCAGCTAAGATCGAAAAGAAGATCTGACGCCGAGCGTTCGCGCTGGCGAAAAAACGCCCGTCCTCAAGGCGGGCGTTTTTCTTTGAGTATACGCTGCAGCGCTGCCTCATCGAGAACCTTAATCCCGAGCTCCTTGGCCCTGCGCAGTTTCGAGCCGGCGTCACGCCCGGCCACGAGATAGCTCGTTTTCTTTGACGCACTGCCTACGGCTTTCGCGCCAAGCGCGCGTAAGGCATCTTCGGCTTCCTCTCGCTGCAAAGTGTCGAGCGTACCGGTCAGCACAAAGGTCAGCCCCGCCAACGGCTGCTCGCCCTCCGCCGATATTTCGACCTGTGGCCAATGTAGGCCTGCGGACTGTAAACGTTCGACTACGTCGTAATTCTTCGGCTCAGCAAAGAATTCGACCACATGACGGGCGATCACCGGTCCGATATCAGGCACTTTCTGCACGGTTTCGAGATCGGCCCCCAGCAACTGCTCGAGAGTGCCGAAGTGCACCGCAAGCGCTGCCGCCGTCGCCTCGCCGACGTCACGGACGCCGAGCGCAAACAAGAAGCGCGCCAGCGTGGTCAACTTGGATTTCTGCAGCGCGCTGACAATATTTTCTGCGGACTTTGGTCCCATGCGCTCGAGTTTCGCCAGCGTCGCAGCATCCAGTCGGTAAAGATCAGCAGGTGTTTCGACAAGCCCGGCATCGACCAACTGCTCGACGAGCCTCTCACCCACTCCTTCGATATCGAGCGCTCGACGCGAGGCAAAGTGGCGGATTCGCTCCTTGCGCTGCGCGTTGCACCGATAGCCACCCGTGCACCGAGCGACGACCGCATCGGCGTCGCGCTCGACGGGCGCCGCACACACCGGGCAGCGTGTCGGCAACTGCACCTCGCGAGTCTTTGCCGGCCGTCGCTCGATCAGCACCCGCGCCACTTCCGGAATCACATCGCCGGCGCGGCGCACGATCACAGTATCGCCGATACGGACATCTTTACGCAGCACCTCGTCCATGTTGTGCAGCGTGGCATTACTGACCGTCACACCGCCGACGAATACCGGCTCGAGGCGGGCCACCGGCGTCAACGCCCCCGTACGCCCGACTTGAAATTCAACGTCGCGCAACTGGGTCGAGGCCTCCTCGGCCGGAAACTTGTGGGCCACCGCCCAGCGCGGCGCGCGCGAGACGAAACCGAGCGCGCGCTGGGCGGTGACGCTATCGACTTTGTAGACCACACCATCGATCTGATACGACAGCGAGGCGCGCCGGCGACCGATCTCGGCGTAATATTCGAGACAACCGGCGGCGCTGCGTACTCGCCTGATCTCGGGCGACACCCGCAGGCCGTAGCCGCGTAAGAGCTCGAGGGTCTGACTGTGTAACGCTGGCAGCTCGAGACCCTCGATGGCCCCGACCGAGTAAAAGAAAATATCCAGCGGGCGTTGTGCCGTAATGCGCGGATCGAGTTGGCGTAGGCTTCCGGCCGCCGCGTTCCGCGGATTGGCAAAGATTTTTTCGCCGCGCTTGGCGGCGTCGGCGTTCAGACGCTCGAAGCCCGACACCGGTATGAACACTTCGCCACGCGCTTCGAACAACGGTGGCGCCTTACCCTGCAAGTGCAATGGCAAGGAACGAATCGTGCGCACGTTGGCGGTGACATCCTCACCGGTCCTCCCATCGCCACGCGTTGCCGCCCGAACGAAGACGCCGTTCTCGTAGGTCACAGAAATTGCGAGTCCATCGAGTTTCGGCTCGGCGGAATATTCGATCTCGTCGCTCGTGCCAAGGCGCTCGCGAACTCGGCGGTCAAAAGCGCGCAAATCCTCCTCGGTGAGCGCGTTGTCGAGCGACAACATAGGTACACGGTGCCGTACCTCGGCAAACTCGTCGATCGGCGCCGCCCCCACGCGCTGCGTCGGCGAATCAGCCGTAACCAGCTCAGGATGCGCAGCCTCGAGCGTCAGCAGCTCTTGCAACAACCTATCCCATTCGGCGTCCGGAATCTGCGGATCGTCGAGGATGTAGTAACGATAATTATGATATTCGATATCGCGCCGCAATCGCTCGGCGCGGCCTCGCCAGGCCTTGGCCGATGATCCCGCGCTCATGCGACCGGCCCGCTCATGGGCGCAAAGGACTCACGGTCTCAGTTCCCCGCAGCGGCCGCCTCACGCCGCATTTCCGCCAGGCGCGTCTCGGTCAGCGGGTGCCCCTGTGAATCGAGTAGATCGCCACGCAGGCGCTGGGCGAGCGTATGACCGGCCAGTAGTAACTTGTCGACCGTTTCGCGACCGGGCATAGGCCCCGGCAACACCGCGAACAAATTCATACCCAGAAATCGCGTCGAATCGATGGTCGCAAGATCAAAGTTCCCGGGCTTGGTGAGACTCGCCGCGCTCATCAACGTGCGGCCATCAACGAGCTGACGATGAAAGATCGACATATCGCCGTGCACGAAGCCCTCGCCCAACAAGGCCTGCCGCAGGCTCGCGCCGCTAAAGCGCTCGCCGCCGCGCGCGACCACCCGCAGCGCCACGATCACTCGCTGGTCTTCGTCGAGGGTTGCCGCTGCGGACGCAGTTGCTGCGGGCGCAGTTACTGCCGGCACAGTTGATGCCGGCGCCACGTCATCTGCAGCGGCCGCAAACTGGTCAGTGCCCGCGGGCGCGTCCTCCATGACCGGGATATCGGCCCCTCGACCTGGTTCGACGCAGGCCGTATCGAGGTCGACCAGCCTGGGCTCGACGAGGCGATCGCGTGTCGCCGACATCTCTGGCAGCGTCAGCGTGGGCGCGGTTCGCGTTGCCGAGGACGATTCGCATCGATCACCCCACTCGTTGCGGGTTAAAGGATCGACCCTCGACAAGGCCTCGTCGTCCGTATCTGCCGCCTGCCCGAGCGGCCCTCGAAAGCGGCTGGCCTCGGCGCGCGCCGCGCGTCCGCGCTGCAGGATTTCCCATAGCACGATCATGAGCAGTACAACCCCTCCGAGTACAAGCAACGCCACTTGCAAATCGCTCGTCAAGGAATTCAGCACATCTTCCATTGTTTCACCACGACTCCATCAGCATACGACCGCACGCTTGCCGCACCGCGCTACTCAGGTAGCAGCGAGTCGAACCGCCTCATCCACATCGACTGCCACCAGGCGCGAAACGCCAGGTTCATTCATGGTCACACCGAGCAACTGCGAAGCAAGCTCCATCGTAACCTTGTTGTGGGTGATGAAAATGAACTGGATTCGATTGGCCATCTCGCGAACGATATCGCAGAACCGCCCGATGTTATTTTCATCGAGCGGCGCGTCGACTTCGTCCAGCAGGCAGAACGGCGCCGGATTCAGATCGAAGATCGAGAAAACGAGCGCCACGGCTGTCAGCGCCTTTTCACCGCCCGAGAGCTGCGCGATGGTCACGTTCCGCTTGCCTGGTGGGCGCGCCATGATCGCCACCCCTGCAGTCAGAGGATCCTCACCGGAAAGCTCGAGATACGCGTGACCACCGCCGAAGAGCCGCGGGAATTTCTCCTGCAGTCCGGCGTTAATCCTGTTGAAAGTGTCGTCGAAGCGCGTGCGCGTCTCACGATCGATCTTGTGCATTGCGTCTTCGAGCGTCGCCAGCGCCGAGTTCAAATCGGAATATTGCCGATCGAGATATTCCTTGCGCTCACTGTTTTCTTTCAGCTCGTCAATCGCGGCAAGATTGACCTGACCCAGCTTGTCGATCTCGATACGCGTATCGGCGAGCTGGGTTTCCCAATCGACCACTTCGGGTCCGGACGCAAGCCCGGCACGGATTTCTTCGATGTCGAATTGGGTCGCGGCGAACTGCTCGGCAATCGACTCGCGACGAACCCGCGTCTCTTGCGCGGCAAGCCGCGCAGCCTCCATCGCCTCGCGCGCATCGTTAACGCGCCGCTCAGCCGTCTGGCGCCGTTCATCGAGCGAGCGTAGCTCCGCATCAGCTTCCTCGAGCACGCGACGCGCCTGCGACAGATCGGTCTCGACTTCCAGACGTCGCGATAACAAGCCCTCGAGCACGCCTTCAAGCTCGTGGATCGGTCCCTCGCCACCCACGAGTTCGGACTCGAGTTCGCTGACACGAGCTAACAGTTGCACGCGTTGCTCGACGGCTCGGGCGATGCCGGTTTCAATAGGCCCGGCGGCCGTGCGTCGCCCCTCGACACGCACCAGCAAGTCACGCGCCGCAAGCTGTGCGTCCTGCGCAGCCGCCCGCGCCTGCACGAGCGTATCGCGTGCGAGTTCGCGTGACGCATCGAGCTTCGAGCGTTGCGCGTCCAATTCATTGAGACGAACGAGCCCGCGCTCAAGCTCAGCGCGCGCCCACGCGCAGGTCTCCTCGATTGCGCCGATCTCGCGAGTAACCTCGGTGGATTCCTCCTCGAGGCGCTGACGCCGAGAAGTCGACTCCTGCACACGGGCGCGCGAGGCCTCGAGCTGACCGAGCAGATCGGCGTGTTCGCGATGCGCCTGCTGGCTGCGACCCTGCACGGTATCAAGCGCGACCTCGGCCACGCCAAGTGCAGCACGCGCTGCCTGCAGGGAAGATTCGAGTTCGCGGACGCGACGACCCGCCTCATCGCCACCGCCGCGCAACGCTTTGAGGCGTTGCTCACGCTCGAGCACGCCGGCGTGCGGATCACCGACGCGGGCGACCCGCAGCCAACCGCGCCCGACCCACTCTCCCGAAAGCGTGATGACCGATTCGCCGCGGCCGAGTAAGCGACGGGCCTGCAGCGCTTCGCCAAGACTACCGACTAAGCGCACGGACTCGAGCACTTCGAGCACCGCGGCAGGGCCCTGAACTTTTGACGAGAGACGCCCATCCAAACCCGGTTGCGCTGTGCCCGAGCCCTCAAGGATCGCGAACTGCGCGCCTTCGACCTCAGCGAGCGCATCGATGAGCCCATCGAGCTCGCCGACGCACACGGCCTCCAGGTAATCACCGAGCACCGTTTCAACGGCGCGCTCGTAGCCTGAGTCAACCCGCAGCGTCTCGGCGACGCGTTGGTGATCGGCGAGTCCTGCGCTGCGTAACCATTCGTTGGCGCGGGCATCGGCCTGACCGAGTGCCGCTCGCTGCAGCGCCTCGACCGACATGACCTCGGCGCGTACCCGGTCACGATGACTACGCGCCGCCTCGAGCTGTTCTTCGAACGACAGTTGCGAGGCCCGCAAGCGCTGGACTTCTGCGAGCGCAGTCGCCAGATTTTGCGACAAACCGTCGGCCGTGGTTCGGGCATGCGACTCACGCTCGCCGCGCTCGAAGAGCTGCCCTTGCAGTTCCTGCTGCAGCAAGGCATCGCGCTCGACATCGAGGCGATCGCGCTGCGAGCGCAGACGACGCCGCTGATTCTCCAGCTGCTCAATACGCGCGCGCTCGACCTGCACGGTCTGGTTTGCAATCCCGAGCTCCTGATTGAAGCTCTCCCACTGGCGCTGCCATTCAGCCTGCGCGTGCTCGGAGGACCCGAGATGACTCGCAGCATCCCTCTCCGCAAGATGCGCGCGCTCGATCTCGGGTGCAAGGCGCGCCAGCTCATCGCGAATCGTGACCAGCTCCTGCTCATCACGAGTGATCTGTGCCGCAAGTGCTTCGAGCGTGGCGCGCGACTGCGCGAGATCGCGTCGTTTGGTTTCGCGGGTCTCGCGTCCAAACTGGATCTGTTGCTCGGTACGCGAAATATCGGCACCAACACCGTAATAGCGCGCCTGAACTTGCGAGACGGCATCGTTCTGCTCGGCATGAAAAGCACGCTGCGTTTCAATCGCCGCCTCGGCCCCGCGCAAGTGGGCAAGTACCGCCTGCATGGCGACTTCTCTCTCGCGTACCGCCGAGTCCTGCACCTCTGCGTCACTGTCGAGATCGCGCAAGCGCAACGCCAAGAGTTCCGCGGTCAAGCGACGCTCGCGTTGCTTGAGCTCCTGGTAGCGCCGTGCGGCCGTGGCCTGCCGTTGCAGGTGGCGGATCTGCTTGTCGATTTCATCGCAAAGATCTTTCAGGCGCTCGAGATTTTCACGCGTGCCGGCGATGCGTAACTCGGTATCTTTACGCCGCTCTTTGTATTTAGAGATACCGGCAGCTTCTTCGACGAACGCCCGCATGTCATCAGCCTTAGCCTCGATGATCCGCGAGATCATGCCCTGCTCGATGATCGCGTAGCTACGCGAACCGAGACCCGTACCGAGAAATAGGTGCGTGATGTCCTTGCGACGGCAGCGCGTACCGTTGATGTAGTACGCACTCGTACCATCGCGACTGACTTCGCGGCGCAGCGACACTTCGTTGAACGCCGCGTACGCGCCGCCGATCTTACCGTCGGAATTGTCGAACATCAGCTCGACCGAGGCCTTGCCCAAGGGTTTGCGTACACTCGAGCCGTTGAACACCACATCAGCCATGGAGTCGCCACGCAGGTGTTTGGCAGAAAGTTCGCCCATCACCCAGCGCACGGCGTCTATCACATTGGACTTCCCGCAACCGTTCGGGCCGATGACGCCGGTGAGGTTACTCGGGAAAGTGACGCTGGTCGGATCCACGAAGGATTTAAACCCCGCGAGCTTGATCTTGGTCAAACGCATCGTGTGAAAAATCTCCTAAGCGAATACCCGCCGAATGGGCGCGTAGTGTAAATTAATCTTTTATCACTCGCCTTCCCACTCACACAGTCCCTGCCACCCACACCATGCCATCACAACCTCCCACGCAACTCGAGACCTTCCCCAACCCACAGCCGGAGATCGACTACGCCATTCGCATGTCGATCCCCGAATTCACCTGCCTGTGTCCGAAGACGGGACAGCCCGATTTCGCCACGCTGCAACTCGAGTACGTGCCGGACGCGCGCTGCGTCGAACTCAAATCACTCAAGTCCTATATCTGGTCGTTCCGCGATCGGGGCGCGTTTCATGAGGCCGTTACCAACGAAATCGCCGATACGCTGGCCGCAGTGACAACTCCGCGGTACATGAAGCTGACCGCCGTTTTCAACGTACGCGGTGGCATTTACACAACGATTGTGGCCACTCGCCGGCGGGCCAACTGGACCCCAGAACCGACCATCAACTTGCCTTGAGCGACACGCACTTCCCTGCACGGGTTTTTACCGGTATTCTCGCCCATCTCGTAAAGCACCTTGTGAAAAATGAGCGTTTGATGACGGCCAGAAGAACTGCCAAGAAGCTTGTCAAAACCAGCAAGCCTGCCGGCAAGCTTGCTTCCAAGAAGGCGCCGACAACTAAGTCGATAGCCAAGCCTGTCTCCAAGAAAACCGTTACCAAAACAGCCTCCTCCGCCGAAAAGCTCAAACTGTCCCGACAGCCCGCGGTAGCCACTAGAAAGCCTGCCGAAAAGAAGGCCGCGGACATCGCTACGCCAAGCAAAGCGGCCGCACCCACCTCCCAGGCCACCGTCGCCAAGCGGTCTGCATCGGCTAAATCGCCGGAGCCTAAGACCGGACCGCACAAGAAGCCAGAGGTCGTAGCCACCTTCGTGCAGCGCAACCCGCGGTCAATCGTGCCGTCGACCGATGGCGAGGACGGCGAAGATCACAACCTGCTCGCCGGGCCGCGCAACGTCCAGCCCTACATCACAAAGCGCGGCGAGCAGTACATGAGCCGTGCTCAGCTCGACCACTTCTGCATGATCTTGCAAACCTGGAAACGCGACCTCATGCGCGAAGTCGACCGCACTGTGTCGCATATGAAGGACGAAGCGGCGAATTTTCCGGATCCCAATGATCGCGCTACTCAAGAGGAGGAATTTAGCCTCGAGCTGCGCACGCGGGACCGTGAGCGCAAACTCATCCGCAAGATCGAAGAGGCTCTTGAGCGTATCGAAGATGGCGGCTACGGCTACTGTCTCGAGACCGGCGAAGAGATCGGTATCAAGCGGCTCGAGGCGCGCCCCGTCGCCACGCTTAGTCTCGAGGCGCAGGAGCGTCGAGAGCGCCGCGAGAAGCAGTACGGCGATCGCGACGATCGCTACCGCTGAATAATGCCCGCCGCGGTCGATTCGCGCCGACGCCGTCGGGGCCGCTGCATCTCGGTTCCCTGTTGACGGCCGTTGCCAGTTGGCTGGATGCCCACCAACGCGGAGAATGGGCGCTGCGCATCGATGATCTCGATCAGCCCCGCTGTCGCGCCGATTACGAAGTTGCGATCCGAAATTCCCTGCTTGCCTGCGCGCTGACCTCCGCGCTGCCAATCTCGTATCAACGGGAGCGAACTGCTCGTTACCAACACGCTGTCACCGCCCTTGGCGAACGAGTGCGGCTATTTTTTTGTGACTGCACGCGGCGCGATCTTGCCGGTGAGGGAGATCCCTGTTGCGTACGCGACTGTCGAAATCGGCGCTGCGAACCGCAAAGCTCAGCACTGCGAGCAGATCTTACGGGCCTGGCAAGCTGCGCAGTCACCGACCGCAGTCTCGGCATCATTGCCTTCGATCCAAAAATTCAGCGCGATGTCGTGGTACGCCGCCGGGATGGCCTGCACGCCTATCAACTAGCCTGTGTAATCGATGATGCCGATCAGGGCATCACCGATGTGGTTCGGGGTGCGGATTTGTTGGCAAGCACACGTTGGAAACTCGCGCTGCAGCAGGCTCTTGGTCTGCCCACACCGACTTATCTGCACTTACCCCTCGTGGTTGAAACCGACGGCAGGAAGCTCGCCAAGTCGCGGCACGCGGCAGCCATCGACCCACAACTTGCCGTGCAACAACTGCGGCAAGTTCTCGGCTGGCTGAAACAAGAATCGCCGCCTACCGAGTACGCTTCGGCGGCGGCGATTTTGGATTGGGCTCGTCTTCACTGGGAACCCGCGAGATTTGCGGGCACTGCGACGGTGTCTTAGCGCGGCTCGACGTCCTTCATCGACAGGCGCACACGCCCCTGACGATCGACTTCGAGCACCTTCACCATCACCAGATCCCCTTCTTTGAGCTTGTCGGAGACACGCTCGACGCGCTCGTTGGAAATCTGCGAAATATGCACGAGGCCGTCGCGGCCCGGCAAGATGGTGACGAAGGCACCAAAGTCCATGAGACGCGCGACCCGACCCTCATAGACCCGACCAACTTCCACATCTGCGGTGATGAGCTCAATACGACGCTGCGCCTCGCGGCCCGCAGTGCCGTTAACCGAGGCGATCTTGACCGTACCATCGTTTTCAATATCGATCGTGGTGCCGGTTTCTTCGGTGATCTGACGAATGACCGAACCACCCTTGCCGATGACGTCGCGGATTTTTTCCGGGTCGATCTTGAGGGTGATGATCGACGGGGCCCACTCCGACATCTTTTCACGCGCCGAGTTGATGACCTTGTTCATCTCGCCGAGAATGTGCAAACGGCCTGACTTCGCCTGCTCGAGGGCGACCTTCATGATCGCGGGCGTGATGCCCTCGACCTTGATGTCCATCTGCAGCGTCGTGACGCCATCTTTGGTGCCAGCCACTTTGAAATCCATGTCGCCGAGATGGTCTTCGTCACCGAGTATGTCAGTGAGGACCTTGTAGCGCCCACCTTCGAGCACGAGACCCATGGCGACGCCGGCAACCGGCGCCTTCAAGGGTACACCCGCATCCATCATCGACAGCGAAGCGCCGCAGACCGAAGCCATGGACGAGGAACCATTCGATTCGAGGATCTCGGACACCACGCGCACGACATAGGGGAATTTCTCCATGTCGGGCATGACGGCCGCGACGCCGCGACGCGCCAGATTGCCGTGACCGATCTCGCGACGCTTCGGACCCGACATCATGCCGGTCTCGCCCACCGAGAACGGAGGGAAGTTGTAGTGCAGCATGAAAGGCTCGCGGTATTCGCCCTCGAGCGCGTCAATGATTTGCGAGTCGCGACCGGTACC
>Ga0194116_10003905_pt1 | contig 17517 bp, 28 predicted proteins | sample TA2MahsurfametaG_4_FD_148617 | JGI IMG/M metagenome (GOLD analysis project Ga0194116, IMG submission 148617) | Freshwater microbial communities from Lake Tanganyika, Tanzania - TA2015008 Mahale S9 surface | ecosystem: Environmental > Aquatic > Freshwater > Lake | place: Tanzania: Lake...
TGCTGAAGTCGGTGCTAATAAGGCCGATAACAAGCATATCATGGTAGACTTGAACTATACGTTCTAATCAGAACACACATTTAAGTCAGGATAAGGGGAGATAGAAATATCTCCTCTTTTCTTTTATATTATAAGTAATTGTGTTATTATACAATGGAGAGGTGGCAGAGCGGTTTAACGCAACGGTCTTGAAAACCGTCGACCACTAACGTGGTTCGTGAGTTCGAATCTCACCCTCTCCGCCAATTCGATAACCACATCAGCCATGGTTTAGTGTGAGCGAAAGACATAAGCAGCCACATTAATGGCATTTCTATGCCATGGTGCGAGTGCAAATAACTAATAGTAGCACCTAGTAAGAATACCGGTGCAGGCGCTAGACTGAAAAATGTATAAAGGAGTCGCATTGAGGTATTTATGTCATTAAAATATAAAGATTTACAACCTTGGATAGATATGCTAGTCGATGCATTAGAAAATAAAGGTGCAAGTTCAAGCGGAATACCCAATCCAAATGTTTTTCCATACGCAGAAAAATACAGAGCTTTACTTTTACAAGTAAGAAATAAGGAACTGTCTGAGTATAATTTAGAACAAACTTTACAGAAATATAAAAGCGAGATAAAACGAGTAAGTGAACAAAAATATCGAACAGATGCCTTAACAAAAGCTTTACACAGTTATTTTATCAAGGAGTTCAATAAATAAAAGGAGACGTGGCTGAGTGGTCTAAAGCAGCAGGTTGCTAACCTGTCGTCGGGAGTAATTCTGACCGTTGGTTCAAATCCAACCGTCTCCGCCAAATTTATGAGTAAAATTTTAATTACAAGCGGTTGTAGTTTTAGTGAATGTATCGGTATCCATACAAATACATGGCCTAGACATCTTTACAACACACTACAATCTTATAACTTTACTAAACATATAAGCAGTGCTATGGGTAGTCAGGGCAACGGCCTTATAAGTCGCGGTATAATTTACAATGTTAGTAAAGCATTAGAACAATATCATCATGATGATATATTGGTTGGTGTAATGTGGAGTGATAGTAATAGAATGGACTATAGATGCAGTAATCCTAAGTTACTAAGTTGGGGAACTAAAAACACAGACGGTTGGATAGAAAATCCTACAAGTTTTGTCAACAATGCTGAAAAGCATTGGGTGATTTTGAACCACGCTTGGATAAATAATACTGAAGCAGCGGCATATTACAAGAATTTTTTTGATCATGTAGGTATGTCAATTTATAGTATAGAACATATATTACGCACCCAGTATTATTTAAAAACCAAAAATGTAAAATATTTTTTTACAAATTTTGTAGATAACAACATAATTGACAGTGAAAGTAATGATGCTAAAATTTTTAAGGATGAATTAGACTATCTATTCAACGAGATCGATCAATCTCAATATTTGCCAGTAAATAGTGAACATAGTTGGTTATATAATCATAGCAAAACAAAAGAACAATTTATTAAAAATCACATGTACAACAATAGATTAAGCATGTGGATACATCCAAATTCTGAACAACATCAGGAATTTACCGATCAAGTAATACTTCCTTGGTTATTAGATAAAAAATACATTTAGGTAAGGTAGCTCAGATGGTTAGAGCGATGGATTCATAATCCATAGGTCGGGAGTTCAATCCTCCCCCTTACTACCAATTTTAATAGCTAAAGGTTATTGTGAGTAAATAGTTTATATTATGAAGATCGCAATAACCGGACACACCAAGGGTTTAGGGTTAGAACTAGTTAATTTATTATCTATCGATCATGAGATTATTGGTTTTAGTCGTAGTAACGGGTATGACATTGAAAAATTTTATGATGTAATTGTAGATAAAAGTTTAAACTGTGATGTGTTCATAAACAATGCTTATTCAAGTAATAAACAACTTGACATATTTAATAGATTAATGACTTATTGGGGTAAAGATTTAACAAAAACAATAGTCAATATAGGGAGCAGAGCAAAATACATAAATTATGTTACTGCTTCAAGTATATACGCCAAAAATAAGAGAACTCTATTTAATACTGCTATAGATCACGTTTTTAATACTGGATTCGATAATCAAAGATGTAGAATTCTAAATATAAATCCAGGACAAATTCATAATACACATGATCAAATATCTTTTACTGATGTAGCAAAGGTAATTGAATTTGCCTTAAAGTTGCCACAATCTGTTGAGATAGGCGAAATAGGTATATGGTCAACTGTTTACAAAAACTACAGTTCTAATTAAAGGAGAAAAAATGACAAAAGGTACATCGTCTACTAATAAAAGAACCACTGTTATCAAACGCACAAGTCAGGGAGGTGCTAATCCTAAAACTAGTGCAATGAACAAAAATCTTAAACGCAGCTATAAGAAATACCGCGGTCAGGGTAAATAGATCATCATAAATAGTTGATGATTTACATTTCTTATCGTGGTATTTTTGACGGCAATGACTTCCAAGATGCCAACACTCCAAAACAAATAGGTAAAGCACTAAGTTACTGCACCAGCGTAATGGTGGACGTTTGGCGTCAAGACGGAAAATTATATCTCGGTAACGATCAGCCTCTAACAGAGGTCACTGCCGCCTACCTGCAGGGTCCTAAATGGTACCTAAACGCTAGAAATACCGATGCACAAACTTGGTTGGCTTCTCAACCCTTAAGTTTGTATCCGAATTGGTTTTACTTTACAAGTTCTATGCCACCGCCAGCTTATGTTACTGCAAGTAATGGTAAATTAATTACCCCAGGCACTGTACCTATTAATAACAATAGTATAATATTTTTACCAGAAATTACTGATCTCGGATTGTTCAGCACAGTTAAACTTAAGTGCTTTGGTATTTTAAGTTCTTATCTCACTTTTATAAAAAGAATGCGAGATGAAGGAAGATTTTATTAGTATTTTGTCATCTTTATAAATAAAATTATGCGGGCGTAGCTCAGTTGGTAGAGCATTACCTTGCCAAGGTAAATGTCGAGAGTTCGAGCCTCTTCGCCCGCTCCATTTGCTATGATTATCACAAGAGATATAATTTGTAAAAATATTGTTTACGATGTATACGGTAAAAAATATAATTACAACGATATAACGAAACAAATTAATCAATGGAAAAGATTATTATTAGGAAAATATAATGCTAAAAAAGGAAATGTTTTAGCACTTTGTGTTTTTATTCCAGACGTTACATATCTATCTATATTGATTGCTGCTGCTGAATTAGGTCTTAAAGTAATTGTATTAGATTGGCCTCTTAAAAAAGAAACTATAAACAAAACCAAAATAGCTTTGTTTGGACCTGCAGACTTTACTATTGAAACAAATAATCACAGAAAGATGTATCCATTACATCATCTAATGACCACAACTTATTCTAAAGTAGTAATAAACACTAGTGAAGTAGCTAATATAGATAATAGTGACATATCACATGAATATCCAAACGAAAATGATATTTTTATAATCGGATCTACAAGTGGTAGCACCAAACAATCACGAAAGGTAGAATTTTGTCATAGTGAAATTTATAGTTTGGTAAAAAGAAATATAAAAGTTTTTGAGTTTAATGAAGATAGTAAAGTTTTGCATATTGAAAATATACATCATGCTAGTAATGTATTTGTGCATTATTTGCCCTCATTAAATGTATCCAAAAATCATTTTTGTTTTTTTACAAGCGTTAGCGAATTTGTTTATAGTTTAGATAAAACTAAAGATGTATATAAAATAATGAACCAGTATATACAAGATAACAATATTTCCCATCTATCTGTCAAAAACATTTTTCAATTAATAAATCTATTAAAACACGATATTGTTTATAATATACAACTTACTATTAGTTTAAGTGGCTTTACCTTACCTGAATATTTTTTAGATTTGTGTAAAAAACACAATTTAAAATTTATTTCTCATTACGGATCAATTGATACTGGAATACCTTTGTTAGTTAATTACATGAATAACTCTAGTAAATTTACAAGTAAAAGTTTAGGAATATGCCCTGATGATTTGTACAGTATTAAGTTAGGAGATGTTGTGAACATCTCCTCAAAATTATGGAAAAACGAAAGAACTTTAAGCGATAGTCTAGATTTCAACGGAGAAGTCTTTTTGCATAAAGGTAGAATTGATCAGGATCATGACATAGACACTAATGGTTTACCTATAGATTTTGTAGTAGTGCTGATAGATAACAAAAGGCATTTAGTTGTATGGGAAGAAATTAATTATGAAAAATATGCTTGGTATGATACCAAAGAACTATTACAAGGAGCGCAGATGCAAACTGCGGTGATGGCTGTTTATAATAAGAACTTAAGAGATTTTGAAACTGTTAGTATTTTAAATAAAAAAGATTTTACTGACGGTACTAAAGTAAACATGGATCAATTAAAAGAATTTATTAGAGCTAAAAAGTAAGTACACAAAATGCATTTTTTCCATTTTCTGTTTCGGTCCAATCTGTTGAAATAATAAATCCTGCTTTTTTATAGGTTTTATAACTATTAAGTCTGGGATAACTCCATATAAATTTAGCATTTTCATTTTTAGCTTGTTCAATGGTAGCAGATAACAAATTAACACCTATATTTTTACCTCTAAATTCTTCAAATACAAAGAGTCCTCTTGACCTATATGAACTGTCAATGCATAAATGACCGCTATTAACACCTGCTAGTTTATTATCTACAAAGCAACCAAAAAAAGATGGAATGTAATTAAAATTTTTTAAATCATAACCTGTTAAATACAGCATTGCGCTATGAGTTTCAATTTTGTCTGTTCTGTGCAGCCATAAATGTTTGTTCCAAACACTATAAACAGTATCAAAATCAATCAATTTTATCGTAGGCATCATAATCAAATGTAACTGTATTTTCGCTTGTTTCAAAATTAATATCATCAGCGTGTAGCCATCGTGTAGTGAACGCCAATCTTGGTTTATTAATTGACGACATGTTAGCTGTAACGCCATGTAATGTAAGATGACCGTTGATACATATTGCAGAATTTTGTTTAGGTTTATAAACCCAGCCATCTTGTGTAAAAAATTCCCCGCCCTCACCCTCTACATGGTCCCACAAATAATATGTAAGACCCCAATATCTCACTTTTTCTTGTAGTTTATTAAAAACCGGACCACCACTGTCTCTATGTAAGGATAATACATTTGTGTTTTTTAAAATATTTAAATGCAATCTAAAACAGATCCATTTGTTTGGTTCTTTATTAAACGGAGCAAAATTTTCTGCAGATTTTACAAACTTGATAAAAGGTGCATCAACTTGCCCACTGTAGAGTTGTTTATTTGACCATTCTTTAATGGTGTCCGGAGTTTGTTTAATCCATTGACTATGATATGACCAATCAAAAGGTATCTGTTGATATCGTTTACTAGCATCAGTAGAAACTAATTTAATTTTTTGTTTATTAGTATGAAGAGTAGCCCCGTGTATTAGGTAGCTATTATGATTAGGTTTTTCATAATACTTTGCTACAAGATTTTTTAAATTTGTAAAGTCTTTTACAGGCAACATATCTTTGTAGATATATGCCTGTAAATTATGATTGACCCAATGATTACTTGTTGGAAGCTCTATATAGTCTATAGAAGGCATCAGATCACTTAATGAGACCCCAAGAGGTATAGAAGCTTATACTGTTTACGTCGGTTAGTGTAGATGTTACATCAGTTTTCTTTACATCTAAATCAGGATTTAGATTGAAGAAAAATAATTTGTGTGAAGTCATTCTTAGAGTTGGACTTGATAATGTTGCTTTAAACATAACAATATCAATTTTGACATCTGGATTAAATACAACATTGGGTCTAGCTATTGTTAAAATACCAAGAGCTGCATCTATGCTAAAATAAGAACCATATTTTGCTTCCAATGCTGGATCATCCCAAGTTACTCCATATGTAAAAGTGTCTGTAGGCAACAAAGGTTGCACTATATTGCTTGTCAGACAATTACGTAAATCTATTGTAATACTATCAATAGTTTGTGTTGATCCTTCCCATCCTTCTTTAGAAAAGAAGCCAAGGTAACTTGCACTATCGCTATCCTTATATTGTGTGTTTGGATCAGCTATAGCTATATAAAGAGTGTTGTTTTGATTTGAAGAAAATTTATCGTCTTCAAATAATAAAGCATCCTTTGTGGAAGTTGATAAAACAAGCTGTTTTAGCTCTGACACTGGAGTTAGACCGCTTCTCATAGAAGCTATTATACATGCTACTCCTGAAACTAATGGAGCAGACAAACTAGTGCCTGAACCTAGAGTTACTGCACTATTTGTGGCATCGTTTTTAGCAATTACAATATTTTCACCCGGAGCAAAAATATCTAGACTTAAGCCATGACCAGATGTAATACCAGCATCGCTTGGACTAATATTATTAAATCCAGAAGGTATATCATATTTGTCAATAGCAGCTACAGTAATTACACTGTCTATACCTGCTGGACTAATATCCTCTACACTTATGCCATTATTACCTGCAGCACAAATTACTGTTGCGCCTGCATCCATAAGTGCCTGTACCTTGTTATCTAACCAAGCAGAACGCGCTATGCCCCATGACATATTTACTATACGTGTTTGTAGTGGGTTAGTTCTAATTCTTGTTAATATAGCATCAATTGCACCACCTATTTCTAGTAACGTTGCGTTATGTGTGGTGCTACCAATTTTAACTGAAACTAATTTTAAATATGATGCTATACCTAAATCTTTACCACATACCATACTTGCTAATGCTGTACCGTGACCTACAGTATCAGTAAAGTCGTCGTTGAATACAGGCAATGCATAAAAGTTTTCCTTATCAATATTAGGATTTGATAATTGATCGTGATTAAAATTAATACCTGAGTCCATAATTATAACTTCAGGCTTACTTAGATATGTGACATCATGCAGTACATAACGTGGTACTAATGGTCTATACCTACTTGCTACACGAATTCTATGCCACTGTGCTTGATTACTACTTAAATCGTGTTCTGGAACGGGACTATCGTTCATTCCATTTATACCAACGTTGTTGATAAGATATGTCATACCCATACTATTATGTTCAATACTATCAACATAATCGCCCAATAGTGTGCCATTTGTTGAATTAACGAGATAAAAACCATTGCCTAAATCTTGTCGTACATTAGCGTGTGCACCAAAAATTGCAGGATCACCCTTTACAACAAATTCTTGTGAAGTAGGGCTGTGAGCGACACCTGCAGCTTGCGCTGTGAGCAAAGAAATTTCATCATAATCTAGTGCATTTGTATCAAGTTTAGCAGCCTGCAGTAAATGCCAGTTAATGTCTGCTTGAACTTCTCCGACTTTTGCATAAATTAGGTTAAAGCGTGAGCAGAACGCATCTCTGGATACTGTGTCTTTAAATGTAACTCTAAGCATGGTATAATTTCCTATTTCTAACTATTATTTATCATTTTTATCAATCTTTATAAATACCATGTGTTTACATGCCATGTGATAAGCGATTTATTTTATTACGAAACCGAGCGGTTTTCTAATGAAGATTTGGTAATTCCCGATGTTGATTTAGTGATTATTAATGGAAATATAGGATCCGGCAAAAAAAGTATGCAATATGCTGAGATTTTATGCAAAAAATATCCTACTACCTGCTTTGTTTATAACTTAGGATTTACCGAAGCTTATATTGGGAATATGATTAAAGATAGTAATGAAGTATTAAATGGAATATACTTGAGAAAACAAATCAGCTCCTTTTGGCCAAAAAATCTCTATTATAGTCCAGACGAAATGTTTATTACTCTTCGCAACGGGTTCACTGTTAATGTCCTCTGTATGTTTGGCTGGCCAACTATTTATGATTTTACAGGAGATTGGAAGGATACCTATCTTTATAAAAATGTAATAACCGAAGTGACCAATGATATAAAACACAAACATTTTATAAAACCTAAAGACACTTCAGATGTATGGCATGGTTATCTATGGATTTGGGCTTACCCTGAATGGATAAACTTAAAAAATATAGAAGAAACCGACAAAGTACGACAATGGGAAATTACTCCAAACCATTATAAAATCTTAGTAACACATATAAATCCATTAAAAGATACTAGATTTAAAAACATTAGATATTCATCTTACGACATACATCTTAATGACATGTTATGGGTAAGTGCAGACAACACTATAAATGGAGCTTTATATAAAGGGGGACACTTAAAAGCTAATCCGGGCAGAGGTTCAGCCCCACGCTCTAAGATCATCAATGTAGAATGGGTTCTGACTAAATGAGTCCTTAATAAGACCAAATTTACTAAAGAAAACACTGCCGGAAAAATTATTACATTGAAGCATATGTACTTCTTCCAATTGTTTTTCTGACAGTGACAATTTGATACCGGACAGTCTAGGTTTGTAAATATCTTCTAAAGGTTTTCTAAATCTCTTTTCAAACTCCATAGGATCATTTGTTATATATTGATATTCAATCTTCACAAGTTCAAAGCCTGTAAATTTTTTTGGTTGAGCTATAAAATTTATACCTGATCTTAAATAGGCGTTAAGTTTGTCATGATATCTATTTTTACTCTCCGCTACAGTGTTCATATCAAATGCTCCATATTTTTTAATTGGCGGTTGAAATGGTTTGGTTAGTATAGAAATAGCCCAACTTAGGTTAGGATAATAGCTTAAAAAATTGCCAATTACAGGAAAATTTTCAACTTGACTATATGTTATAAAATCTAAGCTATTCCTTCTAAAGTTACCGGTCCAGTAATCATCTACTTTATAGGCAATGTCCCCTCCTGCACAAACTCCAGTGTGACCAATATCCTTTAGAAAATTAAAAAGCTTGTAATGTGTATTAAAGTGAGGACTTGCACACCTATACTTTAATCCATAATCGTAATTTTCTCTTTGTAAAAATCTTTTAATATCAATTTCTATTTCGTTAAGGGTTAAATTAAACTTGTTACAATATTCTCTAGCAGTTGCTACATCGTGAAAATTTAAATTGTTTTTAAATACTAGTAGATAAATATCAGCCTTTATACCGGCTTCAGTAAAACACTGGACCATGGCTTGACTATCAACTCCGCCACTAAGACACAATGCAGGCTTATCACCTAAAGCTCTTGCTGCTTGTAAAGCTGCTTCGATACGATATTCTAAAAGATTTTGTCGTGAAAATTTAAGATTTTCAAAAAAATTTTCAGATAAATTGATATTAATATCTGTTTCATGATCTTCTAAAACATTACCTGGTTCAAAAATATTTGATGGATCAAGCCAGTTTTTATAAAAATAATCAAATTGGAACAACTTTTTTCACCATTTTTTCTATTATGTTGTCATCGACCATTACATTTACAACTAACATTATGCAATTATCTATGAAACTAAACAAACTATGAGGTTTACAGGTGTTAATAAAATAAGTATATCCTATTTCCAACTTAAGTACTTTTTCGTCTTGTATCCATTTCATATCATTAATACCAAAATTATGAATTGGCACTAAAATCCTATATGATTGAACATCTAATACTAAGCCGTTGTCTCTATGAGGAGGAAAAAAACCACCTTTGTTAAGTTTTAAAAAATGTACCCTACCCAAATTAGGTTCCCAAAAATCTAAAAAGTCATTTAGTTCTGGCAAAAAGGCAGTCACGTTAGTTCTTATTTTAAAATCTTGTTCGTTATAAAGTTTTCCAGTCATGTTATAGTATTCGCGTAAACTATATAAATCTGGTTCTCCTGAAAAATTACCGTCTAAACTAGTAACACTTAATCCATATCTATTGTAACCCTGTTTATGCGGCTGATAATATGTCCAACCAGGGTGCTTTAATAATAACTCAGTAATTTTTTGACAGTCCCATTTTGGGAAATCTAATTCTATTACATCACCGTAATTTACTATAAAGTTAGTTAGTGTAGACATGACAATATTTATAATGCAGTTTTGGCTATCACTAAATATACGATGAATATCCTAATACCATCAGCGGGTAAAGGCACTCGATTTAAAACAACACATAGTTTGCCTAAAGCACTAATTCAAGTTGATAGTATGCCAATGGTAGTTGCGAGTGCTAAAAGTATAAAATTATCAGGACAATATATTTTTATAATAAATGATAATCAATATACTGCTAACTTATCGAGGAATATTTTTTCAGTGTTTCCTAATGCTAAGATTGCAGCAATAAATTTTGAAACAGAAGGTGCTGCTGAAACTGCGCTAATAGCAGAAGAATTAATAAACAATGACGAAGAGTTAATCATAGCAAATTGTGATCAACTTATGAAATGGAATCCAGAATTAGTTCTTAAACAATTAAGAAAATACGATGCAGGTTTAGTAGTGATTGAAAGCGAAGACCCTAAACATAGTTATGTAGATATAGTAAATAATTTAGCTGTAAAAGTAGTAGAAAAACAAGTTATAAGTAATTTTGCACTTACAGGTATCCATTATTGGAAAAAAGGAAAATACTTTGTAGAAAGTGTTCGTAAAATGTTTATAGACGATAAAAGAACTAATAACGAATTCTATATTGGACCTTGCTATAATTATTTTATTGAAGCTGGGAATAAAGTAACAGTATATAAGTTAAACAATAACGAAATAGACTTTATAGGAACTCCTGAAGATTTAGCAGTTTATGAAAGTAAAAAAACTTAATGATATGACGCGAGGATGGTTTATAGGAGACTTTGAACCTAGCGTATTAAAAACTCAAGATTTCGAAGTTGCTATTATGAAACATGCTAAAGGAGAAGTTTGGCAGAAACATTATCATAAACTAGCTACTGAATACAATGTATTATTAAGTGGCAAAATGAAGGTATGCGATACAGAATTACATACAGGTGATATTTTTATAATTGAACCTTACGAGGTGGCTGATCCAATATTTCATGAAGACTGCACTATAATTTGTGTAAAAGTTCCTGGAAAAACTAAGGACAAGTTTTTAGTATGAAAAATCTTTACATATTTGATGTGGATGGTGTACTTACCGAAAGAAGTATGCCAATTGAGCCTACCTTTAAAAAATGGTTTATAAACTGGGCTAATCAGGATAATGTAGAGATTTGTTATAATACTGGAAGTAATAGAGAAAAGACAGAAAAGCAAATAGGTAAAGACATGCTAGATTTAGCCCCTATTAGTTTTCACTGCTTAGGTAACAGTATTTGGATTAATGGTAATGAAACTGTAATTAATGAATTTCAATTGACCCATGATGAAATTTTATGGTTAGAAAATCAAGTCAACATTAGTAAATTTCAAACGAAAACAGGTAATCATATTGAAGTTAGAAAAGGTAGTGTAAATTTTTCTATAGTTGGTCGTAATGCTAATATGGAAGAAAGATTACTTTACAAAAAGTATGATCAACAAACACACGAGCGTTTAGATATAATAAAACGTTTTATAGAAACTTTTACTCACTATGACGCTTTTATAGGCGGTGACATTAGCATAGACATTTGTATACGTGGTGCTCACAAAGGTTTATCAATATCATTGATAAATCCTTACGCCTATGAAAAAGTTTATGCTTTTGGTGACAAGTACACCCAATATGGAGTAGATTATCCTTTTGCAATTTATTATCCTAAAAATTACAAGTTTATTCCCATAGATAACGGCTACAGTGAAACATTTACAACTATTAAAAAATTATGATTTATATAGCTCACAGAGGCTTATTTTTAGGACCTGATCTAACAAAAGAAAATCATCCAGGGCAAATAGCGTTTGCTATTGAAAAAGGCTATCATGTTGAAATTGACCTTAGGTTAATTGATGGTAAGTTAGTATTAGGTCACGATAGTCCTAATTATGAAATAAATCAGTATTGGCTAAGAAATAATAAATTATGGATACACTGTAAAAACATCGAAGCCCTTATGTATTTGGCAAAGCATAGTTGGAAATATAACTTTTTTTGGCATGAAAATGATCAATATACTTTGACAAGTTTAGGATTTATATGGACTTTTCCAGGTAAAGATTTAACTAATCAAAGCATCATGGTCATGCCTGAACATGTTGATAAAACATTAAATAATGCAAAAATAGCAAATTGTTTTGGAATATGTAGCGATTATATTGACGAAATTAAAAGACTAAGAAATGAAACTAATAGCATGCGGTGATAGTTGGGTTTGGGGAGCTGAATTAGTTGACCCTTTAGAGGAACCTATTCCTATTATGAAATTACCAGGCGATCAGTATTGTCGCCATTTTAAACCTATCAACATAAAGTATAGAGAAAATCACAGATATATTAAACTTTTTGCAGACAAAATTGGTGCAGATGAACTGATAGATTTAAGTACACCAAGTATAAGTAATACCGCAATAATAAGAAAACTTAAGGATTATTTAAGTACAGAAGGATATTTTGCAGGAAGAAACACAAGCGATCTCTTTGTCAGCATTGGATGGACCAGTCCAGAACGAACTGAATTTTACTTTAAAGATCCTATTACAAGTCATATTGAACCAATAGTTTTTGGACCTTGGGTTTTTAGTGTACCTCAGAAAGACCCTGATGTAGATAAATTTTTAAAAACTTACTCACTATTATTTTGCCATGAATATGAGTTTATGCATAGATGGATTAAAGAAGTTTTTGAAACACAAGTTTTACTACAACATTTTAAAATAAAATTTGTTATGCACCAAGCTTTTTATCACTTCTTAGATATTTGGTTCACTACATGGGAAGATAATAAATATTTAGAAAGCGGTATGAATACCATTTCAAACGCTGACAAAAAACTTTGGGATATAGTAGACAGTAAAACCTTTATGTATAAAAACGAAAAATTAATAAGCGCACATAATATAATGAAGAGCGAGGCTGAAAAACAATTTAATGATCCAAATAAAGCATTCATAGTAATGCATCCTAGTGAATATGGTCATAGTGTTTGGGCAGATCATTTGTATGCATATTGTAAGAAAGAGAAACTGTTATGATGGAACATATTGCTGTTATGCTACGTGGTCATATTAGAACCTTTTCATATACGCATGATTTAATTTTTAGGTTTTTTGACAAAATAGCTAAAAATGTAGATTACTATATTGCTACATGGAAACCAAGTAGTACCTATTTAAATCCTTATGGATTTTTTAAAGATAGAAATCTAGTTGTATATAAAAATATAGATGTCATGTCAGACTTTTATAGCTGTTGGTTATCTCCTGCACTATTATCATTAGTCTTACTTCCGTATAAAAAACAAAGAGAACGAACAGTAAAATATGATGCTGTGTTTGACACTAGATTTGATGTTGCTCCTTTTTTGTTAAGAGAGAGCATGAATGCACCGAAAACAATATACAAACCTAGAGAAAATACAATCTATACCCATCAATATGAGCTTCAAAACAATCCACACACTAATTCTTTAGATATAGCGGTATCTGATTGGTTTTTTATGATGGATAGCAAATCATATGATACTATGATAGAAAGAATTACTGTTGAAGACAAATACGGTAGTCAGATAGGATATTTTAAATTTGCAAAAGAAAATAAAATCAACATAAATTTGTGTGATTACTTTTTTCCTATTATGGTAAGACCGGATATGATGAACCTTGATAAAACAGATGTACGTTTATTAGAAAACTTAAAACAACAGCATTGTAATTGGGGTAGAACGTCATACTATGAAAAATTAAGAATACTTGAAGAAAATAGAGTTTGTATTTTTGACTATATTACAGACGCACAAACATGTTCAATATACGCTACAAATTCATAGATAACCCTGTTAATCAAGACAAGGTAAAAATATTAGAAAAAGTTTTTTCTATTTTACAAAAGTACCTAACTTTACCAAAAGAAATAATTGTAGAACTCAGAAATATGGGTCCATTTAGGTATGGAGAAACTAGATTAGATCCTAGATATAAAAAAACAATAGTATTAAACGATAGTTTAGTTACCAAAGAAATTATAATTCCTTTTATACATGAACTCATACATATAGATCAAATAGAAAATAAAAAACTTGACATGTATAAAAACGGAGACATTTATTGGGAAGGTAAAAAATATACAAGTGACTTTGTAAAACGATGCACTTATAAAGAATATTTAGATTTGCCTTGGGAATTAGAAGTTACCCAAAAACAAAAGAAGTTATTAGAAATAGTATTGGAGTATAATTAAAATGCCATTAATGGGAGTATGTGGTGATAGTTTTTTTGCTGCCACACAGGATTTACCACATAGAGATGATTGTAAAGGCAGTAGCGGGAAACATTTTAGTGAAATTTTAAGTAAAAAGATAAATTATGATCTTTTTACTTTAGCTAGAGGTGCATGTAGTAATACTGCTATTAGACTACAAATTGATGAGTGTGTGCGACAGAATTGTGATTTTATAATTATAGGAGTCACAGGTGAGAATCGAATTGAGTATCCTTTAGAAGAACCTAAGTTTATCAAAGGAGATGGTATATATAACATCATTTATAATAGTCATCCTGATTTGAGTAGTCTTAACCAAAACTTTAAAAACCCTAGCATTATTAGCGAAACTATCACTAACGTTTTGGCTGGGTATGGACATGTAAGAGATGATAGTCAAAGAAAAGCAATAGAATTATATCATAAAGAGTTATTTGTACAAGAATTAAAACAGTTGCAAGATACTTGGATATTGAGTGATGGTGTAAGATTGCTTATAGAAAAGAAGATACCCTATATTATATTCCTAAATTGGATGATGAATTTTCGTGTAAGTGCATTTTTTAATGATAATCCTAGACATTTAACGCATAAACATGATCATTTTATACCATTTGCTTATGACAGTTTAGACGATACAACAGCAAATGGGCACACTCATAGGCGCTGGCATGTTTCGGACAAAAATCAGGTTGTAATTGCCGAACACCTGTGCGAATATATATATTCTAATAATTTACTTGTTTGGAGTTAGTATGGTTAATATTCGTCCATCTGTAAAATTTGATGTTGATAACCCTGAGCATAGACGCTGGCTCGGAGAGTTTACATTAAATAGACGTTGGGGTAATTGCCCGCTTAGGTTTACTAACAATAGTGCCGGCAATAGTATTGCACAAATGCAATTAAAATTACTAGAATATTATGTAAATCAAGAACTTACAAAGGCTTGACTTTAAACCAAATATCCTATAGGATATACATATGAAAACTGATCGTATATCGTTTGTTGTAAGGGCCCCTAAGCAGCGCAAGCATCGTGTACTGTTTGATAGGGATTATAACTTCCGTGGGAAACGCCATGATGACAAGCATGAGTATAAGCGTAAGCCCAAAAACAGCCGCTGGGATATAGAATATGAGTACTGACCTAAAGCAGGAAGTTATTAATTTACGAGCCAAAGGTCTGGACTGTAGTCAGATTGCTAGTAAACTTAACTTGCCAGTTGATGAGGTTGAGGCTATTGTCTATGGCACTAGTGAGCCTGACGATCTTTTATTACAATTTTGGGCAGGCCAACATCACTAAAATCAAAGACTTACGTAAGTCATTGATTATATTAGGTTTATAGTTCTTGATTTAGGCACAGTTTGGGCGCATACTATCTCTATAGTCGAGTTTAGGACATATATATGAAACTTGTCATCCAAACGCAGTATTGTGAGAATTACGGTTCTACGAACAAGCCCTTTTGGAAATTCAAGGGGGGCGATACATATATCGTAGAGAACCTTAAGCCCAATCAGGCAGAGCGTATTCTCCGCGACGGCATCCCTACCCTCAAATCGTTAATTGATTACAAGAATTCGGGGTCTGAGGAGTATGTAAACTACTATCGTATCGTGGAAGATGATACTATAGTTTGTGATGAATGGGAAACCCCTTTTATACTGTCGTGGGAAAACAACACTTGGGTGTGCCGTCAGACTATGCCGAACGACGGTAGTTTTACAAAGCCCGTAGTCAGCAAGGTTACTAAGTATACCTTGGGTATGGGTGGTGACAAATCTGACTTGCTAGTGTCTTATGTTATGGAGAATGGTGATATAATTTCCTACAAGGACGTTACGGACTATATCAAAGGGTGCAAACAGGCTTGACATTTAGGTTATATTCTGTTACCATATATCTGTAGTTGATTTACGGAGACTCTCAAATGTATACCGATGTTACAATCAAGGCTGATGACTTCAAGGCGCTTCACAATGCCCTCTGGGAACTTCAGTATAACAGTGGCAATGTAAAGCAGCAGGTCGAGGTCATTCGTAATGCTCTCAAGGATGCTTACGAGCAGGATAGTAAGGCAAGTGATGATCTCTACAATCACTACCTCACCGTCAAGACGGATCTGGGTCTTGATGCGATTTGGAGTATCTACGAGGTCAAGGATCTGAATGACAGGCATACTTATAAGAATGCCAAGACTATGACCTACAAGGATAACTGGGGTGGGGACGCTTTTTCTGTGCCCATCAATGGTTTTACTTGGGCTAGTCTCTATGTCGCTGCTAACGCCGCGATTCGTGACAGTGGTGATGAGCACCATGTATATATTGAAGGGTTTGAGCAGGTTGGCGACACCCTGCTGTTGATCACTGGTTCGTAATATGAAAAACAGGGCAATAAATGATCGTATACAGTCCGGCTGTTTTAACGAGCAAGAACTGGAAAGTATTGTTCAGGCTGTAAAGCAGGAAAAGAAACGACAAAAGTATGTAAAATCGCTAAAGGTAGGAGACGCGGTTTTATATAAGGATAATACCACAAAAGACAGTGAGATTGGTAGGATCATTGAAATCAATGATCGTCGAGGTTACTTTCTTGCCGATGTAAAGCGTAAGGTACGAACGGTACAAGTTTGTGCTTGGTATAAAGATGTAATTTTACCTAACATTGAAAAGGTGTAATATGGGTATCAATGAAATTTTGCGTCAAATTCGTTTTGGTTCACTCAACAATGATGAGTTGAATACTGTACTTGACGCTGTTCGTTATCGTCGCAGCCAATTGACGGAACAAAATCGTTATACACTGAGTGTAGGCTGTACGGTTCAGTTTCGTAATAACCGAACTGGTCAGATGATTATCGGCACGGTCAATAAAATCAATCGCAAGTATGTATTGGTTGGCAGTGGTTTAAATGTATGGCGTGTGCCTGGCAACATGTTGGAAAAGGTATGACATTCTTTTGGACACTATGTGCGGTCGTGTTGGGTAACTATATCTATGATGCTTGGTTCAAATATGATGACAAAGAATGATCGTATACTTGAGTTGGCAAAACAGATTTGGCCTGATCCTAACATCAGCCATGCCAATCATGTAAAGTTCGCACAGTTGATTGTTACCGAATGTATCAATACTGTAAACAAACGATACATGGGCGACCTCAATCGTGAGGATATGGAAGTGCGCCGTTGTGTTGAGGATTTGAAAAAGCATTTTGGAGTTGAATGATGAACGAACGAATCCGT